>Ga0209530_1000099_pt1 | contig 74179 bp, 71 predicted proteins | sample BlaSpr_A8_Ref_O1_FD_187987 | JGI IMG/M metagenome (GOLD analysis project Ga0209530, IMG submission 187987) | Forest soil microbial communities from Thunder Bay, Ontario, Canada - Black Spruce, Ontario site 2_A8_Ref_O1 (SPAdes) (version 2) | ecosystem: Environmental > Terrestrial > Soil > Boreal...
GCAGCGGAGGCACGACTGTCCGTACTGCGGACTCGTTCTAGGCCGGGACCACAACGCGGGTCGGAATATACTTGCGCTGGAGATCAGCGCTGCGGGCGTGAGCCCTCAAAATCTACACATGACTCAGGTTAGGAGTTATGTATATAGTTCCCAATGCCCCTAACCACCTACCTCGAAGCCATCCGCCAGGGAATCTGGGAAGAGATGGAACGTGATCCCAGCGTTTTTTGCCTGGGCGAGGACATTGGCATCTACGGTGGAGCTTTCAAAGTCACCGACGGATTCATCGCCCGCTTCGGCCCCGAGCGCGTGATTGATACGCCGATTGCGGAATCGGCCATTGTCGGCGCGGCGTTCGGCGCGGCGCTAACCGGAATGCGTCCCGTAGCCGAATTTCAGTTCATGGACTTCATTGGCTGCGCCTTCAATCAAATCGTCAACATGGCCGCGAAGGCTCACTATCGTTGGGGAGCGCCTGCTCCGCTGGTTCTGCGTGGTCCGAGCGGAGGCAACGTGCATGGCGGTCCGTTCCACTCGCAGAATCCGGAGATGTGGTTTGTGCACGCGCCGGGGCTGAAGGTCGTTTGCCCGGCGACGGCCTATGATGCCAAGGGACTTATCAAAGCGGCGATCCGCGACAACAACCCGGTAATTTTCTTCGAGCACAAGTATCTCTACCGAAGAATCAAGGAAGAAATTCCGGGCTCCAACTCTGAAGATGACTACATAGTCCCGATCGGAAAAGCGCGAGTAGCGCGCGAGGGCAATCATCTCAGCGTGATCACTTACGCTGCCATGCTCTATACCGCGCTCGAAGCCGCGGAAATCCTGAGCAAAGAAGGAATTGAAGTCGAAGTCCTCGACCTGCGCACGGTCTCACCCCTGGATCGCGCAGCGATCGCCGCGACGGTGAAGAAGACGAACAAAGTCATCATCCTCCACGAGCACGCGCGCACCGGAGGATTGGCCGGTGAAATCTCTGCCATCATTCATGAGGACGCCTTCGACGACCTCGATGGTCCAATCCTTCGGCTGACGTCTCTCGACACGCCGGTCCCGTTTTCTCCCCCGCAGGAAGAATTTTTTCTGCCCAAAGTTTCCGACTTGGTGCGCGAGGCTCGACGCTTGCGCGCTTACTGATTGCCCGCTTTAGCCGGAACTTACGCCTGTTATATAATTGCGCCCCCACGGAGTTTGGGAATGACGATTCGCCGTAAGTTTTCCCGCAACGTCACCATCATCGCTGCTCTAGCTTTTTCCCTGTATGTCTTCGCGATCCCCAAAGACAAAGACAAGGAAGACAACTCTGAAGTCAAGTTCACCGCGCGCACCGAACTCGTGCTGATTCCCACGCTCGTGACCAACAAATCCGGCAATCACATCAGCGGGCTGAAGAAGGAAGACTTCACGGTGCTCGAAAATGGTGCTGAACAAAAGATCGCTACCTTCGAGGAAATCACCAGCGACGCGCACCGTTTGTCGCGTCCAGCGAATCCGAACGAGTTCAGCAATTCCGTTGCAGGTGGATCGTCCAACCGACGCATTACGCTCATCGTGCTCGACTTCATCAATACGCGATTCGCGGATCAGGTCTACGCGCGCCAGGACTTGCTTAAGTACCTGATTCAATCCGTCGATCAGCATGAACCGACCGCACTCTACACCCTCACGCGTAGCGGCATGCACGTGATCCATGATTTCACCACCGACCCGCGCATTTTGGTCGCGGCGCTTCACAAGGTGAAAGGCGACCCCTACCAGATGGTCGATAGCCCAGAGGAGGTGGAAGCTATCACAGGAACTGCCAGCCCCGATGGCAGCGCTGGTGTATCGGGCAGCAGCGGGAGTTCTGGCGGGACGAGTTCGAAAGGCAGCGCGGAAAGTTCGAAAGTCACCGCAGCCGTAGCGAGCGAAGCTCAAAGATTGCAGACCATGATGGAAGACACGGAACTTAATTTTCAATCGTTCGAGCAGCGTCTTGCCATCACCTACACCTTGCAGGGAATGCAACAGGTAGCGCAGGCTCTGGCTGCGTTCCCTGGCCGGAAAGCGCTGATCTGGGCGAGCGGCGGATTCCCGTTCAGCGTGAGCGACAATACCATGCAACTCGCGCCCGCTGGCCGCGACACTCTCAGCGATGTGCTGCCCATGTACGAACACACCTGGCAATTGCTGAACGATGCGCAGATTGCGCTTTATCCCGTGGATGTCAAAGGACTGCAGAATGTGTCCATGCCGAGCGCCTCCACAAGCAGGCCAGGAAAAAACTATGGACGCAATATGAGCTGGAGACAGTTGGATACGCAGGCGTCGTTCCAGATCTTTGCCTCAATGACTGGAGGACGCGCCTACTTCAACTCCAACGATCTGGTCAAAGGTTTTCGCGATGCGGTGAACGATTCCGCTGAGTACTACATGCTTGGCTACTATCTCGATCAGTCGAAGACCAAGGCAGGTTGGCGCAAGCTCGCGGTGAAGGTAAAACAGGAGCACGTGGAAGTGCGCGCGCGCAGCGGCTTCTTTGTGACTAATGCCACCGTCGATCCCGAGAGCAGCCGCTACGGCGACATTTCGTCGGCCTTGCAGTCGCCTTTGGATTACACATCGCTCGCGATGGTGGCGCGCTGGGGGAAGATCGAGCCGGGCAAAGACCCGGGCAAAAAGCGTGTGAATTATGAGATGCATCTGGCGCCGGATGCTGCGCTGATCAATGAATCCGACAATAACCATTTTGTGTTGGAATTCGTTGCGGTAGCGAAAACGCCTGAAGGCAAAACAGTCGATCGTCCCATGGGCCAAAGCGTCGACGCGCATCTAACCGCGGAGAAATTGGCGGCGATTCGCCAGAAGGGCGTTGCCTACAACGGCGCGCTAGATCTTGCCCCTGGAGAGTACACAGTCCGTTTCGTTGTCCGCGACAACCTCAGCGGACGCACCGGCTCAGTAGCCGCCCCCTTGAAGGTAGAATGAAGTTTGCGGCGGTGCGGCGGCAGGGCCATCAGTCGACTCCGCTGTGTACGAGTCTCTTCAATTTAAGGAACGGTAATGCGCAATTTCATTCTCGGGATTTTTGTCACAATTGCGGTTCTGGTAATCGGCGGTCTTGGTCTTGCGCTGCTGGGCTTTTTACCGACTCGAGCCAACGTCACTCCTCCTGAAATGGAGGACCACATCGCCATGAGCGCGCTCGACAATTCGGTGGAGCGCCATGCTCCGCGGCTGAATAACCCCGTGCCTCCCACGGACGAAAATCTGATCGATGGTTTAAAGATTTTTACGATGAATTGCGCGGGATGCCATGGCGGAATCGACAGGCAGCCATCGGTGTTTGGGAAATCGTTCTATCCTCCAGCGCCGAATCTCATCCTTCATCCCCCGGACGATGCGGAATGGCATGTCTTCTATGTCGTTCGCAACGGCGTCCGTTACACCGGCATGCCAGCGTGGGATAAGACGCTCTCTGAGCCGGACATGTGGAAGGTCACGGCATTTCTCACCCGCGTCGACAAACTGCCACCTGCCGTGCAGGAGTACTGGAAGAAATCCAGCAGCGCAGGTCCTCCAATGGCTGAAGCGGAAGGCCACGAGGATCACAAATAGACGATCACAAGCAACGAAGTGGCTGTTTTGCTATCCCTGCGGAGCGCTGAAGTTGATCGTAATCAAGGTTTGAGTTGCGGCATTGTGGCCGTTGACACTGTACGGTTGGAACTTCCACTGCTTGACCGCGGCGATCGCTGCTCGGCTCAGGACAAAATTTCCGCGAACAATTTTTAGATCCTCGACGCCGCCATCGCGCCCGATCACCGCCTGCAGAACTACCGGTCCGTGAAGCTTCTGTGCCAAACCTTCTGGCGGATATACAGGATCGACGGACTGAACCAGCAGGGCCCGTGCTGCCTGTTCGGTCAGAGAAACGGGTTCGCTGAATTGCTGAGCCGCGGGTTGCGGCGGTGGTGTCGAAACCGGCATCATCTGCGCCGGATTCACCGCCACCACTAACGGTCGCTCGATGGGCGGCGAATTTCTCATACTCTCGGGAATTGCCACTCGGAGTACACGGACTGGCGCCGGTTCTTGATGTTCGAACACTGGCACGGGTAGCGGAAAGTCGGACGCCTTGGGCAAAGGCATGCGTGTTTCCGGCATCGCGGACTCGGTTGCTGCGACTTCCAGTGCGGGTGTTTCCACATTGGAGTTGGCGGGACCACGGCTAAAATATGCGTCCTGTTGCGCGTCGCTTCCAGCGGTGCTGACGGGCAACGCGCCAGTTTGATTCACATAAAAGAGCCCCGCTACTGATTCCTTTAAGATGCGCATTCTTCCTTCGGGTGTGTGCGAAAGATATTCGATTGTGTCGCGCGATCGCCAGAGAAAAAACGCCGCTGCAAGAATCAGCGTCGCAGCGCACACTCCCCGGAGTCCCACCGCAGAACCGCGTATCCAGGATTTTTCTTTCCATTCACCAGTCGCGATCTCGCCATTGTCTTCCGCTGCATTCGCGTCTGATTTTTCGCTTCGTTGGTCCTGCTGACTCTGCTCCGTATCACTATCATCATCCTGGGCAGCAATCGAAGCCGAGTTCGATTCTTCGCGGTTCGCATGCGATTGCCCGGAGGGTTCTGCCGCGTCTTCTCCACTCGATGGTGGCATCTGCTCGGACGCCTTGGCCAGCACCGCCTGGGCTTCTTCGCTGGAAATGGGACGATAGATCAGAAAATCGAGCCGGTTGTCATTCATTTCCGCCGCCGTGGGCTCGTGATCGACGATCGCGATGGCTACCGTTTTGCGATTCGAAGCGGACTCGCGTGCACGCTTTAGCAGAAAGCTTGCTTCTGGCTGGTCCGCCCAATCTGCGATAACGCACGAAAATACTCGTGTCTTCGCATTTTCAATGGCGGTAAAAATGTCAGAGCATACTTCCACCCGGATGCCTGTACTTTTACAGGCCGCCGTCATCGCGGCATTGGTATCGGGGCTTTTTGAGACCAGTAGAGCGCGGAAAGCCATTGCGGCAATAGATTATCGGCATTCCGATCGCGGGGACAGGTAACCACTGGGTACTTCAGCGGTGGAATCTGGCCATCCCTTTTGGTGGACGCGAGATTCGCGATCCCGCAGTGACCTTCGTAACCAGTGATCCGGCTGAGCAGGGCGATGATCGAGGACAGGCACGCTTACAGATAGATTCACCGACAGATGTCAAATCTCAGCCCAGGCTCCGGATAACCGATGGCGAAGCTTCTCCTGTCGCTCTTGCATTGTCCGCTGCGATTCCTGCATCTTTCGTTGTGAGTCTTGCAGCCTCTTTTCCATGTCTTTCCAGCACATGGCCTGCTGTTGCACCTTTTCTGCGACTGCCGGAGCGAGGCGGGCAATTTCTTCTCCAGCGCGGTTGATAGCCTGCTCCGTCTCGGCCGTGAAATCGTGAAGATCAAAGCTATCCTCGAGAAGAGTGCCAGAATCCTTCTTCTCGGGGAGAGTCAGGGTTAGTGTCTGCTCTCGCTTATCGCGCATGACGGTTATAGTCGCCGTGCTTCCGGAGGAGGACCTCAGCACATGCGTGAAATCAGAGGTGTCGTGCACCGGCTGACCATTGACCTTGACGACCACGTCCCCGGCCCGGAATCCACTTTTTTCGCCATTGCTGCCTTTTTCGACAGAACGCACTAACACGCCTTTGCCGTCCTTGACCCCAAAGAAATCTCCCAATTGCGCGGTGATATTTTCCACCATCAGACCGCTGCGCGCCGACGAGTGGACGACAACCACTGAGACGGGCAAGTCGAAATCGGGCATCGTGGGTATCTTGGGCATGTCAAACTTGTATTCGAAGTTCTTCGGTTCCCATGCCATCGACTTGTGACGGTCGGCAAGCTGCACCTTGATGGTCATGGGTTGACCGTCGCGGCTGATTCCGAGACTCACAACGCGACCCGCGGGGGTCTCCTTAATCATCCGGCGCAACTGGGCAGCACTCTCGATCGCCGTCCCGTTCAAACTGAGAACGACGTCATGTACTTGCAGCCCGGCTTTTGCGGCTGGAGCGTCCCCGTCAACCATCGTGATCTCCGCTCCGTACTCTTCCTTGAGCTTCAACGCGTCGAGGCGTTCCGCGGAGACGTCCGCGATGTCCACTCCGAGGTAGGCCGAACTGCCGCCGCCTTCATCCGAACTGGAGCTCCAGTCCCAGTTGTCGCCGGCGCCACCGTAGTTCAGTTGCTCCGACTGCGCGCCCACCACGGCCAGACAAGAAGCGAATATGCAAAGCAGGAAGCGATAGATCATAGTCCCTCCCGAGTACGCCTACCGGTTTTTGTCGTTAGTCCTCGGGAGTTAGCCAACTATCGCAATCCGAAGTAAATCCCGAACGACTGACGACCGACGACCTGTCAATTCTCATCTCCACTAGTGGCTCACGCGGAGGAGCCTGACATTGCCGGAATTTGTCCGGATCTTCAGCACCGGGCCGCCACCGTTGAGTTGACCCTCGGCGGTCACGGTTTTCGGTCCCCAAGATCCGCCTTCGCTGGACACGTGAATATCCGAGAAATCGCTGTGGATCGTGTGCCCGTTTGCCATTTCGATCTCCGCCCGAACAGAGACCGCCAGATCGTCCGCAAGATAGACGGTGATGTCTCCCGCCGATGTTTCGAGACTGGAATTGCTGCGGCCGCCGGCGTTCGGAGATGAAAACAGCTTCACGGTGATTCCGCCCGCAGAGGTTTCTGCCTGCACTGAGGTTGCTCCGTCGAGTTGGATCGTACCTCCGCCGGTCTGCGCCTGCACCCGCCCTTTCGCGGAGGCGAGGCGAATGCTGCCCGCGCCTGTCTCAATCTCCACCGGGCCTCCAATTTCGCCCAGGTCCACACTCCCGCCACCGGTCGTAGCTTTGACCGTCCCCCCGCATTTTTCCACGCGGATACTCCCGCCACCCGTCTCCAGCACCGCACCTTGCAGGCCGGAAAGAACAACTAGGTTTCCCCCACCACTTTCCGCCTTGATCTCGCCCTTTGCGGATGCGATCTTAATGCTTCCCCCGCCTGTCTGGAGACTCACGCTGCCTTCCACGTCCCCAACTTCAATCGTGCCCCCGCCGGTTTCTCCCGCCACCGCGCCGCCGATATGATCCACGTGAAGATTTCCACCACCGCTTGTGAGATCGACGCGGCCGGCAATCCCAGTCGCATTTACACTACCGCCTCCAGTCTCAAGCTTGGCGGACTGCAAACTCTGCGGCACAGTCACGACAACGTCATCGGAGCACCTGCGATCCTGTCCGCCTGACTCCGTTACGATCCATGCCGTGTCTCCCTTTACCGAAGTGCTGACCCTATACGATTCGAACTGGCGGCGGGCCTCCTGCTCTGAAGATGTGTAGGCCCTGCGGTGAATGACGTAGGTGATGCCCGCTTGCGATCCGCCCTGAACCCGTACCGAACCCGCAGCCAGCTTCACTCGCAGATTCCTGGCAGCGCCTAAATCTCCATTCATTTCCTGCACCCAGTTGCTACCTTCTCGATATATCCGAGCTTCCTGACCAAGAGCCAGAGGTGCCAGCGCGATGAGCACGACTCCAATGCTGGCGAGTTTGATTACTTGTTTCAATGAATGTTCTCCTTAAACTGCCTAAGCCGATCATCGTCGGTCATTCGTCGTTCGGCATTCTTCGTGGGTCGTGAGTTCTCGCGAACGACCGGTGATTGAATGACCAACGACTAATAACCAACAAAAGTTCTTAATCCATCTCCGGCATCTGGGCCAACATCGTGCGGGCCTGCGAGCGGATCGACGGGTTCTGATCGGTCTGCGCTAATCTGGTCAGCACCGATCGCACATTACTGTCGGTCTTCAGCGGTTCCACTAGCCGCAAAGCCTGCATGCGAACCCCGGAGTTCGCGTCGCTAATCAGCGCCCGCAAAACTCCATCCCGCACTCTCGGATCCTGCCGAACAAAGCCGCTTAGTCCATCCAGCGCCTTCAAACGCACACCCGGATTGGTATCGTTCTGCAAGGCATACATCAGCGCTTCACGCACACTTGCGTCATTGGGCGCTTGTGTCAGCAAATCCACCGAGTCCATCCGCACTCCCGAGTTGTAATTGTTGCGCGCGGCAAACAACAACAACTGCTGGATGCGCTGGTCATTCAGCGAGCCTTGTGCTTCCTGAGTCGAAACTGTGTCGTACTTAATGCTCACCTGATTCGATCCTGGCTCCTGCGTTACTGAGCGAATGCCGGCAATCGACGACTCCAGAGGTTGATCGAGCGACGGGTTGCTGGGGTCGGATGCAATCGTGCCTGTGACATTTCCACGTCCGGAAGCAAGATAGTTGTAAGTCGCGCCAATGCCGCCGCCAAATCCCACCACGAAAATCACCGCTGCCAGTGCGGGCGACAGACGAATCTGCCGTAGCCACGCGGCGGGCTCAAGAATCAGATGATGCCAAAAACTTCCCGGCTGTGTCGTTTCGAGCGCTTCCTGCAGCCGCATCCGCGATGCCGCCAGCAGGTTCGGAGTTGGCTCCTCCACCGGCGTTGCCGAGAGCGTCGCGTGAAACTTGCGGGTGGCTTTCAGTTCGGTGGCGCATTCCGGACACCGCGCCAGGTGCTGTTCTACCTCGTAACGAGCATCATCTTCCAATTCGTTATAGACATAGAACAAAATGTTTTGCCGCACCCAATCACATTTCATTTTCGTCTCCCTTCACAGGGAATGAATTCAATCTCATCGCATCTCCGCCAGCGCGCTGCGCAATTTTTGCGTTGCGCGAAATAACGTATTCTTCGCCGTCTCTTCTGTCGTATTCAGCATCTCACCCACGGTGCGCAACTTGAGCCCGTGGTAGTGCTTCAGCTCGAAGACCATGCGCTCGCGGGGCGTCAGGGCTGACAGGGCCGTCCCGATTTTTCTCCCTAGCTCCCGCCGCATCAAATCGCGTTCTGGATTGGCTCCCGAGCGCACATCCGCGAACTGCTCCAAGCGACTGTACTCTTCGCCCGACGCGTCCACAGCGACCGGAGCGTCTTCTTTGCGCACATTCCTCTTCCGCAGATGGTCTAGGCAGAGGTTGGTGACGATGCGATAGATCCAGGTGTAAAAGGAGCATTCGAATCGAAAACTCCCCAGATTCTTATAGGCCTTGAGGAAGGCCTCCTGGTAAACGTCCTGCGCATCTGACTCAGAACCCGTCAAGTGCAGGGCCAGTCGCAGTACCGACTGATCGTAGTGACGCACCAAGACCTCGAAGGCCGCGCGGTTACCCTGCTGCGCCTCCCGGATGAGGCTGGTGTCGTCGATTCGGTTGCCCTGCGCTGCCAATGAGCCCCTCACAATGGGGTTCTGGTTGCTGCCCTGTGCCGTCTGTCTCGGACGGGAAATTTCGCCAACCGGAATCGCAATTGCATAAGAATCGGCCGGCATGGTCTATCTCTGTCCCCTACAAGTGATCAATCCTTAATTCTTGCCTTGCACAGAAATAGACGGGTCAGCAACCTGAAGGTTAGCAGATTATAGGGAGTTGGCCCTTGGTTTGCTTGACAGTTGAAAACAGAGCCTAGAACAGCCTTTGTCAGTGCGCATCAAATTTCAACCGCCTTTCGCTCGTAGCCCAAAACCCCCAGTTTTTCACATCGGTGCGGCCCCTGGCACCCGGGGTGCCGTTCTACGCCCCCGCAAACCCTGCTCCTTGACCTAAGTCCGGATCGTCAGCATGATGCCGTGCAATTCCTTGCTTCCCGAAACTGTGGCTCGCGCCGAGGGTGTCGAAAGCTTTCAATCAGGCTCTCAAAATGTACAATAAAGCACAGCCGAGGCTAACTGGATTCATGTACGAAGTCACCGTAGAAGACACGTTCGCGGCAGGACACTACCTGCGCAACTACAAGGGCAAGTGCGAGAACCCGCACGGCCATAACTATAAGATTCGTGTGACTCTCGCCGGCGGCGAGCTCGATAAAGCCGGGCTGCTGCTCGATTTCAAAGATCTGAAAGATGTTATGAAGCACGCGATCGATCGTCTCGATCACCAGATGATCAATGACATAGAGCCCTTTACCGTCCTCAACCCCTCCGCCGAAAATCTCGCGAAATATTTCTACGACGAAACCAACACTCGCTTGAGCACGGCAACCAATGGCAGGGTTCGAGTGAAGGACGTCACCGTATTTGAGACCGACGTGACCACGGCGCGCTATTCCGAATAGCTGTTGGATTACTTCCATGCAGATCACTGAGATCTACAAATCGCTTCAGGGCGAATCTACCCATGCTGGCTTGCCCTGCGTCTTTGTGCGCCTGACGGGTTGCAATCTGCGCTGCTCGTGGTGCGATAGCGAGTTCAGTTTCCACGGCGGGAAGAAGATGACGGTGCAGGAAGTGCTCAGCGAAGTCGCCCGTCTAAGTCCGACTGGAGGACTGGTCGAGATTACTGGCGGCGAGCCTATGCTGCAGGAGCGCGAAGTCATCCCGCTCATGGAGCAACTCGCAGGTGCTGATTATCAGGTATTACTCGAGACGAGTGGCGAGCGGCCATTGGCACGGGTTCCGAAGCAAGTCGTCAAAATAGTCGATGTCAAGGGTCCACACTCCGGCGAACCAGATACATTTGCACTCGAGAATCTGGATGTGCTCCGACCTCACGATGAACTTAAGTTCGTGTTGACCGATCGTACGGACTACGAATTCGCTCGCGATTTTGTCCTGCATCACGGTCTGGCCGAGCGCGTTCATGCCATTTTATTTTCGCCTGCGTTCGAAAAGGCCGCTTCCGGCTCGCGAGACACATCGCATTGCCTGCTCGATCCGCAGGAACTCGCCGAATGGATCCTCGTCGACAATGTTCCCGCGCGGCTCAGCCTGCAAATCCACAAGCTCATCTGGGACCCGGCTGCAAAGGGGGTTTAGTGCCACAGGAATTACGCCGTTCGTACCTGCACGCGATTCTCCGCCCGTAGATGGGCCACCACCAGCCGTATGTCTTCGAAGCTGACATATGGCGGGACCGCGTCCTTAATGTCTTTCAACCTCTCGACTCCCTGCTTCAGGCATGCCTCCTCGATCAGCGGCTGCGCGCCGCGAGAAATCCATTTGGGGTCCAATTTCACTTGGCCTGTCTCGATCAAACTCGCCACTGTGCAAACGACGGTCGAAAGCTGTCGCGCCCGCATGCGGGCAATCTCCTCGAAGCTGCGTCCTTCGTTCAAGAGCCGAAGCGTTTCCTCCGCCGGACTCGCTTCCCTGTTCGCTTTCTGCGTGGCACGAGCCCCGTCGTCAAAGTTTCGCAGAACTTGCAAAATCTCAGCGCCGTACACATCCGCCTTTTTTTCACCGATTCCCGGCACTTCTTTCAACTTTGCAAAATTTGATGGACGGCGACGGCACAACTCCTCCAGCGTGCTGTCATGCAGAATAATGTATGCGGGCACTTTATTTTCGCGCGCCATGGTTCGCCGCCATTCGCGCAGATATTCCGCCAGCGCAGGATTTACCTCTGCCGGCGCCGAGTTGCGTATCCGCGCTTTGGCCGTCGGTCGATCGGACCCGAGCCTCGCATTATAGGAGGACGCCATTCGCGCCGAAACTTCGGGCCTCGCAGCGGTCACCATCTCCTTGCTCAGCCACTCTGGCCTGGTGCCGCAATTGTCGCAGCTCTCGCAACTCTCCCATTGCGGAGTCTCTCCAAAATGCAGGCAAATCTGCCGATGGCGACACCCGGACGAATCCGCAAATCGACTGATCACTCGTTTTCGCCCTGAGGCTCGTTCGCGCTCGGCGTCATCCGAAATTTTATTGATGAAATATTCGAGCAGAATATGATCACGCTTCTGCCAGAGCAAAACGCAATCCGCCGGTCGTCCGTCTCGTCCAGCGCGGCCCGCCTCCTGGTAATACTGCTCGATCGACTGCGGCAGCGACAGGTGAATCACCGCCCGCACTGCGGGCTTGTTGATGCCGAGGCCAAACGCGATCGTCCCGACGAGCACCCGCACTTCATCCGACATCCATCGTTCTTGATTCTGTCGCCGCATGGATGATTCCATCTTCGCGTGATAAGGAATCGCTGCAATCCCGTTCTCCTCCAGGTATTCGACAGTCTCCTCCACCCGCCGAATCGTCGGTGAATACACGATCACGCTCCCTCCCGCGTAGTGTCGCAAGCCGCGGGCGAGCAATGCCATCTGCGTTCGCGCTTCGCACTCGTGCACGACATATCTCAAATTCTGTCGATGAAAGCTGGCGATATAACAATCCGGCTCGCGCATTTGCAACTGCTTTAAAATGTCGTGCCGCACCTGCTGCGTCGCGCTCGCCGTGAAGGCCGCAATTGGAAGTTTCGGAAAACTTGTTCGCAGTCGGCTTAGTTGCCGGTAGTCGGGCCGAAATTCGTGTCCCCACTGGGAAATACAATGAGCCTCATCAACAACAAAGAAACCTACCGGAACTTTGCGCAGCCAATCAAAAGAATTTCCCGCAGCCAGCCGTTCCGGCGAAAGATAAAGCAAGCGATATTCTCCGCGCGCTGCCTTTTCCATCAATTGTCGTCGCTCCGTCGAATTCTGATGACTATTGATTACCGCAGCAGGAATGCCCATCTGTGCCAGTTGCGCCGCCTGGTCCTGCATCAGCGCAATCAGAGGAGAAACCACCACCGCTGTTTTTTCAGAAATCACCGCCGGAAGTTGATAGCATAGCGATTTCCCGCCCCCGGTCGGCATCACCACGCAAGCATCGTGTGCGGCCAGCAAACTTCGGATAACATTTTCCTGCTTGGGACGAAACTCGTGGTATCCCCAGTAGCGTCGCAAGATGTTTTCGAGGTTTGGAACGTCAGACATTCTTTTTTCGGACCTTCTCGGCAGTATAGCCGCAGTATAGTCATGATCGGTTGCGAAGTCGGTGAGGGTTTGCCGCGGGGTTTGTGATGAAACGGGCGAGAGCCGCATTAAAGACTCGCCAGATTGAGAAGCTGATGGACGGGAAAGGAGTTACCCTCGGCGTAATCTCTGACACTCACGGCCTGCTGCGGCCGGAGGCCTTCGAGGCATTGCGCCGATCGGATCGCATTCTCCACGCCGGAGACGTCGGCAATCCTGACATTCTCGAAGCGCTTTCGCAAATTGCGCCTGTAACTGCGGTCCGCGGCAATGTCGACAACGAACCATGGGCACGCGGTCTGCCTGCAACAGAAGTGGTCGAAGTCGCAGGGGTGCCGATCTACATGCTGCACAATCTCGGCCAACTCGACCTGAAACCTGAGGCGGCCGGATTCCGTGTAGTGATCTATGGGCACAGCCATCATCCGAAGATCGAAGAGAAAAATGGTGTCCTCTACTTCAACCCAGGCAGTGCCGGACCACGCCGGTTTCACCTGCCGGCGAGTGTCGGGAGGCTGACGATTGCTGCGGGAAAAGTGCAGGCTGAGTTGATGGCGTTGAAGCCTAGTAATCGAGCATAGCGATCCAACACAAAAAGGCCGGCTTACGAGCCGGCCTTTTCTTGTATTCCAACTTTTCGCGGGCAGGAGCGCCCGCGCCACACTACTTCTTCGGCGCGATCGCGTCCTTCGCGGCCTTCGCCACGCGGAACTTTACGACTGTTTTCGCCTTGATCTGAATCGGTTCGCCGGTCTGCGGATTGCGTCCTAGGCGGGCCTTGCGATGCGCCTTCACCAGGCGGCCGAGGCCGGGTATAACGAACACACCATTCTTTTTCGTCTCTTTAATCGCTGTGTCTGCCAGGTGCTCCAAAAAAGCGGCAGCAGTCTTGTTGTTGAGTTCGAGCGCTTCGGCCAGATGCCGAGTCAGCTGAGTTTTGGTCATACCAGATGCCATGAATTCCTCCTTCAGGAACTTACAAATTTGCGTGTATCCAGCGCATAGTAACGCACCCGGCTGTGGAAAAGTAGCATTTTATGCAGATTTTATGCGGTTTCCAGTAAGATACCCCTCGGAAATGGGCATAAAATGGGGGTTTGATAGCCGGAGAATGCCCAAAGGGCGCTGCCCGAGGGCGAAAACACAGGATGGGGATATAAAGGGACGAAGTTCATCCGCAGAAATCGTAAATCTACTGATATCAGATCGGCGGATGAAAAGCCATTCCTGCCCCCCAGTCACCTACTAGAAAAAAGTAAGGTTCCTGCTGGCATGACGCGCCATTCGTTGGTTACACTGAACACCGTTTTCAAAGCAACAGCCGAAATAGACGGGAATGTATCCCAGGAGGATTCGTAAATGGCAGAAGCCGCTCTCAGTGGTGCCGAGTTCAAGAAACAATTGCACGCGGGAACTCCGAAGATGGGCCTGTTCGTTAACTCTCACAGCCCGACTGTCGCCGGACAACTGGCGCATAGCGGTTATGACTGGCTGCTCATCGATACGCAGCACGGTCCCATGAATCATGAGAATCTCTCTGCCATGCTCAGCAGCGTCGAGAACGGCGGCGCGAAATCGATCGTCCGCGTTGGTGGATACGACGACCGCCCCGGCATTCAGCAGGCGCTTGATCTCGGTGCCGATGGCGTTCTCGTTCCTTACATCAATACCGCCGAAGAGGCGCGCCAAGCCATCAGTTGCACCAAGTACCCCACCGTCGGCACGCGTTCGGTTTATTTTCCGCAGCGGAGCATGAACAAAGCTGGGCTGCTCGGCTACGCTGGCAAGTGGAACAACGAGGGCATCATCGCACTTCAGGTGGAGACTGCCTCCTGCATCGAGAACATCGCCGAGATCGCCGCCGTTCCCGGCGTTGATATTCTTTTCCTCGGACAAAACGATCTGTGCATGTCTATGGGTCTCTATGACAAGTACGAGTTCCCGCACATGTACACTTCTCCTGAATTAGGAGCAGCCACGCAGAAGTTGATTGAGCACGCCCGCAAAAATAATGTCATTCTCGGAATCTTTTTGTTTGGAACACCCCGCGTCGGCGAGTTCCTCGAGAAGGGCTTTACCTTCTTCAGCCTCGGCAACGATCTGCACCACATCCTGACCCAGACCGGTGCTTACGTAAATGATGTCGAAACCGTTTCGAAGGAAAAAGGGAAAGTCTGGAAGAGAAGGCCAACCGCGCTGTTCTAAAGCGGCTCCTCTGCTCGCGCGGGAACGGGGGCTCTGCCCTGCCCCCTTTTTTATGCGCGGTGGGCCAGTTATAACTTGCGCCCGCGCATCACGGTCACTGCAGATCCTTCTGCGAGAAAAGCGGACTTTGGCTTGCTCATGAGCACTGCCGCAAAGTCTTTCCCGTAGAGTTTCTCCGCATTGCCCTCAAATGCGGAATAACCAATCTGCCAGACTCTCCACGACGGATGCGTCACGCGGTATTCGACACAACCACCGTTCGGCTGGGCTGCATATCCCCAGTAATGCTCGGTAATGAACTGTTCAACCGAGTCGTTGCCAGGCAGTTCGGAAACGTTCTCGGTTTCAACGGTGATCGCGCTCCAGCGATTTCCACTTCGCCATCGGTAGGCCACTCGCAAACGATCATCGTTAACGAAGCGAATTTCGTGCGCCATGGGCAGCGCCACATAATTTTCGTTGTAGGCCGTACGCGCAAGGAAAGCAATTGCCCGTCGCGGAACTATCTCGCGGATGAATACCACACCTCGCCGGGCCTCCGTACCCGTGTGCCGACGCACGTAAAACCGGAGGTTCACCTCATCGAAATTCGAGTGCAACGGAATCGGGAGGAATCCAAATAACTTCGTTTTAAGAAATCGAAATCCGACGAGACTGACAAAAACTTTGCCATTCCAGCGATCGAGTTCGGTTCCGGCAGGGACGAACGGAAGAAGCAGAGCGGCGTCCACTTCGTAATTCAGCATGGCTAAGTATCGCCATTCCGCGACGAGAAACGCTCTGTCGATGTCGTCGACTCCAGGGCGGTCGGATCGAGAGAGCCGATTCATTCGAAGGCCCGCAAGAGTGCTCTACGGATCGTACACCGTGGTGTGCATTCCTGCGCGTCGTGCGGCGTCTTGCATCTGGTCGAGCTTCCTTTTCAGCTCATCGAGTTGCTGCTGGATTTGCGCGGCGCGCTCGAGTTGCAGCATCTGATTGCGGGTATACGGCCCCTGGTATTGGGTGTCTCCATTCGGAGAATGGATCGACGCGTTGAGTTGGTCGATCCGCGCCTGCATGGTCGCCATCTTGTTCTTTTGCGCCAGGATCTGTCTCTTCCACTGCTCAGCCGCGCGTTCCTCGGCCAAGCGTTGTTGCGCGGAACGACGATCTGCGGCCTTGTTGCCGGCGGTTGCGCTCGGTGCCGGCGGGGCGTCCTGTGATTCCTGATTTGGAGTCGGATTCTTCGGGAGGCTAGCGTTTGTGATCACCTTCGGCTGCACTCCAGATGCGTTCTCGACGTTCTGCTTCGCCCGATTCTCGCGAGCAACGTCGCCCAGTGACTGCCCAGAGGCGACCGAGGTCATCAACAATATGATTGCCGAAGTCTTCCAGAACGCTTGTTGCATAAGCCTGCACTACCTCCGCACGTCTTGCCGCAATGTTCTTTCATGGTAGCCCGGCGGCCGCGATCTATTGCTACCCAAATAACTCGAGCGAGAAACGAAGGTGTCACACCATCATGGCCAACCGGCCATCTTCAGGACCTCTTTTGCGCTCACGCCTCCCTCCCGCAAATGACGGATGCTGAGCGCGTCGTGCCGCTTCGCCAGCTTTGCTCCAGAAGAATCACGCACCAGGACACAGTGAAAATAATCCGGCGCCTTATACCTGAGCGCGCGCAGCAACAGCAGTTGCCGCGCCGTCGATTTCAGCAAGTCCGCGCCTCGTACGATCTCGGTGATCCCCATCGCCGCGTCGTCGACCACAACCGCGAGTTGGTAAGCGGGAACGTCATCGCGCCGCCAGACCAGGAAATCGCCGAAGTCTTTATCTTGACCTATGCCCGCGACATAGCGCTGCTGGCCCAGATTCAGATCGGTGAACTCAACCATTTGGTCATCCGGAACGCGAAACCGCCAGTTCACTCCCGCGGGTTCCGTGAAATCGGCGATATCCTTCCGCTCGCGGCAGCTTCCGGGATATACCGGCTCGTCGTCGCTCTCATTCGGAGCGCTCGCCGATAGTGCCAAATCCTTGCGCGAACAAGTGCACGGATAAATAAACCCGCCTGCGCACAACCGATGCCAAGCCTCCAGATAGTGTTCTCGGCGCTCGCTCTGCGAGTAGGAGCCATATGCACCGCCACAATCTGGCCCCTCGCTCCAGTCAATTCCCAGCCAGCGCAGATCTTCAATCATCGCGCGCGCAAATTCCGGGCGGGATCGTTGCGGATCCAGATCCTCATTTCGCAAGATCAAAGTTCCTCGATTTTCGATCGCCCGTTGCGCCGCGCTCCAGAAAGTCCGCGCATGACCAACATGCAACAGCCCCGTCGGCGATGGTGCCAAGCGTCCGCGATAGCTTCCATAATGAGTAGGGGACTCGGAAAAAGACTGGCTCACAAGAAATATTCTAGTAGGAAGTAGCCGACCGGCGTGTTGGCCGCCACACGCCCTGTGTAGCACGGCACACAGCCCGGGGCGATCTTCATGCGTAAGTCGTGCTGCATCAATATTTGCCGAGTTGGCTGCTCTCCTGCCATAGCACCAACGACTGCGCCAGCCGCAGGGGAGGTGACAAAATGGCAACTTTTTGGAAAGCGACGAACCAGAAACCTGCGATTCAGGAAACTAACAATACGATCTCGGGCAAAATACTCTCATCCTGGTCGCGCCAGCAAAAGCTGGCGATGATCGCAGGCTTTGCGATTCTTGGCCTGTTTCTTGCTGTGAGCGCGTGCTCGAAGCAGTCGTCAAAAACGGCGTTGGTTGGGATCTCCAGCTCAGCATCAACAGCGGCTGCGCCTGCGGTCGTGACCACGCCTGTAATCACGGCGACGGCAACAGTTCCACCAGCGCTCACCAAGAAGGCAGCCAAGAAACGTCCTGCGAACGTGACCTATACCGACGCGAACTCTGGTATTTCGTTCCTCTATCCGAGGAAGTTTGCACTGACCTCGGGCGACAAAGCGCAATCCCAGCCCGGGGCCGTGGGTGATCTGCCGATGAACTTCGTACAGCCGGGCGGAGTTACGGTTGCGACCGTCGCATTGCCAGCAGATTCCTATCCTGGCACCGACTTTGGAGCCGCCTTCTTCACCGTGAACCTGAATCGCAATATCTCTGAGCAGCAATGCGATCACTTTGCCGTCGTCGATACCAGCAACGCCGATGGCGAACCGGTTGACGCAGAGAAGATCAAGATCGGCGCGACCGACATGCAGATGACTTCTAATTTTTCTGCCAGCGGCGTACAGCAGGCCGAGACGCAGTACTACCATAACTATAAAAATGGAGCCTGCTACGAATACGTTTTAGGGCTTGGCACTGAAGGATTTGCCACCGAAGACGGGATTGAGCACGTCAACCGCGATGAAGTCTTTGCCAAGCTGGAGAAAATTCTGGCGACGGCGACAGTGGAAACCAATCCATTCGAGCGGGAGCATGTTGCCGAGCCGACTGGTGCGGGAATTGCCGCCGGAAAGGAATAGGCGCTCGGGGCATACAAAATACGCCGCCACGATAAGCACTGGGGCCACGCAAATCGTTTGCGTGGCCTTCGTCTTGGCGTGCCGAGAATGTTCGACCGCTTGGAGGTGCAAGTCCTCTACCCAACCTCGGGAGATCTGCGGCATGTCACAGAACGTGACCGAATCGCATCCTGGCGAGGCACTATGCAGAAAGCCCGGCTACTTCACGGCCTAGCGCAACCCGCCGAACCGCCGTATGCGGACCCGAATGTACGGTGGTCAGGAGGGGAGGACGGGCGACTGCCCCCTATCTCGATTTCTTGCATCTTTGCCAAACGGACGAACATCTGAGAATACATTCTGGGCGGGCGGCGATTTGTGTTGAGTGATTCGTGCGCTCAGGGAAGTTCACAAGGAAATCGGACTTATAAGGACTAAGAATCGACATGCTGAAAACAGCCCAACGAACGGTCATCGTTTGCGCAATTACTCTTCTCGCGAGTTTGCGGATTTTCGCGCAGACCTCAACCTGGAACATCGATCCCGCGCATTCGACCGCGCAGTTTACGGTGCGTCACTTGGGGATATCGAATGTCACCGGCAGTTTTTCCAAGGTCACGGGAAGCGTCGTTCTGAATGAGCAAGACATTACTCAGTCGCAGGTTTCGTCCAGCATCGATGTCAACTCGATTGATACGCGAGTCGAGGCGCGGGACAAGGACCTCAAGAGCCCGCATTTCTTTGATGTCGAAAAGTATCCGACTATCGAATTCAAATCGAAAAAGATCGTGAGCAGCGGCGGGAAGTTGCAGTTGATTGGCGATCTGACCATCCACGGAACCACGCGTGAAGTCAGGCTCGACCTTGATGGCCCTACGCCCGCACTGGCCGATCCGTGGGGCAACTCGCGTCGTGGAATTTCCGCGACGACAGCCATCAACCGCAAAGATTTCAATCTCACCTACAATAATGTTCTTAAAAGCGGCGAAGCGCTTATTGGAGACACCGTTAAGATCCAGATTGACGCAGAAATAGTAAACAAGAAGTAAGTCGTTGGGCGACGCGATTTTGCACTTCCGTGCGCCGAGTGCAACTTCGTCGCGGCCTCGCTTTCCAGTATCATCAGAGTGTGGTGACCAAGCGCGTCGCAAGAAACAAACTACAACTTTTACATTCGGAGAAGCTAAGCCGGCTGCCGTGGCTGGTACATGGTTTCTCAACAAGGCTTGGCGGAGCCTCGCGCGTCTATGGTGGCAATGCGCTGAATCTAGGCTTTACACAACATGATTCGCGCGCCGCGGTAGAGCGCAACCGCGAGCTTTTCCTCAACGAACTGGGCGTTGGCAATGGACGCAAGGGCTGGCCGCTGGTTTCATTGCGGCAGATTCATTCTGATTTGATCTTCCAGGTAGATCGAATGCAGAAATCTTCTCTGGCTGGGGACGGAATTGTCACAGACACACCAGGTCTACTGGTTGCGGTGCAGACTGCTGATTGTCTCCCCATAATTCTCGCGGACCGAAAACGGCTGGCCATTGGGGTTTTTCACGCTGGCTGGCGCGGCACGGTCAAGCGCATTGTCGAAAAAGGCGTTGGTGAGATGCGAAAACACTTCAAAAGCGACCCGCGTGACCTGGTTGCTGCGATTGGTCCGGGTATAGGTGGGTGCTGCTACGATGTAGGCGAAGAAGTGCGCACGAAGTTTGAAACCCAGTTCGCCTATGCCGGCACGTTGTTTCGCGAGGTAAAAGAATCGGATCCGGTGCGGGAAAAATATCCGCTACTCTTTCTCACCGCGCGCGCTCCCGGACACAGCGAATTGCCAGTCAAGCTCTTCCTTGATCTCGTCGAAGCGAACCGACGACAGCTACGGGATGCCGGTGTGATGGCAAAAAATATTGATGTGACCTCATCATGCACGGCGTGCCACGCGGGACTGCTGTTCAGTTTCCGCGCCGACAAGGGTGTCACGGGGAGAATGATGGCGGCCGCGGGAATTAGAGCCGATTGAATCATTGAGTCAATAATTCGATGATTCAATCGTTCTCTGCGCTCTGCTTACGCCAGGTCAAACAGTAGGACTTCCGCATCTTCCATGGCTTTGATCGTAAGTTGTGTTTCTTCGCTCAAGGCCGCGCCGTCTCCCTGACGCAGTTGCTGGCCGTTCAGTTCGATTTCGCCCTTAGCAACCTGGAGCCAAGCGTGGCGCTTGGGACCAATCGGCTGCGTAACCTCTTCTCCCGCTGCGAGCAACGTGACGAACAGCCTCGCATCTTGATTGATCTTCACCGAACCCTGGGTGCCATCGCTCGAAGCGATCAAGCGAAACGTGCCACGCTTTTCGGCATCCGCGAAACTCTTCTGTTCGTAGCCAGGTTCGTGCCCTTGCTTGTCGGGAAAAATCCATATCTGCAACAGATGAACAGACTCCGTTGATGAAGGATTCGCCTCACTGTGGCGAATACCACGGCCAGCGCTCATACGTTGCCCATCACCGGGCAGAATCACCGATCCGGTGCCCAAGCTGTCTTTGTGCTCGAGCTTGCCCGACAGGACATAAGTGATAATCTCCATGTCGCGATGGGGATGCGTTGGAAAACCACCGCTCGGCGCAACCCAATCTTCATTGATTACGCGCAAGGAGCGAAAGCCCATCCATTTGGGGTCGGAGTAATCATTGAAACTGAAGGTGTGGCGCGTCTTCAGCCAGCCGTAATCACCGCCGCCGCGCTCACTGCTGCGTCGGATGGTCATCATAAAATACACTCCCCCTGAATTAGTCGTTATAACGACTAGTTACTTAGGTTAGATGTGAGAAAAGCGGGAAAGATTCAAGGGATGCCCGTCGCAGGCGGCAGCCGTTGGTCGTGCGCAGCCCGTCAAACTGGTAAAGGCTGCTATGTTTAGTGAAGCGACGGGCCGCCCCTCGCCCCGTCAGGTTTCCAATTCTAATCATGCCTTTTCGCGTTATTTCGTTGACCATGGCGCAAGTTCGGCAAGGAGCGCTCGCATTTCAACGTGACCTGAGCGCCATCTTGCGCGAGCGTCCCGAAATCAAAGTCTATTCGGTGAGCCCGTTCGATCTCGACGAACGCCGCCGGTTCAAAGATCGCTTTGGGGGAGACATCGTCTATTTTTTCAACGACGCGGCCTGGCAGGAATGCGAGCGGCTCGGTCTGAACCTAAAGTTCCTGGCGGAAATCTCCGATGACGAACTGCCTCGGCGGCGCACCCTGGCGGTCGGCACTCCCGACCGGGTTGGTGGATCTCCGGCGATCTAGAGATGCCGCGGAAATAACCCAGTAAGGAAGCAGCTAGTCCTTCTTTTGTTTTTTTGACGAGCCGTCGGACTTTGGCTTGTCATCTTTCTTCGTGTCTTTCGACCCCTTGCCGTCTTTGGGGTCTTTCGCTTCCTTGAGTTCTGCAGAGCTGCTGTCGCCTTCCGACGAAGAGGACGAAGACGACGACCCGGAACTGGCGCCCTTCTTCGCGTAGTCGGTCACGTACCAGCCCGAGCCCTTGAACTGGACGGCTGGAGCCGAGATTACTTGCTCGATGACGCCCCCACATTCGGGGCACTTTTTCGGCTGCTTATCAGAGAATTTCTTGATCTCTTCAAAGCGGTGTCCGCACTTCTTGCACAAGTATTCGTAAAGGGGCATGTGTGAACTGATTCTAGAGGCGAAGATTCATTGGCGTCAATTTTGACGAGTACTGAGCGCGGCGCAAACGTGACGCAATTCGTCGATGCGAGCGTGCATGTCCGGGTCAGCCATCCCAAACGAAGCGCTTGAAATCCTCTGCAAAATGTAGTGCAGACTTCGCGAGCGCTTGAACTGATTCCGAAAGACTTAACCGGCTTTACGACGATTCCATGACGAATTTAGGTTAGATATGCGTGGCTCAGCGTTTCAGCAAATCCACGGCCTCGCGCACATCGTGCACGCGGAAATATTTTGCCAGCGCAGGATATCTTGCGGCGACCGCTTCGTACATCGCATAAGCCACGTTGCGATAGGACGTATGTCCAGCAGGAGTGGTGCGCAGCTCGGAGATGTAGACGGCCTCCGCGAAATCCATTTTGAATAGGGTGCGTTTGCGGAAAGCGAGCGGAATCGCGTATTGCGCGTTCTGCCGAGCTTCTTCGCCTCCAGATGCGGAAAGCTTCTGCACAGCAGAGTCAGCCAGCTGCATTGCGGATTCGTAGTCGGAGCGGATTCCGGCCGCTTCGATTTCAGGCGGCGTGTCGAAGCCGTGGAGGGTGGAGAAATCCTGCATGATCTGGACACAGCGGCGATGGCGATGCATGTCGCGGAAGCCGCCGATATCCATGAGAATGTCGAAGCGGAACTGCTGGCCGGCGGAGAAGGCGCGAAGCAGTTCGTCGTGGCGGCCACGATGTCGCAGGCCGAGGTCGATGATTTCGCGCCGGCGCGCTTCACCCGCTGCCTCGATCGTTCCTCGAAGCTGCCGATAGGAATAATGGCAGTGGCCGTAGATGAGTGTGGTGGCGAGTTCGATCTCGAGTGCGTCGTTACTCGGCGAATCGCTATCGAGCAAATCCACCAGCGGTGCTGGTTCAACATCTACGCCTCGCATCAGTTCTGCGGCAGCCTGCTGGAGTTCGCGTCGCGTTTCGATTTCGTAGAGATTCGGATCGGCGTATTTGACCAACGTCGGCGCGACACGCACTTCGCGCAAGAGTTCGCGTTCGGCGCGATCAGCAGTTTCCGGTGATGCGGCGCGAATCTCGGCGACGAGCGCTCGCAGCGATTCTTCATTCCCGTTGTAGGCCGGAGAAATGGCGGCTTGCTTCAGCAGTGCTCCCAGCTCGCGGACTTCTTTATGCGGCTGGGAGAGCAGGTGCGCGACCTGGGTTTCGAGCGTACGGGCATTGACGATTTCCCCCAGTGAAGTGTTGGTGGCGAGCGGCAACAGATAGCGCGAGATGTCGAAGGCGCGCGCGCGCAGGGTACGCTCGTAGGCCTCCGGCTTCATTTCGCCGGGTCGCGGCGTGATGCTGGCGAGAAATTGGAATGTCCGCTGCGAAACTTTTTCGTAGGTGCTGAACAAGAGCTCGATAGTCTCGCGATAGAGAGTTTTCGACGAAGCATCCGTACCCGCGCCGTTCTCGAAGGTTGGTGTGTAGTAACCGCTCTTCCTGAAGTCCTGGTATCGGGTCGACCGCTCCTGGCCATCCCAGCGCTGCTCGTCCGCAACCACGATGGCGGCGAGAAGGGAGAGGCGCTCGATGGCGAGCGCGATGTGCGCAAGATCGGCAATCGAACGATGACCGTACTGGAAGTAAAAGGTGTTAAGAAATTTCTCCGCTTTCTGCAGCGTAATTTCCTTGAGCGACTCCTTCATGGAGAGCGACGAGCGCGAATACTTGGCCATGGCGTAGGCCTGGATTTCGGGCTCAACCCCATATACGGCGAATACCTCGACGGAAGGCTCGGGCGCTGCGCTGGAAACAGGGTGCGAAGCCGCGGGTTCGGATGAAATGACAGACATAGGAGTGCTCGCAGTTTAATCGGACACCTCGCCGCAAGCAATCGTGGTTATTGACTCGAACAATGCTAATCATTATGATTAAATATGATCAGCTAAGGTGAGGCGCGCTTCACTATGCTTAACAGTTCCTTCGGGGATGGGTCATGGAAAAGGTAGCGATGAGAATTCTCACGACAAGGCTCCCCGTGCCGCTCGCTCGAAAGGTCGATGAAATTTCGCAGCGTTTGGAGCGCTCCAAGGGCTGGATTTTGCAGCAAGCGCTGATGGACTGGATCGAGCGGGAAGAAGAACGGACTCGCCTTACGGTAGAGGGGCTGGCCGACGTGGATGCAGGTCGCGTCGTTGATCACTCCTCCGTGCGGGCGTGGACCGACAGCCTTGACTCCGAGAACCCGTTGGTGCCTCCATTGCCGCTTCCGCCACCGGTCGAATGAAAATACACTGGACCGGCAGGGTTCTATCCGATCTGGTGCGCTTGTATGAATTTCCGACGCCGGTGAATCCGGCAGCCGCGGCTCGCGTTGTGCGAGCCCTGACCGCCGCTCCCATGAGGCTGGCCGTGCGCCCACGCCTGGGAGAAAAGCTGGAGGAATTTCGGCCCCGCGAAGTACGCCGGATTCTGGTGGGCAACTATGAAATGCGCTACGAGGTCCGCGGGGACACACTATTTATTGTCCGCCTGTGGCACAGCGGGGGACATCGATAGCCTCGGAAATGCCGGTCGCTAACTTATGACTTCGGCGGACCGCCAGATCGATCTGATTCAAGCCACACTCCCCGAGCATATCGAAGAAGCGCGCAGCCTCTTGCTCGAATATGGCAGCTCGCTGGGCTTCAGCTTATGCTTCCAGAGTTTCGACGAGGAGTTGAAAACCCTTCCCGGCTCTTACGGTCCGCCGAGCGGAAAATTATTGCTTGCCCGATATGTCGACCACGCCGCTGGTTGCGTCGCGTTGCGCAGATTGGAAACCAGCATCTGTGAGATGAAGCGGCTTTATGTGCGCACCGGCGATCGCGGCTTGGGCTTAGGCCGGATGCTGGTGGAACGTGTGATCGCAGAAGCGCGCACGATTGGCTATACACGCATGCGCTTGGATACGATTGCGCCGTCCATGCAAGGCGCAGTCGCACTTTATCGCGGGGTGGGGTTCCAGGAAATCGCCCCGTATTCAGCGATTCCCATCGAAGGCGCACTCTGGATGGAATTAGAGCTGTAGGTGCTCGCCTGCGGGGCTTACCGTTGTGGGCTTGAGCGGGACAGGCGCTCCGTCTGGCGACGGTTGCGCCGACTATGCCCCGACGGGCGGGCGGGAAGCGTGTTGCGCGAGATCGCGCGTGAGCGATCTGCCCGGGTTGAAGTGGGAGTAATGTCGGAGACCGACCTTCGGGAACCGGCGAGCGCGCAAGGTGAGGACGGAACTTTTGTTAAGATTTTATTCCGGATCGAGGACAAGACCAGTGCCGCGAGCCGCGGTTGCTGCGGCTGGTTCGCGCCGGCGAGGCCGCGGGCAAGCTGCCCGAGACCCACACCGGCGCATTGAGTGTTAGTCCTTCACCGCTTTTAGTTCACGGTGAAGCTGGTTTTGCTGTCGACTACCACGCCATTGGTTATCCCAGGGGCCGCAAACGTAGTTTGCCACGAGGCTAGTCACGAGCGGGACCTAACTCGCTTCGCCTGCTTGCCCTACCTATATCTTCCCGAAATCCGTTATGCTTATTCTCAAGACAGATCTATGACCCTGCTCGACGCGCAGCCTTACGATCCCACGAAGTGGCGGAAGAGGAAGATCAAGATCGCGGTCACGGTCGTGGTCGTGCTGACCCTGGCCGCGTTGCTATGGACGTTCCGCAATTGGCCGGAAGAACATGTCGTCGATAGGTTCTTCACCGCGCTTCAGCATCAGGATTACGAAAGCGCTTATGGAATTTACTTCAACGATCCCGCCTGGCGCCAGCATCAGCAGAAATATTCTCAGTACACTTATGCGGATTTCTATCGCGACTGGGGACTGGGGGGCGAGTGGGGACTGGTCAAGTCCCACAGCATTTATGGCGCGGCGAACACAAAGAATTTTGGCGGCGGCGGCGTCGTGGTCGAGGTCATCGTCAACGAGCGCTCCGAGCATGCGCGCATGTTCGTACAAAAGTCGGATAAGACGCTGACCGTGTATCCATTCTAAGCAGCCATCTCTAAGCCACCATGGCCGCAACCTGCGCCATGGTTTTTTGCAGCGACGCTTCATCGCCTACGGTCAGGCAGGTCTTCGAGCGGTCGATCTGACGCATCAGTCCCCACAGAACTTTTCCCGGACCGACTTCAATAAACAGGCTGGCTCCTTGATTGATCAGCAGGCGCACCGATGGCTCCCATTTCACCGCACCGGTGACTTGGCGAATCAGGGCTGCGCGCGCAGCGTCGGCGGACGTGATGGCCTTGGCGTCGACGTTGCAGACCACCGGATAGGACGGATTCTGAAAACTCAGAGCGTTCAGGTCGGCCGCGAGACGATCCTGCGCCGGCTGCATCAGCGCACAATGGAAAGGTGCGCTCACCGGCAAGCTCACAGCTTTCTTGGCGCCGCGTTGGTTGGCGAGCTTGATAGCGCGATCGACTGCGCTGGCGTTTCCGGAAATCACGACTTGCTCGGGCGAATTAATATTGGCTGCTTGGCAAACTTCCCCTTGGGCCGCGTCGGCTGCAAGTTCAGTCACCTTTTCGATTGCCATTCCCAAGATTGCCGCCATCGCGCCTACGCCCACCGGCACAGCTTCCTGCATATACTTGCCGCGATTGCGAACCGTTCTCACAGCACCGGCAAAGGTCAACGTGCCTGCGGCCACATGCGCGGAATACTCGCCCAGGCTGTGTCCGGCAACGAAGTCGGGCTGTAAACCTTTTTCTTGCAATACGCGCCAAGCTGCTACGGAGGCGGTCAAAATCGCGGGTTGCGTGATCTCGGTGAGCTTCAATTTTTCCTCCGGACCTTCAAAGCAAACCTGCGAAAGCTTGTAGCCGAGCGCCTCGTCGGCTTCTTCAAACGTGCGACGCGCGACTGCGTAGTTGTCGGAAAGCTCTTTCCCCATTCCAACCGCTTGCGAGCCCTGACCGGGAAAGAGAAATGCAATAGGAGAGACTGAACTTGTCATTGGATTTTGCTCACGAAAAATAGGCTCACGTCGTAACCGCCAAGTTCAGCCCCGCCAACTCACGCTCGATGGTCTGGTTTACTTTGCCTTCAGCAAACTCGGCTGCCACTCGTACCGCGTTCTTGATGGCGTTTGCATTCGAGGATCCGTGGGTGATGATGCACACGCCCTTTATACCGAGTAGGGGAGCGCCTCCGTACTCGGTGTGATCGAGCCTTTTTTTGAAATCGGAAAATGCATTGCGCGAAATATAGGCGCCCACCTGCCGCGTGATCGTCGACTTCAAAGTTTCTTTCAGGACAGCGCGCACCAGCCGCGCCACCCCTTCCGAAGTTTTCAGCGCGACGTTGCCGACAAAGCCATCGGCTACGATCACATCCACGTGACCGTTGTATAGATCGCGGCCTTCGACGTTGCCGATAAAATTAATCGGCAGCCGCTTGAGCAGCTTAAATGCTTCGCGTGTCAGGTCATTACCTTTGCCTTCTTCTTCGCCAATAGAAAGCAGGCCGACCCGGGGATGCTTCACACCGAAAATCGAACGACAGTAGATTTCGCCCATCACCGCGAACTGCTCCAGATTTACGGCCGTGCAATCGACATTCGCGCCTACGTCGAGGAGTACGGCGGCTGTGTTCAAGACGGTAGGAAATGCCGCGGCCAACGCCGGACGATCGACGCCGGGCAGCGCTCCCAGTACAACTTTGCCCGTCGCCATGGCGACGCCGGTGTTGCCCGCCGTCACGAAGCCGGCGGCGCGTCCTTCGCGCACCAGTCGCAATCCTACGCGGATGGAAGAATCGCGCTTGCCGCGAATGGCTTCCACTTTGTCTTTCATGGTGATGACTTCGCTGGCGTGCACCACGTCGACAGGCAAGCGCCGGGCTCCAGGATAGCGCGCCAATTCGGCCCGCAGCTGCGGTTCCGGCCCTACAAGGAGCACGCGGACGCCGTGATGACGGGCCGCCTGCAATGCGCCTTCAATCTCCGGTTTAGGCGCCTTGTCGGACCCCATCGCATCGAGTGCGATTACGCTAGGCATGGAGTGTGACGGAAGAGGAACGCTATGACTTTTCCGCGACCTCTAGAACTTCGCGGCCCTTGTAGGTTCCACATTTCGGGCAGGCGCGGTGTGGCATCTTCTGCTCATGGCAATTCGGACACTCGGAGAGCGAGTGTTTCGAGAGCGAGTCATGAGCCCGCCGGGTGGCGGTGCGTTTCTGTGAATGTCTGCGTTTCGGATTAGGCATGTTGTCCTCTTCATAGTTCTCAGTTCTCGCCTCTCAGCCAAACCTGCTTTTCTTTTCACTGAGAAATGGGAACTGAGAACTTTTCTATTGATTCAGTTTCGTACGAATCTCTTTCAGCGCCGACCAGCGTGGATCCTCGAGCTCGTCCACGCACGAGCACTGGTTTTCATTCAGATTCTTGCCGCAGTGCGGACATAAACCCTTGCAGTCGTCGCGGCAGATCGTCCGCAACGGCAATGCCAGCAGCACCTGCTCACGCAATGCGTCTTCGAGTAACAGCCCTTCACCCTGGTAGTATCCGATCTCCGCTTCGGCGTCGGTGACCGAAAGCTCTTCGTGTCCGGAATCAACTCCGAGAGGCCGATAGAGAAGATCGAAACTACGTTGCACTTCGTGTACGACCGGATCGAGGCAGCGCGCGCAAGCCACTTCCAGGCTCGTTTCAAGCTTGCCTTTTAACCGGATATCCCGCACCACCTTGTGCTTGCCGTGATGCTCTTCGACCAGATCGGCGCGGCCTTCGCTGCGCAGCGGCGAGCGTTGCCGAATCTCCTCGCCCAGATCAATCGCACCCGGGCTGAATTCCTCCCGGAAATCGACCGGGTGAATTTCCAGATCCTTGAGTTCGATGAACATGGAACTTGGAACCTCCGCCGCCCCCACTTAAATTACCGCAAAGGCCCGCGGAAGTGCACGTCGAGACAGAAGTCTCTCAGGGAGCAATGATCAAGGATAAAGGCCAAAAATAGCGGTGTCAAGCAAGCCGGGCAATCGCGCGGTCTAGGGATATGATGCCTGTGTCGCCGCCAAGTGGGTTTCTGCCGTCGGCAGGCGAAGGGCTCCTGGAGCAGGCGAATGATTGGATCGCGCGCCACGTGAAACGGGAGTTGCATTTACTCGCGCCGGATCTAAATTGAAGTCGAAATCGGCAACGTCCTCTGGAAAGCCATGCGGCGCCAACGAATCAGCCCTGCGTGTGCGGAAAATTCGTTGCGGCGTTTCACCGAACTCGGTATCCAGGTGATTCCCACCTCGGACTTGCTGGGCACGGCATTAAAGATCGCGACGGATTTCGACTGCAGTTTCTACGACAGCCTTTATGTAGCGCTCGCCCTCGCTACCCAGACGAGCTCGTCACCGCCGACGAGCGCCTAGTGAATACCCTCGGCAGCCGCTTTCCCGTGCGCTGGCTGGGAGCATTCTAACTGGATCAATCCGCGGCGATCCGAAGACCGGACTGCCGAATCGTTTTTAAAGTCATTTCATCCCCAGCGCCTTGAGCACGCTCTCATCTGCTACCGTCTTCCCGTCTTTCTTAGTGACCAAGCCAAACGATCCCGAGTAGTCCCACATGGCCCATCCGATCCGGTTGCGTTCGAACGCTGTGCGCACATCGTGCAACCATGCGGCGCGGTCCGCGGGATCGGAGTACTCGCGATAGACGCCAAACTCGTTGCACACCAGCGGCACTTCCCGGCGCTGCGCCCAGTCTGCCGCTTGCTTCATCTCCGCATCGATGCGAGCAGCATCCCAGTGTTCGTGCCCGTAGCGGATCACCGGCAAGCGGTCGACTTCGTCCGGCACCAGTGCCGCGGCGCGATCCGCTGACTCCGTTGTCGACGGATATCTTACTCCGCGCAGCCAGTGCCAGTAATATGTGCCCCAGGTCGCGCCCTGATGGGTAAAGAGGTGCGGCTCATAAAAATGAAAGTTGTAAATGACATTCGGATCGTGCAGCGGTTCCTGAAAAACCAGCTCGTCGTCATTCGACCAGCGCGCACCCGCCGCGATGATCGTGTGCGCTGGCGCGCCATCGCGAATCGCCGCCGCTATCTTCATCTGCACGCCCAGCCATCGATAGCGGTCGCCGAACTCGGGCTCATTCATGATTTCGAGAAACAGGCGCTCCGCATCCCACGTGGAATAATGCGCGGCCAGGGCGCGCCAGAAATCGGCAAAGCGCTCGACAAAATCGTCGTCCTTCGCCAGCCGCGCCTTAAAGTCGCTCTCCGGATGCAGGTCGATCACGACGGCCAAGCCGTGGTCAAGAATCATTCTCACCGCCGCGTCCAAACTTGCCAGATAATCCGCGGGAATCTTATCGGGCTCGCGCTCATTGAACATTGGTTGCGGGTTCACACTCAAGCGCACATAGTCGAAGCCCATCGATTTGATCAGTGCGATATCATCCGCCGTCGTCCAGGTTTGAAAATGTTCGGGCGTGTAGCCGCGCTTGTCATACACCTGCGCGAACCACTCGCTGGTGTTGATGCCGCGTTTCAATTTTTCGGCCCGCGCAAATGCTAATGAGGATTTAGCGCTCGCGGCACTAGGAGTCTGCGCGGCCGCCACCAGACATGTCGCCAACAGGAACGCAATCCGCAATTTCATTCGGTTGGTCTTCATCGCAGGCAATCCTTCTCCATCTCCATTGATAAAGATAAACTGAATGCCAGGCCCATGCTTCCCTGCCAGCGCCATCTCTTCGATATCCCGGACGAAGTTGCTTACCTGAATTGCGCTTACATGGCGCCGCTGATGAAGTCTGCGCTCGCGACTGGCACTGCTGGGCTTGCTCGTAAGGTGCATCCGTGGGAACTGACTCCCGACCAATTTTTTTCGGGAGCAGAGGAATTTCGCGCCACCGCAGCGCAACTGATCGACTGTCCGGCAGACTGCATCGCGATTGTTCCTTCGGCCAGCTACGGCATGGCAACTGCCGCGCGAAACTTGCCGGTTGAGAAAGGCCAGAGCATTCTGGTGCTCGCCGAGCAGTTTCCTTCCAACTACTACCCGTGGCAGCGGTTGGCGGAGGAGAACGGCGCGTCTCTGAAGATCGTTCCGTGGCCTTGCGATAAAGATAGAGCTGATGATAGTGACTGTGACTGGACCTCCGCTGTTCTCAAATCCCTCACCGGCGATGTAGCCATTGCCGCGCTTCCGCACGTGCAGTGGACGAGCGGTGGAAAGCTCGACCTCGTCCGCATCGGTGAAGCCTGCCGCAACAGCGGCACAGCGCTAGCGCTCGATCTCACCCAATCGCTCGGCGCGCTGCCTTTTAGCATGAGCGATGTGCAGCCCGATTTCGCCGTCGCTGCCAGCTACAAATGGCTGCTCGGCCCTTATTCCATTGGGCTTCTGTATGTCGCGCCAAGATGGCAAGGCGGAATCCCGCTGGAAGAGAACTGGATTCAGCGCGCCAATGCCCGCGACTTTTCGAGCCTGATTCTTTACACGGAAGACTACGATGCGGGTGCGCGGCGCTTCGACATGGGCGAGCGCTCAAACTTCGCCTCGCTGCCAGCCGCCTTACGGGCCATGAAGCAGTTGCAGGAGTGGGACGTCGTGCAGATCTCCGAGACGATTGGCGTCCTCAATCGCGAACTCGCGACCGCCGCGGCGGAACTCGGATTCTTATCTCCACCCGACCATTTGCGCGCGCCGCACTATCTCTGCTTGCGAAGAAAAGAAGCGATTCCGAAAGAGCTTCCGGAAATGCTGGCAAGAGAGAAAGTATTCGTCAGCGTGCGCGGCAGTTCCATTCGCGTGACGCCGCACGTCTATAACACTGTAGAAGACGCCGAGCGGCTGATCTCCTGCCTGAAGCAGACGGCAAGGGTCTCCCGCTAGAGCGCATCCCGAAGGGTACGAATCATCCGATCTCGATGCGCGTAGCCACAAAATGACCAAAGGTCTAGACCGCGGGGACAGCACCCTTTCGGCAGCTAGTTCGCGACCCCAAGCCTCGCTAGAGTGTCCCAATCCATCTCAAACTGCGTCATTCAGGAGAAGCACTCTGCGATGAACCTGCTGCAATGGTTCAGCTGGCACGCTGTCCCGTTTACTTTGGTCCTGGCCTACGTTCCGCTCATCGCGACCGTGGTGACCACCATCGTCAGCTTGATTCTGGCACGCGCCACGTTACGCTACACGGAGTCCAGCGACCGGAGTTTGGCGCTCGCGCGCGAGCAGTTCGAGCGTGAATGGGCGCCAGAGTTGCACCTCAAATTGGAAAGGCTCTCCGGCAGCGACGCAAGAATCCTGGTCACGAACCTCGCGAAAATATCTGTGCTGATGCAGATGGTGCAATTTCGTAAGTTGGCGATGGCGCTCCCGTCTTGGCGATACTTCCTCAACGAACCACTGGTCGGCGGCACGACTTGGAGCGAAGATCTCGGGAAGCGCTTCTTTGCCTGCACCGGCGAGAACTATGAGGGTCAGATCGCCGTATCCATAACTTTTTATGCAGCGGGCCGCATGTACCGCACCGACTGGTTCCGCTCTCAGGTGCAGGTCCACAACAACAAACTCCTTCGACTCGATCCCGTGAATATCTCCGCGCGCCGGGTGCGCGCACTCGAACCGCGCGACGGCTCGGGCAGCACACGCCGCGAACTGGTGAGAGACGTGGTCAGAAGTGCCGCCGACAATGAGGAAAAAAAAGAGACACTGGCAGTTGGCTCGCGAGAGCGGTGAAGGGCTCCGGGCAGCGCCCGCAGCAAAGCTCAACCCTAGTTTGTTACTGCGGGCGTGTCCTACTGCTTGAGTGCGGTGATTTTCCGCTGCGCCAGTGATGCCGCTTCGGTGGAGGGATTGTCTTTTGCGATCTGCTCGTAAAGCTTCTTCGCTTCGTCGGGCTTGTGCTGCGACTCGTAGAATGCGGCCAGTTCGAACTGCGCCGTCGCCTTGCTGACCACGAGCGTAGGTTTATCGATCAACTGTTTGTAGAGGTCGACCGCCTGCGCGTTTTTATTCTCCGCGAGATAAGCGGAAGCCAGCGCGAACCTGCCTAGTGCCGCAAGGTCAGAATTTGACGAGTGGGCCGCCTCTTGCAGATTGCGCTCCGCTGCGGCGTTATCGCCCAGCTGTGCTGCGGCCAATCCTACAAAGTAACGCGCCATGTCGGCGGTATGGGTATGCGGATACTTATCGACGATTGCCTGAAACTGTTTGCGCGCCGCCGTGGCTCGCTCCTGGGCAGAGGCGAAGCTATCGATGCCTGGCTGCGGCGGCATGCCCGCCGGACGTATCGCCGTTTCAAAAGTGCGGAGGGCCGTCGAAAGCTCAGAGCTCGCCTTTTCGTCTTGCTGATTCATGTAGTACCAGCCGCCAATCGCGATCGCTGCCACAACCACAACCGCAATCGCAGTGATAATAAGCGTCGACTGGTGCTCCGCGCTCCAGTTGGCGGTCTTCTCCGCTGCTTCGAACGTGACCTTGCTGAAGCGGTCTTGCTTCAGTTGATGCCGGGTTTCTGCGCGCACGGAATTCCTTCTTCGCTTAACGGTAGGATGACAATTCCCTAGTTTAACAGGGCGCTTTCTGGAGCGTCAAAGAGACGAGAGAGGTAATGCCGAGGCTGCCGCCGAGGGAATGTTCAGCAAAACCGCCTCTCAGAATATCCCCGGAACCAAAGCCCAAGTCTCACGCCGATAGGCATCATACTCGGCGCCGAAGGCCCCGTGCAGATTCGTCTCTTCAAGGCTGATTTTTCTCCAATAAGCGAACAAAGCCATTGCCAACCCAGCGATCGCAAGCCAGGTCCCGGTTACGATCGCGGTACCGATGTACATCGCGAGGAGGCCCGTGTAAATGGGATGTCGCAGCCGCTTGTAGGGTCCGGACCGGATAAGTTGATGCTCCACCTTGATCGAAATTTCGCCGCTCCAGTTGCTGCCAAGATGGCGACGCGCCCAAATTGTCGTACATAACCCCAGCGTCTCGACGGTAAAGCCAACCACCGAGATGGGAAGGGACGTAGCTACGAATCGACCCAAGCCGTGAATGGGGGCGATCTCCAGCGCCAACGCCAAATTCGCGAGCAGTATGTGCAATCCGCGCGATGTTTTAGACTCCGACTTCTTCGCCGCCGCCGCATTTCTCGCCGCAATTTCCCAATATATGCTGAACACCACCCACGGGATGCAGGCAGCCAAGGCCTGCCGATGAACGAATGTCGTCTTGTCGTAGGCGAGCGCAGGAAATCTGGTGATGAGGCCGCCGCCAAATCTTTTCGCCAGCATCCAGAGGACGGCGAGAAACAGGACGTTCAGAATGATTTTCGTACGCTGCGACATATTACTCATCGCTTGAACGGAGACCGCACTGATCTCTTCACTTACTTCGGATCCGTCCGATAGGTCCAGAACTCGGCCATCTTTTCTTGCAGAATGTGAAATGGAGCTCCAGTAACTTCGGGAGCCGAGCCGGTTACAGCGTCCTCGCGCACCGCATCCTCAATCAAATGGTGCAGCGGCGCAAGCTCGCACACCGGATCAGTCGCGCTGGCATCGCCCGTCAGCAGGAAAGCCTGGCAACGGCATCCGCCAAAATCTTCTGTGCGGCGGTCGCAGGAGCGGCAGGGTTCGGGCATCCAGTCTTCGCCACGAAATTTCTGGAACGCCTCGGAGCTCTGCCAAATCCAATCGAGCGTATGCTCGCGGACATTGTCAAAATGCATGCCCGGAATCACTCCCGCCGCGTGACACGGCAGCGCGCGTCCAGCAGGATCGATCAGCAATAGCTGGCGTCCCCAGCCCCCCATGCAAGCTTTGGGAAAGCGCGCATGGTAGTCGGGGACGACCATATCGATGCGAACCCTGCCGCGCATACGCTCTTGCGCGGTTGTTACCACGGCCACCGCCCCGTCGAGTTGGGCGCGGGTGGGCAGCAATGCTGAGCGGTTCTCGAGCGCCCAGCCGTAATACTGCGCGTGCGCGATCTCCATGCGATCGGGATGCAGCGCTTCGAGCGTGGCCACCATCTCCTCAAGATGCCCAATGTTCTGCCGGTGTACCACCAGATTTGTGGTGAAGGCTATGCGATGCTCGCGGATCCATCCCGCAACTTCGATTTTGTGCGCATGCGCGCGGGTTCCGGCGATCCAGTTGGCATGGCCCTCGGTCGAATCCTGAAAACTGAGTTGGATGTGATCAAGCCCTGCCTCGACCAGTTGCGCCAGACGCTCGCGCGCTAGGCCGATTCCGGATGTTATCAGATTCGTGTACAGCCGCGACTGGCGTGCGTGCGCAATTAACTCGGTCAGATCGGGACGGGCCAGCGGCTCGCCTCCAGTGAGATGAAGATGAAGGACGCCGAGCGCCGCAGCCTCGCTGAAAACGCGCAGCCAGTCGGCGGTCGCGAGCTCTTCTTTGCGGGAAGTCAGCTCCAGCGGATTCGAGCAATACACGCAATGCAGCGGGCAGCGATGCGTGATCTCGGCAATCAGGGCCAGCGGATTCTGCATTGGGAGTTCGACTCAATTCAGAGCTGTCATCCTGAGCGAAACGAGGGACCTATGGATTTTGCTCGCGGCGGCGGAATGCGCAGGTCTTTCGCTTGTCTCAGCATGACAAAGTTATTTTACGGAGCCTTTTCAATAGTCGTGACTCAATAATCAATGATCCGTTTGGCGTGCAGTTGCTCCAGAAACACCTGGACCTCGGCGCGGATCTTGCCCTTCGGCGCGAGGAAGAACTGCGCTTCCAGCTTCTGCACAATTTCGCCGAGCGTGAAATGTCCTTCGCAGAGTTCGAGAATGATGCGTCCCGTCCCCTGCACGCGGATCGCGCCTTCCGGAAAGAGCACAACCGGAGCTTCGGTAGTTCCGCCCCAGCGGCATCCGGCGGCAAATCTCGGAATGCTGGTGTCGAGCAGTTCAGCCACGATCTCCCTCATCCCGTTTCGCTTCCTGCCTACTATCCGCCTCGATGCGAAAAGCCCCCGGCGGCGGCCATCCCGGCTCGACATAGGCAAAATAGAGTGCGTCGAGCTGCGCCCAAAGAATGTCGCACTTGTCGCGCAATGCGGCGACAACCCGCTCCTGATCTGCGCGCGTGGCCGCATGATCGAACGCGTACTTAATCGCGAAGGCAGCATCTTCCGGAGCCTCCGTCAGCCGCGCCTCGAAGTAGTCGAGTCCGGATGAGAGCCAGGGATAATGCTCACGCAGCTTTTCCATCCGCAAAGTAATCAGGTCACGCGAAAAAAGTTCGGTGAGCGACGACGCGACGCACTCCAGGAACGGCCGCGTCCGCACCAGGTTGAGATATTCATTTCCAATAAAGCGCGTGGCAGACAGAATTCCGTCCGCGCGCATCACACGCTCGCGATCCAGTCCAGTTGCTTCCGCCAGCTTGATCCAGCGCAGGATTCCGCCATTCCGCTTTTCGTCACCATCATGGTCCACAATGCGTTTTCGCCACACCCGGCGGAATGATGGATCAGTAGCGCGCGATAGAATGATCGCGTCTTTCATCGGAATGATCGACTGGTAGTAATAACGATTCAGCGCCCAGGCCTGCAATTGTCCGCGGCTGAGTTTGCCTCTGTGCATGAGCAGGTGGAAGGGATGTTTGTGGTGATAACGCTCCTCGCCCACCTGGCGCAGTGCCGCGTGCAATTCGTCAAACGTTAGCTTGATAGTGCTTTCCGGAGCTACAGGTCCAGTTGCCAATTGTCCTCCGCCACTTCCCATCCGGCCTGGCGCACGGCCTGATGTTCGGGGCTCGCTTCATTCAAAATCGGATTCGTGTTGTTGAGATGAATAAACATCTTGCGCCGAACCGTAATATTTTTCAGCAGGCGCAGACTTTCTTCAATCGGAATGTGTCCCATCTGGTGGGCGGTTTCTCCGCTGCCCTGAATGCGTTGCAATTCGTCATCACTCCAGAAGGTACCATCGAACAGAAGCAGATCCGCGTCATGGATTTTTTCAAGCAGAGCATCGGTGAGGCCGCCGACGGCGGGAATGTAGGCGACCCGCTTTCCGGAAGAGGATTCGAAGAACAAGGCAGCCGTCGCTTCATTGCCGATGAGGTCTTGAGCCTTGACGTATTTCGGATAGCGGCCAGAAAGATTGTGGACCTCGCAGCGCAGTCCGGAGTCTGTCCCATCGGCGGACAACAGGGGAAACGGCGTGTCCGAATTCATGGGCGTCCAAACCGCTTGCGGATCGACGCGGTTCAACATGCCGAACATGCTGTTTCCTTCACGCAGAATCCGCAGAATCGAAGGCGCAGCGTAGATGCGCAAAGGCTGCAATTCGCGGAGCAGGAGCAATCCCAAAACGTGGTCGAGATCGCAGCTGCCCAATACGACGCCCGATATCGGAGAATCGCGCGGCGTATTCGGGAAAGCACGGGGATGAAGCTCAGGGGAGCTTTCGATTTGAAAGGACAAGTCAGGAGAGGCTCCAGCCAGAAACCAGGTGGAGCCGTCTGCGCTCAGTGCGAGTTGAGCTTGCGTGCGCGCCTTGCCGGGAAATTTCCCGGTGCGTACGCCAAAGCAGTTTCCGCAGCCGCAGTTCCACTGCGGGAACTTACCCCCGGCCGCAGAACCGAGGATCCGAATGCGCATCTTTTATTTCTGCATTGCTGCAGGGTTAGAGTTTTGCGCTAACGTAGGAGTTGATTTCGCAGCAAAGAACAACTTCTTCGAAAACAGGACTGGTCCAAGCCATAACGTTCACCTTTGGGTCAAAGATTTTTACTCGCCGGGCCCTTTCGGGAGCGACGTGAGGATTAGAGGAATCATACCATTGCTTGGTTGCTTTTGCTCAGAAAGTTGGGAGTCCGGCTTGGCCCGAAGGGAGCATTTTCGGTCGATCCAAGGGGTAGACGGTTTTCCTGTATAACTCTAACGAAATCATACGTTTACGATGGGATTTATGTTCCCGGATCCTCTCGGCTTCGCCACCAAGTCAGAGGCGCGCACATGAGTATCCGCGCCACCCGCAGGTCTATAGTTATTGCGCGTTATTGCGCGGCTTCGAGCAAACCCTTCTCGGCTTTTTCCTGGCACTCGATGCAGTGGCGAGTCCAAGGCACGGCTTCGAGACGCTTGGCATTGATCTCTTTGCCGCAAGAGACGCATTCCCCAAAGCTGCCTTCGCGAATGCGAGCAAGAGCCCCATCGACCATGTTGAGCAACTGCCGATCGTTATTGCTCTGGCTGAATAGGAACTCCTTGTTATAGGAGCTGGCAGCGCGGTCGGCGACGTCTTGCGTGGCCTCATCGTCGGCGGTGCGACCGTCCTGCTGATTGCGGACAACCATCTGGCGCAGTTCATTGCGCCGGGTTTCGAGTTTTTTTCTAAACGCTTCTAATTTCTTCTTATCCATGATTGCTGCCTGCCGAGACCGAAAAGTCGCGTCTCACAGGACTCCATCCCACACGAAGTCAAACAGATATCCTAAGCGCGGGAGAGAGGATGCGTCAAATGGGAGGAACAGGCGGAAGCCCAGCCGAAAAACTCGCAGGCGCCGTTTTTTCTTTTCCGAATCGAACGAATCCGCATGCGAAAAGTTATTCGAGGTGCGACAATAAAGATTCCTCGATGACCACCTCTGCGATCAGTGTTAATGCTATTACGCCGGAGATGATCCGGGAGCACGGCCTCACTGCGGAAGAATTCGAAAAAATCAAGCAGCTGCTCGGTGGACGCGAGCCGACACGCACCGAACTCGGCATTTTCAGCGTAATGTGGAGCGAGCACTGCTCCTATAAATCATCGCGAGTTCACCTGAAACGCTTGCCCACCCGTAGCAAGCTGGTGGTCCAGGGACCGGGAGAGAATGCCGGCATCGTCGATATCGGCGATGGCTGGGCCTGCGCGTTCAAAATCGAGTCGCATAATCATCCGTCGTTTATCGAACCATTCCAGGGCGCGGCCACCGGCGTCGGCGGAATTCTGCGCGACATCTTTACTATGGGTGCGCGTCCGGTTGCGGTGATGGACTCGCTGCGCTTCGGCCCGATTCAGGCCGCTGAGAACGCGGGCGCCCGCGCCTCCCAAGCCGAGATTCACAAGAATCATTCCGTCATGGAAGGCGTAGTCTCCGGCGTCGCCTCTTACGGTAACTGTTTCGGCGTGCCCAACATCGGTGGTGAGGTGAAGTTCGAGCCTTGCTACTCCGGCAATCCACTCGTGAATGCGTTCGCCCTCGGCCTGGTCCGTCGCGATCAGATTTTTTACGGGCGCGCGTCGGGTGAGGGCAATCCCGTAATTTATGTCGGATCGAAGACCGGACGCGACGGCATCCACGGCGCGACCATGGCGAGCGAGGAGTTCAGCGACGGCTCGGAGGCGAAGCGCCCCAATGTTCAGGTCGGCGATCCTTTCCTCGAGAAATTGCTGCTCGAGGCTTGCCTCGAAGCCATGCAAACTGGCGCCATCGTTGGAATCCAAGATATGGGCGCCGCCGGCCTGACCTGCTCGACCTGCGAGATGGGGGCGCGCGGCGGCACCGGAATTGAGATTGAACTCGACCTCGTCCCACAGCGCGAGACCGGCATGACTCCGTATGAAATCATGCTCAGCGAATCGCAGGAGCGCATGTTGCTGGTCGCGCAAAAAGGCCGCGAAGAAGAGGTCTTTCGCGTCTTCCAGAAGTGGGGACTGGATGCGGTCGAGGTCGGCCGCGTCACCTCCGACGCTAAGATGCGCGTGCTCGAACACGGCAAAGTTGTGGCTGAAATTTCCAATGCCGCCCTCACCGATGATGCCCCCGTGTACAAACGTCCGCAGACGCGCTGGGAACCGCCGGTGGATCGTGAGATGCCGGAGCATATCAAGCTCGCCGCAAGCGCAGATTTCTCGGCCAAGCTCAAGCAGTTACTGGCGAGTCCGAACATTTGTTCGAAGCGCTGGGTATGGCAGCAATACGACCATATGGTGCAGACCAACACGGTCGATGCGCCCGGAGCAGGCGATGCCGGCGTCATTCGCATTAAAGGCTCCAAGCGCGGGCTCGCTATGGCGCTCGACGGCAACGGACGGTGGTGCTACCTCGATCCGCGGCTGGGAGCGATGCACGCGGTTGCCGAAGCGGCACGCAAAGTAGCTTGCGCCGGAGCGACTCCGATCGGCGCGACCAATTGCCTCAATTTCGGCAACCCCGAAAAGCCGCATATCATGTGGCAGTTTTCGCAGGTGATCGACGGCATCACCAAAGCCTGCGAAGAACTGGATACGCCGATTACCGGCGGTAACGTCAGCTTCTACAACGAAACTCTCGGCGAGGGAATTTATCCGACTCCCGTGATCGGAGTGGTAGGCATCCTCGAAGACGTTCACAAAGCGGCAAAAATGCACTTCGCGCAAGCCGGCAGAAAAATCGTCCTATTGCGTGCGAATGAACCCGGCGACGCTGTCGATGCCGAGTCGGAGTTTGGCTCGTCCGAGTACGCGAAGGAAATTCTAGGCGCGGTGTGGGGCTATCCTCCTGAACTTGATCTCGAGGAGGAGGCGACCCTGCAACGCGCTCTGGTGGCCCTCATTCAGGCGGGAGTGGTGGAGTCGGCCCATGACTGCGCGGATGGCGGGCTAGCCGTGGCTCTGGTGGAGTCGTCACTCCCGCTCAGTGTAGGCCTGAGCGTAAAGTTGCCGAAACAACAGGGAGCGCTTGAGTTTTTGTTGTTCGCGGAAGACGCCAGCCGTGTAGTAATAAGCTGTGACCCAATTCGTCTGCCACGAATCCAACAAGTAGCTGAGGAGTATGGAATCTTCGCGGATGTGCTGGGCGAGACAGGTTCGGATCGGATTGAGATTTCGGTGGATGGTCAACCAGTGATTTCAGCGAGTGTAGCCGAGTTGCGGGAAGCTTACGAAGGCGCGCTGGGAAAGGCGCTTTACTCAGCATGACAGGACTTGTTCGGTCTAGCTGCTAGATGCCGACTGCCGACAAATTTCGTGATGAATGCGGCGTGGTCGCTATCCACGCCCACCCCGAGGCGGAGAAGCTCGCCTATCTCGGGTTGCACGCCCTGCAACATCGTGGCCAAGAATCGGCGGGCATCGTCACCTCCAACGGCGAGCGCCTGCGCCAGCACAAGTCGATGGGCCTGGTCGCCGATATTTTCACGAACGAAGTATTGGCCTCGATGCGCGGAGTTCTTGCCATCGGACACACTCGGTATTCGACAGCAGGTGATTCGGCCTTGCTGAATGCCCAGCCGATTATGGTGCAGTCCAACAAGGGTACGATCGCGATTGCTCATAATGGCAACCTCATCAACGCGCATGCGATTCGCGCCAAGCTGGAGGGCCAAGGTTCGATTTTCCAGACCAACAGCGATACGGAAGTCCTGGTTCATCTGATTGCGCTCTCGCGCGAGCAGACCCTGCCCGATGCCATTGCCGACGCACTCCGGCGAGTGGAAGGCGCTTTTTCGCTGGTGATGATCAGCCATGACCGTATCTTCGCCGCCCGTGATCCGCGCGGTTTCCGCCCGCTGGCCATGGGCCGCATTCCCGCGCTAACCACGGAGAAAAAAGACACGGTTGTCTTTGCCTCCGAAACCTGTGCATTTGATTTGCTCGGCGCCACTTACGAACGCGATGTCAAACCCGGAGAGCTGGTTATCGTCGGGCCCGAAGGCATCAGCTCGCGTTTTTACTCGCCGTCTCCGGCGCTATCGAGCTGCATTTTTGAACACGTTTACTTTTCGCGTCCTGACAGTCTGGTATTTGGCCGCTCCGTCGATCAAAGCCGAGATGCCATGGGACGCCAGCTCGCCCGCGAAGCTCCCGTGGACGCCGACATCGTCGTTCCCGTGCCTGACTCCGGCAATACCGCAGCCATCGGATACGCCGCGGAGAGCGGTATCCCGTTTCGCCTTGCACTCATTCGCAACCATTACATCGGACGTACTTTTATCGAGCCCCAGCAGTCGGTCCGTGACTTCGGAGTGAGGCTGAAACTGAACGCCGTCCGCAGCCTGCTCGAGGGCAAGCGTGTGATTCTGATCGATGACTCGCTGGTGCGTGGCACCACCAGCAAGAAGATCGTCCGCATGATTCGCAATGCAGGGGCAAAAGAGGTCCACCTGCGGATCTCCTGCCCGCCGACGATCTCGCCCTGCTTCTACGGTGTCGATACGCCTTCAAAGAAGGAGCTCATCGCTGCCAACAAAACAATCGACGAGATACGCGATTTCATCGTCGCCGACTCGCTCGCCTATCTCTCGCTCGCAGGTCTAAAAAAAGCTTGTGCGGACGGCGAAAAAACCACCTATTGCTCCGCCTGCTATACCGGAAATTACCCCACCAAGATCGACGTCGAAGAGATACTGCCAGCGGCGGCCGCGCGCTAGCCTTCGGGCAGAGCCAAGAACTGGGAAAGCATCGGGACCGTACACGACTGTGCAAACTTTGTGCTTTTCTAAGCGAACCTGGTTTCCTTTTCTTTTAATTTCAGAAGTGCAACATGAGCTTCGGAATGATATTCTTCCGGCGTACGAGCATGCGTCTTGCGACACGCTAAAATGTCCAAAGCGTTTTCGATTTTCGGGTCAAGCTCCAGGCCTCAACTCGGTCCTTTCGAACAAAAGTTGCTGCAGGAGATTTGGTCGCTTGGCAGCGCCACGGTTCGCGAGTTGGTTGCGGATGGCAAGATTCATCAGGCTTACACGACCGTGCTGACGACTGTGCACCGGCTTTACAAGAAGGGCCTGCTCGACCGCGCCGCCGAAGGCCGGGCGTTTCGCTACACTCCGCGGCACACTGCCGAAGAGCTGCAACGGGTGACGGCGCTCGAGAGCATTCGGCAATTGCTGGGCTCGGGCGACGCTTCCGCGATGCCTCTCTCCTATCTGGTGGAAGCGCTGAGCGCCCATGATGCGCAATTGCTGGATGAACTGCAACGACTCGTCGAACGCAAACGCCGCGAGCTCAGAGATCAGGAGAAAACCCGGGAGCAACACTAATGTTTGCCCTGCGTGGAATAGCGGTTTCGCTCACTTGTTTCGTTCTGCTGTACTGTCTGCTGTCGGCGCTGGTAGCGATCGTATGGCGGCCCCTGAGATTCTTGCATGTGGCGCAACAGAGCGTGGCCGACCTGCTTTTCGAGTTGCGGATTCTTCCACTGCTAGCGTCCGTCATCATTACATTCGCGCTTGTCGTGCCCTCGTTTCGACTTTTGGAGCCGCGATCCCATCGCGAAGGCATGGGCGCAATGCCGCTTGCTCTCGGTGTCTGCGCCCTCCTGCTGATTGCCTGTGGCTGCTGCCGCGTGATCGCGGCCCAAACCAGGTCCACCCGCATGGTCAAACGTTGGCTGGAGGGCGCGCGTGCTTTAAAAACCAACGCTGGCGCCGCCATCATTTTTCAGTCGCAAGGCGAGGCTCCGCCGCTCACGCTAGTTGGCGTGCGCAAACCGAGAGTATTGGTTTCAGAATCCACGGTTGCCCTGTTAAGTAATCAGGAACTGCAGATTGCGCTCAAACATGAACTGCAGCACATGAAGTCTCGCGATAACTTGAAGAAACTCATCTTCCGTTTTTGTCCCTTCCCCGGCATGGCCAGACTGGAGAGTGCCTGGCTACAAGCCGCGGAACTCGCCGCCGATGATGCGGCTGTCTCGAATCTGTGTGATGCTGTCGACCTGGCTGCAGCCTTGGTCAAGCTCTCTCGCCTGGTTCCTGTCGAAGTCGCTCCGGTGTGCGCGGCGGGATTCGTGGCCGGTTCCCTTAGCAAGCGGGTCGCGCAACTCCTTGCCTGGGATGAAGCGAGCAAAGAACGGCGCGTGCGAGTTCGGACCTGGTTCGTAGTTCCACTTGTGGTTGCCACTTCGTTGCTAACAACCATCGCCTACGGACCGGTGTTGGCGGTTACTCATGAAGTCACTGAGTGGTTCGTTCGCTGATAACTACATCCGTGTAATGTTGTTCTTTTCTTCGGCCTTCCCGTCGGCACTTCGCCCATTTCCGAACGCCACTCTCAGTTGTAATATCTCGACTGTCTCGCTAATCTCGTAAAACTAGTTTGCTCGCGCACAAGCCATTTTCTCGTGGCAGGCTTGAATAGCGGCTATCCTCGTCATTCATTGGATGGTTCTTAAATGATTGCAAGTTCTTCTGCTTCTGCAAAACGAAGACAACGATCAAATGCGTTGAGATCCGGCGTGATTCTTCCGATTTTCTTCTTGCTCCCTCTCCTTTTTATCGGACTTCTGCACGCTCAAAATTCAAACGGCGCGCTTCGAGGAGAAGTTCAAGACGCGAGCGCAGCGCGAGTGGCGGGTGCTCAGGTTGTTGTGCAATCCAACGGCTCATCCATCACCCGCCAGACGACGGCAAATGAACGGGGAGAATTTCGCATCGAGGCCTTGCTGCCCGGTTCCTATCGCGTCACCGTGACTGCCAAAGGTTTTGCTCAGGCCACGGCCGATGTAAATGTTGCGGTCAGCGTGGTGCGCGATATTATGGTTACGCTCAAACCCGCGAGCGGGCGCGAGACGGTCGTCGTGCTGGGGAATTCTTCTTCGATTACGACCCAAACCACTGACACGTCGAGCGCTGTGCGTGGCGGCGTGGTTGGCAGCCAGGACCTCGAAACTCTTCCCCTCCCGGCGCGCAGCTTCGCCAACATCGCCTATCTCGTGCCCGGGACGGAACCGGTCGAGCCTTCTGATCCCACGAAGGCGCGCATCACCGCCGTCTCGACCGGCGGCAGTTCAGGCTTGAACAACGAACTTTCTGTGGACGGCGCGGACAACTCCGACGACTGGATTGGCGGTTTTCTGCAAAACTTCTCGCCTGATGGCATTCAGGAATTTGCCGTACGCACCTCGAATGAAGACGCGGACACGGGGTGGACCACAGCCGGATCGGTTGTGATCACTACCAAGAGTGGCACCAACGAATGGCACGGCGACGGAGCCTTCTACGAGCGAGCGGCAGCGCTCAATGCCCGCTTCCCGATTGAGAATCCAGCGGAAACATGCACCGACGGAGTTTGCGTGCACAATCCCAAGCAGCCATTCTCCCGCCAGAATTATGTGGGCACGCTCGGCGGTCCAATCGCAAAAAATAAGGTCTGGGTTTTTACCTCGTTCGAAAATGTACATGAGGATGCCAGCATCGCCTATAGTCCGGCCAGCATTACGCAATTCGACGCGCTGGCGCAGTTAGCGGTCGAGGGGCTGATTTCTGGTGTTCCTTCGATCGCCGTTCCCGCGACGGTTCCCATTCCCTTCCGCGACTACGTCAGCTCGATGCGTTTTGACTGGGCCGCGTCTTCGAAATCACAATGGTTTTTGCGCACGTCGCAAGACAGCTATCTCACACGCAACGCTCTGGTGGAGCAGGGCACGTTGCCTTCCACCGGATTGACCACGCACAACAATTACTGGAACAACGTAATCAGCAATGCCTATACTTTCAGTCCTACCTGGCTTGGCAATGTGGTTCTTGGCGCCAGCCTGTTGCATCTCACGCAGACGCGTAACTCGGATCTGGGCTTTGCGATCGCGTTCCCCTTCAGCTCCACCGCGTTGACGATTTCCGGATTCGAAACTTTCGGCGACAATCAGTTCGCCACTCCCATTACTCTTTTCCCTGACCTGCGCAATCAGGACAAATACCAGGCCCGTTACGACCTGAGCCACGTCGCCGGAGCGCATGCGCTCAAGTTCGGAGTGGACTTCATCCACGAACCGGTGCTGAGCGGTGCATTCGCATCCACGGCGGAACAGCTCATCAAGTACCCGTCCAATCCCGATTATTACGTGGCGAATCCTTCCCAGTTTTTCTTCGCCCCGCCCAGTTCGCCGTGCAATCCACCAATCGTCACAGCGTCTGGTATTAGTTGTGCGTACACTCCCGCCGGCGATGGCACCTTCTCGCAAAACGTGCAGCGACTGGCGTTTTACGGCGAGGACTCGTGGCGAGTTTCACACCACCTCACCGTCAACTACGGTCTGCGTTATCAAACGACTTTTGGACTCTTTGAAGGATCGGGGCGAAACGAGCTTGAGAACAGCGCATACATTACTCTGCAAGCGTTGCAGATTCCGATTGTGCCCAGCTTGCCCCATGATTACCGCAAGCAAATCGCGCCACGCCTCGGAGTCGCGTATTCGCCGGGTAGCAGCGAGAAGACTGTGATTCGCGCCGGCTTCGGCATGTACTACGACGATCTGGCACAGAACGGCTGGGCCACTGCATTCCAAGGAATCAACAATACGAATGCAACCACGGGGTCCTGCGCCCTCACGGGAACCTCGGGCAGTTATGCCCTCGTCGGCCCCGGCTGCCTGCCGGGTGGCGCCACCGCCGGAGCCACCGGCAACCTCATCGGCTCCGGCTACAAGACGCCTTATTCCATTCACACCACGGTTGGCGCGCAGCACGCCTTCAACGAACACTGGTTGGCGAGCGCCGACTACGTCCATGAGCAAGGCAATCACGGATACCGAGCTTTCCCTTATTCTGGCGGCACCAATCTGCTGACGCCGCTCATTCCGACCTCAGATCCGAATTACTCGAACGATCAGCTGAGCGTAGTTCCCAATGTCAATGTGTTCGAGTCGGATAACCGCTCCAGTTACAACGGGCTCCTGCTGCACTTGCAAGGCAATATGCGCCGCTTCAATCTGGTCGCGAACTACCAGCTCTCCAAGGCGCAGACCTGGGGTTGCCTGCTCGGTGAACTCTTCGACTACGTGGATGGCGTCTGCCAAATACCGTATGGATATGCGAACGCTGGACAACTAAATGCTTTCGGACCTGGTGACTACGGTCCCTCCGGCGAAGACGTTCGCCATCGCTTCGTGCTTGCCGGTACTGTGCATATTCCCGGCGGTATCGAACTGAGCACTATTAATCAGGTCGAGAGCGCGCGTCCTATCACCATCACCAACGCGGACAACACCGGGCGCATTTGGGTCCAGTTCAATGGCCAGCCGCAGCCGACCTACACGAGTCTGGACATATTCCGCGGCACGCCTTACATTCAGTCCGACCTGCGCGTGACGCGTCCCTTCAAGATCGCTGAGCGCTGGCAGATTAATCCCTTTGCCGAATTCTTCAACATCTTCAACCGCAACAATCCCGGCGCGAACTATGCGGTCAATGTTGTGCAGCTCCCAGTGCCCGGGGATGAGATGACGCCAAATGCGAATGGTCAGACTGTCGTCAGCAGTTATTGTCCGGGCGGAACCCCCGGGACCTGCACGCTAGGAGCCGCAGTGCCCATCACCAGCCTGAAGCAGCTCGAGATCCCCGAGGGCGCTCTGGGAGATTTCTTTGGCCCCGGCACTACAGTAGGAATTCCTTTCGCGGCACAGCTGGGCGTGCGAGTGACGTTCTAGAGCAGAGTAACGACCACTGCAACTCGTGACTCGCGCCGCGAATTGATCCAAAGCTAGTCCTGATTTCCGGAGATTTTACAAAATTAGCCCTTTAAACACCCGAGATTTAGCGGCATGCGTAAATCTATGATTCTAAAGCTTCGGGAGATTAAACTTTTGCGCCAACGCCACTCGCGCGATTCCCTGGAGGTCGTTCCGGATCCCAGCTTCGTGCCAACTCGAAAGCAGGCTCGACACTCCATCGGCGATCGTCCCGCTGATCTCGAACACCAGCCATCCACCGGGTCGAAGAACCGCATGCGCCTGCGGAATCAGACGCTCAATCACCTCTAGGCCCGTCGGCCCGGCAAACACCGCATCGCGCGGCTCGAACTTGCGCACTTCGAGCTGCACCGAATCCGTTTCCGACTGACCGACATAGGGGGGATTCGAAACCACGAAGTCGAACGAAACAGGCGAGTAGCCGTCTAGCAAATCGCCAACATGAAACTCGATGTGCGAAGTGAGTTCGTGCCGAGCCGCATTGGCGCGAGCGACGTCCAGCGCAGCGGGAGAGATGTCCGTCGCGCAGATTTCGGCGGTCGATAATTCCTGAGCGAGGGCAAGTGCAATCGCTCCCGAGCCGGTGCCAACGTCGACGATGCGAAGCCCAGGTGGAGCAGACACTCCTGTGTGCTGCTCTTGATCTTGATTCTGGTCTGGAGTTTGATTTGCCGCGTCCCGAGAGAGCAGCTCAAGCACGGTCTCCACCAGATGCTCTGTCTCGGGACGAGGAATCAGCACCGCCGGAGACACAATAAGATCCAGTCCCCAGAATTCCTGATGTCCCGTAATGTACTGCGCCGGAACGCCAGAAGCGCGGCGGGCGAGAACCTCCTGGTATCGGCGCGTTTCGTCCGAGGTAAGCTCTCGTTCCGGATGCGCGTAGAGATACGCCCGGTTGCAATCGAGCGTGAACATGATGAGGAGCTCCGCGTTCATGCGAGGCGACGGAACTTGCGCGGACGTCAGTCGCTCGACCGCCGCATTCAGAGCTGGGCGAAGTTGCACGGTTCTATTTCACCACAGCTTCCACGGTGACGGCCGCGTTCGGGAGGCTTGCCGCGCACCAATAATCGGTCGGGGCTAGAGATTACCGTCGCAGTGCGGTGTGGTAAGGCGCAGCACAGCGATCCGTCGCGCGGGAACACTCACACCACAGCTGCCGCGCCCGCCGCCTCGCTGTCGCCTTTCATCTTCTCCGCCTGATAGTGCGCAACCAGCGCATCAATAATCGGCTGCAGCTTGCCATCCATCACCTGCTCGAGCTGATGGATGGTGAAGCCGATGCGATGATCGGTGAGGCGGTTCTGGGGGAAATTGTAGGTGCGGATTTTTTCCGACCGGTCGCCCGACCCGACCATCTGCTTGCGCTCTTTCGCCAACGCATCTTGCTGCTTCTGCATCTCGACTTCGTACAACCGCGAGCGCAGCACGCGCATTCCTTTTTCACGATTCTTGATCTGCGATTTTTCATCCTGACAGCTCACCACTGTGCCTGTCGGAATGTGCGTGATCCGCACCGCCGAATACGTTGTATTCACCGACTGCCCGCCCGGTCCCGAAGAACAGAACGTATCGATGCGCAGATCTTTCGCCTCGATCTTGACGTCCACTTCTTCCGCTTCCGGCAGCACCGCCACGGTAATTGCCGAAGTATGCACGCGCCCTTGCTGCTCGGTCGCCGGCACGCGTTGCACACGATGCACGCCGCTTTCATACTTCAGGCGCGAATACACACGATCGCCCTCGATCAGCGCAATCACTTCCTTCAGTCCGCCCACTCCCGATTCCGATGTGGAGAGCACTTCCACCTTCCACTTCTGCATCTCGGCATAGCGGTTGTACATGCGGAAAACTTCCGCCACGAACAGTGTCGCCTCGTCGCCCCCCGTCCCGGCGCGAATTTCCAACACGACGTTCTTGTCATCGTTCGGGTCTTTCGGCAGCAGCAGCAACTTGAGTTCTTCCTCAACCGTCAGGATGCGCGCTTCGAGTTTCGACAGTTCTTCCTCGGCGTAGGCCCGCATTTCGGCATCGGTTTCATCAGCCAGCACTGCCTTGCTCTCAGCGACGCCGCGCTTCAGGTCTTTGTACTCCCGATACTTCTCGACGATCCCTGCGACTTCACTGTGCGCCTTGGCAGTCTTCTGATATTTCGCCGAGTCATTCGTGATGTCCGGCGACAACAGGGCCTGCGTCAATTCCTCGTAGCGGATTTCGATTTGGTCTAAGCGTTCAAACATGATTTCACCCCCTAGAGACGGCGGTCTTGCCCCAGTCTCAGTTGCGGTGGGAGATGCGGCAGACCGCGTCTCTATTCTGATTTTAGGTGGAATGAGAAAGAAAACAAGAGTTCGCGGCGGGCACCGCTAGGCAATCACCAATTCGCCGCCGCGCTGTTTCTCCAGCGTCATCGCGGCATCCAGCGCGACGATCGCGCATTCAACTTCGCGGTCATCGGGAGGCTGCGTGGTAATCCGTTGCAGCCACAGCCCCGGTGCCGTCATCAGCGCAAACAGCGAGACGCCCGATTTCGACAAAGAACTCCTGTCCGCGAAACGATTAGCGGCAAAGCGCTTGGCTGCAAAGCGAATAATCTCGTATGAAACTCCAGCGATCAGCGGCAGCAGGATAATCCGCTCCGCAAACCGCCCCCAGAAAGTCGTTACCGGGATAAACATGTATACGATCATCGAAATGATCATCACCGTCATCAGAAAGCTGGTTCCACACCGCGGATGATATGTCGAATACTTCTGCACCGCCGCGGTTTCGAGCGCATCACCATTCTCGAACGCGAATACCGTTTTGTGTTCCGCGCCGTGGTACTCGTACACGCGTCGAATATCTTTCCAGAGCGAAACGCCCCAAACAAACAGCAGGAACATCGTGATCCGGATCAGCCCATCGACCAGGTTAAACAGAATCTGCTGCCCGAAGACCGGATCTATCTTCTTGAGTTCCGTCGCTGCTACCAGCGGCAGGTACTTGTACATGAAGATGAAAAAGGCGATGGAGAAGACTATATTCACTCCCGCCACCCAGCCACTGATCTCCAGCTTCTTACCCGGATCTTTTTTCTCGTTCTTCTCTTTGCCGCCGAGGCCTTCGTCGGCCACATCGTCGCCGCTTATCTCCTCGAGCGCCGCATTGGCCGAAAACTTCAGCGCGCGGAACCCAAGCGTCATCGCATGTCCCAGCGTCATCACCCCGCGCACCACCGGCCAGCCCATCCACTTATGCTGTTCGGAAGGCCGCTCCAGCGGTTCGCTGTGCGTTACAATCTCGCCTGACGGCTTGCGCACCGCAATGCCCCAGGCATGCGGCGAACGCATCATCACGCCCTCCAGCACAGCCTGTCCGCCGACGAGGGTTTCCTCGCCGCTCTCCAGGGCTGGGAGCAACTGCACCGCCGCCAAAAAGCGCAAAATTTGCCGCCAACGTCGCATATTCATTGGATGTTGTCTCGAGGGGGACGACTCGAAGCTCTAGAGTATCACAAATCGAAAGATTCTCGGGCACGGCTCCGTCGCCGTCAAGAGCCGCATTTCCTTGTCTCTCAATGGTTTGAAGAACTTTTGCTGCTCACTTTTTACGCCTTTTGACTGGCCGCGATCGCGGCGATCTCTCGTAGAATCCAATGGACGATGCTGCACTTCGCTCAGACTTGCGACGCGATCGCCGCCACCACCAAGAAGTTGGAGAAGACGGCGCTGGCCGCAACTTACTTACGAGAGTTGCCGTCGAGCGAGGCTGCGACCGCCGCCATTTTTCTTTCCGGCCGGCCCTTTCCGGCATACGAAGAGACAACTTTACAGGTTGGCGGAGCCCTTCTCGGGCGCGTCATCCGCGATCTCTCGGGAAAATCCGAACACGAATTGACCGAGATTTACCGCAGACACGGCGATGCTGGCTCCGTCGCGGCCGAAGCGCTGCCCGCAAGACCCGAATCCGGCCTCGCGCTCGGCGAAGTTCAGCGAACGTTCTATGAGATTGCCAAAGCCCGTGGGCCTGCCACGAAGGCGAATCATCTGCGCGAACTTCTTGCGCGAACAACTCCGCTCGAAGCTAAATACATCATAAAAATCGTCAGCGGAGATCTCCGCATCGGTCTCAAGGAAAGTCTCGTCGAGGGGGCCATCGCGCGCGCCTTCGAAGCTCCGCTCGACCAACTCCAACGCGCGAACATGCTTCTCGGCGATATCGGTGAAACTCTGCGTCTCGCCTCTGCGGGAAAACTGGCCGACGCACAGCTACGCCTATTCCATCCCATGGACTTCATGCTCGCCAGCCCGGTCGAATCTGCCGAACAGGCGCTGGGCTATTTTCAGGATGCGTCGGTGGAAGACAAGTACGACGGAATTCGCGCCCAGGTTCACGTCAGCCAAGGCGAGGCCCGCGTCTTTTCGCGTACGCGCGATGAAATTACCGAGGCGTTCCCCGAATTGCCTGTGGCTCTCGGTCGATTGGCCCATGAAGCAATTCTCGACGGCGAAATCGTTGCTTGGAATGTAGCCTCGAACTCTGATGGCGTTGAGGTTCCGGCGCGAGCCTTACCCTTCAGCACGCTCCAACAGCGCCTGGGGCGGAAAAAAGTCAGTGCTAAGCTCATGCATGAAATTCCCGTCGCCTATCTCGTCTTCGACATTCTTTACGCGGATGGTGAACTTCTGCTCGACCGCCCACTCCGCGAGCGCGCTCGAATTCTCGACTCTGTGTTCCACGACCTTGTCGCTGTTCCCCGCCCAGTAATCTTTGGCCGACAACAGGCGCAATCGAGCCTCGGGTTTGACGATCAAGACGAAAACTTTATCGCTCCCGTGCTCCGCGCTCCGGTTGCGACCGCAAGCACAGCGGGCGATCTCGAAACTCTCTTCGCCGCTGCGCGCAGTCGAGGTAATGAAGGCTTGATGATCAAAGATCTCGACTCGCTTTACACGCCCGGCCGCCGCGGCAAAGCGTGGCTCAAGATGAAGCGAGAATTAGCCACGCTCGATGTGGTTGTGACCGCCGTCGAATACGGACACGGCAAGCGCATCGGTGTGCTTAGCGACTACACCTTCGCAGTGCGGGACGGCGAGCGTCTGGTCAACATCGGCAAGGCATACTCAGGGCTCACCGATGTCGAGATCGCTGAAATGACGCGGTGGTTCCTCGCACACAAGATCGACGAACAAGGATTAAGACTCGAAGTGGAGCCGAAGATTGTATTAGAAGTGGCCTTCAACAACATGATGCGCTCCACGCGCCATGAGAGTGGCTACGCGTTGCGTTTTCCGCGCATCGTCCGCCTGCGCCCGGACAAACGTCCAGAAGATGCGGACACCATCGAGACAGTAGAAGAAATTTTCGAGCAGCAGCACTCGGCGTGAATGTTGGGATAGTCGTCAGTCGTGGGCGCAAAGCGTTCGCTAACGACGAATGATGGATGACCAGTGATCAATGATGAATGATGAATGACTTGCGTGCGCCGAATGACCAATGACGAACGACCGTCGACTGCTCTCGGTCAGCGGGCGTGATCATGCCGGGAATGATCGTGGTGAGAATGATCGTCTTCGTCGTGTTCTTCTTCCCGTACTGCGATCACGCAACTGTGCGCCGTTTCGCACACTTCGTGCTCCAACTGGATTGTTGTGTGGTGAATACCAAAACCCTGCCCAAGTTTGTCGTTGATCTCGCGCAGAATCGTATCGCTCTCGGACGTTGCCATGTCCGCGATCTTCACGTGCGCGGAGAGGGCGTGATTTTCCGACCCAATGCTCCACAGATGCAAATCGTGTACGTCGCTCACGCCCGCGATCCTCCGCATCGTCGATTCCACTGCCTCCAGGCTCATCCCGCGCGGAGTTCCCTCGAGCAGAATATTCAGTGTCTCGCGCACGATACCGAAGCTCGACCACAGAATCAGTGCGCCAATCGCGAACGACAGTGCCGGGTCGATCCAATATTCTCCCGTCCACAGGATTGCAAAACCACCTACAATTACGGCCGCGGTCGAGAGGGTGTCGCCGACCTCGTGCAGCAACGCGCTCCGCACGTTGACATCCTTGCCCGAACGCCACAGCAGCAGCGCGATCACGCCGTTCATCACCACGCCCGCCGCCGCCACGCCAATCATGGCACGGGCATGAACATGCTCGGGATGCTGTATGCGCCGAAATGCCTCATAGAAAATAAAAAACGAAACCACCACCAGCGACAGAGCATTGACCAGCGCCGCCAGCACTCCCGCGCGCCGGTATCCATAAGTTTTGGTAGCGCTCGGCGGACGGCCTTCGAGAAAAACAGCGACCAGCGACAACAAGAGCGCAAGAAAGTCGGACAGATTATGTCCTGCCTCGGAGAGCAGCGCCAAGGAGTGCGCACGGATACCAGCCACCACCAGCAGGACAACGTAAACCATGGTGACAGCGAGCGAGATGCGCAAAACCCGCCCCGTCCCATGATGATGTCCGTGCCCAGCATGCGAATGCATGCCACTAGGATAGCGCAAGCCTGTGCTCTGTTGCTCGCGTGGCGCTGCCACCCCGTCCGCGTGCGTGCATCAAGAACACACCCGCCCGGGTCAAGGCTGGCGCAACTGTCTCGCTCGCGTTATGCTTCTTACCGTAGCGATTCGCCGAAAATGTGAGGTCAAGAAAATGAAGAATCTCATGATTCCCGCCTTCGCGTTGCTAGCCGCCTCGGCGATTGCACAAACGACGCCCGCTCCCGTCAAGAACCCCATCAGCAGCGCTCTAAGGGACATCACGCCTGGCCGCCAGAAAAACACCATCGCAGCCGTCGAAGCCATGCCCGCCGACAAATTCAGCTACAAGCCCTCCGCCGAGCAGATGACGTTCGGTCACCTCGTCGCCCACATGGTCGAAGCGAATTATGGATTGTGCAGCAGTGCCGCCGCCGTCCCTGCTCCAAAGGTCGAGGAAGTGAAAGACACGGACACGAAAGACCAGCTCGTCGCCGCGCTCAAGGCTTCCTTCGATTTCTGTGCCGACGCGCTCTCGAAAATGGACGATTCGAAACTGGGTGAAGTAATCAATGGCCCGGGCGGCCAACAACTGTCCCGCGCCAGGTTCGCCTTGGGGATCGCCAGCAATTGGGCCGACCACTATGCCGAAGCCGCAATGTATCTGCGTCAGAACGGCATATTGCCGCCGACCGCGAAGAAGTAAGACGGCAAGCGATCACCAGATCCTCGGCGTAAGTTTTGAAAATTCGTTGCATTGTTCAAGGCCAAGTTAGCGACTAACCAATCAGTCCTTCGAACTCTTTTTCCCCAATCACACTCACGCCCAACTCCCGAGCCTTGTCCAGCTTTGATCCCGCGTCGCTGCCCGCCACCACATAGTCCGTTTTTTTGCTCACCGAGCCCGAAACGCGGCCACCCGCGCCTTCAATCATCTTCTTTGCTTCGTCGCGTGTGTGACGCGCCAGTGTGCCGGTCAGAACAAAAGTCTTTCCTGCCAACTTCGTGCCCTTTTCTTTTTTCTGCCCAGCGAAGGTTAGACCGGCGGTGCGCAGATCACTTACCAGTTTGCGATTATGTTCATCGGCGAAAAACTCTACGATGCTCTCCGCAATCCGCGGCCCTACCTCGTTCACTTCCTCGAGTTCCTCGGCGCTTGCTTTCATGATCGCGTCGAGCGATCCGAAATGCTCCGCCAGAAACTGTGCCGTGCGCTCGCCCACCATCCGTATTCCGAGGCCGTAAATCACGCGTTCGAGCGGCAGTTTCTTTGAGGCCTCGATCTCCGCCAGCACATTATCCGCCGATTTTTCGCCCATGCGCTCAAGCTCGAGCAAATCGTCTCTGGTGAGCTTGTAGAGATCGGCAACATTTTTGACCAAGCCGCGCTCCGTAAGCTGATTCACCAGCGCTTCGCCGAGCCCGTCGATATTCATCACGTGACGCGAGGCAAAATGCAGAATCGTCCCCTGCAACTTCGCCGGACAATTCGCATTCACACAGCGATGGTCGGCTTCGCCCGGCGTTCGCACCACATTCCCGCCGCAGACCGGACAATGCTCGGGCATGTGAAACTGTTTATGACCGCGAGGGTGGTCTTTATCTTCGGCCACCTTCACGACCTTCGGAATCACGTCGCCGCCGCGCTCCACCTCGACCCAATCGCCGATCTTCACTCCGAGGCGTTCGATCTCGTCCATATTGTGCAAAGTCGCGCGCGAAACCGTTGTGCCGCCGATTGGAACCGGCTTCAGCCATGCCACCGGCGTAAGTTTGCCGGTGCGGCCAACCTGGGGGACGATATTCTCAATCTGCGTTACCGCACCGCGCGCCGCGTACTTGTAAGCAATCGCCCACCGCGGAGCCTTCCCCGTGAAGCCGAGCTCCCGTTGCCAAGACGTGCGATCTACTTTGATGACGATCCCATCAATTTCGTAAGGGAGAGACTCGCGTTTTGCTTCCCAGCACTGAATAAACTTCCAAACCTCGTCCAAATTTTTCGCCAGCTTGCGATTCGGATTCACCTTGAATCCCGCCATCTCCAGCGCATCCATCGCTTTCGATTGCCGGTCGAAAAAAGTTTGTCCATCTTTCAACAAAAAGTAGGCGAAATAATCCATGCGGCGCTGCGCCGTAATCGAGGGCTCGAGTTGCCGTACTGTTCCCGCCGTAAAATTGCGCGGATTGGCAAACACCGGAAGCCCCTGCCGTTCGCGCTCTTCATTCAACTTGCGGAACGCCGCAAGAGGCATCAGCATTTCGCCCCGGACCTCGAAATCCGCGGGGATTCCGGCCTTCTTCAACTTATCCTTCGAAACCGAAAGTGGAATCGAACGCACCGTCCGCACGTTCGCAGTTACATCTTCGCCTATGCTGCCATCGCCCCGCGTGATGCCGCGTTCAAGGTGTCCGCCGCGATAGACGAGCGCCAGCGACATGCCGTCCAGCTTCAATTCGCACATGTATTCGAGGTCGGTACGCCCGCTCAACTCATGCACCCGCTGCTCCCAGTCGCGCAGCTCCTCCTCGCTGTACGCATTGTCGAGCGAGAGCATGGGAGAGGAATGCTTTGCCTTGACGAATCCCTCGCGCGGCTTGCCACCCACGCGCTGCGTGGGCGAGTCGGGCGTGATGAGTTGCGGATGCTCAGCCTCAACTTTCTTCAACTCGTTCATCAGCTTGTCGAAGTCGGCGTCCGAAATTTCAGGATCGTCCAGCACGTAATAGCGATACTCGTGGTGCCGGATCTTCTCGCGCAGAACCTCGATCTTCGTTTCGATTTTCTTATCCATTGGCGGGAGTGGACATGACTGGGAGATTATAGGGGAGTTCTCAGCCGGTTTTTCTGAGAACTGAGAACCGGGAACCGGGAACTAGCACCGGCAACGAGCTACTGTCTCTTCACATTCCGAATCCGTTCGCCCCCCAACGCGCTGCGGCCCACGCTTGACGGCGGTTTGGGCATTCCATCCAGCAATTCTTTCAGTACGACCGCATTGTTGTATTCCTCATTGCGCGACGCATAGAGCAGCGTAACTCGCGCCTTGCTTTCCGCCAGACGATGCAATTTCTCGACCGCCGCAGAGGCCTTTTCGCCGATCAGCTCTTTGAGGTAGCGCTTGCGAAACATGCGCCAACCCTCAGGATTTGCGTGGAACCACTCCCGGAGCTCGTCGGAAGGCGCCAGTTCACGCAGCCAGAGCTTGACCGCCGCATCTTCTTTCTTGAGGCCGCGGGGCCACAAACGGTCGACCAGCACGCGCACTCCGTCGGACCGGGAAGCAGCCTCGTAAACCCGTTTGACGACAACGTCCATCCCGTCCGTATTATCCTACTTCTGCCGCCATCCTATGAAATTCATGGACTGGACTTTCTGCCTTCGCGTCTCCGTAACAATCTTTCTCTTTGCTCTCGCGTTTCTGGCGCTCGCTGGCTGCGATGTCGAGCGCCGCAAATCCAATGCCGAACTTGGTCTCAATGCGCAACAGGCCGCTGGCAGACGACTCTACGACGACTACTGCGACCGATGTCATGAAGCCTATTCGTCGCGGGGCAAAAAGGGCCCGAGCCTGCAAGGCATATTCAAACAACAGTATCTGTCGGTAAGCGGACTACCCGCCAACGACGACCGCGTTGCAGACATCGTAAAGAACGGTCGCGCCAAAATGGAAGGTTTCAGCCAGGTCATGAGCGATCAGCAGATCAAAGACCTGCTGGCGTACCTGCACACGCTGTAGCCGGTGTAGCGGGCTCCTGTGGCGCGGACGCTTCTGCCCGCGTGAAAATCGTTCGCGCAAGTGGCGCCGGGAACAACCCGCTCCCGAGATTCGGACCCTGACGGGCAATATCAGGCGGGGCTGCCCGCCATTCAAGCTGTGGCATAATCGCCCCCAGTGTCCAGCATCAACAAATCCGCGCTGTTTCAAAAACTGCCTTCGACAGATGAACTGCTTCGCCAGTCCGAGATCAAGGTGCTGATCGAGTGCGAGGGCCATTCCGCGGTCGCGGAAAGTGTCCGCATTGTGCTTACGCGCCTCCGCCAGGAAATCAATTGCGGCCGCTTGGATGAGAGATCCTTGGACCTTGCGCTCGGCGGCGTTCCCGCAGCCGTAGAGCATCAACTTCGCCAATCGCTGAGCTACTCGTTGCAGCCGCTCATCAATGCGACCGGCGTGATCCTCCACACCAATCTGGGGCGCGCCCCGCTCGCAGCGGCCGCATTCGATCACATTCGCGCCGCGGCGAGCGTCTATTGCAATCTCGAATTCGAGGTATCAACCGGCGAGCGTGGAAAGCGCGACGATCACGTCGATCGTCTGTTTCGGAAGCTCCTAGACCAACCAGGGAACGAGCTTAGCTCGTCCTCGATTGCGCCCGCCATCTCAACCATAGTGGTCAACAACAACGCAGCCGCAGTTCTGCTCGCGTTGAACTCACTGGCCGAAGGCAGTGAAGTCATCGTCTCCCGTGGAGAACTGGTCGAAATCGGCGGCTCGTTCCGCATCCCCGACGTGATGCAAAAGTCGAGTGCGACGCTCCGCGAAGTCGGCACCACCAACCGCACGCGCATTGTCGACTACGAGAACGCCATCAACGACAGCACTCGTCTCCTGCTCCGCGTGCATCGTTCGAATTTCGAAATCACCGGCTTCACCGAGCAGCCCGGACTCGACGAGCTGGTTGCGCTCGCCCGCCGCCGCAAACTTCCGCTCATGGAAGACCTGGGCAGCGGCGCGCTGTTCGACCTGCGGTCAGTCGGAATCACCGGCGAACCCGGCGTGCTCGACAGCTTGCGCGCCGGTGTAGATGTCGTCACCTACAGCGGAGACAAACTTCTCGGTGGTCCACAAGCAGGATTGATCAGTGGCCGCACCGATCTGATCGCTCGCATGCGTTCGAACTCGCTATCCCGTGCCTTGCGCGTGGACAAACTTACCTACGCCGCGCTCGAAGCCACGCTGCTCGCCTATGTCAGACGCGACTATGACGCCGTCCCCGTGCTGCGCATGATGCGCTTATCGAAAGAAGAGATCACCCGCCGCGCCGAGAAAATCGTTACCGCCGCTCGATCCGAGCAGCTCAAGCGTCTCACGCTGGCACTCCTCGACGGAGAGTCTGTAATCGGCGGCGGCGCAGCTCCATCGGCGATCTTGCCCACACGCCTGATCGCCCTTACTCATGCCGATCTCAGCGCTGACCAATTGAGCGCCCGACTCCGCTCGAACGCTCCGCCGATAATTGCCCGCGTCGAAGAAGGTCGCGTTTTGCTGGATTTGCGGACGGTATTTCCCGAGCAGGATGCGACCCTGGCCAACGCGTTAGCATCTCTAACCGAAGACCCGAAGCTAGCACCTTGAGGCCTCGATTCCGTGGCAACCCTCTATACCATCGGCCATTCCACTCGCACCTTCGATGAACTCGTGTCGGCCTTGAAGGCGCACGGTATCGAGAGGTTGGTAGACATCCGCGCCTTCCCACTGTCCCGGCGTTTGCCGCACTTCAATCGCGAGTCGCTCGAGCCTGGGCTGCCAGAGCAGGGCATCCACTATCTCTGGATGAAAGCTCTGGGCGGGTACCGCAAAGCAACGGGAAAAGATTCTCCCCATATTGCGCTCCGCAATGCGAGCTTCCGCAACTATGCCGACTACACGCTGACGCCGCAGTTCGAACAGGCCATAGCCGAACTGCTGCAAACTGCGAACGCCTCGCGCACCGCGTATATGTGTGCCGAGCGCGTCTACTTCCGCTGCCATCGCATGATTATCTCGGACTGGCTTGTGGGGCACGGGCACGAAGTTCTTCACATTGACGCGGAAGGCCCCGCGCGCCCGCACCAGATGTTGGCTGAAGCACGCCTGATCGATGGACGGGTAATCTATCGCGGCGATAATCTCTTCTAGGATGTTGTGGTCCAATTGCCAAATAGAATTAGCAATTAACATATCCCTATGATCGTTGGCACTGGAGTCGATATTGCCGAAGTCACGCGCATCCGCGAAAGCATTGAACGCTTCGGCGAACGTTTTCTTCGGCGCATTTTCACCGACGGCGAAATTGCTTATTGCGAACGAAAAGCGGGACGCTTCGAAAGTTACGCCGCCCGCTTCGCCGCCAAAGAAGCGGGGATGAAAGCATTGGGCACGGGTTGGAGTCGCGGAGTCCGCTGGCGCGACATCGAAGTCGTGCGCCCGAAAGGGCAGCGTCCGACCATTCAATTTCACGGTGAAGCCGCGGCCATCGCAGCCAAGCTCGGCACAAAAAATATCGCACTCTCGATCACCCACACCTCTGAGCAAGCGCTGGCTCACGTAATTCTGGAAAGTTGATTTCATCTTTCAGCTCAAAGTTGTCGGCCCAAAACAGGCAAACCCAGCCAGCCGTTGCAGTCCTGTCGCTCCGCCCGCGATCTCTCCACTAACTAACTCGCTCATTCAAAATAGCTTTCCCTGCCTTCGCAACATATGCAGGAGTTCCGGGTTTATACGGGCGAAACGTAACAAGGCCGAGTTACTAGCTTGGGCCAAATGGCGAGACCAAGAAAGGCAATCAAAATGAAAAATTCTATTCGTAAGTTGCTATCGGGGTTCGTATTAGGAGCTTTGGTGTTGTCGGTCTCAGTGCTGTCGCTCTCGACGACATCGTCCGCGCAGATTGGGATTGGGATCTCGGTGCGAATCGGCCCACCAGCGCTGCCGGTGTACGCACAGCCGGTGGCTCCCGGGCCCGGATATCTCTGGACCCCGGGTTATTGGTCATGGAATGACGACGGCGGCTACTATTGGGTTCCCGGCACCTGGGTGGTTGCGCCCGTGGGCATGCTTTGGACTCCGGGCTACTGGGGCTTTGCAGGCGGGCTCTATGGCTGGCACGCCGGTTATTGGGGACCTCATGTCGGCTTCTACGGCGGCATTAACTACGGCTTCGGATACACCGGCGTAGGCTTCGCCGGTGGCGAGTGGAGAGGCGGCGCTTTCTTCTACAATCGGGCGGTCATGAACGTGGACGTTAATATCAGAAACGTCTACAGCCGCACCGTTATCTTGAACAATGTGCATACGAGCTTCAACGGTGAGGGCGGCATCGTCGCGCGGCCCACTCCGCAAGAACTGGCGTATGGGCACGAACAGCACATGGCGGCGTTATCAACGCAAGTGGAACACGAACGTGCCGCCAGCCAGAACCGCGCGTTGTTTGCATCCGAGAATCATGGACGTCCGGCAATTACGGCCACCAATCGGCCGGGCGATTTCTCGGGACACAACGATGTAGCCAGAAACGAAGCCAGCAATCACGATATGGCACGGTCTGAGAATCGCGACGGGGCAAACCGGGAGCAAGGATCAGCCCGGGAAGACTCAAATCACAACTCCAAGCCCAGCAAGCAGGAAAAGCAGGCCCAGAAGAGGCAGGCGAAGGCTGAGCAGAAGAACAACCGCGAGGAACGTTAACCGGCACCGCACCGCTGACAATGTTCAGAGCAAAAGGCTCCCACTTCTTCGCACCTGACGCGAGGAAGTGGGAGCCTCCATTTTTACCCCAAAGAGTCCAATCTTCATCCTCAGCCACTCTCGAATCCTGAAATTTTGCGGCATTTGTTATGATGTTCTGTCGTTAACGGACCAACTTGCCTAGCCAGAAGCAGCTCAAATGGTCGCAGCTCCGCGTGGGACTCACTGTCCTGTTCGCAAGTGTCACGCTCATGGTCCTCATTTTCGTAATGAGCGGCACCGGCGGATGGTTCACCCGAAAGATCACGCTGCGCTCATATTTCGATGATGCCGGCGGCCTGCGTGAAGGCGCACCCGTCCGTCTGGCGGGTGTGGACATCGGCAACGTGACTGCAGTCCGCATCGTGAGCAGCAAGCCGACAACGCCGGTTGAAGTCACGATGAAGGTCAACACCAAGTACTCCTTCAATCTGCGTAAAGATTCGGTCACATTGATGAGTACTGCCGGAGTTTTGGGCGAAACCTTCGTGAACATCGATAGTTCGGCGGCGAAAGGTCCTGAGGCGACTGATGGAGACACACTGTCGGCCCGCGACCAGCCCGATATCCAGGATGTGGTGCGCGCCAGCCAGGGCACGCTGCAAAATATGGACTCGCTGCTGAAGCGCGTGGATCGTATCGTGGCGTTCATCGAGAGCGGCCAGGGTTCGATCGGCAAGGTTATTTACAGTCCAGCGTTGTACGACCAACTCAACGCAACGGTGGTCGAATTCAAGGGCTTGGTCGACGATATCCAGAACGGGAAGGGTTCGCTTGGCCCGCTGTTTACCAGCGACGAGGCTTACAAGAAAGCGATTGCCGCCATCGACAAACTGAATGTGATCGTGGACGAACTGCAGGAGGGCAAAGGCACCGCCGGCAAGCTGCTCAAGGATCCCGAACTGTTTGACAATGCGAACAAGACGATCGCGAACGTCCGGCAGTTGACCGATGACATCAACGCGGGCAAGGGAGCGATCGGCAAAATGACGCATGATCAGGAGTTCGCCGACAAGCTCCAGACCACAATCAATAATCTGGCTGCTCTGACCGATCGCTTGGAAAAAGGCGAAGGCACCGCGGGAATGCTGTTCAAAGATCCTGCGCTCTACAACAACAGCAACCAGATGCTGGTGGAGACGCGGGAATTAGTGAAATCAATTCGCGAAAACCCCAAGAAATATCTGACGTTCAAGGTAAAAGTCTTCTGATTGAAGAAGATGGATCACTACCTTTCTGCCGTGGGACAAATCTCCACCGTGGTAGTTCGAAGTCTCGAAGTTCCTCGCATTCTCCAAGAACAATGCATTCTCCGAGGACAACCGGCAAAGAGCGGGTTCCAGCCGCTGCAATTTGCTCTCTGAAGAATTCTTCGAACCAACCTCTACATGATCTCGGTGTACTCACCGAGTTCCTCCAATCATCCACAACCGGAATTTCCGTTGACAGATTTCCGTGACGCCCGTCCAATACAATAGTTCAGACTTGCGGAAAAGTGTGTTCGGGAAACATCCGTCCATCTCCGGTGAGCTTCGCTCAGCCACTGGAACTTCCATATCTCGATTCGAGGATCTAATGCGCAATTTTTCGATGATCTTGGTCGTCTTCGCCATGCTCGTGCCCGCGTTGTTTACCCAGGAAAAGTCCGATGCCGAGAAGCCGTCTTCCGATGTGCGTTTCTCCGTCGACATGCTCGACAAGAGCATTGATCCCTGCAACGATTTTTACGCTTATGCTTGCAGCAAGTGGCTGGCTAAGAATCCGATTCCCTCGGATCGCGCATCCTGGGGACGCTTCGACGAATTGCAGCAGCGAGGTCAATTTGTTGTGCGTGACATCCTTGAAAAAGCGGCGGTCGATCGCCCGGGTCGCACGGTAAGCGAGCAAAAGATCGGCGATTACTATGCCAGCTGCATGGACGAATCTGCCATCGAAAAAGCAGGCACCAAGCCGCTGCAGCAGGATTTCGACAGGATCGCGAAGATCAGGTCGAAAGAAGAGCTTGCGAAAGAGATTGTCCGCCTGCATCGCGAGGGCGCCGATGTGTTATTCGGTTTCGATTCCGGGTCGGACTTCAAAAATGCCAGCCAAATCATCGCCCAAGTCGACCAGGGCGGACTGGGCATGCCCGATCGCGACTACTATTTCAAGAGCGATCCGAAGTCGGTCGAACTACGGAACAGATACGTCGAGCATGTAGCGAAGATGTTCGGGTTGCTAGGCGATGACGAAAGCAAAGCCGCGGCGGAAGCCAAAGTCGTCATGGACATCGAAACCGGCCTGGCTAAGGGCGCGCTCGATCAGACCAGCCGCCGGGATCCGCAGAAGATCTATCACAAGATGACCGATCAGGAGCTGGCCGCTCTGAGCCCCGGGTTTAACTGGACCATCTACTTCGAAGGCATAGGTGCGCCCCGTTTCGATTCGCTCAATGTGATCGAGCCCGATTTCATCAAGAACATGCAGGAGGTAGTCGCCGCGCACTCTTTGGATGAGTGGAAGACCTATTTGCGCTGGCACGTGTTGCATGCCAGCGTTACCATGCTGCCGACCGCCTTCGTGAACGAAAACTTCGATTTCTTTGGCAAGACGATGCAGGGCACCAAAGAACTGCGTCCGCGCTGGAAGCGCTGCGTAAGCTACGCGAACAATGAAGTCGGCGAGTTGGTCGGCCAGGTTTACGTCAAGCAAACCTTCGGAGCCGAAGGCAAGGAACGCACCCTCGCCATGGTCGGTGCTCTTGAAAAGGCTCTGGGCGAAGACATCAAGAGCGGGACTTGGATGGGCCCGGATACTAAGGCGCAGGCGCTGGCGAAATTGCAGGCGATCACCAATCGTATTGGTTATCCCGACAAGTGGCGCGATTACTCCTCCCTGCAAATCGTGCGCGGCGACGCGCTGGGCAACTCGATACGTGCCAATCAAAGCGACCTGCAATTCAGACTCGACAAGATCGGCAAGCCGCTCGACAAACGAGATTGGCCATACCCGCCGATGACGGTGAACGCGACCTACGATCCAACGCAAAACAATATCACCTTTCCCGCCGGGATTTTGCAGCCTCCGTTCTACGATAATCAGGCGGACGATGCGATGAACTTCGGCGGAATCGGCGCCGTGATTGGCCACGAACTCACCCACGGCTTCGACGACCAAGGCAGTCAGTTCGACGCCGAAGGCAATCTCCGCGACTGGTGGACCGCGAGCGACAAGAAGCAATTCGAAGAACGCACCGATTGCATCAAGGACCAGTACGCGAATTATGTTGCCATCGACGACCTGAAACTCAACGGCAAACTCACCCTGGGGGAGAACGCGGCCGACAATGGCGGACTGCGTATCGCCTACATGGCCCTGCTCAGCACCTTTGCGGGCAAGGAGCCCGCTCCGATCGATGGCCTCACCGCTGAGCAGCGCTTCTTTCTAGGATGGGCCAATGTCTGGTGCCAGAATCGCACCGATGCACTTTCGCGAATGCTCGTGACCGTCGATCCGCACTCGCCATCAAAGTACCGCGTCAATGGGCCGCTATCGAACATGCCCGAATTCCGCGAAGCATATCACTGTGCCGCGACCGCACCGATGGTGAATCAGAACGCCTGTAAGGTTTGGTAGGCTGATCTCGTGTCGGACGGGGCTATGCCCGGCCAAGTCCGGCCGGACGTCCGATTATTTGCTATCTCGCCGCCACGTCCGCCTGTTCGTGCGCGTGATAACTCGACCGCACCAACGGTCCCGACTCGACGTGCCTGAACCCAAACTTCAGCGCTTCTTCCTTTAGCGAGACAAACTCTGCAGGTGTGTAGTAGCGAGTCATCGGAAGATGATCTTTCGAAGGACGCAGGTACTGTCCGATCGTCAGAATATCGACGCCGCATTCGCCGAGATCGCGGAAGACTTCGATCAGTTCGCCAGTCTCCTCCCCAATGCCCACCATCACGCCGCTCTTGGTCACGGTCGCCGGATCCCATTTCTTGGCATTCGACAATAGATCAAGCGTGCGCTTGTAGCGCGCACCGGAGCGTACCGCGCGATACAACCGCGGCACCGTCTCAGTATTGTGATTCAACACATTGGGTTTTGCGTCGAGTACCACACGCAGCGGCTCTTCCAGGCCTTGAAAATCAGGAATCAGCACCTCGACGCGGCACTCCGGCACCAGTTCGCGAATCTGCCGAATCGTTTCCGCAAAAATCCGAGCGCCACCAATATTGTCGTCGTCTCGATTCACGCTCGTAACCACCGCATGACGCAGCCCCAGCGTTGCGACCGCCTCCGCCACCCGGCGTGGCTCGTCCCAGTCAATTGCCTCGGGACGTCCCTTGGGAACAGCGCAAAACCCGCAGCGTCGCGTGCAGATATCGCCCAGCAACATGAAGGTCGCCGTGTGATGGTCCCAGCATTCCCCAATGTTCGGACACTGCGCTGACTCGCAAACCGTATGCAGCCCCAACCCGCGCGCCAGCTTCTTCAAGTTATGAAAGTTGTCGCCGACCGGAGCACGAGCCTTAAGCCACGAAGGCTTGGGGCTGCGGATCTTGGGCCCGAGGTCAATCTGTACGAGCTGGACGGTCTGTGAAGACGCGGACATGGCGAACTTTGATTTTATCAGTTCGCCCCAAGCGCCGCGCCGTGACTGCGCCCTATTGCGGATCGGAGGCCGCAGGTTTTGAGCCCTTGTCGGCCTTCTTCGCGCTGGCTTTCTTAATGGCCATGGTCTTGTCGACCCATTCGTCGGCGGTCTTCAAATCGGCGGCCCGGGCTATTGGGTCATCGCATTGGATGTCGGCGCGTTCGCGGTACATCAGATTCATGTAGGCCGAGGCATCATCTCTTCGCCGTAACCGACCCGGTCAAGGTCATCCCTGTTGCAGTTTCTCGCTCAGCCGTCTCTTAACCTCGGGCCACTCAGCTGCCACAATCGAAAAGCGCGCTGAATCGCGAGCGATGAAATCAGCGGCCATTCGATGGGATCGTAAAATCCCTTCAAACTTCGCGCCGATGCGTTCAATCGCGGCGCGGGAGCGTTGATTCCGCGCATCCGTGTGCAAGCATACCCGGAGCATCTGCCAGCTTTCGAAGGCCTGCGTCAGCATCAGCAACTTGGCCTCGGTATTGGCTCTGGTTCGGATTGCCGCGCGCGTCAGCCAGGTATAACCGATCTCGCAGACGTCGGCAGAATCGTGGAGGTGTCGCGGATGGCCCTGCGGCCAAGTCCACCGCTCTAGATCGAAAAACCGAGTAGAACCGATCACCACACCATCCTCCACTCGGACGGTAGCGAAGGCCATCGCGGTCCCAGCGTCTCGCCAAGCCAGAGCGGCCTCGACGTAGTGGATCGTTTCCGCCGTGCCTTGCGGAACCGCACTCCACTGATAGAGTGATTGATCAACGGCAGCCGCGGCCACCAATCCATCAATATGGCAACGGTCCAGCGGTTCGAGACGAACGTGCTTGCCAGCCAGCAAAACGTTTTCTGTTTTCACCTGTCACAGTATGCAATGAGTCACAACCAGGTCGCAACGAGGAATGATTTGCTATTGTTGCTGTTGCTGCTCCTGCTCCAGACGCGACCTGACCCTCGTAAATACCGGCCGGGATTGGATGACAATGCTCGGAGCACTTTGCTCTGGTGGCGGAGCATCCGACGGGCTCACCGTAACGGCGACGCTAAGTTCGCTTTGAGCTTCGCCTTTATACACGCCGCGTGTCGGCGGCACATCCGCATAATCGCGTCCGATAGCGACACGAATGTGGCGATCTCCGCCAATCAAGTTGTTAGTCGGATCAAAAGCCGTCCAGCCCAGACGAGGCACCAGGGCCTCAACCCATGCGTGCGACGCCCCTTCAAGCGAACGGTCTTTATGTCCGTTCTCCTCGCGGTGAAATAAATAACCGCTGACATAGCGGCAAGGAATGCGCAACGAACGCACCAGCGCAATCATGATGTGCGCGAAATCCTGGCAGACTCCCTGGCGCGATTGCAGCGCCTCCTCGATTGGAGAATCCACCTTAGTGCTGTTGGGCACGTAAGAGAACAATTCGTAGATACCTTCATTCAATTTCGTGAGTAATTCAAGCGGAGCGCACCGACGCTCGCATCGTAATTCTTTAGAGAGTTGTCCTAGTGCGTCGCCAGAATGCGCAAAGTCACTGGGCAGCATCATCTCCCAGTAATCGTCGCCGGCGGTCAGTGCGTCGAGGTCGGCCCAGTCGCCGCCTTCCGAAGAACGCGGCGCCGGTGCTGCCTGCACCTGGACTGTCGAGTGCGCGGAAACCTTGACTTCCCGATGCGCTCCCGCAATATCGAAATGGTGTACCGTATTGCCAGTGAAGTCCCGATACTGCGTAATATTCGCGGGAGGAGTTATATCGAGGGTGAAGCTGAGGCAGCGCTGGTTCGCTTCGCTCCGCGGCTGTAGACGTACTTCCATCACGCTCTCTCGCACGGCGGGCTCATAGCGGAAGGTGGTAACGTGTCGAACCGAGTAAATCAAGAGGCCAACTCCGCTTCTACGGGATAGTCAAAATAAATTTGGTGGATCGCTGTATGCGCTTGCCAGCATTGCTGGCGCACGCTCTCCACATATGCACTTGCGCCCGAAGCCATGACTTCGTCGATCTGACTGAAGCTGAGCGTAGCGCGCAACCGTCCCGTTAGCCGCACCGGTTGCTCGGCTTTTCGTTCAGTCAATTCGGCAATTGCTTGTAGCGCCGCATGCACCTTGTCGACGGAGAAGCGCACCGAATGCGGGAACTCCGAATTCAACAATAAAAATTCAGCCACGCGCAACGGCCGCAACTCCGCTGTGTACTTCTTGCAGTAAGCCTCAAATGCAGCGCAGGACTTAAGCAGTCCCACCCACTCCAGATACTCCTCGCTCTCCACCGGCAGATCGTGCGAATAGGGTAGGCGGCTAAAATACGCGCCAATCAGTCGCGCCACAGCGTCGGTACGCTCGACGAACCGTCCGAGTTGAATGTATTGCCAACCCTCGCCGTGCGACATCGTGGAGTCGGTTACGCCCTGAAACAAGTGTGCACCCTCTCGCACCGCACGAAAGAATACGTAGGAGTGCAGCAGCCATGCCTCGCTCGAAGTCGTGCTGTTCACCTGGAGATAAAGGCGATTCAGCTGCTCCCACATTTCCGTGCTGCACTGCTCCCGCACCTGGCGCAAATTTTCCCGCGCCGCCGCCACACAAGAAATAATCGACGACGAATTTGTTTTATCGAGCGTCAGAATATGAGTAAGAGTGGTGGAGTCGATTGCGCCATGCTCAGGATGCGGTGCCTGCAAAGCTTCGAGCAACCGCCACCAGCGCCCCGAACCAGTCTCCGGAGATTGATCCAGGCGCAACTGCAAATCGACATCGATCAGGCGCGCCGTGTGCTCGGCTCGTTCGAGATAGCGGCTCATCCAGTACAAACTGTCCGCCACCCGCGAGAGCATGGTCGTGTCTCTGCGGTTGTTCATAGGCGATCGCTCATGCGCGCAGCACCCAGGTATCTTTACTGCCTCCACCCTGCGAGGAGTTGACCACCAGCGACCCTCGCCGCAACGCCACACGAGTTAGTCCACCTGGCACCAGCGTGACGTTCTCGCCATAAAGAATGTAAGGACGAAGATCAACGTGACGAGCCTGCGCTTCTCCTTCAAGGAAGCACGGTGCCCGCGAAAGACTCAGCGTAGGCTGCGCGATATAATTTCGCGGCTCAGCCAAAATTCGCAGGCGAAATTCTTCGCGCTGCTCCGCCGTGCTATGCGGACCAATCAGCATTCCGTAACCACCCGACTCGCCCACTGCTTTGACCACCAACTCGCTCAAATGTTCCAGCACATAATTTCGCTGGGACTTATCGGACAGCAGATAAGTTTCAACGTTCGGCAGGATCGGCTCTTCACCCAGGTAGTAGCGGATGATCGCCGGCACATAGGCGTAAACCGCTTTGTCGTCGGCGACGCCTGTCCCCACCGCGTTCGCCAGAACCACGCTGCCCGCGCGATACGCGTTGAACAGCCCAGGTACGCCCAGACTCGAATCGCGCCGGAAACAGAGTGGATCGAGGAAATCGTCATCCACTCGGCGATAAATAACGTCCACACGCTTCAGCCCGGCCGTGGTACGCATGTAAACGACGTTATCGTGGACCAAAAGGTCGCGGCCTTCGACCAATTCAATCCCCATCTGCTGCGCCAGGAATGTGTGTTCGAAGTATGCCGAGTTAAAAACTCCGGGCGTCAGTAGGACCACCGTAGGTTCGTGCCGGCTGGAAGAATGTGGACTCAGCGCCCGCAGCGTAGCCAGCAAAGCCTGGGCGTAATGATCGACGGGGCAAACCCCGTAATCGCGAAACAATGTAGGGAAGACTTTTTTCAACACCTTGCGGTTCGCCAGCATGTAAGAGACGCCGCTCGGCACTCGAAGATTGTCTTCCAGTACCGCAAAACTGCCATCCGGAAGCCGCACTAGATCCGTGCCGCAGATGCTGACGTAAATACCGCGCGGCACTGTAAGATTCCGCATCTCGCGCCGGAAATGCTTGCAGCTGTAAACCAGCTCCCGCGGCACAATGCCATCGGCCAGAATTCGGCCGCGGTGGTAAACGTCCTCCAAAAACAGATTCAGTGCGGCAATCCGCTGGGTGAGTCCGCTCTCGATCTTCCGCCATTCCTGGTTGGGAATAATGCGCGGCAATAGATCGTTAGGAAAGACCCGCTCCGTTCCCTCATCGTTTCCATAGACCGTGAACGTGATGCCCTGATGCAGAAACGACAAGTCCGCGGCCTGCTGGCTCTTGCGCATCTCCTCAGGAGGCAACTCCAGAAGTGTCTGAAAAAGAGCCTGATAGTGCGGACGAGGCAGCCCCGGACCCTCGAACATCTCGTCGTAGGCCAAATCGAACTGATAATTCCGGAAGGGAGGCCTGAGCAGCGAGCGAGCGCTCTCCGGAATGGGCACCGGCCTCAAAAAGCTTCGAGTTCGGGTACGGCTATGCGGCACCTCAGAACTCTAGGAGCCACGTGACCCCAAGTCCAATCGAAATTGTTTATCCTTACGATTTAGTTTTCGCTGGCTCCATTCGCCAGACATGGAAAGGTGCAGCCTTACTTCAAATGCACTGCCGCTTCGGAACGCCTCGGCCCTCCCGGCTTCCCTTCGCCCGTGCCTATTGCAGTCGAACCAGGCATCGCATACTTCGGCTTGACCTCATGGCACCCCTCCTCGCAATAAACTCCGCCAGCGGCCGATTCCGGCGTAGGCATCGGAGAGTTCACCGCAATCTCACGATCCGCTTCCAACTGCCGTTCCACGTCGGCGATCAGTCTTTCGTTTTCCCCCGCTGTTAACCATTGTTTCCTGTTCACCAGATAATTTTCCAGTCGGGCGATGGGATCGCGCTTCTTCCAATATGCAAACAGCGGCTTTGGAACATAGTCCGCCGCATCATGAATGGCATGGCCCTTCATCCGCATCATCTTCGCTTCGATCAGCATTGGACCTTCGCCGCGCCGCGCTCGCTCGCAAGCGTCGAAACAAGCGTCATAGACTTGGCAAGCGTCAGTGCCATCAACGATCACGCCCGGAATTCCATAGCCGATCGCGCGCTCTGCCAGATCCTTGACCCTGAACTGCATGTCAGCAGGAGTCGAGTAGGCCCAGAGATTGTTCTCGACGACCAGCACGAGGCCAAGATTCTGCACCGCCGCAAAATTCAGTCCCTCATAAGTCGCGCCAGTCGACTGTCCGCCATCGCCAATGTATGTCATGACGGCAATATGTTTACCTTGCAGCCGCGCGCCCAGCGCCACGCCCGCCAGCACAGGAATCAAATCACCCAAAGTAGAAATCGGCGACACCACATTGCGCCGTTCAACATCGCCAAAGTGCGAAGAAGCATCGCGTCCTTTGGTAGGCGATCCGGCCTTGGCCATGTACTGCATCATGATGTCGGCGGGAGAAAATCCGCGCACCAGCAGCGATCCCTGATTGCGGATCATCGGACCTAGCCAGTCGTCTTTCTGCAGAGCGTAAGCCGAGGCACACGAGCACGCCTCCTGCCCCAGCCCAAAGTAGACGCCGCCGACCACCTCCCCTTGCTTGTAGAGATTTTCCAGCGCCGTTTCCATGCGCCGGTTGAGCAGCATCCAGCGATAGATTTCGATGAGTTGTTCTCGGCGAAGATATTTCGACTCGCGGATCGGAGGAGCAGGAGCGGAGAGATCGCCGCTTTCTACTTCATAGCGAACGACGTTGCCATCACCGTCTTTTTTTTGTTCTACGATCTGCCGCAGAGTAAAGCTCGGTTTTTCCAGACGGTAATCGCGGATAGTGTAAGTGCGGAGATCGCCGCTTAACTCTCCGCCATTCGCTTTGGGCCTTCGGCTCTTGGATTTGAGACCTGAGCTGGGCTTTGTCGGGTTTGGCTTCGCGACTGGAACATTTTTCTTCTTCGCCATGATCAGGGATCAGTCCGCGAACATGCTAACACTGCGGGGCACGAACGCTCGTATCCGCGAGAATTTACAGCGAAAACAATGCCAAGTTATTCAACCAGCTCGCTGGGAGCCGCGACAACACGCAAGTCGTCTAGTAAAAGTGAAACATGACCGTGCGGCGCCGTCTTCACCGGGGCAATTCTCATTGAGTCGTTAAGCATTTGCCGAGTTCCCACGGCCCTGAAGATTTACGCAAGAAACAAATCGTCCTCGCCGCGAACGAGCCGCAACTCCTGAGGAGCTTTCATGGGCAAGCCGACGCTATTCCCCAACAAAGCATCGATCGTATCGACCCATAACATCTGTCTTCGAAAGATGCTGCCCAAGTTTCGCGACACCACGTTCACCACATCGCTCAAATCAACGTCCCGTCCCAATTCTTTTTGCATAGACGTCACGGGACGAGCTGTAATCCCGCAAGGCACGATCAAGTTAAAGAAGTCGAGATCCGTATTCACATTCAAAGCAAATCCATGCGAAGTAACCGACCGGGAGATATGCACGCCGAGCGCGGCGACCTTTGCCGCAGGTTCTGACTGAGTCCACACTCCCGTAAGCCCTGCCAGAGGGCGGGACGGAATGCCAAAATCTCCGCAAGTGCGAATCAGAACTTCCTCCAAACGTCGAACATAGTCAACCGCGCCCAGGGTCTTGCGCCAGGTCGGCAACGATTCTGTAGTCATCTCCTCCGGATTTTCCTGGGGGCTGATGGCTGATGGCTGACGGCTGAACCCGCGTAAATCAAATATCGGATACCCCACTAATTGCCCCGGCCCATGAAACGTCACATCCCCGCCACGATCGCACTCAAACACCGCAACCCCGCGAGCCGACAGCTCTTCGGCAGACGCGAGCACATGAGCGGCCTTGGCATTGCGTCCAAGTGTAATGACCGGAGAATGTTCCAACAGCAGCAAGACGTCGCCAATGTCTCCAGCCTTGCGCAGATCGACCAGCTTCTGCTGCAGTCGAAGGCCTTCGCCATATTCAACCTGACCGAGTTGGACGACAGAAATCATGCGCCTATCGAAATTATAGGCCTTGCGGTGGTTGCCGATAAACTCCGAGGAGACCTTGCTGGTTGGCAGTTGTCGAGCTCGTTTCTATTCCAAGGCAAGAGCCATTTTGAGTACTGAGTCCAATTCTTCAACCTTGGAGCGAAGGGGAGACCCGACCAAGCGGGTCAGCTGCGCCTTGCCGGGATTTACGAGGTTGTCGCACAGGATCCAGCCTTCATGCTTCAAGCCTTCGCCGACACCGGAGACCTCGGTCGAGAATGCGAGTCCGCGAAGTGAATATCGGGACGGTGGGAATTTGGAATCGACCAAGACCTGGCGGCTCAGAGCGAGGAAGTTCCGCTGAAGTTTAGGGTCGTCATCAGGACGATGAAAGCGATAGATTTCGCCTCGCCATTAATTTTTTTGATTCCCCCTTGCACATTCCACAGCGGTTTGGTATAAACGGTGAGTCGAGGACAAGTGAAGAAGTGTCTAAGCTGCCCGGTGAATCCTCCCGGTGGCTTTCGGCATCAAATTCAGTAAAGCCTCCAATTGACCCCTTTCCGGGGTTCGCATTCGGGGACAAAGTTCCCTGAAGGGTTTCCGCGAATAGCAGAGCCTCCAAGCGATCTTTAATTTTCGAACTGTCTTCCGCTTCGGCCTGCGCCGGATTTTCGGCGAGCTGTGTTTATGGGTCGGCGCGGAAGAGCGTTTTCGGACGCGTCTCTAAAATGAGATTCTTTCGTCTTGAGTGAATGAATCGAATCAAGATGGAATCGAAGCTCCCCGCACTGTTGAAATCAGGTGGAAATCCTGTGATCTCAGAGGGTTGACAGCGGTCCGGTGAACGCGTAGTTTTATCAAGTTTCGAGGACGCCAAAATCTCTTCTAGGGATGGCGGCGGATCTGAAAGCGCACCGCTCAGGCGGAAAGCGGATCGATCTTTGACAAAAGGTTGAACGTGCCAGTCGTGAGAAACAAATGTTCGGGCTCAAGTCTGAACGTACTCACAAGATAGGACCTTCGTCACAGCAGACGGAGGCCGTTGGTCTACCCAGACCAACTCAGGTTTCAAATGAGAGTTTGATCCTGGCTCAGAATCAACGCTGGCGGCGTGCCTAACACATGCAAGTCGAACGAGAAAG
>Ga0209530_1000100_pt1 | contig 73923 bp, 66 predicted proteins | sample BlaSpr_A8_Ref_O1_FD_187987 | JGI IMG/M metagenome (GOLD analysis project Ga0209530, IMG submission 187987) | Forest soil microbial communities from Thunder Bay, Ontario, Canada - Black Spruce, Ontario site 2_A8_Ref_O1 (SPAdes) (version 2) | ecosystem: Environmental > Terrestrial > Soil > Boreal...
GGAGTTCAACGGACGCTGCGCAGTCCGGCTGTAGCAGTTAGTCAAGGTATGTAGCTCAGCACAGTAAGCGCCGGGGTGCCCCGCCAGGCTGGCGAGGCACCCCGGCGGCATTCCCAGGGCCCGCTAGCGGCACAGCCCGCCGGAGACGGCCTCGGCGACGGCGCGCACCCCGGCGTGACCGGGCAGGTCCTCGACCAGTACCGGTTTCCCGTCGCCGTCGGTGAGCGGGATCCGCCAGTTGGGGTACTCGTCCACCGTGCCCGGCATGTTCTGCGGGCGGCGTTCGCCCGCGGCATCGGCCAGCGAGACGCCGATCAGCATGGCCGGCGTCCGGGTCAGGTAGGCGTACAGCGCGACGGTGAACACTTCGGGCGAGACAGGGGCCTGGCCAGTCAGCAGGCCTTCGCGCGCGAGCATGGTCAGCCACCGGCGCGCGTCCGCCCGCGCTTTGGCGCGTTCCTCGTCCTCGGGCTCGGTGAGCAGGCCGAGTTTGGCCCGGATGGTGACCTGATCGCCGGTCAGAAACGCCGCGGCCGGGGGCAGGTCGTGGGTGCCGACCGTGGCCAGGCAGCCGCGACGCCATCCACCTGGCCTGCGCGGCGTGCCGTCCGCACGACGCTCGAACCACAAGATGGACGTGCCGAGGATCTGACGTGCGGCCAGGAACTCACGCATCCAGGGTTCCACCGTGCCCAGGTCCTCGCCGATCGCCAGCGCGTCCGCGCGCGCCACCTCGGCGGCCACCACCCCGCCCAGCAGTTCGTGGTCATACCGCACGTAGGTGCCCAGGCCCGGCGGCATCCCGGCGGGTATCCACCAGAGCCGGGCCAGCGCCATGACGTGGTCCACCCGCATGCCGCCCGCGTTCCGCGTCGTCGCCGCGACCAGGTCACCGATGGGCTTGCCCGCCTGGGCGGCGAGGCGTCCCGGATGCCACGGCGGCAGCGTCCAGTCCTGTCCGCGCTGGTTGAACTCGTCCGGCGGGGCGCCCACGCTGATGCCCGGCACGATCACGTCCTGCCGGGCCCAGGCGTCGGCACCGCCCGGATGCGAGCCGACCGCGAGGTCGGCGATGACGCCGATGTCCATGCCGGCCCGCCGGGCCGCCTGCTGCGCCGCGGCCGCCTGCTCCGCTAGCAGCCACTGAAGCCAGGCGTGGAAGCGGACCCGGTCCGCCCGTGCCCGCCTGAGCTCGGCCACCGGCGCCGAACCGGGATCGGCGAGCGCCGTGGGCCATGACCGCCAGTCCGGGCCGTGCACTTCGGCGATTGCGCACCAGGTCGCCCAGTCCTCGGTGGCCTTGCGGTCGCGCTCGAGGAAGGAGTCGAACTCGGCCTGGCGACCCGCGCTCAGCGGTACGGCGCAGATGATCTCGAGCGCCGTCCGCTTGGCGGTCCACACCGCGTCCCGGTCGATGAGGGCCGGCGTGGCGCTGGCGGCGCGCAGCGGCGCGCCGAGGGCGTCGACCCGGGCCCGGTCGCTCGCGCTCAGCGCGTCGTATTCGGGTACGTCCTCGATCCGCAGATACAGCGGGCTGACCTGGCGCCGGGTCATCGGCAGGTACGGCGACGGGCTGACCGGCGGCAGCGGCTCCGCCGCGTGCAACGGGTTGACCAGGACGAAGTCCGCGCCGAGATCCCGGGCACTCCAGCTGGCCAGGTCCGCGAGGTCGCGGAAGTCGCCGTGACCCCAGGAACTACGGGAGCGGACGGAGTACAGCTGGATGCACAGGCCCCACTGCCGCTGCGACGGCCATGGCGCGACCGCGGCTGACGGGATCGCTTGAGGGGCCTGGGTGAGCCGGGGACCCAGCGCGTCCAGGATGGCCGCGAGCGTGTCGTCGGGGACATCGACGGTGCGGCCGTGCCAGTCATGGTAGGAGACCGCTACCCCGCGGTCCCGCGCCTGCTGGCTCAGTCTTGAATGACGCTGATCGTGGATGCTCACGACAACCAGTGTGCCCAGTAGCTGCCTGGGGAGTGACACCACCGTCGTTTTGGGGAGAATGAGCATTAAGGGAGGTACACGATGAGCTCATACGATGTCGTGATCGTCGGTGGCGGGCATAACGGGCTGGTGTGTGCCGCGTACCTGGCGCGGGCCGGGCTGCGGACACTGGTGCTTGAGCGCAGGCACCTGGTCGGCGGCGCGGCGGTCACCGAGGAGCCGTGGCCGGGATACCGGGTGTCCACCGCGTCATATGTAGTCAGCCTGCTGCCGGAGCGGATCGTACGGGAGCTCGCGCTGCCATCGTTCGGGTATCAGGTGTACCCGCTCGACCCGGCGTATTTCGCGCCGTTCCTCGACGGCAGCGGGATCCTGGTGTGGGAGGATCCCGCCGCCGCGGCGGAGGAGATCGGGCGGATCAGCCGCGCCGACGGTGCCGCGTACCTGGAGTACTGCCGGGACGTCGCGGCGATGGCCGACGTCATCAGGCCGCTGCTGCACAAGATCCCGCCGGACCCGGCGCTGCGGTCCGCGCATGATCTGCCGGCCGCGGCTTCGATGCTGGGGTTCCTGCTGCGACGGCGGGGTGCGGCGGCCTCGCTGGTGGACTTGATGACGATGTCGTGCGCGGACTTCCTCTCCCGGTACTTCAAGGATGAGCGGATACTCGGAGCCCTGGCGCCGGGCGGCGTCATCGGCATGTGGGGCGGCCCGATGAGTCCGGGCTCGGCATACGTGCTGCTGCATCACCGGATGGGCGAGGTGGACGGTATCGGCGGCTGCTGGGGGGTCGCCCGCGGCGGCATGGGCGCGGTGTCCGAGGCGATCGCGGGGGCGGCGCGGGCGGCCGGGGCGGTGATCGAGACCTCCTCGGAGGTGGTGTCGATCGACGTCGCAGCCGGGTCCGGCCGGGTTACCGGGGTCACGCTGGCCTCGGGCCGGTCGATATCCGCCCCGGTGGTCGTGTCCGGGGTCCATCCGGAAACGACGTTCCTGTCGATGGTGGGGGAGAAGCACCTGCCAGATGCGCTAGTCACGGACATCCGGCGGTTCCGGACGCGGTCGCCGGCCGCGAAGGTGAACCTCGCGCTTTCCGGGCTGCCGTCCTTTACCGCGCGGCCGGGGAACGAGCTGGGGCCACAGCATCCGGAGTTCATCATCAGCCCGACGCTGGAGTACCTGGAACGGGCCTGGGACGCGGCCAAGTACGGGCAGCCGTCACCGCGGCCCATGATCGACTGCGTCATCCCGTCGACGAAGGACCCGACGCTGGCACCGGCCGGGGAGTACGTGATGAGCTGCTTTGTGCAGTACGTCCCGTATGCGGCAACGGATCATGCCGCGCTTGCCGCTTCGGTGATCGATACCATCGGGGAGTTCGCGCCGGGGTTCGGCGAACTGGTGACGCACCAGGAAGTGCTGACGCCGGCGGACCTGGAGGAGCGATTCGGGCTGCTCGGCGGGAACATCTTCCAGGGCGAGATGTCGGCGGACCAGCTGTTCTCGTTCCGGCCTTCGCCGCTCGCCTCGGGTTACCGGACGCCGCTACGCGGGCTGTACCTGTGCGGGTCGGGCACGCATCCGGGCGGGGGAGTCATGGGGATCCCCGGACGGAACGCGTCCCGGGTCATTGCCCGGGACGCGCGGCCGGCGGTACGGCGGGTTGCGTCGGCCGTGAATTCAGCCAGGCGAACCAAGAGGTAATGCCCGCGTAGAGAACGATCAGCGGCTGACTGGCTCCAGGACGAAGACCGGGATCTGGCGCTCGGTCTTGAGCTGGTACTCCGCGTAGGGCGGGTAGGCGGCGACGGAACGTTCCCACCACAGGGCGCGTTCCTCGCCGCTGACCTCGCGGGCGCGCATGGCCTGCTTGAGCGCGCCGTCCTGGAGCTCCACGTCCGGGTGGGCCACGATGTTGTGGTACCAGAGCGGATGGGTGGGCGCGCCGCCCTGGGACGCGACCATCGCGTAGCTGCCGTCATGCTCGACCCGCATCACCGGGGTCTTGCGGATCTTGCCGCTGCGGGCACCGCGGTTGGTGACGATCACCACCGGCAGCCCGGATTCCCCGAGCGTGGTGCCCTGGGTGCCGCCTGAGCTCTCGTACAGCTCCACCTGGTCGCGCACCCACGCACTCGGGCTCGCCTCGTATTCCCCATCAATTGTCATCCCCATAGTCAACACCCCTCAGGTATGCCAAGGCGACCCGTGGCCCACGAACCGCCACCAGGTGGGGTTCGTGGGCCACGGGTCGCCATAAACCGGGCGCCTAGCGGACCAGGCCGGACAGCAGACCCTGCTCGAAGTCCGAGCTGGGCCGCGTCGCGGGCGGCATCATCGGGGACGGAGCGGGGACAGCTGGCCGCGGGCCGGCCGGCATCGGCACCGGACGGACGCCCGCACCGTTCGACTTCGCGGCGGCGGTCTTGACCGCGGCCGGCTTGGTCGAGGTGCGAGTGGTCTTCGGCCGGGTGGTGGTCCGTGCCTTGACCGTGCTCGCCTTGGTCGACGGGCGTGCCTTGGCCGTGGTGGCCTTGGCCGCCGTCACCTTGCGGGCCGTGGTGGCCTTGCGGGCGGTGCTGGCCTTGGTCGCCGGGCGAGCGGTGGTCCGCGGCTTGGCAGCCGTGGTCTTGCGCGCCGTGGTGGCCTTACGCGCCGTGGTCGCCGTCGCCTTGCGGGCGGTGGTGGCCTTGCGGGTCGTGCTGGCCTTGCGGGCGGTAGCCGACGGGCGAGCCGTGGCGGTTGCCCGGGTGGCCGGACGACGCGCCGCGGTCTTGCGGGCGGTGGTCTTCCGCGCGGCAGGCTTGCGGGCAGCCGTCTTGCGGGCTGCGGGCTTGCGGGCCGTGGTCCGCGACGACGACGCGGTGCTGGTCCGCGCGGCCGACGACGACATCGCCTTGGTGGCGCTTGTCAGCGTCTTGACCGCCGCGGCCATTGCCTTGGTCGCCGTGTTCATGGCGGCGGCGGCCGAGGTCATCTTGGCAGCGGCCGCGTTCACCTTGGTCGCGGCCGAGGTCACCGCGGTGCTGCGTACCGGCGTCGCGCGGACGGAGGTACGACGGGTGGTGGTGGCCCTGGCCGCGGAACGAGCGGTGCTGGTGCGGCGCACCGGCTTGCGAGCGGTTGACTTTACCGCGGTGGTGCGAGTCGCCGGCCGGGCGGCGGTAGTCCGCTTGGTAGCGGTCCGCTTGGCGGCGGTGCTCCGGGTCGCGGTGGTGCTCCGCTTGGCAGCGGTGCTCCGCTTGGCCGTGGTGGCCCGCTTGGCGGTAGTGCTCCGCGTCGCGGTCGCGGCCGGCTTGGCCGCGGTGGTCCGCTTGGCGGTGGTGCTCCGCTTGGCCGCAGCAGTCTTGACCGGGCCCCGCTTAGCAGCACTCTTGACAGTAGTTGCGCGGCGCGTGCTCGTCGTCTGGCGAGCGGTCTTGGTAGCCGCAGTCTTTGTAGGCACTGATGATCTCCCCCTTATCAGAGACAGCATCAGTAATTCCACCAGCCACACAGATTTACACATGGCAACGCGAACGCATTCGAGATTCACGCGCAACATGGCTCGTTGTGCGCGACTGCGTGAGCGTGAATCGAGGTGCGCTTGCCGGCTGCTCAGGCAGCGCAGAATTGCGGCGCCATAAGGCCTGCGGCGTTTCCGACGAGGTACTCCTGGTAGCAGCGCAACAGGATCTGTACGCGTCCGGCGATGACGGTACTCGGAATCAAAAACATGCTGAGGTCACCGTCCATGATGAAGAACAGGTCGATCAATTCGGTGTCACGGTCGTCGTCACCTGGACTCCCTTGATGCCGTCGATGACGCGGCGAGAGCCTGGATGGCCGCGCTCCGCAGATGGCGGATGAATGAGGTCCGACGTCGCGTTGCCAGGGAGATGATTCTGGGAGCCTATTCCTGAACTGCGACGAACGAACGTGCGTGCGTGTATCGCTGCGGCTGGTGCGTTCCCGGAGGAGAGCGTTGACGCGGTACGTGGTCTGAGCCCAGGCGCCGGGATCCGGCGTCGAGCGCCGGATTTAGACGGAGAATTCATGCTTAGCGGAAGAAAAGGAGTCATTCCTGACGCCCTTTCTTCCGTCGGGCGCGAATGTTCCGTCTAACCGCGTATGCGTCGGGACGTACGTCGCCGTCGGCGCCAGATGATCATGGGAAGGTGGGTAGCGGCTCGGCGCGGCGCCGTACGGCTCAGCACCAGACTCAGGACTTTGAAGTGCCGGATACCTGGTGTTCGAAAAATTGTCGGGACGGCGAGATTTGAACTCGCGACCTCCTGACCCCCAGTCAGGCGCCTTAACCAAGCTGGGCCACGTCCCGTTTCCCTAGCACCGCAAGCTTAGCGCAAGCCCGCAGCCGTTGGGACGAAGCCGTGGCGCGTCGCCGTGGTGGACGTCGGCATGCGGGCCGCGAAGCTACCCTGGAGGGCAACGACGGTGGCGTTCTGATCTGAGGAAGAGGCAGATGCGGCGGGACCTTAGCCAGTGAGATTCCCCAGCAGCCTCCGCGTGCGCCCGAAGCCGCAGGGAGCGCAGGACAGTCCGCCCGCCCCGGCGGCATCGAAGAAGCAGCGCTGGCTGAAGATTGCCCGGCGTACCGCGAAGGTTGTCCTGGCGGCAGCCCTGGTCCTGGTGGCGGGGGTCGCGATCCTGTTCGGGGCCACTCCGTCGGCCGGGCAGGCGCAGACGCTGGTCCAGCAGCAGGCCAGGGAGCACGGCATCGCCTACCCAGGCGCCGCGGTGCCGCAGTACTTCGCGCAGGCACTGGTGGCGACTGAGGACCACCGGTTCTACAGCGATCCCGGCGTGGATCCGCTGGCGATCGCGCGCGTGGTGGTCTACAAGGCGGTCGGGAAAGAGGATCAGGGCGGCAGCACCATCGCCCAGCAGCTGGCGAAGATGCTGTACACCGGGACACGGACCGGATTCAAGACCCTGCTCGAGCAGGTCACGCTGGCGGTCAAGCTGAACATGACCTACAGCAAGGCGCAGATCCTGCAGATGTACTCCGAGGTCGCCTACTACGGGCACGGATACTACGGTCTCGAACAAGCCAGTTGCGGGTATTTCGGCCACCAGGCGGCGGACCTCACTCTGGTCCAGGCGGCCATGCTGGCCGGGGCGGTGAACGCTCCTACCTATGACGATCCGCTGGTCTACCCGGTACAGGCCAGGGCGCGGCTGGTGCACGTGCTCGGCCGGATGCAGGCCGTCGGGTACCTGAGCGCGGCTCAGGAGCAGCAGGCGCTGAAGGCGCCGCTCAGGCTGTCGGCCACCCGCGGCTGCCAGTAAGTAACCGCCCGGTTGCGGACGGCTCGAGCTCTTCCGCAGCTGGCGGCTCGGCCGGGGAGCCGTTGAACACCCACTGGTGGTAGCAGTAAAGCCGGAACACCGTGGAGATGCCGATGCCCACGATCAGGGCTACGTTCAGTGCCAGGGTGCCGTGCTCGCCGAACCCGTGCTGCGCGACGAACACGACCCCCACCTGGATCAGCAGGCCGATCCCGTTGAAGATCACGAAAAGCAGGCCCTCGCGGCCCACCCGCTCGCCGCGGCGGTGCTTGAACGCCCAGTGCCGGTTGCCGATGAAAGCGAAGATCGTCGCCACTATGGTGGCGATCGTCGTCGACATCACGGGGCTCAGCTTGGCACCGGAGTGCAGCGCGTTCGTGCCGACCAGCGTGATGACGGTCGCGAGCATCCCCACGATGCCGAACTTCGTGACCTCGTGGATCATCACCCGGAAACGCGTGTAGAAGTCGCGGATCACGAGATCGACACTACCCCGCGCTGGCCTGGTAACACGTGATAACCATTCCGAGAATGTCAGACCCCCGAGGTAAGGTGCCCAGGTGTCTGAAACAGAAGTACTTGTCCGTGCTCGGGGGCTGGTCAAGCAGTTCGGGAGTTTCACGGCGGTAAAGGGTATCGATTTCGAACTGTACCGGGGAGAGGCCTTCGGGTTCCTGGGCCCGAACGGGGCGGGCAAGTCGTCCACCATGCGGATGATCGGCTGCGTCTCCCCGCCGTCCGGGGGAGAGCTGCGCATCCTCGGCCAGGATCCGGTGAAGGACGGCTCCGCGATCAGGGCGCGCCTGGGCGTGGTCCCGCAGGACGACACGCTCGACGTGGAGCTGACCGTGCGCGAGAACCTGCTGGTGTACGGCAGGTACTTCGGACTGCCGCGCAAGCTGATCCGGGAGCGGACCGATCAGCTGCTTGAGTTCGTTCAGCTCACCGACCGGGCGAAAGACAAGGTAGAGCCGCTGTCTGGCGGCATGAAGCGCCGTCTCACCATCGCCAGGTCACTGATCAATGACCCGGACATCCTGATCCTGGACGAGCCGACCACCGGGCTGGACCCGCAGGCCAGGCACGTCGTCTGGGACCGGCTGTTCCGGCTGAAGCAGCGCGGCGTGACGCTGATCCTGACCACGCACTACATGGACGAGGCGGAGCAGCTGTGCGACCGGCTGGTCGTCATGGACCACGGCACGTTCGCAGCCGAGGGCTCCCCGCGCGAGCTGATCGACCAGTACTGCTCACCGGAGGTGCTTGAGCTCCGGTTCGATCCCCAGGTCCATGACGCGACCGCCGAGAAACTGAAAGAGATCACAGCAGAACGGGCAGAGGTACTCGCCGACCGGATCTTGCTGTATGTAGAGGATGGCGACCGCGCGCTGGCCGAGGTCAGGGATCGCGGATTCGAGCCGCTGACCAGCCTGGTGCGGCGGGGCACGCTCGAGGACGTCTTCCTGCACCTGACCGGCCGGCGGCTGGCAGACTGATGGTTCTCACAGTAAGGGCGTTCCGCTGCTGGCTGACGGTGTATCGGCGGATCTGGCGTTCCTCGATCTGGTCGAGCATTCTCGGGCCTATCTTCTACCTGGGCGCGATGGGGTTCGGGCTGGGCTCGCTGGTGGACAAGCACGGGACCGCTGCGCTGGGCGGGGTGCCTTACCTGGCCTTTCTCGCTCCGGCAATCCTCGCGTCCAGCGCGATGACCACCGGGCTGGACGAGTCCACTTTCCCCGTCTACGGGTCAATCAAGTGGAACAAGATCTACATCGGGGCGCAGGCCTCGCCGCTGCGGCCTTCAGACATCTACCGGGGGCACCTGCTGTTCATGGTGATGCGCATCACCCTGAGCGCCCTGATCTTCGTGGTCATCATGTCCGCGTTCGGGGCGCCGCGCTCCCTGTGGGTGATCCTGGCGCTGCCGTGCGCGGTGCTGACCGGGGTGGCGTTCGCGGCGCCCATCGCGGCTTGGGCGATCACGCTGAAGAATGAGATGCCCTTCAACGTGGTGTACCGGTTCGGCATGATCCCGCTGATGCTGTTCTCAGGGACGTTCTTCCCGCTGTCCCAGCTGCCGGCCTGGCTGCGGCCGCTGGCGTACGCGACGCCGCTGTGGCACGGGGTGGCGCTGTGCCGGTCGCTCAGCCTGGGTCGGCCCGACGTGCTCGGGGATCTGGGGCACGTGCTGTACCTGGCGGTGCTGGCGGGGGCCGGGATCTGGGCTGGGGCCCGGACCTATACCAGGAGGCTCTATGTCTGAGGTTGTTGATGTCTGAGGCTGTTGCTGTTGGCGGGCGGATGCTGCCGCCGGTGGGGCGGCTGGGACAGCTGCGGCGGTCCGCTGGCGGCCCGGGCGGGCTGCGGCTGATCGAGAGGCACGCTCGGGTGTACAAGCATGCCTGGATCGTGTTCGTGTCCGGCGTCTTCGAGCCGCTGTTCTACCTGCTGTCGGTGGGGCTCGGGCTCGGGGTGCTGGTCGGGCGGGTGGCCGGCCCGGGCGGTGCGCTGATCCCGTACCGGGAGTTCGTGGCGCCTGGACTGCTGGCGGTGTCGTCGATGAACGGGGCCATGTACGACTCGACGTTCAACATCTTCTTCCGGCTGAAGTACGCCAAGCTGTATGACTCGGTGCTGGCCACCCCGATGCGGCCGGCCCAGGTGGCGTTGGGCGAGATCGGCTGGGCGCTGCTGCGCGGTACCGCCTACGCGCTGGCGTTCACGCTGGTCATGCTGTGCATGGGCCTGGTGCACTCGGCATGGGCGGTGTTCGCGGTGCCGGTGGCGGTACTGATCGGGTTCTGCTTCGCCGCCATCGGCATGACCGGAACCACTTACATGAAATCATGGCAAGATTTCGATTATGTCATCCTGGCCAGCACGCCGCTGTTCCTGTTCTCCGCGACGTTCTACCCGCTGTCGGTCTACCCGCGGGCCGTCCAGGACATGGTGGCGTGGACGCCGCTTTACCAGGGCGTGGTGATCCTGCGGGACCTGACCACCGGGGCGGTCGGGCCGGGGCTGCTGTGGCGGGCCGCGTACCTGGCGGTGCTGGGGGCGGCCGGACTGTACTGGTCAGGGCGCCGGATCGGGAAGCTGCTGCTGGTTTTACGCGCCAGGATCTCCCCGCAAACTGCACCTCATCGCCTGGCTGTTCCTTCAGCTTGGCCACGGCTGCGGGAACATCGTCCGCCAGCAGGGACGAGTTGGCCCATGCCAGCTCTTTGAGGGTCGTCGAGGCCACATACTTCGGCGGCGTGTTCAGCTTGTCCGCGCCCGAGCGGCCGGAATCGACCTTCGGCCAGAAGTTGCTGACGATCTCATAGGTCTTGCGCCCGAACAAGAAGGCCCCCGCCTGGGCGAACCACCCGGACACTGTCGCTCCTCATCGCGATCTCCTTTGTGTCACCAGCACCTCGCTGGCCGGCAAGCTCAAACTATCGCTGTCCGGCGGGCCGGGCCAGGTGCCCTCGAAGTTCGATAATGGTAAGAAATGTTGATGTCACGTTAATGGACGTGTAAAGGTCGGATATCTAGCGTCGTGGATGAAAGTAGGAAATCTTCCTTACAGTTGTCCATGGCGGAGGGTGCGCTGATGATCAGCCCCACAACCGGCACGTCGTCCATCCGGCGTACAGGAGCCCGCGGCAAGCGCGCCCTCGCTGTCCTAGCCGCTGTCGCCCTTGCCTTCGTCGGGCTCAGTGTGGCTAACCCCGGCTCGAGGGGCACCCAGGCTGAGGCGGCGTCGTGTCCCTGGGTGGGCTCGACCGCGCCGGTCAGCCAGCGGGTCGAGCAGGTCATGGCCGCCATGTCGCAATCGCAGGAGCTCGAGCTCGTCTACGGTGCCAGCGGCAGTTACCAAGGCAACATCCCCGCCATCCCGGCGCTGTGCATCCCCTCGATCAACCTTCAGGACGGCCCGCAGGGCGTGGGCGACGGCCTCACCGGGGTGACCCAGCTGCCGGCTCCGGTGGCCGCCGCCGCCTCCTGGGACACCAGCCTCGAGCAGCAGTACGGGACGGTGGTCGGCTCGGAAGATGCCGGGAAGGGCGCCAACGTCGACCTCGGGCCGACGATCAACATCGTGCGGGACCCGCGCTGGGGGCGGGCGTTCGAGTCCCTGGGCGAGGACCCGTATCTGGCCGGCCAGATGGCAGCGGCCTACATACAGGGGGTGCAGAGCCAGGGCGTCATGGCCCAGGTGAAGCACTATGCCGTCTACAACAACGAGACCAATCGCAATGACTCCTCCGACGACGACGTGGTGCAGGAACGGGTCATGCAGGAGATCTACATGCCCGCGTTCCAGGACGCGGTCAACGCCGGGGCGGATTCGGCTATGTGCGCCTACAGCTGGCCCAATGACTCGCCCGCATGCCAGAACGACTACCTGCTAGGCGACCTCGACAACCAGCTCGGCTTCCAGGACTACGTCACCTCCGACTGGTCGGCTACCCAGAGCACGGCCCCGGCCATCGAGGCCGGCGAGGACATGGACATGCCCGGCACTGACAGCCTTTTCGGCTCGGATCTGTCCAGCGCCATAGGCAGTTCAGTGCCGAGGGACTACCTCGACGACGCCGTCGAGCGGATCCTGACCGCGTTGTTCAACTCGGGCGTGATGAACACCGGCAACACTGGGTCGACCGGCGCCACGGTGAGCACCGCGGCCCATGTCAGCACCGCCCTGCAGGTGGCGGAAGAAGGCACGGTGCTGCTGAAGAACTCCGGCAGCCTGCTGCCGCTCAGCGCCAGCTCGGTGGGTTCCATCGCCGTGATCGGCACCAACGCCAACCCCGGCCTGTCCGATCAGGACTGCGTGTATGGCAGCCCGCAGAACAGCTACCCCTACTCGGGCGGCGGCAGTGGCTGCGTCAACGCGTCCACGGCGCCGGTGAGCCCGCTGGCCGGCATCGAGGCGGCAGCGCCAGGCGCGACGGTTACCTATAACGCCGGCTCCAGCCAGTCCTCAGCCGTGGCCGCCGCTCAGGCGGCCAAGGTGGCGATCGTCTTTGCCGGCTACGACGAGACCGAAGGCGCGGATCTGACCAGCATCGACCTCGGCACCACCGAGGACAACCTCATCAGTGCGGTTGGCGCTGCCAACCCGGACACCATCGTGGTACTCAATTCCGGCTCGGCCGTCACCATGCCCTGGCTGTCGTCGGTCGCCTCGGTGATCGAGTCCTGGTACCCCGGGCAGGAAGATGGGACGGCGCTGGCCAATATCCTGTTCGGCAGCTACGACCCTTCCGGCCATCTGCCGGTTACCTTCCCCACCAGCCTGTCGCAGGTTCCGGCCTCTACCGCGGCCGAGTTCCCCGGCGCCAATGGCCAGGTCCAGTACAACGAGGGCATCGACGTCGGCTACCGCTGGTACCAGGCCAAAGACCAGACGCCGTTGTTCCCCTTCGGGTACGGCCTTTCCTACACGACGTTCTCGTTCTCTGACCTGTCGGTGTCCGGCTTCAGCTCGGCCGGAGTGGCGACCGTCACGGCCACGGTGACCAACACCGGCAGCCGGGCCGGTGCCGACGTGGCCCAGCTGTACATCGGGGATCCCTCGAGCACGGGCGAGCCGCCGTGGCAGCTGAAAGACTTCCAGCGTGTCAGTCTCAACGCCGGGGCATCCGCGACGGTCACCTTCAGCGTTCCTGTCCACGACCTCACCTACTGGGCCGGCCCGGGGGCGAGCACCTACCCGACGGCCTGGTCCGGCCCTGACCCCGATGGCGGCGGATGGACGGCCCCCGCGGGCACGTATGCCATTGGCGTCGGCGACTCCTCGGCCAGCCTCCCCCTTACCGGGGCGCTGACGCTGGCCAGCGCCGTCGGCCCGGACACGGTCACCGTCACGAGCCCGGGTAACCAGTCGACGGCGGTCGCCGCCGCGGTCAACCTGCAGCTGAGCGCCACTGACTCGGCAGCCGGCCAGACGCTGAGCTACACCGCCACCGGGCTGCCAGGGGGCCTGTCCATCAACCCGTCAACCGGTGACATCACCGGCACCGCTCTCTACCAGGAGAGCGACGTGGTCACCGTGACCGCCACCGATACCGAAGGCTACGAGAACAGCGTCTCGTTCGAGTGGGTGGTCGGCGGCACCGCCACTAGCTGCGGGGCGTCAGGCACCGGCGAGTCGGAGCTCAGCGAATCCGGCTTTACCGCCAGTACCAACGCGCCTTCTGATACTGCCGACGCAGCGCAGAACGCCATCACCAACGCCGTCAGCGACACCAGCGTCACCCGGTTCAGCAGCGACGAAGACCAGGCCACCGGGCTCACTTACGAAGTCAACCTGGGCTCACCGCAGGCGTTCAACGAGATCGAGATGGCGTCACCAGGTTCTCCCACCGACTACGCCACCGGCTACGAAGTTCAGGTGTCAAGCAACGGGAGCACCTGGACGACAGTCGCCACCTGCAGCGGTATCGGCTCGCCGGACATCGCCAGCTTCCCGTCCCAGACGGCCCAGTACGTTCAAGTGGTCCTGACCGCGGCCGACACCAGCTACTGGTGGTCGTTCAACCAGTTCCTGGTTATGGCCGGCAGCAGCAGCTCCTCGAGCCCCGAGGCCCCGTTCGGCGGCACCGCGGCCGCCGTTCCCGGCACGGTGCAAGCAGCCAACTACGACACCGGCGGCCAAGGGGTGGCTTACAACGTCACCTCGGTCAACGGCACCGCCAACACCTACCGCTCCGACGGGGTGGATCTCGAAGCCACCACCGACACGCAGGACACCACCGGCACCGGGGCCGGTTACGATCTCGGCTGGACGGCCTCGGGCCAGTGGTTCCGCTATACGGTCAACGTGGCGACCGCGGGCACCTACACCCTCAGCCTGCGCCTGGCTTCCCTCGACGGGGTGACCGACGCCCTGCACATCGCCAGCGCGTCCGGCACCAACCTGTCGGGCGACGTGAACGCACCCGATACCGGGGGCTGGCAGGACTGGACAACCGTGACCGCCAGCGTCACCCTGCCCGCCGGTACCCAGACCCTGGTCGTGGACCAGGACAATCCTGGCTGGAACATCCACTTCATGAGCTTTGCCAGCGCCGCGTCAGGCATCAGCACCTCCGACTGGTACGAGGTAGTCAACGAGAACTCCGGCTTGTGCGCTAGCGCCGCGGGCAGCGGCACCGCCAACGGCACCGCTGTCGAGCAGCTGGCCTGCACCGGGGCCACCAGCCAGCTCTGGCAGTTCGTGCCCGTGGCGACCGGCTACTACGAGATGCTCAACGACAACGCCCAGTCCGAAGGCGAGAGCTGGAACATCACCGGCGGCGTGGGAGCCACGGCTTCCGGCGACCTGCTCCAGACCTGGGACTACGGTGGCACCGGCAACACGAACGAGCTGTTCGCGGCCGACTTCGAGTCCAGCGGCTACTACAACTTCGTGGCCGACAACTCAGGCCTGTGCATAGACACCCCGGGGGCGTCTACCACCAGTGGTGTCCAGCTCCAGCAGTACACCTGCAACAGCACCAGCGCCCAAGAGTTCAGCCTGGTGCCGGGGTAGGCGCGAGGCCCTCCGCCGGGCCGGCAATCTCGGAGAGGGCCGTCCGTGACCGTCCGCGTATGTTTGTCTCCGACATGAGCACGGGCACCGAGACCGGTCAGCGCCGCCGGCGCCGTGTGCGGCTGACCCCGATCGGGCCGATCCCGGTTGAGTTCTCCGGGGAGCGGGCCGGCGAGGGACCGCTCACCTTGGGCCAGCTCGACATGTACAACTGGCTGAGCCAGGCCCCTGACGACTTCTATGCGATCCTGCGCGCCGAGCTCCCGGTGCCAGACGGGGTGTCGGCCGGGGACGTGGCGGAGGCGGCCGGGGCGCTGATCGCACGGCACGAGAGCCTGCGCACCACCTACGTGCCCGGCGAGCAGCCGCACCAGAGGGTCGCCGCGGCCGGCATCCAGCTGCTGGAAGTCTGCTCGCTGGGCGATGGGCAGTGGGGAGTGCAGGACCGCCCCGCGGTGGCCGAGGCGCTGGTCCTGTGGTTGCGCGAGTCACCCGATCCGGGACGGGGACCGGTGCGCATCGCGGTGGCTGTCGCTCCTGATGGCGGCGACCGGGTCATCGCCTGCGCAGCCGCGTTCTCGCACCTGGTGGTCGATCACGGCGCGATCGGGATCCTCAAGCGTGACTTCGCCGGCCTGCTGGGGGATCCTGCCCGGCGGAAAGCTGGCCGGCCCGGCCACCAGCCGCTGGACCAGGCCGCGCTGGAAGCGACGCCCGCTGAGCGCCGCCGGGCCGACGCGGCACGGGACTACCTGCGGGAGCAGTCGTGGCGGACCCCTCGCTGGCTGTACGCCTTGCCTGGCGCCCGGCCCAGCGGTGAGTCGCTGGAGGTGCAGCTGTCGTCGGCGGCCGCCGCGCTGGCCGTGCGGCGGGTGGCAGCGCGCACCCGGACCAGCCGGTCCAGCATCGTGCTGGCGGCTATCTGCGCCGTGATCGCTCGCCGCGCCGGATATCAGGAGCTGGTGTTCCCTGTGTCGTCAAGCAACCGTTTCGAGCGCCACCTGGTGAACTACGTCGGCCCCCTGGCTCAGGGGTCTACCGCCACCGTCGAGGTCGGCGGACGAGGTTTCGACGAGCTGGCCGTCCACACCTGGGCCACGGTGATGGTGGCGAGCCGGCACGCCAGGTACGACACGGTCAAGCGGGACGCCATGGCCGTCCGGGTCGAGCACGAAAGGGGCCTGCGCTTCGACTACGGCCCGTTGTTCATCAGCGTGGTCTCTGAGTCGTGGTCCGGGCTGACCGCGGGCGTCGGGTTCCAGTTCCAGCCGGGGGAGATCGACGCCGCGCTCGCCCGGACCGAGCTGCGGTGGCGCCGGCTCCCGGTCAGCCCGACGCCGCTCGAGTTCACCCTCAACCAGATCGATGGCTGCCTGCGGCTGGACATGTGGGGCGGTGACGCCGGCCTGCTGCCGCGGGCCGAGCTGGAGTCGGTGCTGCTGGCCGTCGAACGCCTGCTGGTGGCCGCCGCCCATGGTGACGTGCCCGCCAGCCAGATGCCAGCAATCATCGGCCTTGAGCCCCTCGCCGGCCTGGACCGGATACTGGTCGACCACTGCTGGGTGGACGTAGCCGGCGTGCAGCGCCTGGTAGAGGACGCCATCGCGCCCGCGGTGACCCGTGTCTTCGCCTCGGCCGGCGGCCGCCCGCTGGTCGCCTGCCTGGCGGCCACCGATGCCGTCCGCACGCCGGAACAGGCACACGGCCGCTGCATGGCCGCCCTCACCCGCCACCCGACCGCCATCACCCCGCGCCATTACGTCATCTGCCGCACGGCGCCGTCCGACCCGTCCGACCCCGCCGCCTGGCCCGCACCGGTGGCGGCCGGCACCGGTCGCGCCCGAACCGGCTGAGCGCGTTGCGTGTCTCGCGGCCGACGGCGGGGAAGTGGCCGCCGGGAGCGAAGGAGCGAGGTCATGCCGCATATCAGCCCGGGGGAGCGGGGGACGGGGTTAGAAGAACGTGGGCAGGCGATCGGGGCGGAGACCACCGGGTTTTTCAGCACCCAGGCCATCGCAACCCGGGCCATCGGCACGCCGCGGGCCAGGGCGATGCGCTGGACGGCCTCGACGATGGCCCGGTCGCTGTCGAGGAATATCGGCCGGTCCTGCTGGTCGACTGTCCGGTGGGTCTCCGCGCGCTGCGTCAAGCGTTCGCCCCAGGGGCGGGTGACCGTTCCCCCGCCCAGTGGGCTCCACGGGATGCAGCATCCAGCGCATCCTGGACTCCATGTCCGCCACCCCGGCCTACGTGCGCAACCGCCGCCTGGACATCCTGGCCGCCAGCCAACTCGGCAAAGCACTCATCAACCCGATCCTCACCGGCCCGCGCCGACCGCCCAACGTAGCCCGCTTCATGTTCCTGGACCCCGCGGCCACCGGCTACTACCGCGACTGGGAACGCATGGCCGCCGGAACCGTCGCGATCCTGCGCGCAGAACCCGCCACACCCGCACACGACGCCCTGAACCTGCTGGCCAGCTGGGCCGCGATCATCGACCAGAACAATATCTCCGATTCGGAGACTCATCCCACGTCCACTCCGTGGCCCGGCACCCCCACCTGAAGGCCGGCGCATCGGCAAGCTGCTCCTGGTCTGATTCGGGGCCGGCCCGGCTGGGCGCGCGCAAACCGGGTATGCTGCGCGCGATGCTGCAGGAGCAAGAGGCCGTGACCGAGCCTGCCGCCCGGACGCCCAGCGTCTACCGGGATCCGCTGACCTGGGTGATCGTTGGCGTCGTCTTCGGGGCCTACACCGTCATCTCGGTGTTCCGGCTGCTCCAGCTGAACCCGTCCTCATGGGACCTCGGCATCTTCACGGAAGACGTAAAGCAGTACGCCCACTTTCACGCCCCGATCGTCGACATAAGGGGAGCCGGCACCAACCTGCTTGGCGACCATTTCTCCCCGGCGGTCGCCATCCTCGCCCCGTTCTTCCGGGTGTTCCCCTCGGCGGCCACGCTGCTGGTCGCCCAGGCGCTGCTGACGGCGGTGTCGATCTTCCCGATCAGCCAGCTCGCCAGGGAGAAGCTCAGCCCGGGACCTGCCCGTGCGATCGCCATCGCCTACGGGTTCTCCTGGGGCCTGCAGCAGATGATCAACTTCGACTTCCACGAGATAGCGATCGCCGTGCCGCTGCTGGCGTTCACGCTGTCCGCGGTGGTCCGCGGCCGGATCATGACCGCATTCTGGTGGGCGCTGCCGCTGGTCTTCGTCAAGGAGGATCAGGGTTTCACGGTCGCCGCCATCGGGGTCTACCTGCTGATCTCCGGCGTCCGGTCCGAGCAGGCAGACCGGACCAGGGTAAGGGCCGGCCAGTTCCTGCTGGTCTGGGGCCTGGGCTGGTCGGTGCTGGCTATCACGGTGATCATCCCGCACTTCAATGCCGAGCACGTGTACACCTACTGGAACGCAGGCGGCGCGTTCGCCCCTGGCCAGCATCCGTCGGTCATGGCGCTGTTCCGGCAGTTCTTCTACGCGTGGCCGGTCAAGCTGACCACGGTGGTCCTGCTGCTGCTGCCCACGGCGTTCATCGCGGTCAGGTCGCCGCTGGCGCTGATCGTGGTGCCGAGCCTGGCGCTGCGCTTTGAGTCGACGAACAGTGCTTACTGGGGCACGGCCTGGCATTACAACGCGACGGTCATGCCTATCCTGTTCGTCGCCGCGGTGGATGCGCTGGCCTTGATCGCTGCTGCCAGGCGGGCGGAGGAGTCCGCCCATCCCGACGCGGAGTCGGGCGGGCCGGGCTGGGCGTCTGGGCAGTGGGGCTGGTGGCGGGCGGCGATGGCCAGCGCGGACCGTCACGGTCCGGCGATGATGCTGGCGATCACCGTTCCGCTGGCATTCCAGTACCCGGTCAGCAACCTGTGGAACGGGCAGACCTACGAGATCAGCCCGCATGTCGCGGCCGCCGACGCGGCGATGGCCAAGGTCCCCGACGGCGCCACGGTGGTGACAACGCTGGACCTGCTGGCCTCGCTTGCGGCGCGGACCGACACGTACTGGATCGGCAACAGCGGCAATCCGCACACCGAGTACATCGTCTTCGACGGCAAGAACAGCGGCTACGGTTCCGGTGCGGTCAACGTGCCGGCGCTTATCAACCAGTTCTACCCGGGGCATATCTACACGCAGATATACGCGGACGATGACGTCTACGTGTACCGCCTCAGTGCGCAGTCACCGCCAATGCGGTGACGGGCCAGACGAGACGCGGCTGCGCTCGCTGGCCCGTCACTGACCCGGGACTGCGGGAGGCTAGGACTTCTTCTTCGTCGTGGTCTTCTTCGTCGTGTAAAGCTTCTGCGTTGCCTTGACGAGGTCGCTCATCAGCCAGGTGGGCACGTCGCTGTCCGCGCTGTTGAACTCCTGGATCGTGTAGTCATTCGTGCCGGCGTTCACGATCGTGGTCTCGGTGTAGTTGGTGCCGCTTTCCCCCTGGTCGTTCGTGAGGGTGAATGCCTGCATCACTTCGATGGCCGAATAGCTTCCGACCTTCGTCCAGTCGAGGCGCTTGAAGGTGATCGTGTAGGTGAAGTTGCCGCTGCCGTTGGAGCCCTGGAGCGTGCCCGAGGCGGTGCGGCATGCCTGCGACTGGAATGCGGCGGCCTCCCCGGTGAGGAACGACCAGGCAGCCGAGTTGTTCGCGAACTGGTCGATGAGCTGGCTGCCGTCGACCGCGTTAGGGGAGGAATCCGGCGCGTTGAAGTTGTCGGTGGCCTCTGCCGTCTGGCCGTAGCCGGTGATGTACGAGCCCTGGGCGCCGCACGGCATGCTTGACGCCTTGCCCGGGTTGCTCGCGGACCACAGGCTCTTCCCGGTGTCTTGCTCGTCGCCGAGCGTGTAGCCACCGCCGAAGACCGAGGCGGCCAGCAGGCCGGCCTTGAGCTTGTCGCCGGGGAGCTGGACGACCGCGGCTGGCTTGGGCTTGGGTTTCGGCTTGCTGAGCGGTGACGCCATCGCGGACCCCGCCGTACCGACGGCCAGCGCGCCGACTGCGGCGGCGATCGCCAGTGTCCTGATCTTCATGAGTGCCCCTTTTCGCGCGGCCCCGTCGCCGGGCCCTCCAGCGATACTCCGCGCGGCGTGACGACAATACGGGACAGAAGGAGTCATGCGCAATCATTTAGGCACAGCAGAGCTAGCCGGCCGACTCCCATGAGGTTGGCCCCGAAGAGTGCTCGATCCGCAGGCTGCGCAGGGGTGGCGCATACCGCGCCTATCGTGGCGTACTAGTGAGTAGTTAGGGTGGGTGCCATGGACGTCACCACGGTAGGCCGCATCGCTTACCTGCACGGAGACGCCAGGTCGTTATGAAATAGAAGGAGAACCTGGTGACGGAGCGAATAGCGATTGTGACGGGCGCGGCCCGCGGGCTCGGCGCGGCGACGGCGCGGCGGCTGGCCGCGGACGGGATGGCCGTGGGCGTCCTGGACCTGGACGAGGCGGCGTGCGCGGGGACGGTCAAGGAGATCGCCGACGCGGGCGGCCGGGCCATAGCAATCGGTGCCGACGTCAGCAAGACCGAACACGTCCAGAACGCGGTCGGTCGCGTCGTCGCCGAGCTCGGCCCGCCGTCGGTGCTGGTCAACAACGCCGGGATCCTCCGCGACAACTTGCTGTTCAAGATGACCGATGACGACTGGGACGCGGTCCTCGGCGTGCACCTGCGCGGTGCGTTCCTGATGACCCGCGCGACGCAGAAGCACATGGTTGATCAACGTTACGGACGTATCGTCAACCTGTCGTCAAGCTCGGCGCTCGGCAACCGCGGCCAGGTCAACTACTCGGCCGCCAAGGCCGGCTTGCAGGGCTTCACCAAGACGCTGGCGATTGAGCTCGGCCCGTTCGGGATCACCGCGAACGCGGTGGCTCCCGGGTTCATCGTCACGGACATGACGGCGGCGACCGCGGCGCGGGTCGGCATGTCGTTCGAGGACTTCCAGACCGCCGCGGCCGGGCAGATCCCGGTGCGCAGGGTCGGGCAGCCCGACGACGTGGCAAACACGATCTCGTTCCTGGTCGGCGAGGCCGCCGGGTTCGTGTCCGGCCAGGTTATCTACGTGGCCGGCGGCCCGCTGTGCTGACCGACGAGGAGCTGCGGGACCGGGTACGCGCCTTCCTGGCCGAGCATGACCCGGCGGCGGTCACGCGCGCCGACTTCCTCGACGCCCGGTTCGACGCCGGCCTGGCCTGGGTGCACTACCCGACCGGCCTGGGCGGGCTCGGCGTGTCCCGTCAGCTGCAGAACGTGGTGGACGCCGAGTTCGCCGCCGCCGGCGCGCCCGACAACGAGCCTGACCGGATCGGCATCGGGCTGGGCATGGCCGCGCCGACCATCCTCGCGCACGGCACTGATGAGCAGAAGCAGCGCTGGCTCAAGCGGCTGTGGACCGGTCAGCAGGTCTGGTGCCAGCTGTTCAGCGAGCCGGGCGCGGGCAGTGACCTGGCCGCACTCGGCACCAGGGCCGTCCGCGACGGCGACGGCTGGGTCGTGTCCGGGCAGAAGGTGTGGACGTCATCGGCGCACCAGGCACAGTGGGGCCTGCTGGTGACCCGCACCGACCCGGACGTGCCCAAGCACGACGGCATGACGTACTTCGCCTGCGACATGACCGCCCCCGGCGTCGAGGTCCGGCCGCTGCGGCAGGCTACCGGGGAAGCTGAGTTCAACGAGGTGTTCCTCACCGAGGTCCGGATACCGGACAGCGACCGGATCGGCGACATCGGCGCGGGCTGGACCGTCGCGACGACCACGCTGATGAGCGAGCGGGTGAGCATCGGCAGCTCACGCGCGGCGCCAAGGGAAAGCGGCATGATCGCCCCGAGCACCAAGGTCTGGCGCGATCATCCCGAGCTGCGCACCCACGGACTGCACGACCGGCTGCTGCGGCTGTGGGTCGAGGCCGAGGTGGCACGGCTGGCGGGAGAGCGGCTGCGGCAGCAGCTCGCCGCCGGGCAGCCCGGGCCGGAAGGCTCCGCGGCCAAGCTGGTCTTCGCCCGGCTGAATCAGGAAATTTCCGGATTCGAGGTGGAGCTGCGGGGCGCGGACGGGCTGCGCTACGACGAATGGGCGATGCGCCGGCCGGAACGGGCCAACTTCTTCGGCCGCGGCCCCGGTTTCCGGTACCTGCGGGCCCGCGGCAACTCGATCGAGGGCGGCACGTCGGAGATCCTGCGCAACATCATCGCCGAGCGCGTGCTCGGCCTGCCAACCGAACCCCGCGCGGACAAGGGTGTGCCGTGGAAGGACGTGCCGAGGTGACGGCCGATCTGCTCTACTCAGAATCAGAAAGAGACCTGCAGAGCGCCGTGCGGGACCTGCTCGGCGACCGGTGCGGCTGGGACAAGGTGCTGGCCAGGACCGAATCGGATCAGACGACCGACACCGAGCTGTGGCAGGCGCTGGCGGCGGACCTGGGCGCCGCGGGGCTGCTGATACCCGAGCGATCCGGCGGGGCGGGTGCGTCCTACCGGGAGGCCGCCTGCGTGGCGGAGGAACTCGGCGCCTACGTCGCCCCCGTGCCGTTCCTCGGCAGTGCGGTGATAGCCACCGCGGTGCTGCTCGCGGCCGGGGAAGCCGGCGAGGCCGGGCACCTGATCCGCCGGATGGCGGAAGGCGGCCTCACCGCGGCGCTTGCCGTGCCGTTCACGACCGCGCCGGGCGCGCCGTTCCCGCCGGGGCTGCGGGTCGCCGGCCCGCATCCGGGCGATGCGAACGCGGGCTGGTCCCGGCTGCGCGGATCGGTCAGCGGAGTCGCGGACGCGCTGACCGCCGGGACGCTGCTGGTGCCCGCCGATGGCGTGCCGGCCGCACTGTACTCGGTCGACATGTCGTCCGCCCGGGTGACCAGGACTCCGGTGGTGTCCCTGGACATGACGCGCCAGCTGTGCGACATCACGTTTGACGACGCCCCCGCCGTGCTCATCACCTCCGGTGCGCAGGCCACGGTCGCGATGACCGCGGGCCTGACCGCCGGCACTGGCATCCTGGCCGCCGAGCAGCTAGGCGTGGCTCAGCGCTGCCTCGACATGACGGTCGCCTACGTGAAGGAGCGGCGGCAGTTCGCCCGGCCGGTCGGCTCCTTCCAGGCGATCAAGCACCGGCTCGCCGACCTGTGGGTCGCGGTGGCGCAGGGCAGGGCGGCGTCGAGGTACGCCGCTGACTGTCTTGCGCACGGGTCTTCGGATACCGCGACCGCCGTCGCGCTGGCCAAGGCGTACTGCTCGGATCTGGCCGTTCACGCTGCGCAGGAATGCGTGCAGCTCCATGGGGGTATTGGGTTCACGTGGGAACATCCGGCACACCTGTATCTGAAGAGGGCCAAGGCGGACTCGCTGGGGCTGGGCACGGCGGACGCGCACCGGACGGCCCTCGCGGCCCTGGTCAACCTGCCGGCCCCGGCATGACACTGCAGGAGGTAGCCGGCCTGGCCGGAGTCCTCTCCCTGGAGCAGAAGGTCCGGCTGCTCACCGGCGCTGACTTCTGGTCGCTGCACCCGGAGCCGGCGGTGGGGCTGCGCCGCCTGGTGGTGTCCGACGGCCCCGCCGGGGTCCGCGGCGAGCGGTGGGACGAACGCGACACGTCCGCGAACGTCCCGTCGCCGACCGCGCTGGCCGCGACCTGGGATGTCGGCAGGGTGACCGGGATCGGCCGCCTGCTCGCGGCCGAGGCGCGGCGCAAGGGCGTGGACGTGCTGCTCGCTCCCACCGTCAACCTGCACCGGACGCCGTATGGCGGCCGGCATTTCGAGTGCTACTCGGAGGACCCGCTGCTCACCGCGCGGATCGGCTGCGCGTACGTGTCCGGGCTGCAGGGCGCCGGCGTCAGCGCCTGCGTGAAGCACTTCGTCGGCAACGACTCGGAGACCGAGCGGATGACGGTCGATGTCAGGATCGCCGAGCGGCCGCTGCGTGAGCTGTACCTGGCGCCGTTCGAGGCGATCGTGCGCGAGGCGCATGCCTGGTCGGTGATGGCCGCCTACAACGGTGTCAACGGTCCCACCATGACGGAGAACCCCCTGCTCCGCGACGTCCTGCAGGATGAGTGGGGCTTCGACGGCGTGGTGGTGTCGGACTGGACCGCTAACCGCTCCACCGAGGAATCCGCCCGTGCCGCGCTGGACCTGGCGATGCCCGGCCCGGTCGAGATGTTCGCGGCCTGGGGTGACGCGCTGGTCGAGGCGGTCCGGGCCGGCCGGGTAGACGAGGCCCTGATCGATGACAAGGTCCAGCGCATCCTGCTGCTCGCGGCCCGGGTCGGCGCGCTTGAGGGCCATAAGCCGATGCCGGCCCCGGTGTACGAGCAGGCCGACATCGCGCGGGAGCTGCGGGCCGCCGCGGCAGCTAGCTTCGTGCTGACCAGGAACGACGGCATACTGCCGCTGCCGCATCCGGCCGGCCGGGTCGCCGTCATCGGACCGAACGCGGCGGTCGCCAGGACCATGGGCGGCGGCAGCGCCACCGTGTTCCCGCCATACACCGTCTCGCCGCTGGATGGCCTGCGTGATGCTGGCTTCGATGTGCACTATGCGGCCGGGGTGTACCCGCACGGCCGGGTGCCCGAGGCGAGGGCGCCCTGGCTGTCCCGCCCTGATGGCTCAGGCCCCGGCGTCGAGCTGCGGTTCTACTCGCCCGACGGCGAGCTCGCCGCTACCGAGCAGCGCGGCGGTTCGTCGTTTACCTGGATGAACGGCTTCGGTCCCGGGCTCCCGCCGGGCTCGGTGGGCAAGCTGGAGATCCGCTGCCTCATCAGGGCGACGGAGGCCGGCAGCTATCAGGTCGGCGCGTCCGCGCTCGGCCGCCTCCGCATGCTGGTTGGCGGTGCGGAGGCCTTCGACGCCGAGCTGGCCCTGCCCGAAGGTGCCGACTTCGTCGAGGCCCTGATGTCGCCGCCGCAGAACGTGGTGCCGGTGACCCTCGCCGCGGGCGAGTCGGTTCCCGTGCTGGTCGAGTACGACGTGACCACCTCGCCGCTCGGCGGCTTCGCGACGTTCCTCCAGCTCAACCTCGAACAGCCGCACGGCACCGACGACGAGGAGATCGCCGCCGCGGTAGAGCTGGCGGCGTCCTGCGACGTGGCGGTGGTCGTGGTCGGCACCACGGCGCAGACCGAGAGCGAGGGCATCGACCGGACCACCCTGGCACTACCCGGCCGGCAAGACGACCTGGTCCGTGCCATCGCCGCCGCGAACCCGCGCACGGTCGTGGTGGTCAACTCCGGTGCCCCGGTGCTGCTGCCGTGGGCCGATGACGCCGCTGCGGTGCTGCTGACCTGGTTCGGCGGGCAGGAATACGGCAACGCCCTCGCCGACGTGCTGCTCGGTACCACCGAGCCCGGCGGGCGGCTGCCGACTACCTGGCCGGCCGCCGAGACGGGCCTTCCTTCAGTGCGGCCTTCGGTGCGGCCGGAGAACGGGGTGCTGAGCTACGACGAGGGCCTGTTCATCGGCTACCGCGCGTACGACCGGGCCGACAGCCGGCCGCTGTTCCCGTTCGGACACGGCCTGGGCTACACTACGTGGTCGTATGAGTCCGTGACTGCCCTGTCGGCTCATGAGGTGCAGGTCACGGTGCGGAACACCGGCTCCCGTCGCGGCCGCGAGGTCGTCCAGGTGTACGCGTCCCGGCCCGAGTCGGCGATCGAGCGGCCACTGAAGTGGCTGGCCGGCTTCGCAGCGGTGGACGCTGACCCGGGCGAGCCTGTCACTGTCTCGGTCCCCATCGCTGAGCGCGCGTTCCAGTACTGGTCCTCCGAAGGCTGGACGACGGAGCCAGGTGGTTACGTCCTCGCCGTAGGCCCGTCCTCCAGTCACCTGCCCCTCACCACCGACGTGACCCTCTAACGCCTCTATGGCGACCCGTGGCCCACGAACCGCCACTGGGTGGGGTTCGTGGGCCACGGGTCGCCATAACTGCTCGCGTATTAAACTAGGCCTTCATGACTGAGCGGATCACGGCAGGACAGTTCTACGCGGCGGCCGGGGTCGAGGACTGGCGGGTGGTCTTCGCCGGGGCCTGCGCCTGCTTCCGGACCGGGTCGTTCTCGGCCGGCGTCGCGCTTGTCAGCGCGATCGGCGGGCTGGCCGACGCGGCCAACCATCACCCCGATGTCGACCTGCGGTACGCGAGCGTGGCCGTGCGCTTGACGACGCACGACGTCGGCGGGCTGAGCGAGCGTGACGTCGAGCTGGCCAGGCAGATCTCCGCGGCGGCGCGTGGCCTGGGCGTACCGGCAGATCCATCTGCCGTTCAGACGGTGCAGGTCACCATCGACGCCCTCGTCGCGGCCGAGGTTCAGCCGTTCTGGCGCGCGGTCCTCGGCTACCGTGACGAAGGGCCCGAGGACCTGGTGGACCCGCGCGGCAAGGGCCCCTCCCTCTGGTTCCAGCAGATGGACGCGCCGCGCCCAGAGCGCAACCGCATGCACGTCGACGTCTCGGTTCCGCACGATCAGGCCCAGGCGCGAGTGGCGGCGGCGCTCGCCGCCGGCGGTCACCTGGTGTCCGATGAGCACGCACCGCAATGGTGGGTGCTAGCCGACGCCGAAGGCAACGAGGCCTGCATCGCCACCTGGCTTGGCCGGGAGTAAACCCAGGCACCTACCGCACCAGCCGGGCCACCTGGTCCTGGAGCGACACGGGCGCGGTGCGGCGGTTGTCGATGACGGTGTGCGGTACCGGCGGCTGCGCGTCCGGGCGCATGCTGGCGACGAAGGCGTCGAAGTCCGTCAGCTTGCCGGAGTCGCGGTCCGAGCCGCGGGCGGCTAGCCGGTCCCGCAGGGTCTGCGCATCCGACCTGACCCAGATCAGGTGCACGGGTTCGCCGCCCAGCTCGGCGACCCAGGATCGCCAGCGGGCGGCATCGTGGATCTGCCCGGTGAACGGGCCGGACAGCAGTACAGGGCAGCCGTGGCCGCGGATCTCCCTGGCGGTGCCGGTCATCCCGGCGTACTCGTACGCCTTGATGTGCTCGTCGTACCACGGGCCTTCGCGCTCGCCGGCCGGCCGGCCCGCGCTGTCCAGTACCGACGCCACGAACGGCCCGTACATCGTGTCCTTGTCGAGCAGCGCTGGTACCGGCGCTAGCTGTGCTAGCAGCAATCCCGCTACCGTGCTCTTTCCCGCTCCTGGCGGGCCGGCCACGACCCACGCCGGCGCGATCATCCGCGCGCCTTCGCGGGCCTGGCGCGGACATGCATCCGCTCACCCTGCGGACCGAACAGGCACAGCAGCTCGGCAGGCTCCGGTCCTGGGTTGGCGAACCAGTGCGGGACGTGGGTGTCGAACTCCGCGGCCTCGCCGGGCGGCAGGATCACGTCGTGCTCGCCGAGGATGAGCCTCAGCCGGCCGGACAGCACGTACAGCCACTCGTAGCCCTCGTGCGAGCGCAGGTCGGGATCCCCGGCCTGCCAGTCCGGCGGGAGGATCATCTTGTACGCCTGGGGACCGCCCGGCCTGCGGGTCAGCGGGATGTAGGTCACGCCATGCCGGGTGAACGGGGCGGGGTGGACGCGCGGATCCCCGGTGGCCGGGGCGCCGACCAGCTCATCAAGCTGCACCTGATGTGCTCTGGCCAGTGGCAGCAGCAGCTCCAGGGTGGGGCGGCGCTGACCGGACTCCAGCCGGGACAGGGTACTGACCGAGATCCCGGTGGCCTGCGAAAGCTGCGCCAGCGTCGCGCCGCGATCCTGGCGCAGGGTACGCAGGCGGGGGCCGACGGCGTCGAGGACGCCGTCAAGCCCCGTGCCTTCCGCGTCACTCATGCAGGTATTTTGCCGTTACAGCAACTTGATTTGTCAAATCAGGGTGGCCGGCCGAGGATGACGACATGAACGACATAGACGCCATGAACGACATATATGACGTGGTCATCGCCGGGGGCGGCGCGGCCGGACTGAGCGCCGCACTTGCCCTGGCACGGTTCCGCCGCTCGGTGCTCGTCGTCGACGAGGGAAGCCCGCGAAACGCGCCGGCCAGGCACATGCACAACTACCTCGGCTTCGACGGCCGGCCGCCCGGTGACCTTCTTGCCGCGGGCCGTGCCGAGGTGGCCGGTTACGGGGGAGAGGTCATCACGGGAACCGTCACCGCCGCGCATGTCACGGCGGACAGGCCGGGATTCCTGGTGGAACTGGCGGGTGGCCAGCAGGTGCGGGCGCGGCGGCTGCTGGTGACCACCGGACTGGTCGATGAACTGCCCGACGTGCCCGGACTGGGCGAGCGGTGGGGCCGCGACGTCGTGCACTGCCCCTTCTGCCACGGCTGGGAAGTACGAGATCAGGCCATCGGCATCCTGGGTACCGGCCCGATGACGGTGCACCAGGCAATGCTGTTCCGGCAGCTGAGCGACGACGTGATCGTTTTCCAGCACACTGCGCCCGAGCTCAGTGCGGAGGACCTCGCCAGGCTCGACGGGCTTGGCATCGGGCTGATAGCCAGCGAGGTTGCCGGCCTGGAGATCAGCGGTGACGCACTGACCGGCGTCCAGCTGCGGTCCGGCGAGGTCATCGCCCGCCAGGCCCTGGTGGTGGCACCGAGGTTCACTGCGCGGGCCGGGGCGCTGGCCTCCCTCGGGATCGAGCCAGCGCCCATGGAGATAGCCGGGCACGTGGCGGGCAGTTACGTGCTGGCGGATCCGTCCGGCGCTACCGCGGTCCCCGGCATCTGGGTAGCTGGCAACGTGACGAACCCGATGGCACAGGTGATCGTCGCGGCGGGCGCCGGACTGTCCGCGGCGGCGGCGATCATCGCCGACATCATGGCAGAGGAAGCGCGTCTCGCCGTCCCGGCCTGACCGGGAATCGGCCGACGGGGATGGGCGTTGCCGCTGACATGGGGATTCTGGATGATCAGGTGGTCCTTGTCACGGGTGCGACCGACGGGCTAGGCCGGGCGCTTGCCGCTGACCTGCTGCGAGCCGGCGCGACGGTGCTGGTGCACGGGCGGGATCCCGCCCGGATCGCGGATACGGTTGCCTCCCTGGGCGGTGGCGCACGGGTGCGGTCGTATTGTGCGGACCTCTCCTCGCTGGCGCAGGTGCAGGAGCTGGCTGCGCAGGTCATCGCCGCCGAACCGGTCCTGAACGTGCTGGTGAACAACGCGGGGATCGGCGGCGCCGGGCAGCGGGAGGAGAGCGCGGACGGCTATGAGCTGCGGTTCGCGGTCAACTACCTTGCGGGGTTCACCCTCACCCGGCAGCTGCTGCCGCTGCTGACCGCATCCGCGCCGTCCCGGATCGTCAACGTGAGTTCCGCAGGGCAGCAGGCGGTCGACTTCGGCAATGTGATGCTGACCTCTGGCTACAGCCCGATGCGGGCCTACTGCCAGAGCAAGCTCGCCCAGATCATATTCACCATGGACCTGGCACCACGGCTCGCCGAGGCTGACGTCACGGTGAACGCGCTGCATCCGGCGACGTACATGCCCACCAAGATGGTGGCGACGCCGATCAGCACCATCGCGGAAGGCGTCGAGGCGACGATGCACCTGATCACGGCGCCAGTGGCCGAGGTCGGCACCGGACGGTATTACAACGGGCTGCGCGAGGCACGGGCCGACCGCCAGGCTTACGACCTCGCTGCCAGGGATGAACTGCGGGAGCTGTCAGAGAAGCTGACCGGTCTCCCGCCGGTAGCGCCGCATCTATGATGCTCAAGCCCTTACCCTCGCGGCCGCGCGCCATGATTATTTTGGCGACCCGTGGCGCACGAACCGCAACCCGATGGGGTTCGTGCGCCACGGGTTCCCTTCAGGCATCACGGTGCGCGGCGATACTGTGATCCCCGTGACGGACGAGCGGGCGGTGGTTAGTGGAAGCATCCACCATGTCGAGCTGTGGGTGCCGGATCTCGGCCGCGCGGCCGCGTGCTGGGGCTGGCTGCTTGGCGAGCTGGGCTACGAGGAGTTCCAGGACTGGCCGGACGGGCGCAGCTGGCGTAGCGGGGCCGCCTACATCGTCGTGGAGCAGTCGCCAGCGATGACCACCGCCGAGCACGAGCGCTGCCGCCCAGGCCTCAATCACCTCGCCTTTCACGTCGCCACCAGGCGGCGCGTCGAGGAGCTCGTGGCAGCGGGCACGGAGCATGGCTGGAGCATCCTGTTCCCCGATCGGCATCCGCACGCGGGTGGCCCTGAGCACTACGCGGCCTACCTGGAGAACACCGACGGCTACGAGGTCGAACTCGTGTCGCTCGCGTAAGCCCGCGCGCGCTTTTCGGCCAGATTTGCAGATTTGGACGGAAATTCGATGCTAGACGGAAGATAACTGGTCGTTTCTGACTCTTTTTCTTCCGCCGAGCGCGGATCTTCCGTCACGTTAGTCTCGGGAGCCTCTCGGGTTATGGCAGGGTGGTTACGCTTACGGCCTCGAGCTGGCTGGAGGCGTAGTTTGTGACCAGCAACGTCTTGCCGCCGGGCTCGAGCGCCATCTCGCGAGGGAACAGGCCTGCGGGGAGATAGCCAAGCAGGGCGGGCTCCCTGCCTGACGCCACCTTCACCACGGCGAGGTCCGAGGTCGCTCTCGCGGCGCCGAACCGGTTGGAATCCGCGACGACCATGCGGGTCCCGTCGCGGACCAGCATGAGGCCGACCGGTGCCTCGCCGACCCGGACGATCGCGGTCAGCGCATGAGCCGGGTCGGTGCGCAGCAGGCTGGCGGAGAAGCAGAGCAGGTCATCGCTTTCCCGGGCGGTCACCCATACCTGGCTGCCGTTGGCCGACGTAATGACCCGTACCGGGCTGCAACCTGCCCGTACGGTGGCCGCCACCGACGCGGACGGGTCGGTCTCGGCACGCGGCAGGCTGATAATGCTCAGCGAGCCCGTCGGCCCAGCCGGCCCGGCCCCCGGCATTTCCTCGCTGGTCGCGTACAGCCAGCGGCCGTCCGGGGATACCGCCATGCCAACCGGGGCCAGGCCCAGGGGAATGGTGCCGATGAAGCTGCCAGGGCCGAACCCGTGCGCCAGCGCGAAGCGCAGGTTGAAGACGGCCGCTGCATGACTGTCCTCCTCGGTGACGAACGCGTAGCCGCCATCGGGCGAGACGGCCACCTCGATCGCGCCGGACGCATGCCGGTCCTGGAGGGTACCTAGCACGGCGCCGGGGCTGCCCCGCTCGGCGCGCTGCACGCTGAGGACCACCGCACCGTCGTCGGAAGCCACCAGCAGGTACCGGCCATCGCGCGTGAGCGTCTCGCCCAGCGGCTGGGCGTTGCCAGGCAGCGTGATGGAGCGAACGGCGGCAGGGCTCAGCGCAGGGCCAATGCGCATGACCTCAACGCGGGCGGCGGACGACTGCGCCACGAATGCCCACCGGCTGTCGCTCGTCACGGCGACACCGAACGGGTTCCCGGCGACCGCGGTCATCGCGGTCCGCGCCTGGTCGAGCGTCGCCGCGACCGCGCGGGCAGTGCTGCATCCCGGCGATGCCAGTGATCCCGGCGATGCCAGTGCAGTGAGGGGCGGCGCGGGTGAGGACCGGCCGGGAGAGGAACGCGCTGGCGGGGTTACCGCGCGAGCAGCCTGCCCGGAGCAGCCGGCAAGCCCGAGCATCGCCGCGAACGCGCAGCCTATTAGCGCAATGCGTTTCCGCATGACCTCAGGCTACGCCGGACCGCCCTGACATCTATTGGAAACATTACGAGGAAAGTCGTTACCAGTCGTGTAACAACCGAGCAATCTGCGAGAAACCCGCGCATGGGACATATGAACTGTCACACGCGACGGCCCCCCGAGGAGGCTTAGTTGGATCCCTATGCAAGCTGGCTGAATGCCGGAGATAACTCCTGGCAGATGACGGCGGCCACGCTCGTCGGCCTGATGTCCATCCCAGCGCTGGCGGTGCTGTACGGCGGCCTGGTGCAGAAGAAGTGGGCGATGAACACCGTGCTCATGGTGTTCGTCACCTTCTGCCTGACGCTCATCGCCTGGGTCGGCTGGGCCTACAAGATGGGCTTTGGCACCCCGCTGATCAGCACGTTCGTCGGCGACCCCCGCTCGGTCCTTGGCCACCTTGCCGAGCAGGGCCAGGCCGATGTCCCGCTGCTGAACGGCTTGATGCCCAAGTTCAGGTTCCCCGAGTCGAGCCTGGTCTACTTCCAGTTCGTGTTCGCCGCGATCACCCCTATCTTGTTCATCGGCAGCGTTCTCGGCCGGATCAGCTTCAAGGTCTGGATGATCTTCGTCCCGTTGTGGATCACGTTCGCCTATGCCGTGAACGCGTTCCTGCTCTGGGGTGGTGGTTACTGGGCAGGCAAGGGCGCGCTGGACTTCTCCGGCGGTTACGTCATTCACCTGGCGGCCGGCGTGTCCGGCTTCGTCGCGGCGGCGATGGTCGGGCCGCGGCTGAAGAAGGACCGCGAGAAAGCCATCCCGAACAACCTGCTGTTCGTCGCGGTCGGCGCCGGCATCCTGTGGCTCGGCTGGAACGGCTTCAACGGCGGTGACCCGTACTTCGCGGGCGCGGACGCCTCGGCGGCCGTGATCAACACCAACGTCGCCACCGCGGTGGCCATGATGATGTGGATCATCATGGACATGTTTTTCAGCAAGTCGAAGAGGCCGACCTTCCTCGGCGGCCTGAACGGCATGATCTGCGGCCTGGTCGGCATCACCCCGGCAGCCGGCTACGTCAACGGCCTCGGCGCGATCGTGATCGGCATCGTCACCCCCGCGGTCGTCTGGGTGGCCTGGCAGTACCTGCCGAAGTACGTCTGGCCGTTCAACAAGGTCGACGATGCCCTCGGCGTGGTCTATACGCACGGCATCGCGGGCCTGCTCGGCGGCCTCCTCGTCGGCTTGCTCGCTGATCCGAAAATGATCGAGTACATCGGCCTCGGCAAGAACCCGTCGGTCAGCGGCGCTGGCCTCTTCTACGGGCACCCGAAGCAGCTGGCCATTCAGGCCGGTGCTGCGCTCACCATCATCGTCTGGGACGCGCTAGTGACGTTCGTCATCCTCAGCGTCATCAAGCACGTATTCCGGATGAAGCTCCGCCTGCCCGATGAGGTCCTGGAGATCGGCGATCTCGCGGTGCACGGCGAAGAGGTGTACCCGTCCGATGACCTGGTGTCTGTCAGCGCCGCGTCCAGGGCCGATGAAACGACGGACGGAAAGGTGCCGGAAAAGACCGCTGTCGTTTCTGCCGACGGCTAGCCGTCGGTGCTGCGTATGGCCGTAGCGCAGCGGGAGCGCATCCGGGTCTCATAGGCCCGGATGCGCTCCGTTTTTACAGGGGGATTCATGGAGATAGCGGTAGATGATCTTACCGGACCGGGGATAGCCGCCTTCCTCGGCGAGCATATCGAGGACATGCGGTCGGTCTCGCCGCCGGAAAGCAAGCACGCGCTCGATCTTGACGCGCTGCGTGCCCCGGATATTACCTTCTGGTCGGTCAAGGACGCCGGGCTGATTGTCGGCTGCGGCGCCCTGAAGCGGCTGGATGCTGCCCACGCCGAACTCAAGTCAATGCGTACCGCATCCGCCGCCAAGCGCCGCGGGATAGCGTCCATGCTGCTTGGGCACATCATAACCGAGGCCATTGCGATGGGCTTCGCGCGACTCAGCCTGGAAACCGGATCGGCTCCATTCTTTGAACCGGCAAGAAGGCTTTATAGTAAATTTGGCTTCCAGTATTGTGAGCCATTTTCCAATTACATTTCTGATCCACATAGTGTATTTATGGAAAAGATTCTCAGATCATAACGGGCCGTGGTTCCCGCCCTGCTCGGAGTGTCGCCAAACTTAGATGGTCCGCCCTAGTGACTGCTACGGGCGGATCTGCTATGTTTGCGCTTCAATTCGGTCACGACTGCCCTGGGGCGCGGAGCGGTGTCATGAAAATTCTCTATGTGGAAGCCGTCCCGGCCGCCAATGCAGTGTGGCCCCGCAACGTAGGGATCGACGGGCTTCGTGCCTCCCGGCGGCTCGGTATCACGTCCATCGTGGCGACTGGTAACCGAGAATTCTACGGCTCGTCGCTGGACGGCTTCGTGGACGCGTGGTATCAGTGCGATACGACATCGGCAGAGGCTGTAGCCGATGCTGCCCGCGCGGCCGGAGCGGACCTCGCGTTCTCCTGGATCGACGCGTTCGTCCCTGTAGCCAGCCACGCCGCGGCGCTGCTGGGAAAGGAGCGGATCGCCAATGCCGGCAGCCCCGCGTGCGTCCGCGACAAATCCGAGGTCCGGCAGCGGCTGGATTCCTGCGGCGTCCGCAACGCCCGCTGGGCCGTCATCGACCTTAATTCGGGCATCGCGGATTCACCTATCGGATATCCGGCTATCCTCAAGCCGGTCGATGGTACCGGTGGCCGTGACGTCATGTACGTCCCGGACGCGGCGGCATTCGCGGTCGCGTGCGCGGCGCATGAGAACCGCGCGGATTATGGCCATCACGTGATTCCGGCACACCGGATGATATGCGAGGAACTGCTCGAGGGCGATCTCGTCAGCGTCGAGGGAATGGCGGTCAACGGCGTAGCCGAGATATGGGGATACACCGACCGGCGGCACAGCGGCCAGCCGGCTTATGTGGAGCTCAGCTTCGCCTTCGCCGGCGACGCCTTCACTCCCACCATGGACGATTACGCCCGGCAGGTGATCAAGGCCCTCGGCTACAGCGCCGGCTGCTTTCACATGGAGATCGTGCTCACCGCCGACGGGCCGGTGCTTGTCGAATTCAACCCCAGGATCGCGTCCGGTATCTACCAGTGCATCGACCTGGCGACCGGACGGTCGAGCCTGGAGGAGATGCTGCGCGGCCTGTTCGACATCGGGGCTGGCGTGCTGCCGCCGCCCGTTATCGCTGCCAGCCGCACGTACCTGGAGGCCGAGGACGACGGGGTCCTGCAGGGCGTGGCAGGGGTCAGGGAGGCGCGGACGCTTCCCGGCGTCACCGAGGTGTGGGTGAAGACGAGCGCGACGCTGCTTCCCGGCGCCGCGGACCGCCGTGTCGGCTACGTCCAGGCGATCGGTGCCACCCGCGCCCAGAGCCGCGCCCGCACCGAAGCCGCGATCGCACTCCTGAAGCCCATCCTCCGCTAATGCCCTGCGGGGCGTGCCGTTCGGCCCCGCGCGCGCCCTCGCGGAGCGCGCCAATGGCGCCAACGGGCTCGCAAAATCAGGTCGCCGGCCTAGTTCAGCCATGCCGTTGGCGCCATTGGCACGCTGGGTGGTCTCCCGCGGGCTTGCGGCGGCACGCTGGGTGCACCCCGCGGGCCCGCTGGGTGCGTCCGGCGGGGTCAGTGGCCGCGGAAGGCTTCTTCTAGCCACCAGGAGCCGTGGGCGCTGGTGATCTTGGCGTCTATTACGAGGGGGCGGGCGCGGGGGCCCGCCAGCCAGGCCTCGACGGAGGCGAGGCCGGCTTCGGTGCGCACGGTTACGCCGTCGCAGCCGAAGCCGCGGCCGATCGCGGCGATGTCGGCGGGCGGAAACCGCACCGTGTCGAGCGGATCGCCGTCCGGCCCGAAATGGTGCACCTCGGCGCCGTAGGCCTCGTCGTCGTAGACGATCACCACCATGGGAATCCGCAGCCGGACCAGGGTCTCCAGTTCGCTGACCGCCATCAGCGCGCCGCCGTCGCCGAGGGCCGCCACCGTCAGCCGGTCCGGCCGCGCGACGGCGGCCCCGATCGCTGATGCCAGCCCGAGGCCGATTGACTGGAAGGCCTGGGTAAAGCAGAATCCGGCCTCGTCAGGCACCGCGAGGAACATGGACGGGTATCCCATGAAGTTGCCGGAGTCGATCGCGACCGTCCGGTTCGCCGGGAGCATGTCATCGAGCGCGATCGACAGCGTGCGCGGGTCGAGGAGGCGGCCGGTGCTCTCGTCGGTGAACGGGACGTCCCGCCAGCGGCCAGCCGCCGCGATCCGGTCCCTGATGGCGGGATCCCGGTAGCCGCGGCCACCGGCCTCGAGCGCGGCGCTCAGCTGGGCGGCGGTCGCGGCAGCGTCGCCGGCTATGCCCAGGTCCACCGTCCGGTGCGCGCCGAGGGCGGCCGGATCGTCGTCTACCTGCACGATCGTTGCGCCGCGCCCGATCAGCCTGCCATGCCTGGTGGTCCACATGCCAAGCGAGCAGCCCCAGGCCACGATGAGGTCGGCCGCGCCGATCAGTTCCGCGGCGAGCGGCGTCGCGAACCCGCCGCTCACGTCGAGGTTCCACGGGCTGTCCTGGAATAGCCCTTTCGCGGCCGCGGAGGTGGCGAGCAGTGCCCCGCAGGCGCCGGCGGCACCTTCCAGTTCCCGCCGGGCGCCGCGCGCGCCGCGCCCGGCGATGAACACCGGCCGCTCGGCGTCCCTCAGCAGCCCGGCCAGGGCGGCGACGCCATCGGGGCTGACCGCGGGCGGATGGATGAGCGGGCCGGTGCACACCTGTCCAGGCGGGCACTGCTGGCCCTGGACAGCCAGGGGGAGGGAGAGGATCACGGTCCGCCGCTGCTGTGCCCGCTGGTATGCCTGGCAGGCGTCGGCGACCGCGGACTCTGGGGAGCGGACCCGCTCATGCACCGCGCCGACGGCGGCGGCGAGCCCGGCAACGTCCAGATAGAAGTTGGACCGGGGCTCCGTCGCCTCGGCGGCCAGGACGAGCAGCGGCGTCCGGCTCTTCGCCGCCTCGGTGATGCCGGTCATCGCGTTGGTCAGCCCGGGTCCCTGGTGGACCGAGAGCACGCCCACCCGGCCGCTGGTCCTGGCCCAGGCATCGGCCATGACGGCGGCACCGCCCTCGTGCCGTGCCGCGATGAACCGGGCCCCGCCCGCGATCAGCGCGTTCGTGACATGGAAGTTGCCGCTGCCCACCAGGCCGAACACGGTGTCGGCGCCCAGCCCGGCCAGTGCCCGCCCGACGGCCTCGGCTACCCGCATTTAACGTTCCACGAGGGCGAGCGCCCGGCAGGGGGAGCCGGAGCCGGAGATGATCGGCAGCGGGCCGGTGATGATGACCGCGCCCTGGGCGGGCAGCCGGTCCAGGTTACGCAGCTGGGTCAGCCCGTACTTGCCCGCGCCGAGCAGCGCCGAGTGGCAGGGGAACGGCGGGTCGAACGAGTGGGCAGCCCCGGCGTCGGTGCCGACGGTCTCCACGCCGAGCCCGATCACCGGTGCCTCCTGCGCCAGCCAGGTCGCGCAGGCCACGCTGATGCCGGGGGTGTGCGGGCCGGTCTCGTTCGCGTTCAGGAACTCGGCCTGGTCCTGCGAGCGGGCGTCCCAGCCGGTACGGAAGAACATCCAGCCGTCCGTGGGCAGCGGCCCGTTGGCCGCCTCCCAGGCCTTGACGTGGTCGATCTCCAGCAGGAAGTCCGGGTTGCCCGCGGCTTCGGCGCTGAAGTCGAGTACCGCGGCCGGCGCGATCAGGCGGCTCACCGGCACCTGGGCCACATCCTCGCCGTCCCGGCCGGTCACCCAGTGCACCGGCGCGTCGAAATGGGTGCCGGTGTGCTCACCGGTGGTGATGTCGTTCCAGTACCAGGCGGGCCCGCGCTCGTCGTAGCGGCTGACCTCGGTCAGCTGGAACGGCCGGGTGTTCGCGAACGGCGGCGGGAGCTGGATGATCGGCGTCTGCGCGGACAGCGGCGCCGTGAGGTCGATGACCTCGACCGAGGCGTCGCGGATGGCATCAGTCAGCGTCTTGAGGACAGACATCGAGATCCTTCCCAGGTAACCTGAGCGTCGGGGTGAGAGCATGATCAAAGCTGTCGTAACCGCGATGACCCTGGTTACCGAGGATGGCGTGCCGATCGACGCCGCCCATCTGCCGGGGCCAGGAGATCTCGCGATCGTGGTCGCGCACGGTTTCACGCTGTCCTGGCAGCGGCCGGACGTGTGGCGGATCGCCACCCGGCTGAACCAGAAGGCCGGCGTGGTGATCTTCGACTTCCGCGGTCACGGCCGTTCCGGCGGCCTGTCCACGCTGGGGGACCTGGAGATCAGGGACCTGGACGTCGCGGTGGCCTGGGCCCGCCAGCTCGGCTACCAGCGGATCGCCACGGTCGGCTTCTCGATGGGCGCCTCGGTGGTGCTCAGGCACGCCGGCCTGATCGGCGGCGTGGACGCCGCGGTGTCGGTGAGCGGCCCCGGACGCTGGTACTACCGCGGCACCAGGCGGATGCGCCAGGTGCACCTGGCAGTGGAGCGCCGGCTCGGCCGCGCCTTCACGCGCCGGGTGCTGAAGACGCGGGTGAGCCCGGAACGCTGGGACCCGGTCCCGGTTCCGCCGGCCGAAGCCGCCGCCAGGATCGCGCCCGCGCCGCTGCTGATCGTGCACGGGGACAACGACGCGTACTTCCCGCCGGAGCACGCCCGCCAGCTGTACGCGGCCGCCGGTGAGCCCAGGGAGCTGTGGCTGCTGCCCGGTATGGGGCACGCCGAGTCGGCGACCACCCCGGAACTGGTCGACCAGATAGCCGACTGGATCGACAAGATGACCGCTCAAGAAGCCGCCGCCTTAGGCGCGGGGCATTCATCGAGGGACGTGACACAACAAGTCGTTCTGCTATTGAGGGCAGGGGAGTTCAGCAGTTCCGCGACGGTGATGCCGTTTCCCACCGGGACTTCCGGGACCGCGGTCCGGACCGCCGGCGTGGCCTGCTCGGGCACAGCTCAGTGAAACACCCGCCCGCGCCCCACGTCAACGGCGGTAAAATAGCCTGGTGGAAGGCACAGCGGTCCAGCTCGTCCAGCTTGCCGCGGGCGCGGAACCGATGCTGTTCAGCCTGCACGACCTGCAGGACCCCGGCTGGGGCGCCATGGTGGAGGTCCCCTACCATTTCTGGGCGATCGAGCATGGCGAGGGCTGGGTGCTGGTGGACTGCGGCGCCCACCCGAGCCTGATCAGCCCGCCGCAGCGCGATGCCGTCAGCCGCCTCGCCGAGATCGGCATCCGCCCGGCCGACATCGGGCACGTAGTGCTCACCCACCTGCACTATGACAACTGCGGCGGGCTGGCGCTGTTCCCCGAGGCGATGGTGCACGTGCAGGCGGCCGAGATGGTCTTCGCGGAGCTCCCGCCGCCTTACCAGGCATCGGCGTACATGCGCCCGGACTGGGCCGGCGTGGTCACCTGGAACGAGGTGCCCGGCGAGCACGACCTGTTCGGCGACGGCGCGATCGTCATGTTCCCCACGCCCGGTCACACGCCGGGGCATCAGTCCGTGCTAGTGCGGCTGCCGGGCCGGACGGTGATCCTGGTCGGCGACGCCGCCTTCAACCCGGAGCGGATGGCGGAAAAGCGGCTGCCCGGGTACCTGTGGAATCCGGACGCGGTCGTCGCGAGCTGGGGGGAGCTGGAGCGGCGCCGCGACCTGTACGCCGCCGAGCTGATGTTCTCGCATTACCCGTTCGCCTAGCCGCGCAGGAATCCCGACCGAGCCGTGCATCAGGATCCGGTCGCCGTCCCCGCCCGTACGGTTGATCCGGTCGGGATTCATCGTCACCAGCTACTCGCCACCGGCATGCCCTCGCTGTACCCGGACGCCGACTGGACTCCGACCACCGCCCGCTCAGCGAAGGACGCAAGCGATCGTGCCCCCGCGTACGTGCACGAGGACCGGACGCCGGCGATGATCATGTCGATCAGGTCCTCGACGCCGGGACGGGCCGGATCCAGGTACATCCGCGCCGAGGAGATGCCCTCCTCGAATAGCTCCTTCCGTGCCCGCTCGAACGCGGAGTCGGATGCCGACCGCAGCCGCACCGCGCGCGCCGAAGCCATCCCGAAGCTCTCCTTGTACAGCCGCCCGTCGGCATCCCTGAATGTGTCCCCAGGCGACTCGTACGTCCCCGCGAACCACGATCCGATCATCACCGACGAGGCCCCGGCCGCCAGCGCGAGCGCCACGTCCCGCGGATGCCGCACGCCGCCGTCCGCCCACACGTGCGCGCCCAGCCGCCGTGCCTCGGCGGCGCATTCCAGCACCGCGGAGAACTGCGGCCGCCCGACCCCGGTCATCATCCGGGTGGTGCACATCGCTCCCGGCCCGACGCCGACCTTGATGATGTCCGCGCCTGCCGCCACCAGGTCCGCGACCCCGGACGCGGTGACCACGTTCCCCGCCACCACCGGCACGGACGGCGTCAGCCCGCGTACGGCCTGCAGCGCGGAGATCATCTTGTCCTGGTGCCCATGCGCGGTGTCCACGACCAGGACGTCCGCGCCGGCATCGAGCAGGACCTTGGCCTTGGCGGCCACGTCACCGTTCACCCCGATAGCGACCCCGACCCGGAGCCGCCCCGACGCGTCGACCGCAGGGGAGTACAGCGTGGCCCGCAGCGCACTGGTCCTGGTCATGATCCCCACGCACCGCCCGGCCTTATCGACGACCGGTGCGAGCCGGTGGCGTCCCTCGTGCAGCACGTCAAACGCCTTGTCCGCCGAGGTGCCAGCAGGCAGCGTCACCGGATCCGCCGTCATCACCTGGCGCAGCTGCGCGAACCGGTCCACGCCCTGGCAGTCCGCGTCGGTGACCACTCCTACCGGCACGCCGTCCTCGGTCACCACCACGGCACCGTGTGCCCGCTTCGGCAGCAGGCTCAGCGCGTCCCCCACGGTGTCCGCGGGCGCCAGCGTCAGCGCGGTCTCCGCCACCAGGTCGCGGGATTTCACCCATTCGATCACGTCCGCGACGACATCGACGGGTATGTCCTGCGGGATGATCGCGACACCGCCGCGCCGCGCCATGGTCTCGGCCATCCGCCGTCCGGACACCGCCGTCATGTTCGCGGTGACGAGCGGGATGGTGGCCCCGCTGCCGTCCGTGGTCGACAGGTCGACATCCAGCCGGGAGCCGACCGACGACAGGCTCGGCACCATGAAGACGTCGCTATAGGTCAGGTCATAATCGGGAACGGTCTCGTTAAGGAATCGCACGCTATTGATTGTTCCCGCAAGCGAGGGGTGCTATAGCCTCCCGGATGGTGGAACAAAGGACGCTCAGGCTCGGTACCAGCCAGTGGACCCCCGGTGAGTTCGCGATCATGGCCGTGATCAACCGGACCCCTGACTCGTTCTTCAAGCGTGACTCGGGCTTCGGCGCGGCGCTCGACTCGGTGGGCCGTGCGGTTGCCGACGGCGCCGGCATCGTGGACATCGGGGGAGTAAAGGCCGGTCCTGGTGACGAGGTGACTCCGGCTCAGGAGATCGACCGGGTGGCGGGCCTGGTCGCCGCCGTCCGCGAGCAGCACCCCGACGTGGTCATCAGCGTGGACACCTGGCGCGCCGAGGTCGGCGAGGTCGTCGCCCAGGCCGGCGCGGACCTGCTGAACGACGCCTGGGGTGGAGCGGACCCGGCGCTGGCCTCGGTGGCTGCCCGGTACGGCACCGGACTGGTCTGCGCCCACGCGGGCGGCCTCCCGCCGCGCACCCGCCCGCACCGCCCGGCGTACGCGGACGCGATGGCCGAGGTCATTGACTACACCACCCAGGAAGCAGAACGGGCTGTGGTTTCTGGTGTCAGTCCCTTGTCGGTACTCGTGGATCCCGCCCATGACTTCGGCAAGAACACGTGGCAGTCGCTGGAGGTTACCCGGCGGCTCGGCTCGCTGGTTGAGACCGGGTGGCCGGTGCTCGTCGCGGTATCGCACAAGGACTTCATCGGCGAGACCCTCGGCTTGCCGGTCCACGAGCGAGGCGATGGCACGATCGCGGTGCTCGCTATCTGCGCCTGGCTCGGTGCCCGGGTGTTCCGGGTCCACGACGTCCGAGCTGCCCGTGCCGCGCTCGACGCGGTAGGTCAGCTCGCTGGAGCCTGACCCCGTGCGGGCCGCTCCCCGTGCGGGCCGCTCCCCGTGCGGGCCGTCTCCCGTGCGGGCCGCTCCCCGTGCGGGACGCTGCACCTCCCGCCCCTACTGTCGCACAGTCCCCACCAGTGTCCGTGCGCCTTGCATGCGAACTCGTCTTTGCACGCCAAGTCGTCGCCCAATTCCGGCATAACGGACGTGAAAGCGACGGGTTGGCATGCAAAGACGAATTGTCATACCAGCTGCCAGAGGCGGCCGGCAGGGGCCAGAAGGCGGCCGCGAGCAGGATGAGCAGGGGGCCGGTGTCGGGGTCGGTGCCCTGGCCGGTAAAGATCCCGCCGAAGTTCTCGCCCACTACCCAGATGGCCAGTGCGGTGACCACGGCCAGCAGGACAGCCGCGCGGGTGGTCGCTGGATGGAATATCCCCGCCGCGATGAGGAGGAAGATGACGGCGAGGACAACGGAACCGATGGTGCCTCGGGATCCCGCCGCGGCCGCGGCTGCTCGGTCGACTGCCGCGAGCCAGCCGGGCTCGCCGGCTGCGTTGCCCGCGAGGGTCTGCTGCAGTCCGCGGGCTGCCCGTTCCGGGGGCTGCAGGACCAGGTAGGCGAAGCTTGCCCAGAGCACGAGCCAGCTGGCTCGTGCCCACCGGATGCCGAGCGGGCTCGCAGCGGCGATAGAGGCGGGGGAGTCGCCGGTACGCCTGGAGGGCCATGCCAGGACGGCGATGAGCGCGTAGAGGACGACCGCGCCGGGGGCGCCGGTCAGCGGCGTCGCGGTACCGGTGAGGACGCTGCCCAGTCCCTCGCCGAGCCACCAAACGAACAGTGCCCATACGACCGTCCCGGCGAGGGCGGCCTTGGCGGTCCGCCGCCACAGCAGCCCGGCCGCCAGCGCGAGCTGGATGGTCGCGAAGAGCGAGTTCCAGGCCGCGGGGTCGTGGGAGAGCACGCGGGTTACCAGCATGGCCGGATCCGCGATCACCGCGGGGTTACCCATCGTGGCGGGCATGAGCTGCTGAGTGATGAACGACCTGCCGAACATGTACGGCTGGAATTGCAGGGCAGCGTCGAGCAGCCACACCGCTCCTAGAGCGATCTGCAGCCAGCGCCGTGCCCCCGCTGATTCCCGGTCGGCCGCCCAGGCAATGACCTGCCGCACGGCGTCTGGCCCGCCATCACGGCGGCCATCACGACGGCGGAGAGTGGTCTGCGTGGAAGGAGGCAGGAACAACGTCGCGAACGCCGCGGCCGACCCCGCCGCCGCGAACCACAGGCCGGGCCCGCCGCGTGCGACCACCATGGAGTCACCGCCGAGGACGCTCACGCTGCGGGTGAGCTGAAGGAGCAGGTAGCCGGAGAAGGCCAGCGAGCCGAAGCCGAAGGCGCCGATCAGCCATCGAGCCATCCGCCTGTCACGGACGAGGTGGCAGACCCCGGTGATGGCGATGACGACTCCAGCCGCCGCGAGGATGCGTCCGTTGAGGCCGCGGACGCCGGGTACCTGGATCAGCCCGGCGAAGGCTGATACCCAGGGCAGGAAGGCCCCGGTGGTGATAACCGCACCGGCGGCCACGGCTGTGGCACCGACCGCGGTACGCCAGCTCCGCAGCTGCGGCCGCGCGCTGCGCTCTGGTTCGGATAGCGCGGGGGTGGCAAGGCTGATCATGACGGGGAGGCCCTCCTGTCGGCGGCAGTAACGTGCGGGGGTTTCCGCCGCGGACCCGGTCACGGCTGGCTGGCCGCGACCGGGTCAGCTGGCTAGCGCAGAATTTGGCTAGCGGAGAATTTGGCTAGCGCAGAACGGAGAAGTACAGGAACAGGTTGGTGGTGATGTTCCCGGTCACGTCCTTGCTGTCGGTGCGCTGCAGGTACTGCAGTTCGGAGTCGCTCTTCGCCCAGACGATCTTGTTCCATGCGGAGAGGCTCTTGACGCCGACGACGTCCACGTTCCACCATTCCGCCTGGCCGCCGTTGCTGGTGGCGACGATGTGGCTGTGCGCCGGCAGCGGCAGGTCAGACGTGCCGGCACCGAGCACCGCGGACAGGTCGATACTGTGCGGGTGGTCGATGCAGTTACCCGCGACCGGGCACTGCAGCGTGGACTTCGGCGGGGTGAAACCCAGTGGCACCACGACGTACAGCGGGTCGAAGCTGGTGGCCGGGGTCTGCGAGTAGTCGGATCCCGCCTCGCACCCAGACGACGCCTTGCTCGCCGGGGGCGCCGAGCAGGAGAAGTTCTTGCTGTAGTAGAACCGGACCGTGTGACCGTCGTACCAGCCGTTGGTAAAGCCCGTCTTCGCGTGTGAGCTGCTCATCGACATCATGTCGGCCATGCTGTTGGTACCGGATGAGGAGCTCGATTCGGCGAAGGCCGTGCCCGATGCGACGGCTATGCCTGCCGCGAGCACGCCGGCGAGGGCCAGGCCAGCCCCTCTGGTACCGCGAAGGCGGCCCCATGTGATCCTGGTCATAAGTGTCTCCCATTGACCTGGACGCGCCGGGTGGCACGCCTCTCAGGTGCCGCTTCGCGGCAACATGGGAGACAGATTGGTTTTTGCCGGAATTTTCCTGAAAGTGGCCTGATCGCCTTTCGCGGGCGGTGCCTTACGCGGGCGGTCCCGAGACGGGGGCGAAGGCGGCGTACATGATGTCGGCTATGCGGTCGGCCATGTCCTCTTCTGGGAGGGGGACTTCGGCGCTGATCAGGTAGTTGACCCGCTCCAGCATCATCAGGCAGGCCACGGCGGTCAGCTCCACGTGCTCCTGCAGGTGGCCCGCCTGCTTACTGGCGGCGGTCATACCGGTGGTCATGGCTTCGGCGATGTTGAAGAACAGCTGCAGGCCATCGCCGAATACCTCCTCGGGCACCAGGTCGGCCTGGCTGAGGATGCGGATCACGGTGGCGTGCACGGCGTAGGTCTTGAAGAACTTCCGCACCCACTGCCGCAGGATCGTCCGGCCTGTCTCATCCCTGGTGACGATCGGGAAGTCGCCGGCCACGATCTCCATGTCGTGGAGCGCGTCCTTCAGTAGCGACTTGAACAGGTCTTCCTTGTTGGAGAAGTACAGGTAGAACGTGCCGTGCGAGATGCCGGCCCGCTGCACCACATCGTCGACGCGGACGCCATGGAAGCCACGTTCCTCAAACTCGATCATGCCGGCTTCCAGCAGCCGCCGGACGGTCTCCCGCCCCTGGGCTCGCAGCTCCCGGTCCTGGGCCGGCGCTCCGCCGCCCAGTGATGGCCGGGACGGCTTCCGCGGTGCCCGGGCGGTAGCGCCCTTGCGACTTCCCTCCTGGCTCATAGCTAGAGCGTAGCCTTCCGTAGCCGGGTCGGGATGTATTCGGGTACCGTGCCGTGCTTGACGGTTTGCGGAGTAACCTTCAACCGGTGAGCAGACGGGCCGGGGTGACGGCGCTGACCAGCGCCGCGGCGCTGCTGTACTGCCTGCAAGCGCTCCTAGACTACCGCCGGTTCCTGACCAGCACATTCGATCTGGTCATTTTCGATCAGGGTATTCGCGGCTATGCGCACTTTCACGCGCCCACCTCGATCGCCAGGGGAGTGGCGGACGGGCAGAACGCGCACTTCTCGCTGCTGGCCGATCACTGGTCGCCGATCCTGGCGGTGCTGGCGCCGCTGTACTGGATCCACGACAGCCCCGCGACCTTGCTCGTGGCACAGGCCGTGCTGTTCGCGCTGGCGGTACCGCCGCTGTGGATCTACACCCGGCGGAAACTGGAATCCGAGGCGGCCGCGTATTTCGTCTGCGGCGCCTACGCCCTGTCACTGCCGATCATGGCCGCGGTGGTGTTCGACTTCCACGAGGTCGCGTTCGTCCCCGTACTGACCGCGATCATGGTGGAACGCTTTGACGCGGGGAAACGCTGGCAGGGCATCGCCGCCGCGTTCGTCCTGCTGCTGGTCAAGGAGGACATGGGCCTGCTTGTCGCCGGGTTCGGCTGTTACCTGCTGCTGACCGGGCGGCGGGAGGCTGGGCGGCGCTGGACGGGCCTTGGGCTGATCATCGGCGGACTCGTGGCCACGTGGGTGGCCACGCACGTGTTCATCCCCGCGTTCGGCGGCTCGGCGAGCTTCTACTGGGCCTACGGCCAGTTCGGGGCGACGCCGGGCAGCGCCCTGCTGAACATTTTCGAGCACCCGCTGCATGCGCTGCACGTCTTCTTCACCCCGTGGGTGAAGACCCGGACGATGATCGGGCTGCTGGCGACGTTCGCCTTCCTCGGGCTGCTCTCGCCGATGACGGTCGCCGCGCTGCCGCTGCTGGCGGAACGCATGCTGGCGTCCGGTTACCCGCTGTGGTGGCAGGCCAAGTTCCAGTACGACGCGTTCCTGGTGATGATCTTGTGCTGCGCCGCGGTGGACGGGGCGGCCCGGCTGCAGCGGCGGCTCGAGAAGGGCGGCCTGCCGGATATCGGCTACCCCTGGTCCCGGCCGGCCTGGCTGCGGAGAGAGGGTCGTGGCTGGCGGTTCGCCGTGATCTGGGCCGCGGCGATCTGCGCCGCCGGGCTGGTGTACTTTCCGTCCTCGCCGTTCGGCGACCTGCTGCACCCGAAGTTCTACATGGTCAATGAGCGGATGCGGGCCGCCTCGGCGGCCATCGCCCACGTCCCGTCCGGCGTCGAAGTCGAGGCCGCCAACAACCTGGGCCCGCGGCTGTCCGCCCGGGACACCGTGCTGCTGCTTGACGGCACGCCCCGGTGGGCGCCGTGGGTGGTGGCGGACACCATCGGGCTGGATTTCCCGTTCTGCTCGCCTAGCCAGCAGGCCCAGCTGGTGCAGTACCTGCTGGCACACGGCTACCGGCAAGTCTTCGCCGATGACGGATATGTCGTGCTGTACCGCCCGGCGGACTCGCGCACGGTCCAGGCCCTGGTGCATCCGGTACCCGCCCCTAGGCTGCACACAAATGTCTGCTTCTGACGTCCTGACCCACCGGGAACTCAACCGCGCCCTGCTCGCCCGCCAGCTGCTGCTTGAGCCGGATACCGGGCGCGACGCGCTGGCGGCTGTCGAGCACCTGGTGGGCATGCAGGCCCAGGCGCCGTTTCCGCCCTATTACGGCCTGTGGTCGCGTCTGGACAGGTTCCGGCCCGACGATCTCGCGACGTTGATCAGCACTCGCAGCGTCGTCCGCATCGCATTGATGCGGGGCACTATCCACCTGGTCTCCGCCCGGGACTGCCTGCCGCTCCGGGCCATCGTGCAGCCGGTGCTCGACCGTGCCTTCCGCACCAACCAGTACAAGCGCCTTACCGGCGTCGACCTCGCGGAACTGGCGGTGCGAGGTCGCGAGCTGGTCGACGCCGAGCCGATGACCTTCAGCGAGCTCGGCAAGGCGCTGGCCCAGCGGTGGCCAGGGAACCCGCCAGCCGACCTGGCCCAGGGCGTACGGGCCCTCGTCCCGCTCGTACAGGTCCCGCCGCGCGCCGTCTGGGGCCAGGCAGGCGTTCCCAGGCACACCTCCGCGGAAGCCTGGCTCGGTCTCCCGCCCGTCCCGGACCCTGCCGTTCCGGGCGGCGCTGGGGTCCTGGGCGGTGCTGCGGTCCTGAATCATGCTGCCCTGGTGCGACGGTACCTGGCAGCGTTCGGCCCGGCCACCGTCCGGGACATTCAGGCCTGGTCCGGCCTGACCGGCCTGCGCGCAGCCGTCGAGGAACTCCGGGCCATGCTAGTCACCTTCCGCGACGAGGCAGGCGCGGAGCTGTTTGACCTGCCAGACGCGCCGCGTCCCGCGGGTGGCACTCCCGCACCGGTCCGGCTGGTCGCGGAGTTCGACAACCTGGTCCTCTCGCACGCGGATCGCACCCGGATCTTCGCTGGAGTGGACATGGCGAGGATGTACTCCATCAACGGCATCGTCCCCGGCTCGGTCCTGGTTGACGGCTTCGTAGCGGGCCTCTGGCGGATCGTTACCGCGCGGAAGACGGCAACGCTGACCATCGAGCTCTGGGAAGACGTAACCGACCGCAGGACCATTACCGGCGAAGCCGAACGCCTCCTCGCCTTCGCCGCCCCCGGCGCCACCCACGACATCCGCTTCCAGCCCCTTTGGTGATCAGCCCGGCTAGGGTGTGGCGGTGCTGAATACCGGCCAGCAGACTTCGGTGCGGTACTCACGCTCGTCGTCGGTGTCGGCGAAGCTCACCAGGTAGTACTCGCGGATCGGGCCGTCCACGCCGATCGCGCGCTCGGCTACCGCGGTGCCGAGGGCTCCGTAGGTCCGGTCCACATCGTCCGGCGCGCCCTCGTGCAGCATGACCGCCACCTCGGCCGGCGGTATGTCGGCCCACTGGACGGGACCGGCCGGCAGCCCCGGCTTCCGTACGGCCGGTCCGGCCCGGGCGACCGGGATGAACAGGGTGAGCTCGCCGCGCTCCGCCTCGAAGAACTCAGCGGGGAACAGCGCCCCGGGGCTCCCCGCGGGTGACAGCCCGGCCTGGGCGAGCGCGGCGGCGAGGGAGTGGTACGCCTCCGTCCCCCATGCTGGGGCGCTGGCCGGGGTCACCACGTCCCTGACGGCGAGCGCGGTCACTGCCGGGATGGTACGCACCTCGACGGCGGGCCTGGTGGCCGGGCCCGCGAGCAACGCCCGTAGGCCCGCCACCGCGGCCTCGGTCTGCTGAAGCTGGCGTTCCATCCGCTCCAGGTGCGATGCGATCTCGGAGTTCCGCGTCCCCACGTCGGGGGCGCCGAGGACGGCCCGGATCTGGTCCAGCGGCATGTTCAGGTCCCGCAGCCGGCGGATCACCTGCGCGGCCGGGACCTGGCTGGTGTCGTACGAGCGGTAGCCCGTGAACGGGTCGATGGTCGCCGGTACCAGGACGCCAACGTCGTGGTAGTGCCGCAGTGCCTTCACGCTGAGGTGAGTCATCCGGGAGAAGTCGCCGATGTTCAGCAGCGTCGTCATGTTCCTCAGTCCTACTTGCTCCGCTTGGGCAGCGTCAAAGTGAGCGCGGCCATGGCGAGCAGTACGGCCGTCATCTCGGCCAGGCTCCACCGGAACGCGACCCCGTACCCGTGACCGATGAGGTCGTAGAAGACCACGCCGGTGACCGCGATCCCGATCGCGTTCCCCACCTGCTGGGCGGTGGCCAGCGCACCGGACACGGACCCGGTGGTGCGGGCATCCGCGGTTGCCATGATCGTGCTGGTAAGCGGCGTGATGCACAGGCCCTGGCCGGCTCCGCCGAGGACCAGCCCCGGGATCAGGGCAAGCAGCGGCCCGCCAGTGCCCCAGTGCCAGACCGCCGCCATCAGGACCACGTTGCCTACGGCGCACAGGACGGCGCCGATGGCGATGACCCGCCTGCCGTACTTGATGGTGAGGGCGGGAGCGCGGAAGGAGGTGAGCACGTAGCTGGCCGCGAGCACGACGAACAGGCTTCCGGCTGCGAGCGGGGACATGCCCCTGCCGAGCTGCAGGTAGAGCGCCAGCACCAGGAAGCCGGCCGCCTGCGCGGCGCAGAACAGGACCTGCACGATCAGGCCGTTGCGGAACGCGCCGACCGCGAAGATCGCCGGGTCCACCAGCGGCTGCCGCCCGCGAGCGGCCATGCCGCGCAGGTACCAGCCGAGCACCCCGAGCAGGACCGGTGCGGCGGCCAGGCACGCCCAGGACCACGCGGGCCAGCCCTGCTGACGGCCCTCCACCAGCGGCAGCACGATCGCCACGAGGGCGGCGGTCAGCAGCGCCGCGCCCGTCAGGTCCAGCCGTCCGGAGTGGTCGGAGCGGGATTCCGGCACCACCCGGCGTGCCACGGCGAGCGCGGCCAGCCCGATCGGCACGTTGATCCAGAAAACGGCCCGCCAGCCCAGCCCGGCGATATCGGCGTTGACGAGCGCGCCGCCGATGAGCTGGCCACCCGTCGCCGCGACCGCGAGCACGATCCCGTACGCGCTGAACGCCCGCACCTGGTCGCGGCCTGTGTAGAGCACGCCGAGGATGGACAGGGTGTTCGGGGCCATGCAGGCGGCGCCGGTACCCTGCGCCAGCCGGGCGAGGATGAGGAAGGCAGGGTTCGGGGCAATGGCACACATCACCGAACTTGCGGTGAATACCGCCAGCCCGATGCACCACCACCGGCGCCGGCCGTGGAGGTCGCCGAGGCGGCCACCGCAGACGAGGAACGCCGCCATGGTGAGGCCATAGCCGGCCACGACCCATTCAACGGCACCCGGACCTGCGTGCAGTGTGCGCTGGATCGAGGGCAGCGCCACGTTGACGACGAAGTAGTCGAGGATGAACACGAACGTCCCGCACAAGATGACGGCGAGCGGCGCCCATTTGGCCACGAGGCCGGCCGGGGCGGTCGAGGTCGCCTGCGCTGGTTTCTGGCTAGTGACTGTCATGGCTTCACCCTCAGGCCTCCCGTAACAGGAGGGTCAAGCCCACGTTCCCTTCTCGCCATACCAAAAGCACAGCCACAAAATAAGAAAATACCGCCGGTATTTCATGATCTTCGATCATGGGAGATGGTGCGTGGGCTGGGCTACGCGAGGCGCTCCTGGAGCTTGGTGGCTAGGTGGTGGTAGGCGGCTACCTGTTCGGGGACCGCGCCGGTGATCATGACGGGCTTGCCTTCGTCGGCGTCGCGGGCGGCCTGGTAGCTGAACGGGATGCTGGCCAGCCGCGGGATCAGCGACCAGACGCTGTCCGCCTCCGGCGCGGCCGGGAACAGCGGGGTGGTCTCGCCGCAGTGCGGGCAGATCTGGCCGCTCATGTTCTCCGCGCCGGCGACGTCGAGTGCTCCGTTGCCGGCGGAACCGTGCCGCGGCTGCAGGTGGGCGATCAGCCGGCGAACGTCCTGGTGGGCGATGACCTGCGGGGTGACCACGATGAGCACGCACACCTTGCGGCCGGACAGCGCGAACACGAACTGCTGGATGTCCGCTGTGCCCGGCGGGAGGTCGATCACCAGGTAGTCGAGGTTGTCCCACTCGGAGTCGCTGATCAGCCGCCGGACCATCAGCTGGGCGATGCTGCCGTGGATGCCCAGGCCCTGGTTCTCGCCGAGCAGGAATGCCGCCGAGGCCAGCTGCACGCCGTGCTGGCTGACCGTCTGCAGCCGGGAGTCCGCCGCACCTGGCCGGGCGAACAGCGTGACATGGGAGGCCTCGGTGCGGCGGCGCAGGCCCATCATCCGGGGCACGTCCGGGCCGTAGAGGTCGGCGTCCACCAGGCCGGTCCGCTTGCCGAGGGCGGTCAGCGCGAGAGCGAGATTGACCGCGACGGTCGTCTTGCCGACCCCGCCTTTCCCGCTGGCCACAGCGATAACCGGCACCTGCGCAGCGTTGTCCGGCATAGAAACTCCCGTCTCAGGTTTCTGCCCGCTGCGGTCAGGCTATATCGTCATGTAATGGCGGGATTCATGCTCACGCGACGGGTGCTGGCTATCGCGGTGACCGCTGTCGCCGTGACCGGTATCGGGGTGGCGGTTACCAGGCCGGCTGAGAAGACGCCCGACCCCGTCCGCCTGATGAGCGCGGAGTTCCCGGTCAGCCTCCCGTGGCACGAGGTTATCGACAGCGAGGGTCCCGCTGCCCCGCCCAGCCCGCCAGCGAGCCCGCTGCCCCGCCAGCTGATCGTGCCGGACGTGATCGCCGCCGTGCCGACCGGGATCACCCAGGCGCAGCTCACCAGCATCGGTAAGATCGCCGGCGTCCGCGTTCTGCTGGCACTCAATGGCGGCCGGGTGGCGATCAACGGCAAGCCGGCGAACGTCATCGGTGTCTCCCCGCGGGCGTTGCAGGCCTGGACGCCACCGCAGACCGCGGCCGATACCGCTGCCTGGGCCAGCCTGGCCCACGGTGGCCTGCTCACCAGCACCGCTCCTTCACCAGCGGCCGCTCCCTCAGCGGCCGCCGCTAAGCCGGCGAGCCAAACCGCTCAGGTGACCGGTGTGACCAAGCTCAGCCTCTCCGAGAGCACCACCACCACCCTCGGCATCGCGGGCGTAGACGCCGTGGTCGATCAGCAGCGCTCCAGCCAGCTCGGCCTGGTAAAGAACCTGGCGGTCCTGATCAACGCTCCCGGCGCGGACCTCACTACCCTCATGGCGAAGGTCCGCGAAGTGCTCGGCTCGCACGGCGAGGTGGTGAACCTGGTTCAGGTGGTGAAGGTGACGAACCTGCCGGTCGCACCGGTGGCCATCGAAGCCGGCCAGGTACCGGCGAACTACCTGGCGCTGTACAAGGATTCCGCCGCCGAGTACTGCCCTGGGCTGTCCTGGACGGTGCTGGCGGCTATCGGCGAGATCGAGAGCGGTGACGGCGCCAACGATGGCCCGTCCAGCGCGGGCGCGCTCGGCCCTATGCAGTTCATCCCTGGCACCTGGGCGGAGTGGGGGATGGACGGCTTCGGCCAGACTGGCCCGGCGGACATCATGAACCCGCTCGACGCGGTGCCTTCGGCTGCCAGCATGCTCTGCGCGGACGGGGCCACTGCTGGCGCCAAGGGGCTGTCCCAGGCGATCTTCGACTACAACCACGCTGTCTGGTACGTCGATGAGGTCCTCGAGCTGGCTACCGAGTACGCGAATGCCTACACGGCAGGCGGTTCGGCAGCCAAGTTAGGCGGAAGATCACTGCTAGACGGAGAATAAGTGGTCGAAAATGGACTCTTTTATTTCCGTCGGGCGGCTAGTTTCCGTGAAAATTGAGGCTACTCGGGCTGCTGGTGCCGCTAGGGCTGCTGAGGCTGATGGGGCATCGCCCCTGGGGGCGCGTCGTTCGTGGGGTGCGTTAGTCCTGGGGCGCGGCGGCCTGGGGTACGGCGAGGCGCTTGCGGCCTAGCCAGCAGGTTGCGGCGCTCAGTATCCCGAAGGTGGCGGCGAACAGGTACCCGGCGCGGGCGCCGTACGCGTCGAGGATGAACCCCACGACCGACGCGCCCCCGGCCACGCCGACCGAGATCCCGCTGGACAGCCAGGACATCGCCTCGGTGCGCCGTTCAGGTACCGCCTGGGCTTCAAGCAGGCTGAAGCCGGCGATCAGCGTCGGTGCGATCGTCATCCCGCACAGGTAGATGACGCAGGTGAGCGCGATGAGGTTCGGCATGGCCCAGAACGTGCTGACGCCGATCACGGTCAGGGTCATGGTGATCGCGAAGCGTTTCTCACCGGGGGAGTGCCATTGCCGTGATCCGTACCACAGCCCGCCGGTCGCGCTACCCAGCGCGTAGGTGCCCAGGATGAACCCGGCCAGCGGCTTGTGCCCAAAGTGCTGCGCGAAGTCGATGGTACTCAGGTCGACGGAGACGAACATCATCCCGAGGAACACGTAGATGGGCGTGAGGACCAGCAGTCCCGGCGCGGCCGGGCCACTGGGCCGGGCGGCGCCAGCCACCCGGACGGAGACTGCCGGCTCGGTAGACCGCTGTGCCACGAACCACAGCGTCCCGCCCAGGCACAGCAGCGCCGCGACGGCCACGCCCGATGCCGGGTACACCTCGGTGGCCAGCAGGGTCACCGCGGCGGGTCCGATGATGAAGCACAGCTCGTCCGCCACCGACTCGAACGAGAAGGCCGCATGCAGCGAGGGTGAGCCCGCGAGCAGGACGCTCCACCGTGCCCGGACCATGGTGCCCAGGGCCGGCATCGACGAGCCAGCCACCGCCCCCGGCAGGAAGTACGCCCAGATCGGTCCGTGCAGCTCCACCGCGAGGATCAGCCCGATGGTGGAGATCGCGAATATCGCGACGAGCGGGAGCAGGACCCAGCGCTGGCCGCGGATGTCCACCAGCCGTGCCATCCGCGGCGCGGAGAACGCATAGCCGAGCGACCCGGTTGCCGAGACCGCACCGGCGATGCCGTACTGGCCGGTCCGGGCGGAGATAAGCAGCACGGTGCCAAGGCCGAACATGGACATCGGCATCCGCCCGATGACCCCGGCGGCGGAGAACCGCCAGGCACCGGGCACGCGGAAGATCTCCGCGTATGGCCTCAGCGGCCTGGCCCAGCTACCTTCCCCCATGATCATTTACCCTATCGGCCGGTTCCTAACGTTTTTCGCACGCCATAGGCCTGGTTAGATAGCTGCCATGCCGGCCTACGACGCGTTCCTGCTCGTCTCGTTCGGCGGCCCGGAGGCCCCCGATGATGTCCTGCCCTTTCTGGAGAACGTCACCCGCGGCCGGGGAGTCCCCAGGGAGCGGCTGCTCGCGGTGGCGGAACACTACTACGCTCACGGCGGCGTCAGCCCGATCAACCAGCAGTGCCGCGACCTGATCGCCGCCCTGGACCTGCCGCTGCCGGTCTACTGGGGGAACAGGAACTGGACTCCGTACCTGGCGGACACGGTCCGGGAGATGGCCGATGCGGGGGTGCGCCGGGCGCTGGCGTTCACCACTTCCGCGTACCGGTCCTACTCCAGCTGCCGCCAGTACCTGGAGGACATCGAGCGGGCTCGCGCGCAGGTCGGACCGGACGCGCCGGTGATCGACAAGATCCAGCGGTTCTACGACCACCCGGGCTTTACCGGCCCGTTCGCCGCGAACACCGCTGCCGCGCTGGCCACGCTCCCCGCGGGCCTGCGGGACGACGCTCACCTGGTGTTCACCGCGCACAGTGTCCCGGCCGCGATGGCTGAGGCAGCCGGCCCCGGCGGGCACAGGTATGTGGCCGAGCTGACCACCGCCGCCCGCCTGATATCAGAACGGGCTGGGTGGCACGGCCCATGGAGCCTTGCGTACTCAAGCCGGAGCGGCCCGCCCGCGCAGCCGTGGCTGGAACCCGATATCCGTGATCACCTGGCCAGCCTGGCAGAGTCCGGGACGAAGGCAGTGGTGGTGGTCCCGGTCGGCTTCGTCTCCGACCACATGGAGGTCATCCACGACCTCGATGTGGAAGCGGCGCAAGCCGCGCGGGCGCTCGGGCTTGCCTTCGTCCGGGCGGCCACACCGGGCACCGCCCTCGCCCCGATGATCGCAGAGCTCGTCAGTGAGCACCTGGCCGGCGCGGCCCCGGAGCCGTGTGCAGCCGGCTGCTGTATGGTGCGCCGGTGACAGATTCGGATCTGGAAGCCTTGCTGAGGCTCGCCAGGGAAACGGCGGTGGAGGCGGGCCAGCTGCTGGCGTCGTGGCGCGCCGGCGGGCGCCCCGAGGTCGCCAGCACGAAGTCCAGCGACACGGACGTGGTGACGGCAATGGACCGTAACGCCGAGGCACTGATCACAGAACGTATTCTCGCGCAGCGCCCTGGTGACGCCATCTTCGGTGAGGAGGGCGGCCAGCAGCAGGAGAGCAGCACCGGTGTCCGCTGGGTGGTGGATCCGGTGGACGGGACGGTCAACTACCTGTACGGCTTGCCGGAATGGGCGGTCTCGATCGCGGTCGAAGTTGACGGAGCCATCGTGGCAGGCTGCGTCGAAGTACCCCGCTCCGGGGAGACATTCACTGCTGTAGCCGGCGGCGGAGCGTGGCTGCATCAGGGCGGCGGAACCGCCGCCGGACTGCACTGCACCACAGGTGTTTCCCTGGAACGTGCACTAGTTGCCACTGGGTTCGGCTACACTGCGGGGCGCCGCGAGGTACAGGGCGCGGTGGCCGGGGCGCTGCTGCCACGGGTGCGGGATATCCGCCGCCGTGGTTCGGCAGCCCTCGACCTGTGCACGGTCGCTGCCGGGCGGGTGGATGCCTACTACGAACGCGGCCTGAATTACTGGGATTACGCTGCTGGCGGCCTCATTGCCCGTGAGGCCGGCGCGGTGGTTGGCGGGCTGTCCGGACGGCCGGAGAGCACGTCGATGACGGTCGCAGCCGGCCCGGACCTGTATCCGCGGCTGGCGGAACTTCTCGCCGGACTCGACCCCGAACGGGACGTGTGAGGAGCTGTCGGCGTGCCGCGTGTGCGCTGAGCGCGAACGTGACAGAATTCCCCGCCGGAATCGGGCACAACTAGGGCCTGGAAAGCGTTACAACCGCGCAGCAACTGCGCACCACGGATGAAGGGGGATTGGACGGTGGCTACCGATTACGACAGCCCGCGAAAGACGGACGACGACCTAACTGAGGACAGCCTGCAGGAGCTTCAGGCACGACGGATGGACAAGTCATCGAGCACCATCGATCTTGACCCCGACGATGTCGCTGAAGGCATGGAGCTGCCCGGGGCGGATCTGTCTAACGAGGAACTGTCATTCCGCGTGATCCCGCGGCAGGCTGACGAGTTCACCTGCACGCGGTGCTTCCTTGTGCATCACCGCAGCCAGCTTGCCGAAGAGCGTAACGGCCAGCTTGTCTGCCGGGAATGCGCGGCGTAGGGGGCGGTGGGGTAACGGGCCTTCTAGATGACCTGACGGCTCTGCTCGTCAGAGCCGTGCGTCCGCTTCGCGGCCGCCCTGGTTGCCAGCAGCCGGGCGGCTTCGACGCCGACTCCGGTCAGGATCGCCCAGCCCATTGCCTCGCCTAGAGCCACCTGCGGATCCTCTGGATGCGCGGGTGGCTCTTTGCCTGTCGCCTTCGTCCAGACGGTCGTGATGACCTTGCGCATGACGAACGCGGCCGCCATCGCGGCTACCCCGCCTACGACGCGCGTGCCGAGGTCTGCCCGCTTATCTGCCATCCCAGCCCCCTTCCGTAGAAGACATCATCATGCCACGGGCGCCTGGCGGGCCCGGCACATCTCGATCGCGGCGGCGAGTTCGGCCGGGTGCCTGGTGCCGATCATCCAGTACGGGACACGCGGGTCTTCCAGCGCCAGGTAGACATGCCGCTTGAGATAGGGTCGCGAGTACAGGTAGGCCGCCGGGTCTCCTTTCGGGCCACGCATGCGGGCGGACTGCCGCTCATCGAGGGAGACCACTTCACTGACCGATGCCAGGGGCAGCACGGCACCGCCGGCCCGCAGGCAGCCGTCGCTGATCACTAGCTGCGCATGGCCGAGAGAAATCAAGGCTGCCGCGCAGGCCACGGCCAGGCCGAGCATGATCAGCGGGGGCCAGGGGTCGGTGAGCCCCGCTTCGTAGAAATAGCCGCCAAGGGAGACTGCGCTCAACAGGGCGAGCAGCCACCAGATAGCCGGCACATGCAGCCGCTCAACGTAGTTTCGCATGCAGTCGAGGGTAGCCCTTCCATCAAGGACAGTAGGCAATGGAGTCGTGGCAAGGGGCAGGACGGCGGCTGAGGCTCGCGCTCGGCCGCGCTCGTACCGGGAGAACCACCGTGGACGACGAGGGCCCCATAGCCGTAACTGACGAGATAGCCGTAGCCGACGAGCCCGGGCCGGCGCTGACCGACGCCGGGGTGGCGGCGGGGGCGCCTGGACCGCGGGAGTCCGGGGGGACGGTTCCCCCCGGTAGTCCGCGGGGGTCCGGGGGGACGGTTCCCCCCGGTGTTAGCGTCCCGGTGTGGCTGCAGACCGGGGCGGCCTGGTCATGGCGGCTGCTGCTGATCGGGGCGGCGCTCTACGTCGCGTCGCGGATAGCCGGCGTGCTGTATATCGTGGTCGTTCCGTGCGCGGCGGCCCTGCTGCTCACAGCCCTGCTCCAGCCGCTGACCGCCCGGCTGCGCCGGGCCGGGATGCCCAGCCTGGCGGCGACCTGGTGCACGATGCTGGTTGCCGCCGCGGTGCTGACCGGCATCATCACGCTGGTGGCCAACCGGGTAAGCGTGGACTACCCGAGCCTGCTCGCCGAGTCCAAGCACACGGTCAAGCAGGTCGAGTCCTGGCTGGCTGGCCCGCCGTTCCGGATCAAGAGCGCCAATGTGCAGAACGCTCTCAACAACATCCCCCGCTTCCTCAGCCAGCACAAGGCGCTGGTCGAGGGCACCGTGCTGACCGGCGGGCGGATCGCGGCGGAGTTCATGGCCGGCCTGGTGCTGATGCTCTTCGTGACCTTCTTCCTGCTCAAGGACGGGGACCGGATCTGGAAATGGCTCATCAGCGAGCTCAGCCCGCCGGCGGCAGGACGGGCGAACCGGGCGGGCCGGGCCGCCTGGCACGCGGTGGTGTACTACATGCGCGGGACGGTGGCGGTGGCCGCCATCCACGCCGTGGTGATCGGCTGCGCGTTGTGGATCATGGGTGTCCCGCTGGTTATCCCGCTCGCCGTGCTGATCTTCCTGGCCGCGTTCGTGCCGCTGGTGGGCCTGCTGGCAGCGGGAGCGCTCGCCATCGTGGTGACGCTCGCCTCCAAGGGCTGGGTCGACGCCGTGATCCTGCTCGGCATCCTGGTGGTCGAGGACCAGCTGGAGGGGCACCTGCTGCAGCCTCAGGTGGTGGGCCGGGCAGTGCGGCTGCATCCACTCGCCATTATCCTTGCGCTCGCAGTCGGTACTGTGGTGGCGGGCATCCCGGGGGCGGTGGTCGCCGTGCCGATCGTGGCCGTCATCACACGTGCGGTCCCGGAATTGCGCAAACCCTGAACCTTGGAAAGAAAAGAAAGAACGGAGCCATAGTGGAACCCGATGTGCTGATCCAGCGCCTGGATCCAGGTGTGCCGGTGCCGGCCTATGCACACCCGGGGGACGCTGGTGCTGACCTGGCGGCCGCCGAGGACGTGGAGCTCGCACCGGGGGAGCGGGCGCTGGTGCGGACCGGGATAGCTATCGCGCTGCCCGCGGGGTACGCGGCGTTCGTGCATCCCCGGTCGGGCCTCGCGGCCAAGCATGGCGTAACGATCGTGAATGCGCCGGGCACGGTTGACGCGGGTTACCGTGGTGAGATCAAGGTGACGCTGCTGAATACGGACCGCGAGCACCCGGTCAGCTTCCGGCGCGGCGACCGGATCGCCCAGCTGGTCATCCAGCGGGTGGCCCGCCCGGTCTTTCATGAGGTAGATGAACTGCCCGGGTCGGCCAGGGGAGAGGGCGGCTTCGGGTCAACAGGCATCAACAGTAAGGAGCGGGACAGTGTTCCGTCGGCGTAAATCAGATAGTGCTGACTTGAGCAGCGACGACGCGGGCGAGCTGGACGCGCGGCAGATCTCGGACCTAGGCGACGAGGTGGCGGAGGACGGACCGGAGCCGCGCGCGGACGGCGGGCCGTGGGATGCCACCGAGGCGTTCCCCGAGCGAGACCGGGTCGACCTCGGCTGCCTGTGGGTGCCGGTCGGCCCCGACTTCGAGATCCAGCTTGTCATGGCGGAGCAGCAGGGCGCCTGGGTTACCGCACGGCACGGCGAGAGCGAACTGCAGATGCAGGTGTTCGCCGCCTCCCGCAGTGACTCGCTCTGGGACGATGTCCGTGCCGAGATCGCTGCCGAGGTGCAGGCCGCGGGCGGCAGCAGCCAGGAATCGGACGGCCCGTTCGGCATCACGCTCATCGCGCGGGTGCCCGCGGAGCCGGGCAAGCCCGAGACCGGGATGCGGACGGTCCGGTTCGTGGGTGCCGACGGCCCGCGCTGGTTCCTGCGCGGCCTGTTCGGCGGTCCCGCCGCCGAGGCCACCACCGCGGATGAGCAGCGTGACGCCGAGATCCTCGAGGACGTGTTCCGCAACGTCGTTGTCAACCGCGGAGACCATCCGGTCCCGCCGCGCGACATGCTCCAGCTCCGGCTCCCGCCGGACGCCCAGCAGGCGATGGAGGCCCAGGCCGCCGCCGCCGCCGAGGAAGAGCAGCGCCGCTTCACCCCCGACCTGAACCCGTTCGACCGCGGCCCCGAGTTCACCGAGACCCGCTAGCCCGCGCCCCCCGCCCGCACCCCGCAAGGGAACCCGTGGCGCACGAACCGCCGCCAGATGGGGTTCGTGCGCCACGGGTCGCCATGAGGGCGAGCGGGGGTGGGTGGGGTGGGTTAGCTGGTGCGGAGGAGGCGGGCTAGGTCGTCTTCTACGTCTTCGCTGGTGACGAAGAAGAGCTCATCGCCTGCCTGCAGGGGGTCATCGTGCTGCGGGACCAGGACGCGGCCCTCGCGCAGGATGGCGACCAGCGCGGTCTCGGCGGGCCAGCTGATGCCGCCGATCCGCTGGCCGACCAGCGGAGCGTCGCCGGGCATCGTGAGTTCCACCAGGCTCGCCTCGCTGCGGCCGAACGTCATCAGCCGCACCAGGTCACCGACGCTCACCGCCTCCTCGACCAGGGCCGACAGCAGGCGCGGGGTGGACACCGCAACGTCCACGCCCCACGACTCGTTATACAGCCACTCGTTTCCTGGATGGTTCACCCTGGCCACCACCCTGGGCACGCCGTACTCGGTCTTGGCGAGCAGTGACACCACCAGGTTCACCTTGTCGTCACCAGTCGCGGCGACCACCACGTTGCAGCGGTGCAGCGCCGCGTCGTCCAGCGAGCTGATCTCGCAGGCGTCGGCGAGCAGCCACTCGGCGCGCGGCACGCTGTCCACCTTGATGGCCTGCTGGGAATGATCGATCAGCAGGACCTCGTGCCCGTTGTCAAGCAGCTCGACGGCGATGGACCGTCCGACCGCGCCCGCGCCCGCTATCGCAATCCGCATCAGTGCTCGCCCCTCATCAAGGCTGTGGAGATCCGCTGGATGTCTTCGTCCCTGACGATGACGTGCAGGACGTCGCCGTGCTGGAGAACGGTGCCCTCGTCCGGCACCAGGGCCTGCCCGAAGCGGTCGATGAACGCGACCCGGGCCTGGGTGCTCGCCTCGATGGACCGTACCGGCTCGCCGATCCACCGAGGAGAGAAAGCCACCTCGGCGAGTACGACGCCGCCGCTGGGGTCGCGCCAGTGCATCTCGGCGCCTTCGGGGGCCAGCTTGCGCAGCATCTGGTCGGCGGTCCACCGCACCGTGGCAACGGTCGGGATGCCGAGCCGCTCGTAGACCTCGGCGCGCCGCGGGTCGTAGATCCTGGCGGCGACCCGCTCGATGCCGAATGTCTCCCGTACTACCCGGGCGGCGATGATGTTCGAGTTGTCGCCGCTGCTCACCGCTGCGAAGGCGTCGGCCTGCTCGATCCCGGCCTGGATGAGCACCTCGCGGTCGAAGCCGATCCCCGTGACCCGGTCGCCCTTGAACGAGGAGCGCAGCCGCCGGAACGCGTCGGGGTCCCGGTCGATGATCGCGACGGTCTTTCCCCGGTCCTCCAGGATATGGGCGAGCGTCGAGCCGACCCGGCCGCAGCCCATGATCACGATATGCACGATCATCCCTTCGTCCTGTCCGTGTGCGCCTCGCTCAAGGTATTCCCTCACATGCCTGAATGCGACCCTGGGGGGTGGGCATGGGGGAGCCAGTAGAGTGGGCAAGCGGCCCGGCCAGGGCATAGCTAGGCGAGGGGCGCGCGTGACAGACCAGGCAAAGCAGGACGACCGGGCAGGGCTGGGCATCCAGGCGGGGGACAGCGTGGAGGTCACCCTGGGCGAGGCCGCCCACGGCGGCTGGTGCGTCGCCCGGCTTGCCGACGGGCGGGTCATCTTCGTCAGGCACGGCCTGCCCGGCGAGCAGGTGCGGGCACAGGTCACCGATGTCACCTCACATTTCGCCCGCGCCGACGCGGTGGAGATCATCACCGCTTCCCCGGACCGGGTGCCGCCGCCGTGCCCGCAGGCTCGCCCCGGCGGCTGCGGCGGCTGCGACTGGCAGCACGCCAGCCTGCCCGCCCAGCGGACGATCAAGGCCTCCGTCATCGCCCAGCAGCTGCAGCGCCTAGCCGGCCTGGAGTGGCCCGTCACCGTCGAGCCGCTGCCCGGGGATGACGCCGGCGGGGCGGAGGATGGCCTGGCGTGGCGGACGCGGATGCAGTTCGCGGTCAGCCCCAGCGGAGTAGCCGGCCTGAGAGGGCACCGGTCTCACGAGGTGATCGACGTGGGGACGTGCCTTATCGCCCATCCGGCCATCACCGAGCTCGCCATCACCAGGCGGGACTGGCCTGGCACCGTCGCCGTTGAGGCGATCGTCGTTCCCGAGACTGGTGAAAGCGCTGTCGTCGTCGCCCCGAGAGGCAAGAAGGGTGCTGGAGCGGATCACAGGGGGCGTTCTGATCTTGACGGGGCGGATGCGGTGCTGATCCGCAGCGGCCGCGCCGGGCTGGCGGCGGTGCGCGGGCACTCCTACCTCAGCCAGCGTGCGGCGGGGCGGCAGTGGCGGGTGAGCGCCAGTGCGTTCTGGCAGGTGCACCCGGGCGCGGCGGACGCACTCACGGAGGCGGTACTGGCCGCCCTTCAGCCGGCCGCCGGGGACACGGCGCTCGACCTGTACTGCGGCGCCGGGCTGTTCGCCGGGGTACTCGCGCCGCTGGTCGGGCCGGGCGGGACGGTCGTCGGCGTCGAGTACGACGCCGCCGCGGTCCGGGATGCCCGGCACAACCTGCGGGACTGGCCGTGGGCCCGGGTGCACCGGGGTGACGTCGGCGAGGTCATCAAGCGGGGCGGGCTGCCGGCGGCGCGGCTTGTCGTCGCCGACCCGCCGCGGGCAGGGCTGGACCCGCGGGTAATCGAGCACCTTGACGGCTCGGAGCGGTTCGCCTATGCGTCCTGCGACCCGGCGACGCTCGCCAGGGACGTCGCCCGGCTGCGGGTACGCGGCTGGGAGCTCACGGCGCTGCGCGCGTTCGACGCCTTCCCGATGACGCAGCACGTGGAGTGCGTCGCCACCCTGGTCCGCTAGGGCCTAGATGTCGCGCGGATGGGCGTGATCCAGGGTTGTACGGTGTCAGCCGAGCGACCGGAGCGCGCATAGGGGCTGTGGTTACGAGTGTGACTCCTGAGGGGACCGTTAGGCGGAAGATCCGTGCTTAACGGAATAAAAAGCGTCATAAACGACCGGTTTTCTTCCGCGGAGCACGGATCTTCCGCCTAAATCCTGGACGGACGGCTCCGCAGGCCGTTCTGAGCTGGAAGCGGTCCGGACAGGGCTGTCAGGTTCCGGGTGCCCTACCCGCGCGACCGCTTATTTCCCTTTTTCGTAGGGCTGGGTACCCAGCGTCCCCGTGACGTAATAGCCAAGGCCAGGGACGCGAGTCAGCAGCCCCTCGTCCACCAGGACGCGCAGGGCCTTGGCGCAGGTCTGCCGCGCGTGACCGTACTCCTGGGTGAGTGTGGTGATGGAAGGCGTTGGCATGCCGGGCGCGAGGGTGCCGTCGGCGATCTCCCGGCGGAGCCGCGCGGCCAGCTTGACGTATGCCCTGGGGTCCGATTCGTCACTTATCGACACCCTTGCACCATACTCGATTGGCAATATTGCCAATCGCAACGCTTCGACACTAGTCGACAAGTTACCAGGGACCCAATAAGCTGTTTCAGTGATTTTCTACGCATGGACGGCGCTCAGCGGCAAGACCAGTGACGTGGTGGTATGCCTGGGCATCACCGGTGACCGGGAGAAGGCGCGGCTGGACACCGAGGAATCGCTGCTTGATGGCAGGGCGTTCCTCGGGATCATCGAGATGGTGCGCCCGGTGATGGCCGCGCACAGCCTCTCGCCGTGCTACATGAAAACGGGGGCCGCCTGGCTGGGCCGGCGGAACAGCACCGGGGGCATATCGTGGCGCCGGTTCTTCGCCCCTGGGGACGGTCCTGACAAGATCGAGGTATGAAATTCCGGATCTTCACTGAACCGCAGCAGGGTGCCGACTACGCGACGCTGCGCCAGGTGGCGCTCGCGACGGAGGAGCTCGGGTTCGACGCCTTCTTCCGTTCTGACCACTACCTGAAGATGGGTTCCGTCGCCGGGCTGCCCGGTCCCACCGACGCCTGGGCCACGCTGGCCGGGCTAGCGGTGGAGACCAGCCGGATCAGGCTCGGCACGCTGATGACCGCCGCCACGTTCCGGCTGCCCGGCCCGCTCGCCATCGCCGTCGCGCAGGTTGACCAGATGAGCGGGGGACGGGTCGAGCTCGGCATCGGGGCGGGCTGGTACGAGGCCGAGCACTCCGCCTACGGCATTCCGTTCCCGCCGCTCCGCGAGCGGTTCGACCGGCTGGAAGAGCAGCTGGAGGTCATCACCGGACTGTGGGAGACGCCTGAGGGGTCGACGTTCTCGTTCGCGGGGAAGCATTACCAGCTCACGGATTCGCCCGCGCTGCCCAAGCCGTCGCAGCAGCCGCGGCCGCCCGTGCTGGTGGGGGGAGGCGGGCCACGGCGGACCCCGGCGCTTGCGGCGAGGTTCGCGGACGAGTTCAACGCGGCCTTCACGTCGGCCGACGAGTCGGCGGCCCTGTTTGACCGGGTGCGGGAGGCGTGCTCGGCGGCGGGCCGGCAGGCTTCGTCGATGACGTACTCCGTCGCGCACGTGGTGTGCTGCGGAAAGGACGACGCGTCGTTCCGGCGCCGGGCCGCCGCGATCGGGCGGGATCCGCAGGAGCTGCGGACGATCGGCCTGACCGGTACGCCTGCCGAGGTCGTGGACAAGATCGGCGCGTTCGCCTCGGCTGGCGTGACGACCGTGTACCTGCAGGTGCTCGACCTGACCGACCTCGAGCACCTGGAGCTGATCGCGGCCGAGGTCGCGCCGGCGTTCTATTAACCGAAGGCGCGACTGGCGGCGTCCCGGCCGACGGCGCTGCCAGCGCGGAACCCGTAGGTACCGTGATCGCGGAACTCGGTGGCCGCGCTGACCAGCGCGCCCAGCGCGGCGAACGCGAACGCGCCGCCCACCGAGATCCGGCTGACCCCCGCCTCGGCGAGATCGGCCACCGGCGGAACCCCCGGCATGGCGAGCACGTTCACCGGGCGGTCGGTCTCGCGGATGACGAGGCGGATGTCCTCGATGCTCGTCAGGCCGGGCGCGTACAGGACGTCGGCGCCCGCTTCCTGATACGCCTGCAGCCTGGCGATGGTGTCGGCCAGGTCGGGGCGGCCGTGCAGGTAATTCTCCGCCCGGGCGGTCAGCACGAAGTCCCCAGCGTGCGCTGCTGCCGCTGCTGCCGCTATGCGCTCGGCGGCGAGCTTCAGGTCGTGGATGGGCTCGTCGTCCCTGCGGGTGTAGTCCTCGACCGAGCAGCCGGCCAGGCCAGCTGCGATCGCAGCTCGCACCGTGTCCGCCACGCCCGCCGGGTCGTCGGCGAAGCCGTCCTCGAGATCGGCGGAAACCGGCAGCTCCGTCGCGGCGACGATCGCGGCGGCGTGATCGAGTGCCTCGTCCCTGGTGACGCCGCCGTCCTCGCGGCCCACGCTCGTGGCGAAGCCGGAGCTGGTCGTGGCCAGCGCGCTGAACCCGAGAGCGGCGAGCAGGCGTGCCGACCCCAGGTCCCAGGGGTTCGGCAGCAGGAGGGGATCGCCGGGACGGTGGAGTGCGCGGAAGGCCGCTGCCTTGTCTGCCTGGGTGCTCATGTACCTACGTTAGTGGGCACCGGCGCCTGGATTGCAATCAATTTTACCAGTTGTCGCGATACATCCAGTAGAGTCCCGCTGACACTCTGCGTGACATTCTTCACCCGCGTTCCTGGGCATATGGCTTGCGGGACACGTAGCGTGATGCGATCGTTGAGCAGTGCGCTCGGATAAGATCGCGACTGGCAGGGCGCGGATAGTCATCGCCGCGGCGACACTGGGCGCCGTGGTGCTGATGGCTGGCGTGCTCTTGATGGTCGCCGGGCTTGTCGCCAGGCACCCCGATCCGCGCCTGGTGAGGTTCGGGCTGGATCTTGCGGGCGTCGGGTTCGTTTTCGGAGTCGTGGTGCTGATGCTGTTCGGGCTTATCCGTGGCGGGTCCGCTCGGAGGCGGTCCTCGGAAGCGCCCAGGTCCTGGGAACGGCAGGGTGCCGGGGACGGACTGCGTGAGGCAGCGGCCATGCAGCGGCCGGGTGCGGCTGACGGGTCCCGGGTGGCTGAAGGATTCCACGCGGGTTCCGGACGAGCGCCACAGGCGGCCAGCGGCTGGCCTCCCGCACCTGCTTCGCCGCAGCCCGCTGGGCGGCCTGGTCCGCAGGGAGCTGTTCCGCCCGGTGGCGTTCCGCAGGGCGGTGTCACGCAGGGCGGTGTCACGCAGGGCGGTGTCACGCAGGGCGGTGTCACGCAGGGCGGTGTTCCGCCGGTACGGGCGGCGGGCGGCAGCGGGTACCGGCCAGGTCCGCCGGGTCCCGCGCCGGGGTGGGCACCCCAAGGGCAAGGGCGGAACCCGCTGCCGCCGCCGCATGGGTACCCCACGCCGCCGCACGGGTACCCGACGCCACCGCACGGGCAGCCGGGGTCATCCGGGCCGAGGCAGCAGGGACGGCCGAGATACCCCCAGGAGCAGGTCCGGCCGGAGCAGGCGACGCAGCGGCCGATGACGGGGCCCGGGCCGGTTCCGACCGGCACGGGACCGCGGCCCGGTATGGTTCCGCAGCCAGGTCCGGCGCCGCAATCAGCTACCGGGCCTGAGCACGGAGCTGCGCAGCAGCACGGAACGGGGCGGCACTATGAGCCGGGGCCGCGGCACGGAACGGGGCCGCAGTCTGGTGCTGGGCCGCAGTCGGGTGTCGGGGGGCAGTCTAGAACTGGGCCGCAGTCCAGAACGGGGCCACAGCGAGGTACGGGGCCGCAGTCGGCGACGGGACCGCGGACCGGGCCGGTGCGGCCGGAGCCGGCGGACGTGTTCGTGTACCGGGACACCAGCACGGTAGAGGAGGACCTGGCGGCAGCCGCGGCAGCCGAGCGGGAGGCCGCGGAGCGGCGGGCCGCGGCCGAGCGGGCGGCGGCGGAACGCGAAGCGGAGTACTGGTACGGGCCGGCGGAGCCGGTGACCGCACCGGGGCCGACGGGGGGAACCCGAGGGCCCTTCGAGCCGCTTGTCACGTCCGAGGCCGGTCCTGCTGCTGAGACTGGTCCTGGCGCGCCCGGGCCGGCCATCGGCGAGGCGGACGAGCCGGACGAGCTGGAGGAGCCGGGTGAGCGGCATGCCCAGAAGCTGGCGCAGATCAAGGACTTCTACCTGACCGCGGAAGCCATCGGCGAGAAGAACGTCGACAAGCACTTCGACCAGCTGCTTGCCCAGCAGCGGGAGCTGATCGGCCAGTACTTCAAGGACTCAGCTGTGAGGCGCAGCGATGCCGGCCAGGTCGCGCCAGAGGACGAGGCGACGGAAGCCGGCGCCACCCAAGCCGACGCCGCCTGGTAGGCGCCGCTCCGCTGGCGAAGGCGGCGGGCGGGCTTGCGCGTTGTTGGCAAGGGGCAAGGTGTGTTGCCGGGGGGCTGGATGTAGCTTGCGGTTATGGGCGCGTCACTGCTGGCTGCCTGGATCGGGGTCCGTGGGCGGGGCCCGGATCCGCGGGCGTCCGGAACGGGGACCCCTCCTCCATAAGTAGTTTGATATCGAGATACTATATGGTGTGACCAAGAGGAGGCTCCCATGACCGCGAACAGCTTTGATAGCCGCGCATCACTCACCGTCGAGGGCGAGCAGTACGAGATCTACCGGCTCGACGCAGTGACGGGCTCACAGACCCTGCCGTACAGCCTGAAGATCCTGCTGGAGAACCTGCTCCGCAATGAGGATGGCGCGAACATCACCGCCGCGCAGATCACCGCCCTCGGGAGCTGGGATGCTAAGGCCGAGCCGGACACCGAGATCCAGTTCACTCCCGCCCGGGTCATCCTGCAGGACCTCACAGGCGTGCCCGCGGTCGTCGACCTGGCCGCCATGCGCGAGGCCATGCAGGCCCTCGGCGGTGACCCGGAGAAGATCAACCCGCTGATCCCCGCCGAGCTGGTCATCGACCACTCGGTTGTCGCGGATGTCTTCGGCACGCCGGACGCCTTCGCCAGGAACGTGGAGATCGAGTTCGGCAGGAACCGGGAGCGGTTCCAGTTCCTGCGCTGGGGGCAGGAGGCGTTCAGCCAGTTCCGGGTGGTTCCGCCGGGCACCGGCATCGTGCACCAGGTGAACATCGAGCACCTGGCCCGGGTGGTCATGACCTCCGACGGCCGGGCGTACCCGGACACGTGCGTGGGCACCGACTCGCACACCACCATGCAGAACGGCCTGGGCGTCCTCGGCTGGGGCGTTGGCGGTATCGAGGCCGAGGCGGCCATGCTCGGGCAGCCGATCTCGATGCTGATCCCCAAGGTGGTGGGCTTCAGGCTCACCGGGGCGCTGCCGGACGGGGCGACCGCGACGGACCTGGTGCTGACCATCACCGAGCTGCTCCGCAAGCACGGCGTGGTCGGCAAGTTCGTCGAGTTCCACGGTGACGGGGTGGCGGCGGTCCCGGTCGCGAACCGGGCCACGATCGGCAACATGTCGCCGGAGTTCGGCTCCACCTGCGCGATCTTCCCGATCGACGCCGCGACGCTGGACTACCTGCGCCTCACCGGCCGCCCGGACGCGCAGGTAACGCTGGTGGAGGCGTACGCGAAGGAGCAGGGGCTCTGGCATGACGCCGGAGCTGCCGAGGCGCGGTACTCCGAGGAGCTCACCCTGGACCTGTCGGCGGTGGTGCCGTCGATCGCGGGTCCGAAGCGGCCGCAGGACCGGATCGCCCTCGCCGACGCGAAGAACGCGTTCCGCGACGCACTGCCGGACTACGTGCCGTCGAGCGTGAACCTGGACAACGGCGTGGCAGGCACATTCCCCGCCTCGGACCCGATCGCCTCGTACGACGGGACCCGCGCGTCCAACCCGGTGCAGGTCACGCTGGAAGACGGCACCGTCACCTCCGTTGACCATGGCTCCGTGGTGATCGCGGCGATCACCTCGTGCACCAACACCTCCAACCCGTCGGTCATGGTCGGCGCGGCGCTGGTGGCGAAGAAGGCGGTCGAGCGCGGCCTCAGCCGCAAGCCGTGGGTGAAGACCACGCTCGCGCCTGGTTCCAGGGTCGTCATGGACTACTACGAGCGCGCCGGGCTGGTGCCGTACCTGGACAAGCTCGGCTTCAACCTCGTCGGGTACGGCTGCACCACCTGCATCGGCAACTCCGGACCGCTGCCGCCGGCGATCAGCGAGGCCGTCAATGCGGCCGACCTGGCGGTCGTCTCTGTGCTGTCAGGCAACCGGAACTTCGAGGGCCGGATCAACCCGGACGTGAAGATGAACTACCTGGCGTCGCCGCCGCTGGTCGTGGCGTACGCGCTGGCCGGGACGATGGACATCGACCTGGTGCATGACGCGCTCGGCACTGACTCCGACGGCAAGCCGGTGTACCTGGCCGACATCTGGCCGTCGGCGCAGGAGATCGCCGCGGTCGTCGCCGACGCGGTGGCGGCGGAGATGTTCACCCGCGGCTACGCCGACGTGTTCAAGGGCGATGACCAGTGGCGGGCGCTCCAGATCCCGTCCGGTGCCACGTTCGACTGGGCCGCGGATTCCACCTACGTGCGGCGGCCGCCGTACTTCGACGGCATGCAGCTGACGCCGGCGCCGGTCCAGGACATTCACGGGGCGAGGGCGCTGGCGATGCTCGGCGACTCGGTGACCACCGACCACATCTCGCCCGCCGGGGCGATCAAGACCACCTCGCCCGCCGGCACCTACCTGACCGAGCATGACGTTGCCCGCGGTGACTTCAACTCCTACGGGTCCCGGCGCGGCAACCACGAGGTGATGATCCGCGGCACGTTCGCCAACATCCGGCTGCGGAACCAGCTGGCGCCGGGAACCGAGGGCGGCGTCACGGTGAAGGACGGCCGGGAGATGCCGATCTACGACGCGTCCCGGGAGTACATCGCCGACGGGACGCCGCTGATCGTGCTGGGCGGCAAGGAGTACGGGTCCGGATCCTCCCGCGACTGGGCGGCCAAGGGCACCCTGCTGCTCGGGGTGCGGGCGGTGCTTGTCGAGTCGTTCGAGCGCATCCACCGGTCCAACCTGATCGGCATGGGCGTGCTGCCGCTGCAGTACCGTCCCGGGGAATCGGCGGCCTCGCTCGGCCTGACCGGGCGGGAGACCTTCTCCATTACCGGGATCGAGGGCCTGAACAACGGCGGCCCGGTGCCGCATGAGGTCACAGTCACCGCGGACGGCAAGGAGTTCCAGGCAGTGGTGCGGATCGACACGCCAGGGGAGGCGGACTACTACCGGCACGGCGGCATCATGCAGTACGTGCTCCGCTCGCTCCTCTAGTCCTCAGGCGCGGGGCCACCAAGGTGGCGCAGCACTGCGGTGGCCACCGCCAGAGCGTTCACCGCTCGTTGTAGCGGCGGACGGCGACCTCGGACGGGCATGCGCAGTGCGCCTCGACCGCGGCCCGGCCGGCGGCCAGCGCCGCGAGGCGCGAACGCTGGTACTGGTCGTGCGGCCGGAAGTTCGCCTCCACCACCACGGCGGGGGCGTCGGCGGCCATGGCCCACAGCAGCTCCATGGATGCCGCTCCCAGCCGCTGTGACCAGGCCAGATCGGGTTCGGCCGGGCCAGCGAGCCCGTCGTGCAGCGTTTCCTTGATCCGGTCCTTGCACACCAGCGCGAACCCGAGCGCGGCCGCCAGCGGCACAGCGAGGCTCGACTTGCCTGCCCCTGGCGCCCCGGATACGACGACGAGCTGACGATCCATCACGTCACGCTAATGGGCGCCGCAGGCTGCCGCGGACGGACAGGTCTCACCATGGACTAAGGTAACCGGTCGTGGCTATGGATGCGTTTGACTCCGCGCTGGCGGGCTTCCGGAAGTGGGCAGAGACAGTGCCGCGGCCCGGCGATCCCGATGACGATATCGAGGAAGCAGAGCTGCTGCTCGACCTGATGCGTCATCTGGGTATCGCGCGCCCGGCGGACCTCACCACGTCCGGCCTGGAATTGCTGCTGCTCGAGCTCTACCCGGGCAATTACGCGGCGGAGGACATCGACGAGGCCGAGCAGACGCTCCGGGTCATGCGAGACCTCCTCGCCTGCCTCACGCTGAACGGCGCGCTCGCACCGGCCAAGGCCAAGGCGCTGAACCGCAAGCTCGACGCGATCGGGCCCAGCTTCGTCGAGGCGGTCCTGGCCGATGACGAGGACGACGATGTCGACATCAAGGAAGCGTTCGACCTGCCCGACGTGCTGCCGCCGGTACGGCTGCCGTCCGAGGCCGAGCTGGCCGCGATGGCCCGCGCCACCCCGATGACAGGTCAGCTGCTCGCCCTTGGCGCCTGGGTGGGCGATGGCCGCCCAGTCGACGAGAATCAGGACCTTGCCGCTGCCGACGCTGCCGAGGCGGCCGCCGATCTCAGCCTGGAGCCGCGCGACCTGCCGTACCTGTGGCGCCTCGCCCTCGACGGCGAGTTCGTCGAGCTGGACGAGGCTGAAACCCACGCAATCCAGGGTGAGCTGACCAGCGACTGGCACGACATCGAAGATGAGGAAGTCCTCGAAGTCTGGGACGTCCTGTTCGGCCTGGTGCTCGGCACGACGCTGGAGGTCGTCGCCGCGCACGATCCGCGCCGGGCGAGGGAGCTGGACATGACCGGCCACGGCGGCGGACTCGCGGTGCTGATGTTCCTGGCACGCGCCCAGGGCCTGCCGGTGGCCGAGGCCAGCGAGATAGTCCAGGAGGCGGCGACCGGCGAGCTGCCGGCGGAGCAGGCGGATAAGGCCTGGCAGTCCTGGATCCGTGCGCACGGCGACCCGGCGCAGCTGCTGCTGGACCAGATGGTCTCGCTCGGTGCCGTCGGCATCACAGAAGACACCGCCCGCCTCACCCCGCTCGGCCTCATGTCGATCCGCGATCAGCTTGAGGACGCCGAGGTGGAGGTCCCGCTGCTGCCGCTCCCGGCGCAGATGACCCCCGCACTCCTGCTCGCCATGGCCGACGCGTCACCAGAGGACTTCGAGGCCGAGGTCACCGCGTGGAAGTCGTACCGCACGCCTGAGGCGGCGGCCGCGGAGCTGCTCGATTTCGCCGCGCAGGCGGACGCGGCCGACCGGATCATCGCGGCGGGCCTGGCCGCGGAGCTGGGCGCCGCCGCCGAGGCCGCCTGGAACAGTGCGCTGGACATCCCCGAGCTGCGCGGCTATGCCAAGGGTGCCCTCGCGCAGCTGACCGGGGAGGATGCACCTGACCTCGAGCCGGGGGAGATGGCGTGGATGCTGCTCGACGGGCTGGTCCTGATCGGCTGGGACGATGTGGATCCGGAGGCGGACGACCTTGAGCCGCTGCTTGAGGCGCTGGCCGAGGCTATACCGGCAGGCAGGGAGCCGGAGGTGTTTGAGGGAATGTGGCGCACCGGGCACCCGGACGCCGCGGCCGTGCTGACCGAGATCGGCAATCACCACCCGGACAAGACGATCGCCAAGGCCGCCCGCAAGTCCGCCTACAAGGCAGCGTCATCCCGGAAGCCGCCATCAGCTCGCTGATAGTCGGCAGGCTCCGCGCCGCCGGCTGCGTCTTCGCGGAAGACGAGGCCGAGCTGCTCATCAAGGCCGCGCCCACGCCGGAAGAGCTCGACGCCATGGTGGCGCGACGGGTCAGCGGGCTGCCGCTGGAGCAGGTCATCGGCTGGGCGGAGTTCTGCGGACTGCGGATCGCGGTCGAGCCCGGCGTGTTCGTGCCCCGCCGCCGCACCGAGTTCCTCGTCGAGCAGGCTCAGCTGCTCGCCAGTCCTGGCGACATCATTGTCGACATGTGCTGTGGCGCCGGCGCGATCGCCGCCGCGCTGGCCGCGACCGTGCCCGGCGCGCAGGTGCACGCCGCCGATGTCGACCCAGCCGCCGTCCGCTGCGCCCGCCGTAATCTTCCGGGCGCCAGCGTGTACGAGGGCGACCTGTTCGACCCGCTGCCCGATGCCCTGCGCGGCCGCGTCGCCATCCTCACCGCCAACGTCCCGTACGTGCCGACCGCGGAGATCCCGCTGCTCCCCGCCGAAGCGCGATCCCACGAGCCGCACGTGTCACTCGACGGCGGCGCCGACGGCCTCGACGTGCTCCGCCGCGTCGCCGCCGCCGCGCCTGCGTGGCTGGCCCCGGGCGGCCACCTGCTGTCCGAGATCAGCGAGGAGCAGGCCCCCGCCGCCGTGGCCGCCCTCGCCGCGGCTGGCCTCGCGCCGCAGGTGGTGCACTCGGAGCAGCTCTATGCGACCGTAATAACAGGAAGATCCTAGATCAGAACGCCTGGTGGTTCCCGTGTCCAGAAATCCGCGTGAACCAAGTGGCCTTCGTCCGCAATAAAGAGGGCGATGGACGATGACACGCTGATCGCCCGCATAGCGGATGGCGACGACACTGCGCTCCGGGAGCTGTTCTTCCGGCACGCGACCTGGCTAGCCACCCGGCTGCGCGCGGTGCTGCCGGCCGCTGACGTGGAGGACGTGCTCCAGGAGACGTTCCTCGCGGCGTGGCGCGGTGCCCGCGGTTACCGGCCAGACGGCGCGGCCGGTGGCTGGCTGTGGGGGATCGGCCGCCGCCAGGCCGCGCTGCTGCTGCGCCGTCGCGGTCCGGTCGCCCTGATGCTGCCGGACGGGCTGGCGGTCAGCGACGAGGCGGACGGTGTGGTCACCCGGGCCGACCTGGCAGGCGCGCTTGCCGCGCTGGATCCGGCTGAGCGAGAGGTATGGCGGCTGATGTACGAGGAGGACCGCCCGGTCGCCGAGGTGGCCGAGCTCACCGGTGTGCCGGCCGGCACGGTGAAGAGCCGCGCTCACCGGGTGCGACGAGTGCTGCGGGCCGGGCTGGGAGGGACGAGATGAGCGGCATAGCGGGAGGCCGTCCGGGAGACCCGGCGAGCGGCCTCATCAGTGACATCGACCTCGGCCGGGTGTGGACGGGGGTGGCCGCCGAAGTCTGGCGGCGTCATCCCGGCCGGCTGGAGCGGCTGGCAAGCCGGCTGCTCCGCTCGCCCGGCCTGGCGCGGGCGCTGCTCACCACGCCGTCGCTGCTGGTGCCGTGGCTGATCGCCACCGTCGTGGTGCTGGCCGCGGGGGCCGTCGCGACGCTGAGCACCGGTCAGCCGCTGGTAGCGCTGCTCGCCCCGGGCGTCGCGGCGGCTGGTATCGCGTACTCGTACGGGCCGGGGATCGACCCGGCCTGGGAGCTCTCCTGCAGCATGGCGATCAGCGACCGGATGGTGCTGCTGGTCCGGGCGCTGGCGGTGTTCGCGCTGAACGCCGTGCTGGGCCTGGTCGCGTCGACGGTCTGCGGGCAGGCGGCGGCAGTCACCTTCGGCTGGCTGGTACCGATGACCGCGGTGTGCGCGCTTGCCCTGGCGGTCGCGACGCTGGCCAGGTCGGCTATCGCCGGCGCCGCGGCGGGCATGGCCGGCTGGGCGATCACGGTGCTGTCCGGCCGGGTGGCCAGCGGCCAGTTCACCGCCGCCGTTACCAGGGCCGCGCTCGTCATTCCGTACCTGATCGTCGCGGCTGGCTGCGCTGCCGTCGCCGCGTATGCGACAAGGATCCCGAGAGGAACCCCCCGATGAACGTCGAGATCGCGAACCTCACCAGGCGGTTCGGCCGGAACCAGGCCGTCGCCGGGGTGGACCTCGAGGCCGGGACCGGTGTGTTCGGCCTGCTCGGCCCGAACGGCGCCGGCAAGACCTCGCTGCTGCGGATGATGGCCACGGTCATCCCGCCGTCGTCCGGCACGATGCGGCTGCTCGGCCGCGACCCGGTCGCGCATGAGCCCCGCCGGGAGATCCGGCGCCGCCTCGGGTACCTGCCGCAGGCGCTCGGCTATTACCC
>Ga0209530_1000101_pt1 | contig 73762 bp, 65 predicted proteins | sample BlaSpr_A8_Ref_O1_FD_187987 | JGI IMG/M metagenome (GOLD analysis project Ga0209530, IMG submission 187987) | Forest soil microbial communities from Thunder Bay, Ontario, Canada - Black Spruce, Ontario site 2_A8_Ref_O1 (SPAdes) (version 2) | ecosystem: Environmental > Terrestrial > Soil > Boreal...
AGCTTTTAGCTCTTAGCTCTTTCCTTCACCAAAACTCCTGAGACTCTACCTGGTACCAAATTGCTCAAGCTAAAAGCTAAGAGCTAAGAGCTAAGAGCTAAGAGCCTGAGGCTAAGAGCTATCTTCTTTGAAATTCGGGCGAACCTAGCAGCAATCCTGCCATGGTTTTGCTGTCCGACTTTGGCTGGGCGGCGATCGAATCGGTGGTTTGCTTGGAGACATCGCCGTCGAGCAAACTATTTTCTAAAGCTGAGAGCGTCACAGCTGAATTATGTGGCGAAGAAGCGGGCTTAGTGGCTCCCGCCAAGGGAACTATATCCACCTTCGTGCCTTTGATCTTTCCATTCGCCAGTGCCAGAGCAAAATTCATGCGCGTGAGCAGGGCGGAGGAACTAACCCAGGTTTCCGCCTTCATGGAATATCCGGTGGGTGGCTGCGCGCCGAAAAGTGGCATGCCCATGTTCGAAAGTTGGCGGGTGAGCGATTGGGCGTCATCGACGTCGGCGCCAGTGGCTCGAACTGCCGAGGCCACAAATTCCAGCGGGGTTTTAACTTTGGCGCGGTAGGTTGCATCGTCCCAGAATTCCGGCGAACGGAAGAGCACGATCAGCACCTCGCGAATGTCGCCTTTCTTTTTCAAGAATGTTTTCGACATTCGATCAACCAAGGTCGGCGGTGGATCATCGGAGACAAAACGTTCGGCAAGTTTGAGCGAAATGAAGTGTGCCGTCTTTGGGCTGGTAGCGAGGCGGTGCAAGAGTTCCAAGCCTTCAGCTTCGCCTTGGGGCTTGATCTTGTGACCAAGCACGAATTTTGTTCCGGGCTCGTGCATACGCGGATCGAACTTGAAGCCGCCGCCTTCAGCGGGCTTGTCGATGGTCCATCCGGTGAAAACTTTGGCAGCCTCGGTTACATCGCGCTGCGAATATCCGCCGTTGACGCTGAGAGTGTGCAGTTCCAGCAATTCGCGTCCGTAGTTTTCATTAAGGCCGCTGGGGCGCTTGCCTTTGTTCGGGCGGGGAGTGGCAGGAAAGCGACCGCGCCATCCGCGAGGGTTCGCGGGGATACCCAAGGCTTGATCTGAGTTCGGGCCTACGCTCAAAAAATTATCGAGGTAGAAGAGCATCGCTGGACTTTTTGCTGTCGCTACCAACAGGTCTTCGAACTTTCCGAGCGCGTGCGGGCGAATCACATCCCGCTCGTAACTGGTCACCATCAGCTTATCCAGGCCCTTATCGGCAAAGACATTGAAGTGGTTGAACCAGAAATCGGTCATTACCTCATCCAATTGCCGCTCACTGTAGATTGCTCGAAGAAGCTTGGCTTGCATCAATTCACCGGTAACCACTCCGGTAGGGTTGTTCATGGCGAGCAAAGTTTCTTTTTGCTTTGGATTCATGCCCTGGAGAAAATCCTGCTCTTTACCGCCGCGGATGATGTCACCGAATGTGAGCTGGGTTGGAGGCGGCAAGCTCAGAACTTTCTTAAATCGCTCATCGGGCGGAAGGCCAGCGAGCCGCTGGACTTCGAGCTCAGCAGAGAGATGCTCCTCGCGGACACGAGCTTCCTCTTGCTCTTCAGCGGATAATTTCGCGGTAGTGGGAGCAATCGAGTCGCTGCTATCAGAATCTGTTTTCGCCGATGCGGTAGGTGCTGGTTCATTGCCCGTCGTGCTGGAACTCATTGCCGCATTGCTGGAGGAAGGAACCGTAGCGCCGTCATTGTGGGCCGCTTCCTTGCGTTCTTTCTTTTCCTCTAGACGAGCCAGTTGAACTGTATAGATCATGCGCAACGACGGGTCCGACGGCATAGGCCGCTTGCCGTTTTTCAGCTGGTTAATTAGTTGGTTATCGGGAAAATCTTGCGCCAGATCTTTGGCGCTCATGCGCAAAGTGCGAAAGCGGTCGAGGCGTGCGTCAAGGGAGCTGTCATCGATCTTTTCGGGATGCAGCTGCAAGTCGATCCATCGGTCGACTCCGATTGCCATAACTCGCTGCACATCTCCGGGACGTGGGCCGAAGGTGAGGCGGTTGAGAGCATGCAGGGCGCGCTTTTGCTCACTGGTGCCTGAAGCCGGACTATCCGGATATTTCTTCTTGGCCAGCAGGGGCGAAACGGCCGGCAGGCTAAGGGAAAGAAGAAGAACTGCGTATCTGGATAGGCGTTCCATGGGCACGAAGGCTCCGGATCGGGGGAAGACGACAGCGCTCCTATTATCAACCCAGAAGAAATATAAAAGTTTCCGGCCCGTAGTTACGAAAGGCGATTGCCAAATGTTCGTGTCTAGCTGAGTCTGAACCTAATTCAGCTTGACTAAGTCAGGTAAATCTTTCCGTGTGAGACTTTGTGCTGCAAGGTTGCAGCCAAGTGGTCAACGTCCGTGGGGGCGATGTTGACGGACATATGATCGGCGAGCAAAGGCGTGCGATTGCTGCCCACGGCATCGCGACGAACCTGGATGAGCAGAGCCTGGACCGCACCGGGGTCGTATTTCTGGGGGGTTAACCGAATCAGATCGCTGAGCGCCGCGCCCAGCGAAAGTGGCTCGCGGTAGGGACGCAGGCTTGTCATAGCATCGAATGTGTCGGCAAGAGCCATGATGCGCACTGGCATAGGCAAATCGTCGCCAGCGATTTTATCGGGGTAACCGGAGCCATCACAGCGCTCGTGATGCCAGCGGACAGCTTCATGGATTTTCGGCCAGGGAAATTCCACGCTGCTTACGATCTGATGGCCCACTACGGTGTGATCAGCCATCTCGCGGAATTCCTCGGGATTGAGTGCTTCCGCTTTGCCGAACAAACGCCGGTCGACGGCTACTTTGCCGATGTCGTGCAAATACCCTGCGCTGCGCAACGCGGCAACCTCGCCGGGTTCCGCACCCATAGCTTCGCCAATGGCGGCAGCGTAACGGCCTACGCGCAGAGAATGTCCGTGGATGTTTACATGTTTCACATCGATCGCGGTGGCGAAGGCCTCAAGCGCGCTGTCATAGAAGCCGTGCAGAGAAGCCATCAGGCGCAGATTTTCGGTGACGCGCTGCGCCAGAGTCTGAGTCAATGTGTGGTTGTGAACAGCGAGCCCAACATAACTGCACAGCATGGCCATGGCATCGAGTTCCGCATCGACGTAGGGCTCATCACCGGGGCGCCGGCCAAGGGCGATCATGCCGGCGAGTTTTCCACCTGACTTGAGGGGAGCGATGCACTTGAACAATTCGGGTGCAACGTTGCCATTGGAGCTGAGAAACACCGAGTAGGTGGATGCGTTCAGAACAATAGGGCCGCGAGCCGCGGTGAGAGCGTGAGCATGTTTCGGCAGAAGCGGAATGAATGCCGGATCGGGCAGCATGGCGAAGCCCTCGGCCGATACCGAGGTGAGCATGGTGGGCTTTTCGCTGAAAATAAAAAGCGCACCTTCGCGCGCGCCTGCAGCTTCCATTACCGTGGACAGCATGCGGCGCGATGTTTGTGAAAATTCGCGCTCGGATGTCAGCTCCGGTCCAAGATCGGAAAGAGCTTCCACTGTGCGCAACAGCCTGCGGAAATGATTGGTCTCCACGGCCACGGTGGCTTGCAAAAAGCTAAGCAGAATGAGCGTACCATGCAGCGGTTCGGGCGGTGGCGATCACTTGTTGGTTAGTTTGGTGCAATGCTGGCGCGGGTAAACGCAAGGTTATAAGTTAGATTCGTTCCGCGGTCTGCGGCTAGAAATGCTCACGCAATTCCGCGAAGCGGCCGACGATGAGAAGGCGTTGCGGCGGCGGAGCCGCATTTACCTCGTCGTGCTCCAGAACCCAGGTATTTCCATGTGGGATAAAGATGGCGTTCAGGCCAGTGGCCAGTGCGGGATTTATATCTGATTTTGGGCTGTTGCCAATCATCCAGGTGGAGCGGTGTTCGAGGCCGAACTTTTCGACGATTCTCTCGTACGCGGCTGCGTCTTTCTCAGCGACGATTTCGGTTGCCACGAAGTGCGTTTTAAGATTGGAGCGCTCGATCTTTCCGGTTTGTTCCACGAGGGCGCCCTTGGTCATCAAAATCAGTTTATGCCGGGCCGCGAGGTATTCGAGTGTTTCCGGCACATCTGGTAGAAATTCCATGGGGTGATCGGCAATGGCGTGAGTGAAGCTTTGGATTTGCGCGTGCAGTTCGGGCGTGATCGGATTTGTGCTGAGGCGCTTGAAGGTATTTACCAAAGCGTGCGCAAAACTGTGCAGGCCGTAGCCGTGCGTTACGATGCATTCGCGCTCCACATCATTCAGAACTGCCCGAACTTGCTCGGGAGAAAATTCGTGATGATTGAGGAAGGAAATGAATTTGGCGATGGCGCGCTCGAAATAGACGTTATTTTCCCAGAGGGTGTCATCGGCGTCGATGAGGAGAGTTTGGGGGAGCAAAGTCTTACCTCTTAGCCTTTGGCTCTTCGCGAATCAGAAGCGATTGCGGGTCTTTTTAAGACAAAATAACAGACCTCAACATTCAAATGCCGGTTCGATGAAGTCTACTGATTCAAGATGAGGGCTAACAGCTAGTAGCTAAAAGATTCCTACGCCACCCAGTCTACGTGCGCTTCCGGCCCAATAATCCCAGCCTTGTGGCCCATGTCCAGAAGGCGCGCGACGCCTTCGCGGCCCTCCGGGCCGTAGTCAAGAGTGCGCTCGTTGACGTACATTCCGACGAAGCGGTCTGCGGTTTGGCTATCCAGATCGCGGGCGAATTGCATGGCGTAGGACAAAGCTTCTTCGCGATGTTCGAGGGCGTATTGAATGCTGTCGCGCAGCGCCGTATTGACGGCAGAGATGGTCTGCGGGCCGAGAGCGCGGCGGATCGCGTTGCCTCCCAACGGCAACGGCAGTCCGGTCATCTTCTGCCACCAGCGGCCGAGATCGACGATGCGGTGAAGGCCGGCTTTGTCATAAGTGAGCTGACCTTCATGGATGATCAAGCCAGCTTCGTATTTGCCTTCGAGCACCTGGGGAATGATTTGATCGAAAGGCACGACTTCGGTCTCAATACCGGGTGCAAACAACTGCAGGGCAAGGTACGCGGTGGTCAGCGTGCCGGGAACCGCGATGCGTTTCTCCTTGATTTCACTCTGGGTGAACGCGCGCGTCGAAACAATCATGGGACCGTAACCTTCCCCCACGCTGCCGCCGCACGACATGAGCGCATATAGACCCTGAATATAAGGATAGGCGTGAAAAGAAATTGCAGTCACATCGTAAACCGCTTCCCGCGCCTTCTGATTGAGCGTCTCAATGTCGCAGAGAGTGTGCGTGAAACGCAGTCCCGGCACGCGAACCTTATTCGTCGCCAGGCCATAGAACATGAATGCATCATCGGAGTCGGGGCTGTGGGCGATGGAAATCTCGCGCACCCGCGAATCGCTCGGATGGGATTGCCTTATTTGCTGCTCCGAAGTTACTGTCATTGTCTCGACTCCGAGTGGTCACGCAAAGATTCGCGCCACTAACTGTTTGAGTTGTGCCTGGCCACCGTTCGCGATGCAATTCCAGCTGCAACCAGGACCTTGATTATTTCCGCAAACAAGAACCAGTAAAGACCCCAGCGGAAGGCTTGCGCGACGGAATGGGTAAGGACAGTAAGCCATGCCAATCCGCCGGTGAAGAGGAGAATCTCTCCGAGCAGACCACCCACGGCAGCGCGCGCGAAGGATTTGCGCCCATGTTCCATCACGTATCCCGTTAGCCACGCCACGAGCGGGTACGCCATGAGGAACCCCCCGGTCGGCCCAAGTAGTTGAGCGATTCCGCCCGGTCCTACAGGACTGAAAACCGGCAGCCCCATCGCACCCTCAGCCAGATACAGGGCCAAGGCGGCAAAACCGCGGCGGCTGCCAAGCAGTAACCCTACTAGCAGCACTCCAAAGTTCTGTACCGTTAATGGTACAGGGGTAAATGGAAGTGGGATGGTAATGTGTGCGCATAGAGCCACCAAAAAGCTGCCGCCCACAACCATCGCGACTTGTCGAGCGCGGTCAGAAATAAAACTATGCTGCTCCGCAGCGTTTACAGTTTGGATTGCAGATTTTGCCATGAGAGAGTCTCCGTATCAGGGCCTTTTGCAAAAGGCATCATCAGATAAGGCGAAATTTAAAGACCAGCATCCGGCCGATGTTCCACGTCAACTACGTTGGAGGATCCGTCCTGTGCTGCTTGGGCGGCCTGCAAATGCCGCCGTAACCGCATAAAGAGCGCGATGGCCACGCACACTACCACCAAGGTGCTCACGCCAAGAATCAGGAACCACCAGATCATCCGCACAACGCACTAGGATAACAGAAGCATAGCGATCAACTGACTTTCGCGGTGGTTCTCTTCTGACTCAGCGCCTGAATACGTTCGAGCGTGAAGTCAAGGCGATTGCGGGATTCTTTAGAGCTGGCGATGAGCTTTTCGATGTTAGAAAAGAACTTAGGGTCGCCGAGCTTCTTACGTAGTTCTTTCAGGTGAGGTTGAACCTTGGCAAACAGAAAGTACATTTCTCCACTGATGGAAGGTTGCAGGAACAAGTCGGCATTCAGAGCGCCGCTTAACGCGAAAGCCGCAGCCATGCTCCAATAGCTGCCCACCTGACGCAGCCATGCGTTCTGCTGCGTGCCCATCGCTGATGAAATCTTGAGGTAATCTTCCACACTCTGCGGCCAAAATTCGGTTTGCACCCAGCTCCGGGCCTTGCGCATTTCCGGTTCGCGGCGCAGGTCGTAGAGTTGGAGAATCAGTTGAGCATCGGTAGAAGTCGGCTTCTTGGACATTTTCTATCTCCAATTCAAGACGCGGAATATCGTCAAAAGTTCTTGTAAATACTCTAAGAAGGTGCGCTTGGGTATCAGGCGCTAGTTGCGGCCGCTTCCGGCGGAGGCGCTGGCCTTTCGTAGTCGCATTCTTTATTGGGGCAGGCGATGACCGGCCCTGCTTTCAGGTTTTTTTCGACTAAGTATTCGCTGCCGCAAGTCGGGCACTTCTCGGGAATTGGCTTGTGCGCGGAAGTGAATTTGCAGTTGGGATAATTTCCGCAGCCATAGAACGTGTTGCCCTTACGCGCACGCTTTTCGACCAGTTCTCCATCTTTGCATTCCGGGCACTTCACTCCGATAAAGTTCTGCTTCACGTACTTGCATTCCGGGTAACCGCTGCAGGTGGTGAACTCGCCGAAGCGGCCGTGGCGGATCATCATGTTACGGCCGCATTTGGGGCAGAGTTCGTCCAGCGGAATGTCGGGAACTTTTTTGCCTTGATCCAGCCGCCGGGTGGTTTTGCAATCGGGATAGCCGGTACAGGCCATGAACTGGCCGAAACGGCCGCGCTTGAGCACCATCACTCGCCCACAGTTTTCGCAATACTCTTCCTGCTGGGTTTCCTGCACGTCGGCGGAATCGAGATCGGGCAGGTTAATGGGATTTTCTTTGGTGAACGTGCAGGAATCTTTGTCCTCTTTGTCGTAAGTGCTGCAAGCATAGAAGGACCCGTGCTTGCCCCACTTGATGACCAGCGGCGCGCCACAGCGCTCACACTTCTCGTCCGTGGGCTTCTCCATTCGCTTGATGTTCTCCATATGCTTTTCGGCATATTTGAGATCCTTCTGGAATTTCTTGTAGAAGTCGGCGAGCGCGTCGGTCCACTTCTCTTTGCCTTCTTCGATGTTGTCGAGTTCTTCTTCCAGGCGGGCGGTGTAAGCAATGTCGAAAATATCGCGGAAGTTTTCCACGAGGAGATCGGTTACGACCAATCCGATCTCGGTCGGGGTAAACTTGCCGCCAATCTTCTGCACATATTGCCGCTCTTGAATCGTGGAAAGAATGGCGGAATAGGTCGAAGGGCGGCCAATGCCACGTTCTTCAAGCTCTTTCACCAGCGACGCTTCGTTGTAGCGCGGCGGTGGTTCGGTGAAATGCTGCTCGGGTTTCAGTTCCTTCAGCGTGAGTTTTTGTCCGGCTTCCAACGCGGGGAGTTTGTGCTTGAGCTCTTCGTCTTCCTCGTCCTTGCCTTCTTTCGATTCCTCGTAGACTCGCAGGAAACCGTCGAACTTCAACACTGATCCGGTTACGCGGAACCAATACACATCGCCATTTTTAGATTTTGCATCGATGTCGACGGTAGTCTGGTCGAAAACCGCAGGCATGATCTGCGAAGCGACGAAACGCTGCCAGATCAGCTTGTAGACCTTATACTCATCTTCTTTTAAATACTGCTTGATCTGATCAGGATGGCGCATCGCCGCGGTGGGACGGATGGCTTCATGCGCCGCCTGCGCTTCTTTCTTTTCTTTAAATGTGTTGGGCGTTTCCGGCAAGTAGGCTGCGCCGTATTCTTTTCCAACATACTCGCGCACTTCCTGAATAGCTTCGGGCGCGACTCGGGTGGAATCGGTACGCATGTAGGTGATCAAGCCGACCAGGCCTTCTTCGCCCAGTTCTACGCCTTCATACAAGCGCTGCGCGATCATCATGGTGCGCTTCACACTGAAGCGAAGTTTGCGCGAGGAATCCTGCTGTAGCTTGCTGGTGGTGAAAGGCGGAGCGGCATTGCGACGGCGTTCTTTTTTGTCTACGGAACGAACCAGCCAATCGGCTTGCTCGATAGCAGCGCGAACCTTTTCCGCATCCTCGCCGTTGGTGACTTCAATTTTTTCCTCGCCTTTACCTAAAAAGCGTGCGTCGAATGCGGGCGGCTTGCTGGCGGCCAGGTGAGCATCGATCGTCCAATATTCTTTCTTCTCGAACGCTTTAATTTCACGTTCGCGCTCAACGATCAAACGTAGCGCGACAGTCTGTACGCGACCGGCGGAAAGCCCGCGGCGCACTTTATCCCACAGAAGCGGGGATACCTGGTACCCCACCAACCGGTCGAGCACTCGGCGAGCCTGCTGCGCATCCACGAGATTTTGGTCTATGGCGCGAGGATGCTCGAACGCCGCCTGCACTGCCCGCTTGGTGATTTCGTTGAAGGTTACACGCTGAATGCGCGGCGGAGCGTCCGTATCTTCTTTTTTCTTCTTCTTACCCTTGCTTTTCTTTGAGTGGCCGTTGGTATCCAATTCAAAGGCGAGGTGGGCCGCGATCGCCTCGCCTTCGCGATCCGGGTCAGGCGCCAGGTAGATTGCATCCATCGGTCCGGCCAGCTTCTTCAACTTGGCCAGAACCTTTTCCTTTCCGGGGATGACGACGTAGTCGGTCTCGAAATCGTCATCCGTGTCGACGCCAAGCGTGCTCTTGGGCAGATCCTTGACGTGGCCAAGCGAGGCCTCGACGGTAAATCCCTTCCCCAGATATTTCTGGATGGTCTTCGCCTTGGCTGGCGATTCGACAATGACTAAACTTTTTAACAAAGTATCCTCAGTTTCCTAACGATTGGATTCGAAGCTAGCACGAATGGGTTGAAGGTAACAAGTTACTGTGAGAAAACGGTCAGCTGCTTAGCTATCAGTTCTCAGCTTTTTTCATCAGCGCTGTCTAGAAGCTTTTAACGAAATTCTTTCCTGGCATCTGCCTGACTTTACCGGTCAACTCCAGTTCGAAGAGGGCTGCGAAGATTTCCGAGGGGGACATTTCGTTTTCTAATCTTTCTACCAGTTCGTCAATGTGCATGGCTTCATCAGCTTTCAGCAGAGTCAAGATTTTCTGCTCGTGCGGAGGAAGCCCGCCATCCGGGAATAGAGATGCGGAAGAGGAGTCGCCGGATTCAGGCGCGGGTGGCGGGGTTAGCGCTAGCTTCACTTCCGGCGGCAGATCTTCCCACACATCTTCCCATGTCGCGACCAGCTTCGCGCCTTGTTTGATGAGGGTATTTGGCCCCCAGGAATTTTTGTTTGTGACATTGCCGGGCACCGCGAAGACATCGCGATTTTGCTCCAGCGCGCAGCGCGCGGTGATGCGCGTTCCAGAGTACTCAGCCGCTTCGACCACTAGCACACCTACGGACATTCCGCTGAGAATCCGGTTGCGGATTGGAAAATTCTGCGGCGCTGCAAAAGTTCCCATGGGAAATTCGGAGATCAGGGCACCGCCCAATGCCAGGATCTGTTCGGATAATCGCGAATTCTCTTTGGGATAGATCACATCGGCACCTGTCCCGAATACCGCAATAGTTTTGCCTTTGGCGCTGATCGCACCGCGATGGCTAGCAGTATCAACTCCGCGGGCCATGCCGCTGATAATGACCAATCCTTGCGCTGCGAGGTCGCAGGATAAACGCTCCGCCATTCCAGAACCGTAAGGCGTAGGATGCCGAGTACCCACCACCGCGATTCCGGGCTGCCTCAGGACTTCAGGGTTGCCGCGTACATATAAGACTAATGGAGGGTCGTAGATTTCTTTCAGCCGCGCCGGGTAACACGGATCTTGGTTGGAGATTACGATTACTTGAGCCGCGGCGGCCAGTGCGATCTCTTCTCGCGCCAGTTCGGCGGATTTCCCGGTGGCGATGGATTGTGCCGAAACTGCTTGAATTCCGGAGGCTTCCAGTTCGGTGAGAGAGGCGTGGAAAACCACTTCGACGCTGCCGAAATGCTCCACGAGCTTGCGTGCTTTAGTCGGGCCGAGACCTTGCGTCAAGGAGATGGCGAGCCATTCCAAAATGTGGGTTGCGGGTTGGGCGGAGACAGCGGTCGACAAGGTTAGCTCCAGATAGCCCTAATCTCTGCCTGACTTCGCGGACTGTAATAATTGGCGCGGCAGAGTGTCAAGGGAAGTTGTCACAAAAACCGCCTGCCCGGGCTTTGTTAGAATCAAAAAAGGAATGAAGCGCCTGCATATTTCCGCGATCTCCTACCTGAATACCGCTCCTTTAATGTGGGATTTTGAACATGGTGAGGCAGGCTCTGAGTTCGAGATTTCTTACACCTTGCCTTCGGGCTGCGCTCGAGACCTGCAGGCGGGTGCGGCCGATATCGGCATTATTCCTGCTGCGGCTTACACGCAAATTCCGGGGCTGAGGGTTTTGCCTGGTGTGGCGATTGCTTCTTGCCGCGCGGTTCGCTCCATTTTGTTGGTCAGTAAGGTGCCGATCGAAGAGATTCGAACTGTGGCTCTTGACGATTCTTCCATGACCTCGGTAGCACTCACGAAAGTTCTTTTTGAAAAATGGCTCGGGGGTGCGAAGGCTTATGCCTCGATGTCTCCCAACATTGAACAGATGCTTACCGCTTGCAATGCCGCACTCTTGATCGGAGACCCCGCTCTGCAAGTGGATCGCTCACGCTACTTTACACTGGATCTCGCGGAAGAATGGATTCGGTGCACCGGTAAGCCGTTCGTATTCGCGTTTTGGGCGGTTCGAGCCGAAGCCGCGTCCGAGGCGGCATGTCAGGATCTCGCGGGGTTATTTCAGCAGTCTCGGGATCATGGCCTTGCACCCGCAAGTCTCGATCAAATCTGCCGCGAGTGGGCTCCGCGGATCGGCATTACGGAAGCCAGCGTTCGTTCCTATCTAACGGAGAACATTCAGTATCGGCTCGATCCTGCTTGCCTGGAGGGCCTGCAATTGTTTTATCGCTACGCGGCTGAAATCGGCGCCTTGCCTTCAGTTTCCGCTATCGACTTTCTGAATTCTCCTAACCCCTGTGTAGCCTGATCCCCGAGCTGCCTGTACACTTCTACAACACAAATGCTCTTACATTTCCATCCTTTATTAGCGATGTCAGTGTGGCGGCATCTCCGCCGCATGGGCGGACCGGGCTTGGTGCTTTTAGGCATCGCGGACAATTCCATTGTTCCACTTACTGGAAGCATGGACGTTCTCACGATCTGGCTGGCCGCCCGGCATCGGGAGCCGTGGCCCTACTATGCGGCCATGGCCACGCTGGGCGCATTAATAGGCGGCTACATCACTTACGCGATTGCACACAGAGGCGGCAAGGAAGCGATGGAACGCAAGCTTTCGAAACGTCGCGCGAAACAAGTCTCCCGAGCTTTTGAACGGTGGGGCTTTGCCGGGGTCGCCATTCCTGCGATTCTGCCTCCGCCATTTCCTTTCGTGCCATTTCTCGTGGCCGCCGGGGCCATGCAGTATCCGCGAGGAAAATTTCTTGCGGCGTTATTCCTCGGCAGGGGCGTGCGCTACAGTATCGGCGCTTTCCTTGGTTTTCATTACGGCACTGCCATTTTGCGTTTCTTTTCGCAGTACTATCGGCCCGCACTAGCCGTACTCATAGGCCTGGCAGTAGTCGGGACGGCGACCTCTATCGTCCAATACCTGCGCTTACGGAAAAAGACCGCGTGATCGTGACCCAGAGCAGCGTCGCATCCGGCAACTTGGAGCTCGCCGTCATTCTCCGCTAGAATTAGTGGTGAACTGACATGTCCTTAACCAAACAGCAAGCGCTGGAGATGTTCGAATCCGATGACTTAATCGGCATCGGTATGGAAGCCGATGCCGTGCGCCGCCGGTTGCACTCCGAAGGCACGGTCACTTACATCATCGACCGCAACATTAACTACACCAACTTCTGCACGGAGTACTGCACCTTTTGCGCCTTCTATCGTCCGCTAAAAGGACCGGCGGCGAAGGAAGGTTATATCCTCGACTTCGACACAATCTACGAAAAGATCCGTGAGACTGTCGAACTCGGCGGCACCGGCGTGCTCATGCAAGGCGGCCTGCATCCGGATCTGAAGATCGATTGGCACGAGAAGATGCTGAGCGGGATCAAACAGAGGTTTCCGCAGATTCATCTGCATTGCTATTCGGCTTCAGAAATCATCGCTATTGCTGAATACAGCAACCTGAGCATCCGGGACACGATTCTTCGCCTGCGCGATGCCGGACTCGATTCCATCCCCGGCGGCGGCGCTGAAATTCTCGACGACGAAGTCCGCTACAAAATCGCGCGCCTCAAATGCCTCACCGGCGATTGGATTAATGTCCATCGCACCGCCCACCAGATCGGACTGCGCACAACGGCCACTATGATGTTCGGCGTGGGGGAGAATTACGAGCACCGCATCAACCATCTTCAGGAACTCTACGATCTGCAGGAAGAAACCGGCGGCTTCACCGCGTTTATCCCCTGGAGCTTTCAGCCGCAAAACACCGCCCTCGGCGGCCGCCACTGGGACGAAGCTACGGCGGTTGAATACCTGAAAGTCCTCGCTATCTCGCGCCTCTATCTCTCAAACTTCCTCAACGTGCAATCGAGCTGGGTCACGCAGGGACTCAAGGTATGCCAGATGGGCCTCCGCTTCGGTGGCAACGACGTCGGCTCGGTGATGCTGGAAGAAAACGTGGTACGCGCAGCGGGAGTTACCAACTGCACCACTGAAGAAGAATTACGCCGCATTATCCGGGATGCCGGATTTAGGCCTGCGCAGAGGGATACGCTGTATCGGCAGTACTTCCTGAATTAAACTCGCTATTACATTGGTCCGAGCCCTAGCACGCAGCGGGCTGGCCCGTGCGACGGCCTGCCGTTTGAAAATGCAAACGGCCCCGGAAATCCCGAGGCCGTTCGCGAGAACCGATAAATCGGTACCCCGTCAAGGTCACTCTCAATATCAAGACAACACTGCTGGAAATCAAGTTACTTTAAGGAGAGAAGCACCCCGTCCAGCGCACCCTCCACTTGTCCCTGAGAGACAAATCCTTCAGCAAAGAAGGAATGGATCTGGAGGGACTCGAACCCTCACCTAGGACCTTGACGGGGTCCTGTGCTGCCATTACACCACAGGTCCACGACAGGAGCTTAGGTCAGTGCGGAACCGATCTGACGTTCATGGCCCAATTTTGCGAAACAAGAGTTTCCTTTTGGGAAGGGGAAGCGGCTTCTGCTCCGCTTCCTCATGATCCTCTAACCACCAGTGTGAAAAACAAATTGTTACCTTAATCCTCTTCCGTTACCGGAAGCATAGTGGTAGCTTCTCTTAATTCCCTAGACCTCAAAATGGAAGCCAACGAATACGACTTGGTGGTAATTGGCAGCGGGCCGGCGGGCCAGAAGGCAGCCATCTGCGCGGCGAAGTTGCGCAAGAAAGTTGCCATCATTGACCGCAAACGAACCATCGGCGGTGTGTGCGTTCATACCGGCACAATTCCCAGCAAGACCCTGCGCGAGGCCGTGCTGTACCTGAGCGGCTTTCGCCAGCGCACGTTTTATGGACGCGGCTATGTGCTCAAGGATCGCATTGCAATGGCTGATCTGACCTTTCGCGCGCAATCGGTCATGCTGCGAGAGGTCGAAGTCATCAAGGCGCAGCTTCGCCGCAATTACGTGACGACGTTGGAGGGGGACGCGCGCTTCCTCGATCCTCACAGCATCGAAGTCAAAAGCGACGACGGTTCTCAACTCGTTCGCGGTCATCACGTGATGATCGCCTGCGGCACGCGGCCGGCGCATAGCGCAGATATCCCCATCGATGGCAAACGTATTTTCGATTCTGACCAGGTCCACAGTCTGGAAGAAGTGCCGCGCGATCTGGTCATTGTGGGCGCCGGGATTATAGGTCTGGAATATGCCTCGATGTTTGCCGCGCTGGGAGTAAAAGTCACTCTGCTCGATCAGCGCCCGCTACTGCTGGACTTCGTGGATCGTGAAATCGTCGAGAGTCTCTGCTTCCAATTACGGCAGTTGGGAACTGTCTTCCGCTTGGGAGAGAAAGTAGTTTCGATCGGGCTTGATGAGACCCGAGACCGCGTATTCGCTAAACTGGAAAGCGGAAAAAATGTTCACGGGCAGGGGCTTCTCTACACGATCGGGCGGCAGGCGAACAGCGATCTGCTCAACCTTGATGCGGCAGGAATATCGTCAGACGGGCGCGGCAAACTCATAGTCAATGAGCATTTTCAAACTGCGGTGCCCCACATCTACGCCGCCGGGGACGTGATTGGGTTTCCCGCTCTGGCCAGTACTTCCATGGAACAGGGACGCCTCGCCAGTTGCCACATGTTCGGAACTCCCGGCAAGATGCCGCCCAATCTCATCCCTTACGGGATTTACACCATACCTGAGATATCGATGGTGGGGCGCACCGAGGAACAGTTGACGCAAGAAAAGATTCCCTACGAAGTAGGGCTGGCCCGTTACGCAGAACTGGCCAAGGGACAAATGCTGGGTGACGAACAAGGTCTGCTGAAACTGATCTTCGATCCGGATTCGCTGAAACTATTGGGCGTGCATGTGATCGGCGACCGGGCGGCGGAGATTGTTCACATTGGACAGACCGTGCTCGCGCTGGGGGCAACCATCGAGTATTTTCGCGACGCCGTGTTTAACTATCCTACATTGGCCGAAGCCTACAAAGTCGCAGCCTTGGATGGACTAAACAAGCTTTAGCCCTAATGTCCCGAGCTTCGAAACTGTTCTTTTGTCCGCCATGGTTACCTTAGTTACTTCCGGCACCTTGGCTTTGCAGCAGGGACGACTTATGCTGTGCCTCCGGTATTGTCATGACCATTTTGGAGAAGCTACCCACCGTCATAACCGTCGCTGTTCTGGTTGGCATTTTTGCGGGACTTAAACGGCATGGCCGCTCTGCCCGCTTGCAACTCTGGCTGATTGCATGGTCCCTGGTTTTTATTCACTTCGTCGCGCAGATGGTGGAACCAGCTGGTGGAACCATCAGCCCGCTTTTGCTGGCGCTAGATTTAGGTTCGTTGCAAGCCTCCGCCGTCATCTTTATAGTCTCGGTTTCTTCCGTTGTGGAAGACCGTTTTAACCGGAACGTTTTGCTGCTGGTGACTCTCATACCTTCTGTGCTCTACGGTGTTGTGGATTGTTACGACGTGCACGTGCGTTGGCCTTTTGTGCTCTGCTTGATCTGCTGCTTTGGCGGCGGCGCCCTGTTCTTTCTTCGAACTCAAAAGAAGCCTTCTCTTTATTCCTGGCTTACTGCGGCAGTAATCGGAGTTGCCTGCATTTGGGCTCTTCGCGCCGCATTACACGGATCGTATGACGAAGGCTTAACGGCGCTTCTTGGTCTGGGCTTCGCATTGCCTGGTGTTTTTGTCTGTCGAAATTATTGGCGCGTCTCTCCTGGCACTCTAACCGTAGTTGTCGGGTTCATCTCCTGGGGAGCGGTGTTTCCTGTTGGAATGTTGACGGACCACCTCGCGCCGACTCTCAGTGTGCCTCCGGAACTTTGGAATGTTCCCAAAATGTTCGTGGCTTTTGGAATGATTCTGGCGATGGTCGAAGATAAGTCTGAGTCCATCGAGGCGATGCAGCTTAAAGAGCGGGCGCTGAATCGCCAACTGGAACGCTTTTCGGCGATCACTTCCCAACTCCTGAGTGGTGCCGACGTGGATTTCCTATGCGGTGAGATAGCGTACGCCATCACCGAAGTGAGCAACTTTCAGATCTCGGCCATTCATCTGGATAACGCCGGGCATGGCCTCCGGCTGATCGGTGCGAGCGGGCTTTCACCATCGGCATTGTCGCAGCTCCAAAGCAAATCAAAGCAATGGACTACTGAAGACATCAGAGATTTTTGTAGCCGCGGAAATCGAATTGGAGCGAACTCTTTCTTGCTCTCCCGGGATCTAGCGGCAAAGTACGATCCTGTAAAAAGCGGAAGAAGTTATCCAAAAAATTTGCATTGGAACAGTGGCGATGAGCTGCTGATACCTTTGCGCTCGGTGCAGGGCGGGTATTTGGGATGTATCGCCCTTGACGATCCAAGACAAGTAGAAGAAGTCAATGCCCAGCAACTTTCGCGCATCGAGTTGCTGGCCGCCGATTTGGCAGTTGCCTTGGAATTGAAGTCATTGCAAAGTCAACTCGTACAATCAGAAAAACTGGCAGCTCTGGGGCAGCTTGTGGCTGGCGTCGCTCACGAATTGAACAACCCTCTGACAGCGGTGATTGGCTATGGCGAGTTGCTTGGGGACGAAGTAGACTCGGGACCGGTCCGGACACGGTTGGAAAAGCTGGTGGGGGAAGGTCGCCGCATGAAGAGGATCGTGGAGAATCTTCTGCGTTTCTCGCGCCAGAGTGCATCGTATCGTCAGACCATCGATCTGCCGCTGATTGTGCAGGATGTTCTGGCGCTGCGCGAGTACCATTTGCGAACTCGAAATATTGAAGTCGTAGTTGCAATTGAGTCGGACTTGCCTCCGATTGTGGCGGATGAAGATCAATGCAAGCAGGTTCTGCTGAACCTCCTGAACAATGCAATTGATGCGGTTGAAAGCGGAAACAAGCCAAAGCGAATCACCATCCGGTCTTTTCAGCGTGGTGATCGGGCTTCAATTGTGGTTGAGGATACCGGCCCGGGTTTCCGCGATCTGGGTCGCGCCTTCGATCCTTTCTATACGACCAAGCCCGTTGGAAAAGGTACGGGCCTTGGCCTAAGCATCTGTCACGGAATTGTGAAGGAACACGGCGGGGAAATCAGAGTGGAGAACTTGCAGGAGGGCGGAGCCGCTGTGACCATCCGATTACCTCTCGGAGAACTTAAGGCTAAAACAAAACCTTTGGAATTGCCTTGGGGTTCAAGTCGAGAAAGCAAAGTGGATTCTTTTGCGAACACGCATTAGTGGTGCCCGCAACTTTTGCTGTAGCGTTTACTGCTGCAGGATCCAGTTAGCGATTTTCTCTAATACTACAGGCGAGATGGTTTCTTCAATCTCCGCATATTCGCCGGGGGCGCCGGTGGTCGCGGTTTGGAACAAGTGATTGAGTTCCGGTAATTCTTCCACCACGAAATGCTTGTTGCCGGCCTGTTCCAGCGCTTTGCGAATTGCCGGAAGATTTTGCTCCGGCAAGACCTGCTTATCTTTTGCGCCGTTGATCGCGAGCACAGGGCATGTAACCTTGCGCAGCGCGGTCGCTGGATCATAGGTCATGAAATAGCGGAACCAGGGCGAGGTGAACGCCTTGAGCTGCGTCCCAATTTGTGCCTCAGGCATGCCTCCTGTCATTTTATCCTTCAGCTCCTTTTCAAGTAGGGCAGGATCTTTTTCGTTTTCGACAAGTTTAATCAGCTCTCGCTCCTGGGCGGCATCGTTGGCGGCTTCTTTATGGCTCTTGCCACCGGCTTCTTCAATCGCCTCCAATTGCGCCGGTAGAACTTGATCCCCGGGGACGCCGGAGCCGGCCATCATTACTATAAAAGCAAGATCCGGGTCGCGCGCAGCAATCATGGGTGCAATGATGCCGCCTTCGCTGTGGCCAATCAGTCCAATTTTGTGCATATTGATCTCTGGTCGTGTCTTCAAATAAGCGATCCCAGCCTCAGTATCCGTGGCGAAGTCGGCGGTGGTCGCGATCTTGAAGTCTCCGGTAGATTTGCCCGTGCCGCGATCATCGGCGCGCAGTACTGCGATTCCTTTGCGCGTGAGATAGTCGGAGAGCACCAGAAACGGCTTATGTCCCATCAGGCTTTCGTCCCGATCTTGCGGGCCGGAGCCTGTGATCAAGACAACAACCGGAAATGGTCCTTTGCCTGGAGGAGCCGTAAGCGTCGCGGCCAAAGTGAGCTTCTGGACTTTGTTCTCGTAAGAGACTTCTTCTTCGTGATAGGGGTAGGGCCTGGTGGGATTCTGTGGACGCTTCCGTTCCAGTTCGGCTTTATCCTTCACGCGATGCAGCGCGAGCGGCAGGCTGTTACCACCTTGCTTCCATGTTCCGTCAATAGAATTCATGTCGGAGGCAATCTTGCCCTCGAACACTCCCCCGACTGCCGGCACGGTGATACTTAATGTGTTACCGTCGCGCGCGGTTTTGGCAGTTGGCACACCGTTCGCACCCTGATCCGGACTGTCCAAGGTTGACACGAGGCCGGCATCTGTATTCACGATGTGAAAGACTACGCGCAACTTGATGGTCCCGGTGTCCAGCATGCCCAGCCATGTGCCATCGATGTCGGAAGGCTTGACTGGGTTGTGCTGTTTGACCGGAGCGGCAGCGCGTTTGAACTCGAGCGGCAGCGGCTGGCCTTGCGACCAAGTTCCTGTGAACGTGCTGCCATTACTGGAAAGCTTGCCTTCGTAACTTCCATGAACCGCGTCCACACCCAAAGTCAATGTTGAATTCTTGAAAGAAATGGAACTCACTGGAATGCCGTAGGCCGCTTGATCAACGCTATCCAGAGTCGCTTTGAAACTGCCAGCGTCATTCTTGATAATATGCAGCACCAGGTGCAAATCGGCTACCCCGGCGTGCAACGTGCCTTGCCAGTCTCCGCCAATATCCTGAGCGGATCCCATGGAAGACACCGCTATAAGAAACGTCGGCAACAATACCCACGCAAGTTTCATACCTGTGTTCCCTCCTTGAGTGAAATTCTGCTGATGGTAGTAGCTTGGGATTACCTACTCAAGTCTTATGACAGTGATCAAAGTACACGAGACCTACGCCATTTTTTTCTTGGGCCGGGGATCGGAGCCGGATAGAATAAGCACGTATCTCGCCCAGCCCATCCCCACGGCTTGCACCTGCATTTCCCCAATCGCTTCTGAGCGAAAGTTGTTTAGGTGAATCGCAAGTTGGAGACATTTGATCTCAAGATGAAAATCAGTTCGGCATATCTAATCATGATTCTTCTTGCTGCCGCAGCGGGTCCGGCTGGGAGTTTAGCTGCTTCCAATCAGACCGTTCTAGGGCAGTCCGGCTCATCGAACGCTACTTTGAGCCTTGTGCAAGGAATTGTGGTGAAGGATCCAACCAGCGAGCCGATAAAGAAAGCTCTGATTGAACTAATTGCCGAAAGTCAGAACGACGGCAGCAACTATACGGCCGTCACCGACGCTGACGGCAGATTTGTAATAGAGAACATTGCACCGGGCCAATATCGGTTGTTTGTCGAGCGCGCCGGCTATCGGGAAGTTTCCAGAAACCATCGCGCTGCCGAGGGCCGTGTGGTTACGCTGAGCGCCGGGAATGAGATGAAAGACGTTGTCATTCATCTGCAAGCGGCGGCTGTTGTCGACGGGCGCGTCAGCGACGAAGATGGAGATCCCATGCCGGATTCTCAGGTCGCGGTGCTACGCCGGACGTATGTGGCCGGGCATAGTCATTGGGAGCAGGTTGGCGCCGAACGGACGAATGACTTAGGCGAATACCGCATCGCAGGCCTTGGGCCGGGAAGTTATTTTGTATCCGTGAGCCCACCGCCCAATTTCAGAAGCCTGATTGAAGCGAATGGCAATGCGCCTTCCCCAGCCAACCGAGCGCCTGCAAGCTCTGAGAATGCCACACCAACCTCCTACCAGACCACCTATTATCCCGGCACGCGGGATCGTGGTCAGGCAGAACCCATTCTGTTGCACGCGGGCGACGACTTCCCCGTAAATTTCTCGCTCATGCCGAGCCCTGCACTCAGCATTCGTGGAACGATAGTGAATCTGCAGCCAAGCTCGACTGTGAGCATCACGGTGCAAGGTAAAGATAGCCTCGTTATGAATGGCGCGGAGATGCACAAAGACGGAAGCTTCGAGATTCACGATGTTGCTCCTGGAAGCTACACGATTCTGGCGAGAGTGGAGAATGGCGTGGCGCCGATGATGGCGCGGCAGCGGGTGCAGATCACTTCCGCCAACGTGGAGGGACTTCGCCTGGCTCCGCAAGCCGGAGCCATGATTCGTGCGCATTTGCGCTTGGAATTCAGCGGAAGCGAACAGCCCGATCCAAGGCAAATGTTTCTCCGGCTGTGTTCCGTGGAAGACGATGACGATGGGATTAACGTATCTGATTTTGCAGACGGATTTTCGACGCTCGTACAGGGCACCGTTGATGGAAGCTTCGAGTGGAGAAATGTTTCGGCGGGAAGATATGCGGTGCAGATCTCGGATGCCAGCGAAATGCCGGAGTGGTTTTTGAAATCCGTAGCGGCTGGAGGTCGCGATGTTTTGGAATCCGGCTTCAACGTGAGTGGAGGTGCAATCGCGCTCGATGTGGTAGCGAGCGATCGTGCGGCGGCAGTCGAGGGCGTGGTGACAAATCAGAAGGGCGAAGCCGTAGCCGATAGCGTCGTGGTCGCCGTGCCTGAGGCGCGTTTTCGCAATCATCCGGAGCGCTATCGCAAATCGAACTCCGACCAGAGCGGACGCTTCACGCTGCGCGGCCTGCCTCCCGGTGACTATACCCTATTGGCTTGGGAAAGCATGGATGGGGAAGCTTATCTCGATCCAGAGTTCCTCAAGCTTTATGAAGGGCAGGGAAGAGCCTTGCACGCGAAAGAAGGAGAGCGGGCGGCTTCAAAACTAAAAGTGATTCCAGCTTCTGAGGACGAACCCTAATCAGTCACTTTTGATGAAGATGGCGTAAGCTTTGGAATTATGAAACTTATACTCACCTCTCTGGTTCTATTGGCAAGCCTCGCGGGCGGCATTGCTGGCGCCGAGGATACGCCCACAAACGCGCTGCTGGTGCTTGCCAAACAAGACGGCATGCTTGCCATTGTCGATCCCTCCAATCTGAAAGTAATTGCGCGAATCCCGGTAGGCAACGATCCGCATGAGGTGATCGCGTCTTCCGATGGCAAGACTGCCTATGTCTCGAATTATGGATCCGGTGTGTACGACACGCTGGCGGTAGTGGATCTGGTCGCGCAGAAGCGTGTGTCCTTTATCGACCTGGGACCTTTATATGGACCGCACGGGTTGGATTTCGTTAACGGAAAGGTATGGTTTACCGCCGAAACCGCCAAGGCCATTGCAAGCTACGATGTTGCGACGAAGCAGGTCGATTGGATTCTGGGAACCGGACAGAACCGCACGCATATGATTTACGTTTCACCGGACATGAACCGGATTGTTACAACCAACGTCAGTTCCGGTACGGTTAGCATTATCGAGAAGACCAGTGGCCATCCGGGCCCAGGCGGTCAGATGATCGCGGATTGGAATGAAACCATAGTCAAGGTGGGCAACGGTTCGGAGGGATTTGATGTTACCCCGGGCGGCAAAGAAATTTGGGTTGCGAATGCCGGCGATGGGACTATTTCTATTATCGACCTGGTAAGCAAGCAGGTGAAGCAAACTCTCGCCGCCGATGTTCCTACCGCCAACCGTCTGAAGTTTACGCCCGATGGAAAGCTTGCATTTATCTCAACTCTGCGCGATCCGGACGTAACCGTGATCGACACGGCGGCAAAAAAGAAAATCAAGCGAATTGCAGTGGGGCATGGGTCAGCTGGCATCGTGATGCAGCCTGATGGTGCACGCGCATTCGTATCATGCTCTCCCGATGGTTATGTTGCTGTTATTGATCTGCGTTCGTTGGAAGTGACGGGGCGTATCGAAGTCGGGCACGAACCTGACGGCCTAGCCTGGGTGAAGCGAAACTAGAAGTGGAAACAGCATGCTGAGATAAAGTCTGGATTAGACGAAATAATTAGGGCATTCCAGTTATTTTGTGGTCAATGGCGCTGGTCATTCGTTGTGGCGAGCCGCAGAAATTCTTACACGCGCAACTCTTACAATCCAGAGGGGTCCTCTGTGCGCAAAACTTTTGCCAGAGCCAGATAGCAATTTGAAAACACAGCACTTTGCATCGTTTGTGGATCGCCTTTGAGGGTTGGCACGTGAATTGCTTTGACACTGGTGCTCACACGGAGGTATTTCATGTCCACTCTGCCAGATACGGAATTCCTGCGCTTGTTGAAGAAAGATCTTGATTATTTCACTCACGCCCTGGAACGATTTGAAGGTCTTCTCCCCGGCGTGTGTTCAGCTGTGCAGGATCAATGGCGCTTGCAAGCTCAGGCTCGCAAAAACTTCACTCTCGATCTTGAACTTCTCGTGCAGAAAGCTGAACACTGCGCTCAGCTCGCAATGCGCAGTGCGGGAACCCACAGCGGGGAAGAATCGGCTTCCTGGTAAATCCATTTCCGTGGGGCGAGTTCTGCCAAAACTGCTCGTTTCGTGCGGATTTTAAGATTCAAGTAGAATGAAGTCTTATACCCGATCTACTTGCACGATTCCAATCTCATCTTGTTTTCTTCTCTGGCAGGCTGGGCCGCGCCGAAAGGCATTGGCCCTTACCTCCGCCAGCACCTGCTGGATAAAACTTTCCAGGGCCTCTATTACACGGATGCTTTTGATCGCGCGCTGCTGGTTCCGTATTTCATTGTTCTGATCCTGCTAGCCGCTTACGGCATGCACAGGTACATTCTGGTTTATCTCTATTACAAGCACAAAGAAAAGAGAACGACCGAACCGACCGCATGGTTTGACGAATTGCCGCGCGTTACCGTGCAGTTGCCCACCTTCAACGAGCAGTATGTGGTCGAACGGTTGCTGGAATCGATTTGCAAATTGCAATATCCACGGGAGAAGCTCGATATCCAGGTGCTCGACGATTCTACCGATGAAACCGTCGGCGTGGCTCGCGACTTGGTCGAACGCTATGCCGCGCTCGGAAATCCCATCAGCTATCATCACCGCACCAATCGTGAAGGTTTCAAAGCGGGGGCGCTGGCGGAAGGATTAAAGACCGCCAAAGGTGACTTTGTCGCGATTTTTGACGCAGACTTCACTCCGCCGGAGGATTTCCTGCTGCGCACGATTCATCACTTTACCGAGCCTAAGATTGGAATGGTGCAGACGCGATGGACGCACATCAACCGGAATTACTCTTTTCTGACGCAAGTGGAGGCAATCCTTCTCGATGGCCACTTCGTGCTTGAGCACTCAGGCCGCGCTCGTAGCGGTGTATTTTTCAATTTCAACGGAACCGCCGGGGTCTGGCGGCGCGCAGCTATTGAAGAAGCAGGAGGCTGGCAGCATGACACCTTGACCGAAGACACCGATCTTTCCTACCGAGCACAGCTTAAAGGATGGAAATTTATTTATCTTCAAGACGTGGAGTGCCCTGCGGAGTTGCCGGTGGAGATGACGGCATTCAAGACTCAGCAGGCACGCTGGGCCAAAGGGCTCATCCAAACGGGCAAGAAAATCTTACCCCGCGTGATGCGCAGTGATGCTCCCCTCCACACTAAGATCGAAGCTTGGTATCACCTGACGGCAAATCTCAGCTATCCGCTGATGATCGTGTTATCCGTGCTAATGCTGCCGGCCATGATCATCCGTTTTTATCAGGGATGGTTTCAGATGTTATTCATCGACTTTCCCCTGTTCATGGCCTCCACATTTTCAATTTCGAGTTTTTATTTGGTCTCGCAACGCGAACTTTTCCCGAAGAGCTGGCCGCGCGCGCTGCTCTATTTGCCATTCCTGATGGCGCTTGGCATTGGATTGACAATTACCAACACCAAGGCGGTGATTGAAGCGCTCATTGGCAAAGAAAGCGCCTTCGCACGGACGCCTAAATACCACGTTGAATCGAAAAAAGACAAAGTGCGTACCGCCAAATACCGCAGGCGGCTGGGCTGGGTGCCATGGCTTGAACTGGTGATCGGCACCTATTTTGCCTTCACGGTTGTATATGCGATCGAGAATGAGAATTTTGTCACTATCCCGTTTCTTCTGCTCTTCGTCGTTGGTTACTGGTATACGGGATTGATGTCATTGCTGCAGGGTCGCTTCTCGGGAGCTAGGCTTAGCGCCGAATCGCATGCCAAACCATTCCCCGTAGGCGTGTGACCGAAGCTCTTTCTTTTCGTTGGGTTGGTCATTTACAATGCATGCGCGAAATCCACTGGTCCGGCGAACTGATCGGAATATAGCGGCAAAGCGATCGACGGTTTCAAGGAGTATCCCATGCTCCACTTGCGCAAGGTTTCTTGCATCGTTGTACTCGCGTTCCTTTACATTTCACTTCTAAGTTGCGGCGGTCACGATTCCAATGAGTACTTCGTGTTCGTTGCGGCGAACCTTCAGGTGCCGTATTGGCAGGCAGCGGGCGCGGGATTTACAAAAGCGGGAAACCAGTTAAAAGTGCGAACCGATTTTCTGGGGCCGAATACCTACGATCCTAAAGCAGAGCGCGACGCGCTCGACCAGGCGGTCCAGCAGAAAGCAACCGGCATTCTGCTCGGCGTCACCGATCCCGGCTTGCTCAAGGACAGCATCGACAAGGCTGTTGCCGCGGGAATTCCAGTGCTCACAATGGATTCCGATGCCCCAATGAGCAAAAGGCTTTTCTTTCTTGGGACCAATAACTATCAAGTAGGAGTAACCGGCGGTTTGCGTCTAGCTCAGGAGCTAAAGGGCAAAGGCAATGTCGTAGTTTTCACTATGCCCGATCAGCACAACATGCAGGATCGTCTGCACGGTTATCGCGACGCGCTGGAGCGCACACCGAATATAAAGGTCGTTCGCGTCGTCGATATCCAAGGCGACCCAAGAATTGCCTTTGACACAACGACGCAGATTCTCGGCAAGGAGAAAGATCAGGTCGATGCGTTTGTATGCTTAGAAGCCCAATCCGGCAAGGAAGTAGCCGGAGTATTGAATAGTTACCACGTGGTCGGCAAAGTCGTAATGGCGATGGATACCGATCCGGAGACGTTAGAACTGATTCGGAGTGGCGCGATCGCCGCAACCATCTCGCAAAAGCCTTACACGATGGCCTTTGTAGGTATGCAGATGCTGGATAACCTTTACCATCACAAGCCCTCGAATCTTGAGACTGATTGGTCGAAAGATAGCTTTGCGCCGATCCCGTCGTTTGTGGATACTGGCTCCGCTCTCATCGATAAAACCAACGTTGATTCGTACCTGCAAGCGAAGCAGAGCGCAACGAGCGGGCAGAAGTAATACCCATTTGTATTCAGATCCGCGTCCTTACTGGGTTGACGCATGTCGGAAAATGCTGCATCAAGACCTTTCGCTCGTTCTATGGTGGCTTATGAAATGTATTCCTTGATGTATTCGTCTTCTGTGTGCGCCAGTTGATAGAGGTCGCCGTCGAAGATTACTTTGCCGTCGCGCAGGATCAGAAAGGTAAATGGCACTGAGCATTGTTTGCCCGGCGGCAACTGAACCATACGATTGCTTTTCGGATCGAACTCATGCGTTGCCAGGGTGAATGCATCCTGCAGGCGGTGAGTTACCAGCAAGGCGCTGGTCTTATTCACATCCCGTTGCTTCATAATTAATTCGATGATCGTGTTCGAAGTGACCGGATCGAGGCCGCCTGTCGGCGAATCATAGAGCAGCAATTCGGGCTGGGTAATAAGTGCGCGGGCGATCGCCACGCGCCGACGCATTCCTCCGGAAAGCTCTGAAGGGTATAGGTCCAGCGTTTGCTCGAGTTCCACGAAGCGCAACGCTTCGCGTACTTTGCGGTCAATTTCGTCATCGTAAACGCCGTGCTCCTCGGTCAAACGGTAGGCTACGTTTTCCCGCACTGTGAGAGAGTCAAACAGAGCGCTTTCCTGAAAGACCATTCCGATGCGCCGGCGCAAGTCGAACAATTGCTCCTCACGCATCTGGTTGATATCTTCTCCGAGCACGATAATGCGGCCCGAATCCGGCCGAATCAATCCGAGCGACAGCTTCAGGATCAGACTTTTCCCGGAGCCCGCGACGCCAAAAATAACCTTCGTTTCGCCTGCGCGCAGATGGAAAGAAATTCCGCGCAACACTTCCTTGTCACCGAAAGCTAATTCAATATTCTCGAACACAACCGCCGGTGCAGAGTTCTCCTGCGTTTTCAAGGCGGCGGAGTCGAGAGGCAAGGCTGGGGCGGACATGGAATCAATGGTAAGAAAGCGTAGCCATGAGAAATCGCGTGACGATCAAATCCATCATCAGAATCAGCACCGAAGCAGCCACCATGGCTTGGGTGGTAGCGCGGCCCACTCCCTGGGTTCCTCCGCGGGCATTCATCCCATAGAAGCAGCCGACGGTGGCGATGATGAAGCCAAAGATGACCGGCTTGATCAGTCCCATGAATGCATCCTGGAAGACTAGCGTTTCCCAGGCGTTCGACCAGTATTGGCGGGCGTCAAGTCGCAGCAGCAATTTTGCAATCGCCAATCCTCCGACCAGTCCTACCAGATCGGAAATGATAGTTAGAAAGAACAACATGAAGACAGTGGCGACCACCCGAGGCGTCACCAGCTTTTTCATTGGGTCGGTGCCCAGGGCACGCATGGCGTCGATCTGCTCGGTCACCACCATGGATCCCAATTCGCTGGCCATGCCCGAGGAGTTTCTTCCGGCGACCATCAGACTGGTTAGTACCGGACCCAGTTCGCGCACCATCGATGTCGAGACGAGTTGCCCGACCAGCGTAATCGATCCGAAGCGTTCCAGCGTATTCGACGCCTGCAGAGCGAGAACGGCACCGGTAAAGAAGCCGGTAAGAACGACGATAGGTAGAGAGCCAACGCCGATCGCGTCGGCTTGTTGAATCATGTCGGCGAAATAAAGAGGCTTACGGAAGAGATTTGCGAGCGCATGCACGCAGAATAGAACGTAATCCTGCACCGTCAGGACTTTTTCCTTGGCGAGATCGGTGGGCGAAATTAGTTCCATGCTCTTAGCGAAGCGCGGTAGAACATACCACGCTTTTCCGAACTATAGCAGAGAGCGCGGGTTCAGAGATGATAAAGGGAGCGGGGGGATTATCCGCGTGTTTTTTTCTTAATTTCTATATTGAGGCGTCGAATTTTCTGATTCAGAGTGGATAGTGGGACTTTGAAGCGCTCGGCCGCTTCGGTCTGGTTCCAATTGCATTTTTCGAGCATGTCGCTGATGATTCTCTTTTGAACGTCGTCCACAATTTCGAAAAGCGACGCGTCGCTCGGCGGATCGCGCAGAGTTAATAACGACCCCCGTCCCAGAATATTATCGGGTAACAGGTCCAGGGTAATGTCGGTGCCGGAGGATAAGACAACGGCACGCTCGATGACATTCTCCAGTTCTCGTACATTTCCCGGCCAGGAATAAGACATTAGCGGCCGCAACGCCTCTGGAGTGATGCGGCGGACCGGACGATCATTCTCTTCCGAGTACTTCCTCAGGAAAAAGTGGACCAACAGAGGAATGTCCTCTCTACGCTGGCGCAGAGGTGGAAGATCTATGGTGATCACATTCAGGCGGTAAAACAAGTCTTCACGGAAGCGGCCTTCGCGCACGAGTTGGCGTAGATCGATGTTAGTGGCGGCGATGATCCGGACATCGACCTGAACTTCCTGCACTCCGCCGAGATGCATGAAGCGGCGGTCCTGCAGCACGCGCAGGATTTTTGCCTGGGTTTCGAGGCTCATGGTCGCAATCTCGTCAAGAAACAGCGTGCCGCGATCCGCCATTTCGAACAGACCTTTTTTCGACGCGATTGCGCTGGTGAAGGCGCCCTTTATGTGACCGAACAGGGTCGATTCCAGCAAATCCGTCGGCATCGAGCCAGTATTGACAGGGACAAATGGATGGTCGCGGCGTGGAGAATTCAGGTGCAGCGCTTTGGCGATAATCTCTTTGCCGGTACCACTCTCTCCCTGTAAAAGTACCGTGGATCGGCTGTTGGCAACCTGCGCCACCAAATCGAAAATCTTCAACATCGGTTCGCTTTTGCCGATGATGTTTTCGAAATTGTAGCGCTGCTTAAGAGCGCGTTTGAGTTGAACGTTTTCCGCTTCGGCGCGACGCCATCCCACCGCAGCCCGCACGTCGGCGAGAAGTTTCTCATTATCCCAGGGTTTCTGAACGAAATTCGTGGCGCCGCCGCGCATGGCACGGACCGCGTTTTCTACTGTGCCGAAGGCTGTAATCATGATGACTGGCAGCCCGGTTTCATGAGAGCGAATCTCCTCAAGAATTTCCATGCCGTTGCGCCCCGGCAAAGTGAGGTCCAGCAATATAAGGTCGAAGGGATGCTCCCCAATGCGCTGCAATCCCGCCTCGCCGGTGGCCGCCGTTTCCACTGCAAAGCCCTCCAGTTCCAGCAAAGTCTGCAAGGACTCGCGAATCTCGGCTTCATCGTCAATGATGAGCACCGCTCCCGCCATCCCGGAATTTTCGCTGATCGCTCCGTTCGAAATCACTGCTGCCTCAGACATATAAATCCTCGAGCGCGGTTACGATAGCGCCGTTTCAATTCTCCTGCTTGAACATTTTCGGTTTGGCATGTTTCGTCCGCATGCGGGTTTGCACAGGAAGCCCTATGCGTGCACTGGTTTCTTGCTTAACGGAAAATCCAAAACAAAGGTAGTTCCTGCTCCAGGATGGCTCTCGACACGGATCTTCCCTGCGTGCTCCTGAATGATTCCGTAGGAAACTGAAAGCCCGAGGCCGGTTCCGCGTGGTTGGCCTTCCCGCAAAGAATTCTTGGTCGTGAAAAAAGGATCGTAAATGCGCTGAATGTGTTCGGGCGCAATGCCGGAACCACTATCCGATACGCGTACGCTGACGCTTTCTCCATTCATCGTGGTTACGCGTAGCTTGCCGCCTCCCGGCATGGCGTCTTTGGCATTCAGAAACAGATTGAGAAAGACCTGCTGCAGTCGGCCAGCGTTGCCTTGTATGGCGGGAAGCTTGAGCGAGGGTGAGTTCTCGACTTCTACCCGGGCGACCTTGAATTGATGTTCAAGCAACGCCAGGGTGTCGGCAATCACTTTATTTACATCGACATCGCCGATTTCGCTGCCGCTAGTGCGGGAAAAATTCAGGAGATTGTTTACGATCTCAGAGGCGCGGAACGTCTGCCGCGTAATCTTTTCCAACAGGCCGGATTTCTGTGGATCGCCTTGCAGCTGTTTCGAGAGCATCTGCGTGTAGGAGGAAATTACGGCCAAGGGGGTGTTCACTTCGTGAGCCACACCAGCGGCGAGCAGTCCGATGGACGAGAGCTTGTCCGATTGCGAAAGCTGAGCTTCCAGTTCGATCCGTTCCGTAATGTCGTCCATGATGATTAGCCGGCCGATCACCTGGAACTTGCGCGTGACCAGTGGAGCGATGGCGACATTCACCGTGCGAACTTCAGCAGCGGGCGTTTTGAGGCGAAATTTATAAAGATTGTGAATGCCGGGAATCTGCCGTATGCGATTGAATTCTTCCACGAACTCAGCGGGGAAAATCGATTTCAGCGGCTGGGTCAGTGTTTGCCAGCGAGGCAGCGCATACATCACTTCCATCTGCGCGTTCCAGCTCTCGACACGATCTTCCATATCGAGCGCCATCACGCCCACATTGATGGATTCTACGATGTTCTCATTGAAATCCTTCAAGCGTTCGTACTCGGCGGCCTTCTGCTGCAGAGAGGCATAGAGCTGTCCGTTCTGGATGGCAATGCCAAGATATCCGCCAAGCGTCTCCAACAATTCCATATCTTCGCTGGAAAGGAAATCGCCCTGCGAAGTCTTACCTAATCCGAGCACCGCAACAGTCTTCTGTTGCGCGCGGCAGGGAATGTAGTAATTCAAATCAAGTCGCGCAATTGCCTGCTGGGCAGATGGAGTTTCGCGCGGCACTTGGTGTGTATTCTCAAAGAACAGGTGGCCTGCATCTTCCGGCCGTGGCGAACTGAGGAACGAAAGATCAAGGTTGCCGATGGAGGGTAGGCCAACAGACTTGGCCAGGGAAAACTGCACGGGCTCGCCGCCCGCAAGAAAAATCGCGATGCGGTCAACCGCCAGCGTGTGCGAGAGCCGGTCCGTCAATGATGACAGCATTGTGTCCAGATCGGTTTCGGAACCTAACTCGCGTCCAAATTCAAGTAGCGTGCGCCGATAGTCATAACGGGCGCGATAGAAGTATTGATCGACGCGGTCTTGAATCCATTTGCGAACTGGATCGAACAGGAGCGCGGTAACGACCACGGCAAGAATCAGGCCCACGGGCCCCGTGCCCGGCTTACGCATTTGCACCAGTTCGGCAACTCCGGCAACCAGCCCGAAATACATTCCCACAACAATGGCGGCAGCCAGTGTGTAAACCACGCCGCGCTTAAATATGAGATCCACGTCCATCAAGCGGTAGCGGAAGATGGCGTAACCGAAAGTGAGCGGCAAGAGCGCCAGTGAGAGAGCGGAGACCTTCATCGCCGCATCAGGAAGGGATCCCATTAAATACGGAAGAACGTAAAGCAGGGAATAGGGAATGACAGCAAGAATAGTGCCGCGCGTGACCCACTTTAATTGCTGCCGCAGAATCGTAGTGCTGGCGCGCCGGTAGCTGTACCAGAGCACTGTGGCCGCTGCTAGGAAGAACAGCGATCCATAGGACATTTCCATGCGGTCAAGATTCCAGCGCAAGCGCTCGCTGGCCTGCAACCAGCGCATGGCGCCCAGATGGATGGCCAGCAAGACCGCCCCCGGCACGTAAACCAGCGAAAGCATCCACGGATGCCTCTTTACGAATTCGCGTTTCTCTGGGAAGGTCAAAACGAAATGGAGAAACAGGGCTGGCTGCAGGATTCCGGCGGCGATATTTCCCCAATAAATGGTCCAATCGAAATCGTTCAGCTTACCCGTGTATTTGAATGAATAGGCGATGAACGAGACGAGACAGAAGATGTAGAAATGAGTCGAACCTGGTGCCGTCCAACGCCGGAGCAAAACATAAAGGCCGATGCCAAGATAGATAAGCGCAATCAGCCGCAGCCAATTGTTAAGCGAACGCTCCGCCGGCACCAGGATCACACTTGAGTCAAGCAGAACGGAGTGCCGCAACAGGGAATAGGCAGCCTTTGACCACACGCCGTTGCGATAGAGCTGGCGCTCCAGCCCTGAGGTGTTCTGTACCTCCTGGCCATTCACGGAAATAAGCTGATCCCCCGGCTTAATGCCGCTCCTGGCGCCGGGACCATTCGGATCCACCCGGTCTGCCGTAAGCCGGCCACCTTGTTCCACCCACCACACGCCGTCATCGGGAACGGCGGACCTGAGTTCAGACTGGAAGTTGAAACCGGCAAACACCACCGCAGCCACGGTCAGCAGGAACAGAAGGACGGCAACAAAGCGGACTTGGCTTTCGCGGTTCATGGACTTCGACGGCGGTCCAGAACCCTTTACGGGCTGGACCGGGGTGGGACTCGCGTTCCCCCGATCATGAATGAGCAAGTTCGCTGCCAAGTGAATTTCCGCTCCGAGATTGCTAAGTGAAGCAAATGCCGCACTTGCGGGATTATAGACGGATTTTCGAACGCGGGTTACAGCTTTCTGGAGGTTGCTGTGGAATTCTGTATGTAACTGCCCAGCAAAGGCTTAGAGGGGCATGCGTACAATCAGGGTTGTTCTCCATCGCATGAGGCTCCTCGCAAAGTGCGCCGCCGGGACTAGCGGCAGAGAGGCACCAGTGAGGCCACGCATGATTCTTCTGGAGTGTTGCATCCCGAATGCTTTCCCGTGTGCTCCGCAGTGCCTGGCATTTGTCCCGGCTTCCTACGACGGCCAGTGCGCAGTGTGCGGCTCTCCCGGCGATAGATTGAGCTGAATCGCGTTCATCAGCTCGTCATTATCGGCTGGCTTCTGGAAAAATGCCGCCGCTCCGGCCTTTAAGGCTCGCTGCTCGTTGCTCTGTGGATCGCGGGCACTCAGCACGATCACCGGAACGCTGGCCAGCGCGTCGATGCTCTGCAGACGCTCCAGAACAACAAAGCCGTCGCCCACCGGTAATCCCAGATCCAGTACAATCAGCGCGGGATGTTCTTTCTGCGCGGCCGCGACTGCGCTGTAGCCATCAGTAGCCGTGGTCACTTCGTAATTCTTAGCGCGCAAACGAAGGCGCAAGGCGCGCACTAAATCGGGATCGTCGTCGACTACCAGGATTTTCGGTTTTTGCATTGGAATTCTCCTTTGGAGTTTAGTGCCGGTTAGTTAGAACTGTAGGGTTGGTTTCCGCGCATCGACTGTTTTCGTTCCACACTCGACTTGATCATCTCAGTGAAGATGTTTGCGACTCGTAGCACTTGATCGTCGAGAGGTTGGCTCGAAAGATCGATGGGAAGATCGACTTGCGCCGCCATGATGGTCACGGTACATCTGCTTTTAAGACCCGGTACTCTTTCCAGTTGCTCACGTATACGCATGGTCATAATTCCCGATTTATCGAGGTCTGTAGAGGCTGCGATGAAGAACGTCTCCGCAGCGCCGGCAGTCCCCATAGGAGGAAGAATCAGATCTTTATCGAGGTAGACACAACGCTGTAAGATTTCCAGGCATTGCTGTGCAGTCTCCTTCCAATTTCCTCTCGGCGGAGTCGATAGCGGGGTCAATTGGACCCGCACCAGTACAAACGAAGACCGCAAGGAATCAGCCTGCGTAATGACCGGGGCGAGCATTTTGGCCAGGGAATAGACTGGGAGCGTGAAGGTAAAGGTGCTGCCTTGTCCGGGCTCACTGGAAACGGAGATGCGTCCGCCATGGAGCCGCACGATTTCCCGGCTGATGAACAGCCCCAAGCCCAATCCCGAACGGTTGTTATCGACTGCATCAGGGTCTTGATACAGTCGCTCGAAGATTAAAGCTTTGGTTTCGGGATTGATACCCCGCCCGGTGTCGCTCACCGATACATAAATCATGCCTGGGTCGGCTTCCACAATATTGGCTTGCAGCATAATGGCGCCTCCCGGAGGCGTGAACTTAATAGCGTTATCGGTCAGGTTAATAAGGACCTCCAGCACGCGATCCGGGTCGGCGAGCACCAGCGGCAGGTTCACGTCAACTCCAACTTCCAGACCAACGTTTTTTGCCTGGGCGGTCGGCCGCAGCATGGCCGTGGTTTGCTGGATCAGTTCACCGAGAGGCACGCAACGCGGTTCAATTCTCATCTTCCGCGTCTCGGCGCGAGTGGCTTCGAGCAGGTCGCGCAACATGGCATGCAGCTGATTCACGCTCTTCAAGACGGTTTTCAAATGGTCGCATTGATCAGGCAGCATAGGGCCCGCAATCCCGTCCAGAAGGAGCGTCACATACTGGTGAATGCAGGTCAGAGGAGTCCGCAGTTCATGAGATACGTGATCGAGAAATTGATTCTTGAAATCGATTTGCTGCTTCTGGGCAATCTGTAGCGACAGCGTCAACGCCTGTCGCTCGACGGCATAGCGGATGGCCCGCTCCAGGTGCTTGCTGGAAATATCGCCTTTGACCAGGTAATCCTGGACGCCTTGGTTAACTGCTTTCTCGGCCAGCACTTGATCGTCCTGCCCGGATAGCACCACAATCGGCACATTCGGCGAATGATCGCGGACCCGCCGAAAAGTCTCCGCTCCATGGCTATCGGGAAGATTGAGATCCAGCAGAATTACAGAAGGAGTTTCACTGGTCAAAGAGGCCAGTCCGTCGGCCAAACGGTTTACGCAATTTACGCTCACGGGAGATTTTCCTTCCATCAGCCTCAGACGCACCAGATCCGCATCTCCCGGGTTGTCCTCAATCAGCAATACCTGCGTGGTGCGAGCATGCATAGGTTTCTATTCTCCTTGCGGCGGAAGACATACCGTGCCGGACCAAAATTCGTGGATGGACTTCATCGCGGAAAAATACTCTTTCAGATTGCCGGGCTTGCAGACGTAGCAGTTGGCTCCTAATTCGTAGCTGCGCAAAATGTCCTTGCCCAGCTTTGAAGTGCTGAAAATCACGACCGGTATATGTTTCAGTTGGGGATCCGACTTCATTACAGCCAGTACTGACAAACCGTTTCTCCTAGGCAGATTCAGATCCAGAATCATCAGGTCGGGAGCGTCCATTTCTGCATACCTGCCCTCTTTTCGCAGAAAGGCGATAGCTTCCTCGCCGTCCTTGCAATCGCTGATTGCAGTAGGAATCGAGCTTCCAGCCAAAGCTTCCCGCGCAAGTACTACATCGGCGGGATTGTCATCCACCACCAGTAGAACTAAGCCCATTCTCATGATTGCGGGGTCTCGGGCGCGCTACAAGTTGCCAGCGGCAGGGTAAAGATGAAGCTGGAACCGTGGTCAACTTCCGATTCGACCCAGATTTTTCCGCCGCAGCCCTCGACGATTTTCTTACAAATCGCTAATCCGATTCCATTACCCGGATATTCTGTGCGGGCATGCAGACGCTGGAAGACTACGAAAATGTTCTCCAGATGTTCGGGTGCAATTCCGATCCCGTTGTCCATCACATTGAACCGCCATTCCAAATCATTCTTTTCAGCGCTGATGGCGATGATTAGTGGCTCATTTTCTTGCCGGAATTTAATGGCATTTCCGATCAGGTTCTGAAAAATTTGCGCCAGTTGAGTGCGATCGCCCCATAGCGTGGGCAAAGCACCAGCCGTAATTGCTGCCCCGCTTTCCTGAATGGAGGAAGAAAGAGTCTGCAACACTTCCAGCATCATGGAGTTGCATTCGACCTCGCGGCGGGCGACGTTCCGGCCCACCCGTGAAAATGCCAGCAGATCCTGAATCAGCACCTGCATGCGCTGCGCTCCCTCGCTGGCGTAGCCGATGAATTTGTCGGCATCGGCGTCGAGTTTCCCCAGATAGCGCTCCGCCAGCAACTGGGTATAAGCCGTTACCATGCGGAGCGGTTCTTGCAAATCGTGGGAAGCCACATAGGCGAACTGTTCCAGATCGGCGTTCGAGCGCTCCAATTCTGTGGCTTTCCTGGACAAATCGAGTTCCGCTTGCAGCCGCAGCTGGCGCGTTGCTTTTTCTTCCAGAGCTCGGCGAATGGCCTCCGGCAAACGCGCCAATCCGTCTTTCAGCACGTAATCGGTGGCGCCGCGCTTGATGCATTCGACCGCAGTCACATCTCCCAGCGCGCCCGAGACTAAAATCAGCGGAACATCCAAACCCTCCCGGTGCAGCACGGCCACCGCTTCCATCCCTTTCCACGTCGGCAGGTTGTAATCCGCCAAAACGATGTCGGGGTGGTGGGCATGGAGCGCCTTGGTGAAGGCCGCTTCATCCTGCACGACAACCGACGCGACCTCGTAGCCGTTGCTACGCAGCGAGCGCAGAATCAGTTCGGAGTCCAGTTGGTTGTCTTCGATCAGCAGAGCCCGCAGCTGGACTTTCAGCTTGGTGCTGCTTTCGGCCTGAAGCTTTACTCCCGTGGCGTTCATTTCGCCTCCGCCGCCAGCGGTATATCAGAGACCACTGGAGCCTGATTTACTACCAGCCAGTACAGCCCGGCCAGCTTGACCATTTTTCGGAACTCGTCGAAGTCCACCGGCTTCTGCAGATAGCTGTTTACTCCCAGTGCGTAGCCCTGCACGCGATCGCGTTCTTCTTTGGAAGAAGTCATCAGCACCACCGGAATGGTCCGGGTTCGCTCGTCCTCCTTAATTCGTTGGAGAACCTGCAGGCCATCCACTTTCGGGAGTTTCAGATCAAGAAGGATAAGCTTGGGAGGATGGTCGAAAGATCGGTCAGAATGCGGTCCCGAGCAGAAAAGGAAATCGAGCGCCTCTTCACCGTCATGCGCCACGAATACATGATTGGCCAGGCGCTCGGCGCGCAAGGCGTGCAAAGTAAGGTCAACATCGTCCTGACTGTCATCCACCAGCAGAATGTCGATTTCGTTTGAGTTCATGAGCTCGCTCCCGCGGAAATAGTTTTGTTCTCAATCTCGTTTTCCTGCGAATTAGTTTTCGCAAGTTCAAGGGCGAAGAAGAAGGTTGTGCCTTTGCCCAGTTCGGACTCCGCCCAAACTCGGCCGCCATGTTTGCTGATAATGCGTTGCACCGTGGCCAGGCCGATGCCCGTGCCTTCGAACTCTTCAGCTTTGTGCAGCCGCTGGAAGACGCCGAACAGTTTGTCGCTGTACTTCATATCGAAGCCGACACCGTTGTCGCGAATCCAGACAACGAGCTTTTCTTCTTCCTGCCTGCCGTCGATCTCGATGACCGCACACTCGCGAGGGCGCGTGAACTTGAGTGCATTGGCGATCAGATTTTGAAAAACCTGCTTGATAAGAACCGTATCGCACTGCGCCTCCGGCAAGGGCGCAATTTTCCAGGTCACTTGCCGGTCCTGAGTTTCCGGCTGCAAGAGCGAGACCACTTCCTCGATGACCGTATTCAGCGCGGTGGGTTGAAGCTTGAGGGAGTGCCGCCCCACCCGTGCGAGGTTTAGGAGCTCATCCACCAGAAGCCCCATGCGGCGAACGCCCTCTTCGATGCGCTGCAAATGACGCTGGGCTTCGGCACTCATCTCCGACCCGAAATCTTCCATCAAGATTCTTGAGAATCCTCCGATGTGCCGGAGGGGGGCGCGCAGATCGTGAGACACGGAGTAGGTAAAGGCTTCCAGTTCCTGGTTGGCGACTTGTAGCTGCGCGGTGCGTTGCACGACTCGCGCTTCTAATTCCTGGTTCAATTCTTCTATTTTTTGCTGTGCCTGCTTGCGCTCGGTAATGTCCCGCAGCACCGCGACTCCGCCGCACAGGTTGCCGGCGGCATTTTTCAAGGGCCGTGCGGCGATTTCAAGAAGAACTCTTTGCTCGGCTTCGGGCTGCTCGACCATCAGTTCCACATTCACCGATTCCCCGCGAATCGCCCGTACCAATGGGAGCTCATCTGGCGGAAACGGCGTGATCCCGTTTGGAAGAAAGACGCGATAATAAGGCGTCCATTGTTCGCTGGGGAGGTCGGCTCGTTCGCGGCCCATCAGCCTCTTGGCCGCCTCATTCCAGAGGAGGAAATTGGCGTCCGCGTCCGCCGCAATCAATCCCTCGCCCATGTTGTCCAGGACCAGTTGCAGCATCCGTGTCTGCTCTTCGAGAGCCTGTTGTGACTCCTCCAAACTCCGCGCTTGTCGCGACAGTTCCTCAGATTGCGAAGCCAACTGGTCTTCCGCCCGCTTGCGTTCGGTGATATCTGTGTTCGCTTCCAGGACCCGTAGCGGTTCGCCCTGTGGGTCACGATGCAGGACCCATACGCTGGCCACCACCACCCGGCTGCCATCCAGCCGGCGATGGATTAATTCCCCTGCCCATGCGTCTTCGAGCGCCAGTTGTCTTTCGATCTTCTCCAGAGGCTCCGGAAACTCGGTTTTCAGCAGTTCATGAGACATGCGCCCCAGCGCCTTTTCCCGGCTGTAGCCGTAAAGCTTCTCCGCTCCTTTCGACCACTGTGTGATTCGGCCGCTGGTGTCGCGGACCATCACTTGTGCCAGGTCCAATATCTTCGCCTGTTCTTGCAGCGCCTCTTCCGCCCGCTTGCGTTCGGTGATGTCGCGGGCGATCTTGGAAGCCCCGATCACGGCGCCGGTGCTGTCCCGAATCGGAGATATGGTCGCTGAGACGTCAACCGTAGTGCCATCTTTGCGTACGCGAACGGTCTCAAGATGGCGGACGCTTTCGCCTTTGCGGATTTGCGCCAGAATTCCGGCCTCATCGTCCAAGTGTTCCGGCGGAAAGAGCATCAGCATCGGTTGACCCACAGCCTCTGCCGACGAGTAGCCAAATATTTTCTCGGCGCCGGCGTTCCAGGCGGTGATTGCGCCGTTAAGATCTTTGCTGATGATGGCGTCGTCGGAAGAATCGACGATAGCTGCCAAGCGTTCGCGCACCTCTTCGGCGCGTTTGCGATCCGTGATATCGGCGCGGATCGCCATGTATTGCCGTGGCTTCCCGTCCTCCGTCAACAGAGGCACGATGGTGGTATCCACCCAATAGAGCGAGCCGTCCTTGGCGCGATTGCAGATATCCCCGCGCCATACCCTCCCGTTGGCAATGGCGTGATACATCTCGTGGAAGAATTCCTTGGAGTGGTGGCTGGAATTCAGGATGCGATGGTTTGCGCCGACTAATTCTTCCCGCGAGTACTTGCTGATGGCGCAGAACTTGTCGTTGACGTAGTTGATGGTTCCCTGCACGTCGGTAGTGGCCACGATGGCGTGCTGGTCGAGCGCAAACTTCTGGTCGGCCAGCTCCTTCAGCGCTTCTTCGCTCGTGGCGAGACTTTCTTGCACCGCATGCTCGGCCTGCTTGCGCTCGGTGATATCCGCCCGGATCGCCATGTATTGTCTGGGTTTACCGTAGGCGTCGAGGAACGGGACCACGGTGGTATCCACCCAGTAAATCGAGCCATCTTTGGCGCGGTTGCAGATCTCGTCCCGCCACACCTTGCCGTTGGCGATGGTGTGATACATCTGCTGAAAAAACTCCTTCGGGTGGTGGCCGGAGTTGAGGATGCGGTGGTTCTGGCCCACGAGTTCTTGTCGCGAATACTTGCTGATGGCGCAAAACTTGTCATTCACATACGCGATGGTCCCTTGAACGTCTGTGGTGGCGACGATGGCATGCTGGTCGAGAGCAAACTTCTGATCGGCCAGTTCCTTGAGTGCGAGCTTGCTGGTACCGAGACTCTCCCGCAGTGCCTCCTCTGTCCTTTTCCGCTCGGTGATATCCGCGCGGATCGCAACGTATTGACGCGGCTTGCCATCCTCACCGGCAAACGGGACGATGGTCGTATCCACCCAGTAAATCCAGCCATCTTTGGCGCGGTTGCAGATCTCGCCCCGCCACACCTGGCCGTTGGCGATGGCATGGTACATCTGCTGGAAAAACTCTTTGGGATGGTGGCCCGAGTTGAGGATGCGATGGTTCTGGCCCAGCAGCTCCTCCTTGGAATATTTGCTGAGGGCACAGAATTTGTCGTTGACATAGGTGATGGTTCCTTGAACGTCGGTAGTGGCGACGATGGCGTGCTGGTCGAGAGCGTATTTTTGGTCGGCCACTTCCTTGAGCGCCTGCTCACGTTTTGCCAGGCTATCTTTTACCGATTCCTCGATTCGCATGCGCTCGGTGATCTCGGACTCCAGGGCCGCCGTGCGCTGTGCCACGCGCTCTTCCAGTTCCGCGTTCAGAGCGTTGACCTGCGCCTGTGCTCGTGAGCTAATATCAATCTCGCGATCGACGGTGACCTTGGCCAGCACCCACAGGCCCACTCCGAGAAAAGCACCTGCGATCGCAATGACCCTCGTCAACCGCTGCCCGGCCGCGGCTCTCTGAGTGCGCTGGATCAATAACCGTGCTTCCTCAGCGTGCATGTCTCGAGTGGTTGCACTCACCACATCGATGTACCGCTCGATCTCCAGAGCGTCACTGCCCCCGGAATTGACTTGCATCTGGCGGCGTTTGGCGATAATGCTCTCCGCGAATGCGAGCGCCGTGGTCACCTGCGGCTCCAATATGTCCAGTCGCCGTTGTTGACTGAGATTGTCCGCGGTTAAATGGCGCAACGCGTCCTCGTCCCGGTAGATCTTGTCTCGTGCGGCCTGGTAGTGCGCCAGCAGCGGTTCTTGCCCGCTTAAGGCGAATGCCCGCGCGCTGGTCTCCGCTTCAATCACATGTCTGGATACGCGCTGGATCGTTTCCATCACCTCATGGGTGTGCGATACCCAGTAGTCGTCCTGCTCCGCTCGGCGCGCGCCGCGCCAGGCCGCAAAGCCTAAGAAGACCGTCAAGAGTACGGCGACGATGAAGCCGAGAGTGACCCTGCGCCGAAACGGGGCCTCGATCGGCGCATCAAACCGCCTGCGCTCGCTGATTTCACGTTCCAGCTTGCGATTTACTTCCTGCAAATGAAACAGGTCGGGCAGCGACATCACCCTCGGCACCAGGGGAACGAGCATTGCCGCTGTCAGCACCGATATTGCAGCCGTAGCACTCTTCATGATTCCGGCCAGAAGATAGTCGCCGTGCCAGACATTCCAAATCTCCAGAACATGGGTGGTGCCGCAGGCGAGGATGAATCCCCCGAACATCCAGAAAACACGGTTGAAGGGAATATTCCGATTCTTTCGGATGAAATAGATCAGGATGGCAGGAATGGTGTAATACGAGAGGGCGATCCACCCGTCAGAAACCACATGCAGCCAAACGATAGCGGGATTCCACATGTAACAGTAGCCGTGAGGCATGTAGTTCGAGGATGGCCCGCCTAAGAACGCACCGGCCTTGTTAAGCAGCCAGAGCAAGCTGGCTGCAGGCAGAACAAGGATGCCGGCCTTGGCGAGGCGCGATGCGGTGGCATGCGTCAATTTAGTCGGATCCTCCCGGGCGATGTCTCAAAAGGCGAGATCGAGCGCGGATGCCCGCGAGTGCGCCGGCAGCCTCGTTACTTAGGCTATCGGCGGCACCGGAGCTCGCTTTAGGTTTGATCAGCGTGGATTAATGCCCCAGGCAGACGGAAGTGCAGGAGGCTTAGTGTCCTTCCGGCGGAGCTTAGGATTCGTGTTTCGTAGGGCAAGTCAGCTTCTGATCTATTGAAGCCTTACGATTGGGATTTTCTAAGAGGGTTATCCGACTTTTCTCTTATCGTCCACGATGGGTGAGGGGAGACCATCCGAAGCGGCATCGTCTTCATCCCAGTCGAATGATAGCGCTCGCGCTGTAGTCTCTATCGGTTCAAGTTCAGGAATGTCTTCCGCGACGGACGCCCCCAGCTCCGCAAACTTGCGCGCGGAAACCAGCACCCGGCTTTCGAGCGAGCCTACGGCTTTGTTGTAGCACTCTACCGCGCGGTCGAGCCCGGTGCCGACCGAAGAAATGTGTTGGGCGAGGTTCCGCAGTCGATCGTGAAGCTCCTTACCCAGGTCGCTGATCTGCTTGGCATTGCGCGCCAGTTTCTCCTGATTCCATCCGTAGTTGATGGCTTTGAGCAAAGCGATCAGCGTAGTCGGCGAGGCCGGGATAACGCGGTTCAGCACTCCGTGCTCTATCAGGCTGGAATCCTGTTCCAGCGCAGCGCTGAAGAAAGTTTCTCCGGGAAGAAACATCACCACGAATTCGGGAGTTGCATCGAACTGCTCCCAGTATTTCTTGCCGCTCAAAGTATTCATGTGATCGCGAACCTGCCGCGCATGATTGGCTAGGCAAACTCGTCTCGCATCTTCGTCAGTAGTTTCGAAAGCATCGAGGAACGCCTGCAACGGCGTCTTGGCATCGACAACCACATGCTTACCTCCGGGCAGTTTTACCACCAGATCAGGCCGTAGCCTTCCAGTCTCAGTGTTAACGGATTCCTGTTCACTGAAGTCGCAGTAGGAGAGCATGCCCGCGATCTCGACCACGCGGCGTAACTGAATCTCTCCCCACCGTCCGCGGACATTGGGAGTGCGTAGCGCCCGCACTAGATTTCCGGTTTCCGATTGCAATTCCTTCTGCGTGGTGATCAGTGATTGCACCTGCGCGCGCAGTGCTCCGTAAGCGTCTCCCCGCGCCACTTCCATCTGCTGGATCTTTTCATCCACTTTGGTGAGCGATTCGCGCACCGGCGCGACCATATCCGCTACAGCCTTCTGCCGCGCTTCCAGATCGCCGCGGGCTTCGCTTTGAAAGCGCTTCAGAGTTTCCTGGGCGATTATCAGAAAGGACGAATTATTGCTCTTCAATGCGTCCGAAGCCATAGCTTTGAACGCATTCCGCAATTCTTCGCTGGCGCGCGTGACTAGCTCGATCTTTTCGGTGCTGGTCTTTCGTTCCGCTTGCAGCGCGGATTCCGCCCGCGCTTTGCCGATTAGAAGCTCCGTGGAATCCTGCTGAAGCCTTGCCAGTCGAGCCTTTTCAGCCGCTAATTCCTTTTCCGTGAACGTCAACCGGGCGCTCAATCCCGCAGTACGCGAGCGCAACCCGAGCCAAGCAATCACGCTGCCAAACAACAGGCCAATGACCCCACTGACTGCAAGTTCCATAGCGAAGGTAACTTCTCCTGCGGAATTCGACCCTCTAGCGTAGCACCAGCGGCAAATCTGAGCCTGTGTTCGCGCCCTCCCCGCAAGTCGAATTGAGTAGACAAGAGCGAATGCTAGAGGCGTTAAAAATCGGCCGTGCAAGAGCTGTACTGCTGTTGCTACTTGTGGTGAGCGCAGCTCCGGCTCCGCTCTCGAAGCGAGTCCTGGCCTTCTCCGGCGGCGGATCGGACGACAAGTCCCGCTCACAGGCCACCCTAAAACCAGCTTCGGCCTCGGTTCCGGACATTCCATTCATTGAGTATGATTCCCAAACCGAAGGCCAGCTACTGGAGCTGGCAAATCAAGCCAGAGCGGAAGCTGGAGCGCCCAGTTTAACGCTCGATTCTGGGCTTACCCAGGCAGCTCGCACGCACGCCGAAGCGATGTTCGCCGCGCGCCAGCTTTCACATCGGTTTGCGGATGAGCCCTCTCTCGCCGAGCGCCTGGCGGCTTGTACTCGCGCGCAACTCGACCAGGAAGCGGAAAACGTTGCGCTTGACTACGATGCCGCTGGAGCCCAGCAACATTTAATGCTTTCCCCTCCCCATCGTGCGAACCTGCTCAACCCTGCGTATAACTTAGTCGGCCTAGGTGTGATTCGCAGCGGTGACCGCCTCTATATCGTGCAGGATTTCGGCAGGGCCCTCCCCAACTATTCCGTAACCGAGGTCAAGGCAAAGATCGTGCTCGCCGTAGCACAGGCAAGACAAACGGCACACCAACCTGGGCTTCCAGCTCGCGATTTGGCAAATGCAGATGACGCCGCTTGCTCCATGGCCCAAGCGGACAAACTCGGCACCCCTCCAGTTAATCAGCTCGCGCAACGCTACACTGTCCTGGCATATACCACCTTACATCCAGAAACATTGCCAGGTAGCGCAGGCGAGGCCCTGTCCAGCCACAATCTGCGCAGCTTCTCGGTCGGTGCCTGCTACGCGCGCACGGAAAAATATCCTACCGGCGTCTATTGGGTGGTGTTGTTAATGGACTGAGAGGAGAGGTCGGAATCGGCCGGCAGAAGGGCATGCCGGACTGGCGCCTAATTTTCAGATGAAAAGCAGAGAAACCCACAGCTGACTACTTGCTCGCACCTCGAGCCTGACTCTTCTCCATGATTGAGTCCAGCGCCTTATTGAGCTGACTCTGAATATCGATATCTTTGTAGATTGCGAAGTTGGCACGCTTTTCTTTCTCATCGAAACCGCTGGCGCGCCCCGCAACGATAATGATCGGAATGCTGGCGGTCTCCGAATTCTTCTTCAAATGAGTGATTAGTTCGCTGCCCGACATTTTTGGCATCTGCATGTCGGTAACGATTACATCAGGCCGAACGCGTTCTAAAATCTGCAGCGCCTCCACACCGTTGGTTGCCGATTCAACGGCGAACCCGCGCTCTTCCAGCGAGCGGCAGACAGTGTAGCGGATCAGCATCGAATCGTCGACGACCAGCGCTACTTTGGACATTGGATTGTGGCGTACGAATGCACCCTGTTGGATTTCAGACTAGCAGCGACGATTTGCCGGCAACAACAAAGAAACGGGCTGAAGGGTTACCATAGTGCCTAGCAGTTGTTCAGGAATCCTGCGAGTCGCTTTCAGCGCTTTCCTCGATACTCATGTCGCGCAATTCACTGGACTCAAAGATTTCGCGGCACTCGAGACACTCCACAAATTCAGCGTCCTCATCGCGGCTCACAATTTGCACGCGCGGATGTTTGCACGGTTGGTTTTTCGGGTCAGGTGGCTGGGAGAACGGCTTGGAGGTCATAAATCCGGAAGCGTCGCCCTCGTAGCGCACGGAGGGATCCATTCGCGGGGATTTGCCGCCATTTTAATCTTGCCTTGCCTATTGTCAAGTGCCTGTTTTATAAACTTTGGCTGGAACTCCGAAGATTGATCGAGAGGCAGCGTTAGAATCGCGATATTTTGAGGTGCCTGGCGTACCTTCCCTACCGCTCAACCGCCGCCGGTTACCATCCGAAGATGGGTTCCGGCCGCTGCCTGCTAAGCCTTGCAACATTCTGCGCTTCGGACGTAGAATGAAGTACGACGGAAAAGGTCGGAGATAAATCCGATCTTTCAGGTCGCATTTGCGAGTCGGGTCTTACGTGGCGCGGAACGCCTTAGTTTCAAATGCTTAAGCTCACCAAAAAAGCGGATTACGCTCTCATGGCGATGAAGCATCTGGCGGATCAAGCACAGCAGGGTCCAGGGAGCGCAAGCGCGAAGGATGTTGCCGATTCGTTTGGAATTCCGCAAGAAGCTTTAGCCAAAATCCTGCAACGGCTCGCAAAAGCCGGGCTGCTTCAATCGCATCACGGAACCAATGGGGGCTACCGGCTGGCTCGGGCTGCGCACACGATTTCGGCCTTTGAAGTGATCCAGGCCATCGACGGTCCGCTCTTTATTACATCCTGCGTGACTGTTCGCGGGGAGTGCGGGCAGAGTGACCGCTGCAACATTCGCGAGCCGCTGCGCAAAGTAAATGACAGCATCGAGGCTGTACTGCGGCGCATCAAGATCTCACATATGAGGGAAGAGCCGGAACCGGCTGCAAGTGAAAGCGCAAAGCGATCGGAGTTGGTCACCATCGTCTGAGCGATAAAAAAAACGAATAGAAATTAAGACTGAGTTACTCAAAGGTAGGTAGGAGAAAGCAATTATGAGCACGGAAGTAAAGATTCCCCAGGACCTGTCCTCCACGCAGCACCCCGTTCCGCAGGGAGTGAAGTTGCCCATCTACATGGACAATCACGCTACCACTCCCATGGATCCGCGGGTCCTCGAGGAGATGCTGCCATTCTTCGTCGAGAAATTCGGCAACTCCGCCAGCCGCAATCACTCGTTCGGTTGGGCTGCCGAAGAAGGGGTGGAAACGGCGCGTGAGCGCATCGCCAAGCTGATCGGTGCCACCACCAAGGAAATCATCTTTACCTCCGGCGCCACCGAAAGCGACAACCTCGCCATCAAGGGCGTCGCCGAAATGTACCGCGAAAAGGGCAACCACATCATCACCGCGGTCACCGAGCACAAAGCAGTGCTCGATACTTGCAAGCGCCTGGAGAAATATGGATATCGCGTCACCTACTTGCCGGTTCAGAAAAACGGCCTGATCGATATGGACGATCTGAAGCGCGCCATGGATGACAAGACCATTCTGGTGACGATCATGTACGCGAACAACGAAATTGGCGTACTTCAGCCCGTTACGGAAATCGGCAAGCTCTGTCACGAGCGTGGTGTCATCTTCCACACAGACGCAACCCAGGCAATTGGCAAAGTTCCGGTGGACGTGAATAAGCAGAATATCGATGTGCTCTCGATCTCGGCGCACAAGATGTATGGCCCCAAGGGGGTTGGCGCTCTTTATGTTCGCCGCAAGAATCCTCGCGTGCAAATTTCCGCCATTATTGATGGCGGCGGCCACGAACGCGGTATGCGCTCCGGTACGCTCAACGTTCCCGGAATCGTTGGATTGGGCAAAGCCTGTGCCATTGCTTCGGAAGAAATGGCGCACGAAGCCGCGCGCTTGAGCGGTCTCCGCGATCGTCTGCGCGACCGCATCATGAATCGCCTGGACGAAACCTACATCAATGGCAGCATGGAACACCGCCTGCCCGGCAATCTGAACATTAGCTTTGCCTATGTCGAAGGCGAGTCGCTGCTCATGGGCATCAACGATATTGCAGTTTCGAGCGGTTCGGCATGCACCTCCGCCACGCTTGAACCATCTTATGTATTGAAGGCTCTTGGCACGGGAGACGACCTGGCGCACAGCTCGATTCGATTCGGTCTCGGCCGCTTCAATACCGAAGCCGAAGTTGACTACGTTGCGGATCGTCTGGTTGAAACGGTCGAGCGCCTTCGCGAGCTTTCACCGCTATATGAAATGGCGAAAGAAGGCATCAATTTGAAGGATGTAAAGTGGGCGGGTGAAGCACACTAAGAACTTTTCAGAGGGCAAGGCTTTTAGCTATGGCGAATAAAAGATTCGTTCAAAGGGGCCTTTAGCCCTGAGGCAAATTCGGACTTTAGGAGAGCAAATGTCATACAGCGATAAGGTAATTGATCACTACAACAACCCCCGCAATGTCGGTTCCATGGATAAGAACAGCACAGACGTGGGTACCGGCCTGGTCGGCGCACCCGAGTGCGGCGACGTCATGAAGCTGCAGATCAAGGTCAATCGCGACACCAACGTGATTGAAGAAGCCAAGTTCAAGACCTTCGGCTGCGGCTCTGCCATTGCCTCTTCGTCGCTGGCGACGGAATGGGTCAAGGGCAAAACAGTGGACGAAGCTCTCGCCATCAAAAACATGGATATCGTGAAGGAACTCTCGCTTCCGCCCGTCAAGATTCACTGTTCCGTACTGGCCGAAGACGCAATCCGCGCCGCAATCGGCGACTGGAAGAAGAAGCAGGAGAGCGCGAAGCCGGTCACGGCTGCGGTCGCCCAGTAATTTCGCGAGTTGTGAGTAGTTTCGCGATTTGGAAGATGCACGGGACGGGCACGACTTTAGTCGTGCCGCAATGCACGCCTCTCAAACGGCTTTAGCCGCTGAGGTTGTAGCATGAACCGAACGACGAATGACAACGGCTACCGAACAACTCGCGCAATCATCGCCAACCGCGCCTGCCAAGGGCATTCAAGTTACCGACAAAGCCCTGGCCAAGGTGAAGAGTGCGATGGCTAAGGAAGGCATTTCGCCCGAACAGGGAGGACTGCGCCTTGGCGTGCAGGGCGGCGGCTGTTCCGGCCTGAGTTATAACGTACGCTTCGACACCCAGCCGCGGGAACGAGACCGTATCTTCCAGTTCGGCGATGTGCGCGTATTCGTCGACCCCAAGTCGTTTATCTATCTGAACGGCATGATCCTCGATTACCAGGAAACGCTGATGCAGCAAGGTTTCGTCTTCGTGAATCCGCAGGCCACCAAGTCGTGCGGCTGTGGAACTTCATTCTCTGCGTGAGGCAGGGAATGTGTGGCGCGGGCGCCCATGCCCGCGAAGCTTCGGCAGGCGCGACCGTCCTCGCCCAGCAATCCGCGCCCTGGGCTTGAATCGGTGCAGTGTTGTTGGAGCTTTGTATTTGATATGCGTTTGAAGAGATAAACCAGCATGAGCGATTCGTCTCTTACCACAAATACCGCGAAGTCAGCGTTGCAAGTGCCGCAATCCTGCTGGTCCTGCGGCACCATGCGTGCCGCGCAGTTTTGCGAATCATGCGGCAAGGTCCAGCCGCCCATGCCAGTCGACTACTTCACCTTCTTCGGGCTTGCGCGGAAGTTGAATGTAGACATGGCCACTTTGGAAAAAGATTTCTATGAGTTCAGCCGCAAGCTTCACCCCGATCTGAATGCGCGCGCAGGCAGCCAGGAACAGGAGTGGAGCCTGCAACAGAGTTCGCTGCTGAACGACGCCTACCGAACGTTGAAAGATCCTATCAAGCGCACGCATTACCTTCTCCAACTCGAAGGCGTGGAACTGGAAGAGCAGTCGAAATCTGCCACCGAGCAGGCACGCTCTAGCGGGCAGATCAAGAAGCAGATCGTTCCACCGGATTTGCTGGAAGAAGTTTTCGAACTGAACATGCAGCTCGAAGAGCTTCGCATGCAGAAGAAAATGGGCGAAGACGATCCCGCTCTGATCGAAGAAATCGGCCGCCAGAAGCTTGAACTCGAAGAAAAAAACGAAGCTCTTCTGGAAGAGTTGCGAACTCACTGGAAAACCTGGGACGCGCTGATCGATCATGAGCAGAACGGTCAACCAGTTTCGGAAGACGAACGTAAAAAGGCGCGCGACAAAATGGTGGACCTGTTGAACCGCCGCAACTACATTCGCAATTTAGTGAGGGATGTAAGCGAAGTATTGGAAAGCTGAATCAGAATTCGCATGTCAACTGACCGTATCGTCGGAATCGATCTGGGCACCACGAACTCTCTCGTGGCCTTCATGGAAGGGGAGAGCCCTGTCGTAATCCCCGGCGAGGACGGCGTAAATCTGGTTCCCTCGGTCGTAGCTCTCGACGAAAAAAATCAGCCCGTCATCGGCAATGCCGCGCGCAAATACCTTGCCGAAACGCCCGAACGAGCCGTCTACTCCATAAAACGCCTTATGGGCCGCGGCGTTGACGACATTCAGGAAGAATTAAAACTCTTTCCCTTCCGACTCGCTGACGATTTGCAGCCCGGAGAAGTCATCCGCATCAAACTCGGCGACAAGACCTCCACTCCGCCGGAAATTTCCGCGCTGATCCTGCGCCAGCTCAAGCGCAACGCCGAGCGTTTCTTCGGTGTACCCGTGACGAAAGCAGTGATCACAGTTCCAGCCTATTTCAACGATGCCCAACGCCAGGCCACAAAAGACGCTGGCCGAATCGCTGGACTAGAAGTTCTGCGCCTGGTCAACGAGCCCACCGCCGCCTCGCTCGCCTACGGCCTCGACAAAAAGCAAAACGGCACCATCGCCGTCTATGACCTCGGCGGCGGCACCTTCGACGTTTCCATTCTCAAACTTCGCGATGGCATCTTCGAGGTTATCGCCACCAATGGCGACACCCACCTCGGCGGCGATGATATCGATAATCTGCTAATCACAATTGCACTCGACGACATTCATGGCGACCTCGGTCTCGATTTACGCCGCAACCCCGAAGCTGTGCAAGCTATCCGCAAAGCCGTCATCGAAGCCAAGATTGCGTTATCTTCGCAGCCTGCTATTCAACTCGACATCGAACTTCCCGGCGGCCAGCGCTACCTTCGCGAAATTACCCGAGAGCAATACGAGCAATTGATTCAACCGATCATCGACCGTACTGTCGGGCCTTGCAAGCAGGCCCTCAGAGACGCCGGCCTCAAGCCGGAACAAATCGATGAAGTTGTCCTCGTGGGCGGATCTACGCGCATTCCCAAAGTTCGAGCCTTGGTAAAAGAGCTTTTCCACCGCGAGCCGCACATCGACCTGAATCCCGACGAAGTCGTCGCGCTTGGCGCGGCGGTGCAAGCCAACATTCTCGGCGGTGGCTCGGAGGCCACCGAAAATATGCTCCTGCTTGATGTCACACCGCTCTCGCTTGGCATCGAAGTCGCGGGTGGCGTCACCGACAAAATCATTCTTCGCAACTCAACCGTTCCCGCGTCGGCCACGCAGTACTACACTACCCAAGTCGATGGCCAGGCCAACGTTGCCATTCACGTATTGCAAGGCGAACGCGAACTTGCGAAAGACTGCCGTTCGCTCGCTCGTTTCGATCTCAAAGGCATTCCCGCCATGGCGGCGGGCATGGCGCGCATTGAAGTCAAATTTCTTATCGACGCTAACGGCATCCTGCACGTCGCCGCGCGCGAGCAGCGCAGCGGCAAGGAATCCGAAATCCAGGTGCAGCCCAGCTACGGCCTTACCGACGAGCAAGTTGAAAGCATGATTCTCGATTCGTTTGACAGCGCGGAAGAAGATTTCCGCCAACGGCAAATCATCGAAGCCCGCAACGAAGCCGATACCATCCTCGCCGCGCTCGACAAAGGGAAGAAGAGCGCGGCTTGGGGTCATCTGACCACGGACGAGAAAAAGAAAATCGCGAAGATGGAAAAAGCTCTGAACGCGGTAAAAGGCGAAGAAGATTATCAGGCCATCCGCAAAGCCATCGAGGAGCTGAATCAAGGCACCACGCGCCTGGCCGAACTGATGATGGACAGCGCCGTCTCCACCGCGTTAAAAGGCAAGACCATGGACGAAGCTGACATGGGCGAAGGCCCTACTGCGCCGCATCCGATGGCGAAAGCTGAGTTTGAATAGCGCCGGCATTTCGTAGGCGACACATATTTGAGGAGACTTATGGAAGAGACAAAAAATCACAGCGGCGCTACCGCAACTGAAGACGCGCCTGGCGAAAAGACGGTTGGCGAGAACACGGTGCAAGTTACCTTCCTGCCCGAAGGTAAGACCGTTCAGTTCGAGCATGGCAAGCTACCCTACGAAGATCATGGCAAAGAAGAATCGATCCTCGATATCGCGCTCAACTACGGCGTCACGCTTGACCACGCCTGCGGCGGAAACTGCGCCTGCACCACCTGCCACGTCTGGGTCAAGGAAGGCGCCGAGAATCTCTCACCCATGGATGACGACGAAGCCGACCGCCTCGACATGGCGGCTGATTTGCAGTTAAACTCTCGTCTCGGCTGCCAGGTGCAGATCACGAAGCCGGGGAAAGTAGTCGTCGAGATTCCCGCCTGGAACCGGAACTATATCTCGGAAGAACATCACTAAGAACTGCCAAACTGAGGACCGCCAACATGCCGAAAACTCTTACTTGGGACGACGCCGAAGATCTTGGCATCCTGCTCTGCGAAGCTCACCCTGAACTCGATCCGCTGACCGTGCGGTTCACAGACTTGCATCGGTACGTCACCGAACTCCCGGATTTCAAAGGCGACCCCAAAACTTCAAACGAAGGCAAACTGGAAGCCATCCAAATGGCCTGGCACGAAGAATTCCAGGACCGCACCGTAGGTTAGAGCGCTGCACCTTTTTCTTTTCTTCTTTTCCTTCACGCCGCTTTCCAGCGTGAGCCGCCTTTCTACAGGCCTGCGGAAATCGATCACCGTGTTCAGCATCCGTCCCGGTCTATTTTCTCAGGGATGCGCCCCGTCTGTACCTGTACTGCTCCTCCCCCTATTCTGCAAATTATTTAGAATCACTACCGTAGCGGTTTTTTCCGGGCAAACACCCTTTTCTAAATAACTTAGAGGTTAGTTCCTTTGAATCATGTACTTGCTGGCCGTATTTTCGCCGATATGAGCTTGGCGCGGCCTCGCGGTGTGCTCCTGGGCTGGGCAATGATGGAGTGACTTGGCTGTGGATGGCAAGGTCAGACGTCACATGTGGAGTGGATGAACGGGTAGAGATCCTTTAATTAGGAGAGGAATTCAAAGTTCCCGTCCGGTCGCAGAAGACGCGACAAGGGCTGGGGGTACCTACGGGAGTGCCTGGCCCCTCTACAGGGCGTTGGATCCAAGGCGCCCCCGGCATCGCTAAAGCGATACCCTGCTACGAACCTTATCTCCTTCAGCAAACTGTTTAGCAAGTTTTTTTCAGCAACTGTTTAGCCGATGAGGCTACGCCCCCGCGCCAACCGGCTCCTCCACCCCTGCCTCACGCAAAAACTTGGCAGCCTCTTCCGGCGGCGTGGGATTAATGTAGAAGCCCGTTCCCCACTCAAATCCCGCCGTCTTGGTGAGCTTCGGCATGAACTCGATGTGCCAGTGATAGTGATCGTTGGTCGGATCCTGCGCCGGCGAGGTATGCACGACCAGGTTGTAGGGCGGATTATCCAGGACGCGGTCGGCCTTGGTGAGTAAGGTTTTCAGCGCCTTGGCAAGATTTTCAAACATGTGCGAAGAAGAATTCTCGAAGGCCGACTCGTGCTGTTTGGGCAGAATCCACGTCTCGAACGGAAAACGTGGCGCATACGGGGCAATCGTCAAGAAGTTTTCATTCTCGTCCACGACCCGGCTGCCGTTCTCAATCTCCTGCTGAATAATGTCGCAAAAGACGCAGCGCTCTTTATATAAAAAGTATTGCTTTGCCCCTTCGATTTCCTGCACAACATTGATGGGCAAAATCGGCAGCGCAATCAGTTGTGAGTGGGCATGCTCCAGCGACGCTCCCGCCGCCTCTCCGTGATTCTTAAAAAGCAAAATATATTTGAAGCGCTTGTCTTTTTTGAGATCGAGAATCCGGTCGCGAAAGATCCACAGCACATCTTCAATCCGCTTCGGGGGCAGCGTCGCCAGGCTCGCATTGTGATCCGGCGTCTCAATAATCACCTCGTGCGCCCCAATCCCATTCATCCGGTCGAACATTCCCTCGGCTTGCCGGTTGAGCATGCCTTCAATTCCCAGCGCGGGAAACTTGTTCGGCACCACCCGCACCGTCCACCCTGGCGTGTCCCGCTGCGAAGTCGGGCCGCCATTCGACGCTGGCCGGTAAGCCTGGATTTCCGGCGGGGTCTTACTCTCATTCCCGTAACAAAACGGACAGAAGCCACCCTTCAGCTTCACGTTTTCCCGCGCAAAATCGGTTGGCCGCTTGGCACGGTCCGTCGAAATAATTACCCACCGTCCCACAATCGGATCTTTTCTCAGCTCAGGCACCCCGGTGCACTCCTATCCTCGAGGTGGCAAATGCCAGCCCTCGAAGTTCGTCAGAAAACTCTGCATTTAAGCCGTCAGGGAGGAATTGCGAAACACTTCAATCTGCGGCCGACTGGCTTTTGGATGCCCATAGTATACGCTTACAACATCGAACCTCCACTGGCACGAAGGTGGAGATCGCCGTAGATAATCCTTCACCACCAGCGCAATCTCCTGCCGTTTGTGCCGGTCCACCGCCGCTTCAGCCGTCTTCACGTCCCGCGTGGTCCGCGTCTTCACCTCGATAAAGCAAAGCACATCTTTGTGCCATCCAATCAAATCAATCTCGCCACGGCAGCGGGGCGAGCGAAAATTCCGTGCCACCATCGTATAGCCCAACCTCCTCAGGTAAAAATAAGCCGCCTCTTCCCCTCGCCGTCCAGTCTTCTGATGGTCCGGCGCTTCATCCTCGGGCAAAATGCGCTTAGCCAGCCAATCCAACCCGCGTACTACCGCGTGTGTAATCCGTCCTGAAAGCATAAGCATAAGGATGACTGTATGCCTGAGGCCGCTATTGTGAATCTCCGCAGGAACAATTTATGGCAGTGGCTCCCGAATCGGGAGGAAGAGCGGATCAGGGAGGACTTAGCGTGCCCCATCGCTTTTCGTATTCTCTGCAATCAGATCGGGGATTTTAGATCTCTGAACCTTCCTAAACTTTAGACCCTTTCCTCCGTGCAGATCCCGTCCAAAGTATCCGTTCTTTAAAGAATGTCTATCATTTTGATTGACATTACATAGATGCTGCATTATGCTGCTTTTGGTTGAAGCGCGATCACGCGCAGTGCATCATTCCTCCCCTCGGGCTGCGTAGTTAAATCTGCGACATCTCTAGCCCCCGCTAGCACCTCAATCGTTGGCAGAGTTATGAGGTGACTATCATTTTTGGAGGAATAGTGGGAAAACTGCTGATCATTCGCCATGGACACACATCCCTGAATCTACCCGGAAGAGACGAGCGCCTTCGTGGCTGGCTCGATGTTCCACTCGATCAGGAAGGCCTCGCCGAGGCCGCTGAAACCGCCGATTTTATCCGAGAACACCACGAGGTGGACGCCATCTATTGCTCCGACCTGCGTCGAGCTCGGCAAACTGGCGAGGTTCTGCGCCGGAGAACCGGAGCCGCCGTAACCCATACCAGCGATCTGCGCCCGTGGAATCTGGGAGTTTTCTGCGGCCAGCGTGTCCGTGAAATCATTCCGTTTCTAACTCTACTGAACCAGCACCCCGACCTCGCCGCCCCGAGCGGAGAATCCTTCTATCAGTTTTATGGCCGCTACGCCCACCGCTTGCGTCTTCTTCTCTCTGAAGCCGAAGCTTCGTCGAACAGTATTGCGGTGGTCACCCACGTACGAAATCTGCTCGCCAGCTCCAACATTATTCTGGATGGCGATCGAGATAAAGTTCCGGTGAAAGGCGGTCCTCAGACGGGCGCTCTTATGGTTGTTGAAAAAGTGCTCGGCACCTGGAAGATGCACACCGGATCAGCCGCTACTCGAATGGTCCCTCCCCAATCGCAAGATCTGGCAGCCCTGACTCCGATCTCCGCGGCATAAAAGATCAAAGAAAAAAGAGATCGGTTTGGTTGGTAGCTCATTGCCACATAAGTGAAGGAGCCCGCAATGTCCGAAGAGAAATACAATCCCATTAACCACGGCAATAAGAAAAAACCCAGTTCCGCGTATAAGAAGCTACGCAGAAAATTCGCAGAGAGCGGGTTTCGGGCGCCGCTTACATGGCTTCGCCATCGCGGCCTGGAGCCGGAGGATGTGTTTTTCGGCGCATTTCCAAAATCGGGGAATACCTGGTCACGATTCGTGCTGTACGAAATACTCTCGGGCATCCCGGCTGGGTTCAGGAAGACGAATTCGCAGATGCCGCCAGTCGGTGAGCATTCCAAAGCTTTACCACTGCTGCCCGGCCGCCGCCGCCTCATCTCGACCCACGAACAGTATCGCAAGCAATATCGTAAGGCGATCTATTTGGTGCGGGACGCGCGCGATATCGTCCTGGCCGAATATGCATTTCTCACCGCGCTCGACATCTATCACGACGATCTCTCTCATTTCATCGAGAGGTCTCTCACCCGCGGGACCATTCATGGATGGGGGCCTTGGCACTGCCATGTTTCCTCTTGGCTCGATTCGCCCATCGGTGGAACCGATAACCTGCTTGTTCTTCGCTTCGAAGATTTGCGCAAAGATCCTCTCGCGGGCTTTTCGCGAATGGTCGAATTTCTCGGCATGGAAGTGGACGCAGACAGGATCATGCGCGCCATCGAGAACAACACCATCCAAAGGATGCGCGAAAAAGAAGACAATGAGCCGGGAAGGGCATCGATTCGTGGCCGTTTCGTGCGCCAGGGCGCCGTGCGCGGCTGGGTTTCGAAGTTGACTCCTGAGCAAGCGCGTTTCATCGAGAAATGGGCGGGAGAGACCCTGGTCCGGATGGGCTACCCGCTTCTCTCCGAACTCAACGCGGAAGCGTTATTAGATGCAGAGGCAGCGAATCACGTTCGCGATATTGCGGTCGGAGTTTGATTCGTAAGGTCTTCAGTGATTCTTTGATTCAACTGGTTGGCTGTTGAGCATTTCCACGGAAAGACTAGGGAACACCGGTGAACCCGACAAGTTTGCAAGCACCGCTAGAGCCGCGGACTCTGGCTGACGATCAGGAGAGTAGCCAGCATCCACCGGTTTCCGCGCCGCCCGTCTTCGTCGTGGGCGTGTGGCGCTGCGGCGCCACGCTCTTGTATTTGCTGCTCAATCAGCATCCTGATATTCGTCTATTCTTTGAATGCGACCTTCCCGTGCTGTGGCCCATGTTTCGCCTTCCCTGGGCTCGAAAAAAGTGGGTGGAAAAGTGGGAATACTGGAATGCCAGCATTAGCCGCCACGATCTCGATCCGGTTCGCTTGAATGTTCCTGTGACTTCCATGGCCGACGCTTTGACCGTGGCGGGCCGGGAGTACGCCGGTCAAAAAGGCAAGAAGATCTGGGGATGCAAATCACCCTCCTACCATGACCGGCTCGACTATCTTGCCCGACAGTTTCCCGGCGCGCGTTTTATCGTGGTCTGGCGCGACCCGGAAGAGATTTGCCGCAGCGTGATCAATGCCGCAGCGCATTCCGGACCGTCGGGGTTTTGGTTCGCCAGATCGGGCACAATCCACCAGTCGGTATTGGCTTCCACAACTTTAAAGAAGCAAGTCGGAAAGCTGCTGCGCATGGGAGCTTCGGTTCACCAGATTCATTATCGCGATCTCGTCGGCGATACCACGGGCACCATGCGGGTCGTTTGCGAGTTTCTCCAAGTGCCGTACGATCCCGCGATCACAGTTCTAGATCGAACCGTGGACTCGTCAGCCGTCTTTGAAGGGGCTCATCACAGCTTGGCCAGAGGAAACAATATAGTTGCGAGCAATGATCGCCATTCAGCACTTCCAGACGAACTAGCCGCTAAGATCGATCGTTACCAGGCACTTTGGAAGGCGGAAGCCGGAGACCACTGGCTCTTAAGTGAGCGCTTTTCTGAGACCGGCGCAGTCCATCCCAGCCGTTGGGAACAAACGAAGGACCGCCTGCTGTTCATGCTGCTACGCGCTCGCGAAATTGCCCCGCGCATCGCCTTTTCCATCTTGCCAACCGCCGCCTGGCGCCTATATCGGCGTCTCAAATATAAAGATGAACGCTGGATTCACCGCTGGCTAGCAAACAAATAGACATTTCGCCGGAAGAACGCCGACAAACGCATGCTTGAATAAAAAATCAGTAGTTGAGAATCGATCTCATTGCCGGATAGATCCGGGTATACGCGTCATATTGCGAACGCAGGATTGAAACATTCCCCGAAATTGGCTGCATGCGTTGCGCGACCCGTACCGCCGTCTCACAAGCCGCATCCACCGACGGCCATAACCCAACTCCAACCCCCGCCAGAATGGCTGCGCCGTATGCTGCACCCTCTTCCGCCTCCATAATCTCAACTTCGTGATCGTAGACATCGGCCTGAATCTGGCGCCACAGCTCGGAGCGCGCCCCGCCGCCGCCCAGTCGAATGGTGTTTACCGGGACTTTCATTTCTTCGAGGATGCGAAACGTATCGTTCAGACTGAACGCCACGCCCTCAAAAATTGAGCGCACGATGTGGCCGCGGGTGTGAGATGCGGTAATGCCGGCCAGCATTCCGCGGGCTTGAGGATCGAGATGTGGTGTCCGCTCGCCCATCAAGTACGGCGCCCAGAGCAGCCCATCCGAGCCAGCAGGGGCCTTTGCTGCTTCTTCCGAAAGATGTTCGTAAGGGTCACGCTGGTCAGCCGTGCCCACTGCGCCGAATTGATCGCGAAACCAACGCAGTGAAAGTCCCGCCGCCTGTGTCACTCCCATTACATGCCAGCGCCCGCGAATCGCATGACAAAAAGTATGCAGCCGTCCCTTGGGATCGGGCGCCGGATGGTCCGTCGTGGCAAACACCACACCGGAAGTTCCGATCGTTGCACTTACCGCCCCCGGAGTGACAATCCCCATCCCGATCGCACCTGCCGCTTGATCCCCAGCACCGGCAACCACCGGCGTACCAGCCGCCAACCCAGTCAGTTCCGCCGCCGCCGGCGAAACCTTGCCGCAAGTATCGGATGACTCAAATAGGCCCGGCAGGAGAGCACTTTCGATTTCCGCCGCCTGCAGAACCTCACTCGACCAGCGACGATTGGCCACGTCCAACATCAGCGTGCCGGATGCATCCGCTACATCGGTGGCCTTTTCGCCCGTCAGTCGAAGCCTGACATAATCCTTGGGCAGCATGGCCGATCGAACGCGTTCCCAATTTTGGGGCTCGTTTTCCCGAACCCACAGCAACTTTGTCAACGTGAAATTTGGCAGCGCGGGGTTGCATGTGAGTTGGATCAGCCTGGGCGCGCCAATCCAATCGTTCAATTCATCGCATTGCCGTTGTGTTCGTACGTCGCACCAGATCAGCGCGGGCCGTACCACTCTCTCCTCCGCATCCAGCATTACCGCGCCATGCATCTGCCCGGAAAAGCCGACGCATGCAATCTGTTCACCCTTCAATCTTCCGCGGTGAAGAGTCTTGTGAATGGCACCTTGTGTGGCACGCCACCAGTCGTCCGGATGTTGTTCGGCCCAACCGGTTTGAGAAGAAGAGAATGGAGTATGGTCTTCAGTCGCAGAGGCGATGACACGCCCTGACAAGCCGGCAATCAGAGCCCTCGTCCCACCGGTTCCGACATCGATTCCTAGTACGTATCGTTCCATGCCGAGGTCGCGTGCCGCTCGCGCGTTGAATCGTCTGGATATTAAATCATCTCCCAAATCCCCTCCAAAGCCTGCGGAAACTATGCGCTGCCGGCCCGCCTGTGAAATCCAGAGCCCTTATCCACGTTCAGATTTTTCACCCGCCTCGACCGCTTCAGCGCGTGCATACAGAGCACGTCACCCTGGATGTCCACTAGGAACATTGGTGCCATTCGGCCCTACCCCGAAGGTCGTCCCTGCCGTACCCTCCCTTCACAACAGGTTTATAATCTGTAAAGCTCTACTTGAGGTTGTATCTCACGCATGACTGATCAACTCCGAAAGAAATTGCAGGAAGAAGTCGACGCGCTCGAGCACGAATTAGTTCACGAATTGCCCAAGGAGATCAAGCGGGCCGCGGCTCTCGGTGATCTCAGCGAGAACGCCGAATATCACATGGCCAAGCAGCGCCAGGAGTTCGTCAAAGCGCGCTTCCGCCAGCTGGGTAAGCGCCTTGCCGATCTTTCTCTGACCAACATGAACAACATTCCTAAGGACAAAGTGGGTTTGGGTTCCACGGTCAAGGTGTATGACAGCACCAAGAACGAAGAGATCGAATACAAGTTGGTGACCAGCGAAGAGTCTGACGTTATGTCAGGAAAGATTTCGACAACGTCGCCGATCGGCCGCGCACTGCTCAACAAAAAAGTGGGCGACGAAGCTACCGTGATTACTCCGAACGGCAAGCGCGAACTGGAAATCCTAAAGCTCACTACGGTTCACGACGAGGCCGAAAACGAGAAGGCGCAAGCCTGATGTCTATCGCCCACTCCCACTCATGGACTAGCGCATTCGGGCGCGCCTGCGGCGTGCTGCTCGATACCATCGTGCGCTGGCTCGCCCTCTCCCGCATCAATCCGAACGTGCTCACGTTCATGGGCCTGGTAGTCAATACCTGGGCCGCAATCCTGTTCGGCTCAGCCTCTGGGAGTACGCAGCGCCATTTATTTTTCGAAGCTGGCTTGGTCATTATCTTTTCCGGATTTTTCGATTTAGTGGATGGCCAAGTCGCCCGCGCCACTAACCGGGTCACCCGCTTCGGAGCGTTCTTTGATTCGGTGGTTGATCGCTACAGCGATGCATCTCAATTCCTGGGTTTACTGGTCTTCTATGCACGAGCGGACCGCTTCTTCTATGTAGTGCTCACCGCGTTCGTGATGGTAAGCGCGATCATGGTTAGTTATACCCGCGCCCGGGCCGAATCGCTGATCGGTTCGTGTCGCGTAGGGTTTATGGAACGCCCGGAGCGCTTGGTCCTGGTGATCATCGGCGCGCTCTTCAACCGCATGGCGCCAGTGCTTTGGGTCATCGCGGTGCTCTCCACTCTTACCGTGATTCACCGCATGCGCTACACCTGGACCCGCACGCAGGATGCTCCCGGCACAGCGAAAGCCGGGCAGGCAGCCTAGTTTCTTCCACACACTCCATGCGATGCTAGACTATCCAGTCATTCAGCAATTGTTGAGGATTTCCTTTGTCAATTGATCCTGTTCTGGTGGTTCACGGCGGCGCATGGGCCATGCCCGATGACATGGTTGAGGCGCACTTGCGAGGTGTGCGCAACGCGCTGGCTGTGGGATGGCACGTGCTGGAGGGCGGCGGTTCCGCGCTTGACGCTATCGAGGAAGCGGTTGTCGTCATGGAAGATGACGAGACCTTCGATGCGGGGCGGGGAAGTTTTCTAAATCGCGACGGCAAAGTGCAACTGGATGCGCTGATCATGGACGGAGCCACGCTGCGCGCCGGCGGTGTGGGCTGCGTGGAGCGATTGCGCAACCCTATACGCGCGGCGCGCAAGATTTTAAGTGAGAGTCCGCATGTATATTTTGTGGGCGAAGGCGCGGAGCGATTTGCGGTGGAGCACGGCGTTGAACTTTGCCGCAATGAAGATCTAATTATTCCGCGAGAGGTGGAACACTTGCGGAAGTATCAACGAGAGGTTGCGGCCGGAGAGTCCGGCAAGGAGGGAAAGGATTTGTTTGCGCCTACGATTTCGCATGATACTGTGGGCGCGGTCGCGCTGGATCGGGGGGGCAATATCGCAGCTGCGACTTCCACCGGAGGAACGCTGAATAAGGCTCCCGGACGCCTGGGCGATTCGTCGCTGATTGGGTGTGGGTGCTACGCGGATAATGATAGCGCCGCGGTTTCAACCACGGGGTGGGGTGAGCCGATCATGAAGCTCGTTTTGGCGAAGTGGACGGCGGATCGTGTATCGGCGGGAAATCTTCCGGAGTGGGCGGCGAAGGAAGCGATGAATTATTTGCAGCAGCGGCTGAATGGGCATGGCGGCATTATTGTGCTCAACGCACGTGGGCAGTTCGGTATCGCTCACAATACTCCGCGTATGGCGTGGGCGACGAAGACAATTCATAATGAAGAAGCTGGCATTGAACGCAGCATTACATAGTTACGGCAACACATTTGATTGTTAAGGCAACCTAGTCAGCGGACGTTATGATGAAAGGTCGCCAGGCCTTTCGCGCTGCTTTTCAGTTTCAGGGCTTTCATGTCTAAGGCGTTCGCCATCTCAATTGTCCAAACGCTGCGCCAGCATGGGTTCCAGGCGTATCTGGCAGGAGGGTGTGTGCGCGATCTTTTATTGCAGCGTGCGCCGGCGGATTTTGACGTCGCGACCAGCGCGAGGCCCGAGCAAGTGATGGAGATCTTCCCGGACACCTACGCCGTGGGAGCGCAATTTGGAGTGGTGCTGGTGCCGTTACCGGACCGGGATAGTTTAGTTGAAGACACGGAAGTGGTTTCTAAAAAGCATGCGATCGAAGTGGCAACGTTTCGCAGCGATCATGGATATTCCGACGGGCGGCATCCGGACGAAGTGCGATTCAGCAATGATCCGCGTGAGGATGTGGCGAGGAGAGATTTCACGATCAACGGGATGATGCTCGATCCGGGTAGCCGAGAAGCGCCTGGGGAAGTGCTCGATTATGTCGGTGGACGAACGGATCTGGACGCGGGCATCATTCGCGCTATTGGCGATCCGGAGCAGCGCTTCGCAGAAGACAAGCTGCGAATGCTGCGCGCGGTTCGTTTTGCCGCGCGTTTCGAGTATGCGATTGAACCGGAGACGCTGGCGGCGATACAGTGGCTTGCTGTGGAGACTCGCGTTGTTTCCCGTGAGCGAGTGCGGGAAGAACTGACGAAGATGCTGACGGAAGGGCGTGCGCGACGGGCTTTTCAGTTGCTAGATGAGACCGGTTTGTTGAAGGAAATCCTGCCGGAAGTTTCCAGAATGAAGAATGTTGAGCAACCCGCAGAATTTCATCCTGAAGGGGATGTATTTACGCATACTTTACTTGCTCTCGACTATTTGCCGCATCCTTGTCCGGCAACGTTGGCGTGGGGAACTCTCCTGCATGATGTGGGGAAGCCGTCAACATTTCGCGTTGCTCCGGATCGAATTCGGTTTGATGGGCATGTTGAAGTTGGGGTGAAGATAGCGGAGGAGATTTGTTCCCGGCTGCGATTTTCGAATCATGATGCGGAGCAGGTGCTGGCGCTGATCGATAATCACATGCGGTTCGGTCACGTCTCGCGGATGAAGGAATCGACCTTGAAGAGGTTTATGCGCCTGGCTGGGTTCGAAGAACATCTGGCACTCCATCGGGCGGACAGTCTGGCGAGTCATGGGATTTTAACGACCTATGAGTTTTTGCGGGAAAAGCTCAAGGAAACTCCGGTGGAGAATTTTCGGCCGCAGCCATTGATTACGGGGAACGACTTGATAGAAGCAGGATACGCACCGGGGCCACGATTCAGCGAGATTCTGGGAGCGGTGGAGGATGGGCAGTTGGAGGGACAGTTTAAGTCGCGGGAGGCGGCGATGAGATTTGTGGAGAGCAGGTTTCCGCGGTGAAGCTACTGCAACGTGAGCTCGTTGGTCTCCTGCTAAAATCAAATGCATTCTTTTTTAAGTAATTGCAAAACGTCATGCGAGGATTTGCTTGGAGCAGGCAGGTTCAGGATTAGAGAAGATTGTCGTGAATTCCTTGCGGCGTGTGGCACCGGGAGATGCGCCGATGCTGGCGTGGCCTTTGGTCTGTGGGTCGGCGGTGGCGGAGCGGACGCGCGCGGTGGAGTTTGCGGAGGCGGTGTTAAAAGTTGAGGTTCCCGATGCTGGATGGAAGCGTGAGCTGCAGGCGCTGGCTGCGCGGTACGTCGCTATGCTGAATCGATATGCGGGACAGCGGGTGGAGCGAGTGGAGTTCGTAGTGCAAGGAAAAGAAAGCCGCGGAAGATGAAAGTCACCGAAAATGATGTTGCTCACGTTGCCGATCTTGCCAACCTTGAGCTTACCGCGGCGGAGCGAGTGGGAATGGTGCGAGATCTGAATTCGATTCTGGATTACATCGACCGTCTGAACGAACTGGATACATCGAATGTGGAGCCGATGGCGCAGGTTTTCGATTGTTACGGAGTGGACGAATCCAAACAGGGCAGCGAGAGGTTTGAGTACGCTTATCGCGAAGATTTGCCGGAGGGACTGCGCAAATCTTTATCACAGGAATCGGCATTGGTGAATGCGCCCGATGCTGACGGGACTTTCTTCCGAGTGCCGAAAGTGATTGAGAGATAGAAGATCAGTCGCTAGCGCTCAGTGGCCAGTGAACTGGGCGGGTGCTGGTTTATTTCTGAACACGAAACTACTGACCACCAATCACCGAGCGAATTTGATTTAATTCATGGAAAAGAATTCCCTAACAATCGATACGGTGCGCTTGGCGGTGCAGCAAAAGCACGTTACTGCGTTCGCGCTGGCTGAGGCGCAGTATGCGCGGATTCAGCAAGAGGATGAGCGGATTGGGGCTTATCTGACACTGTGCAAAGATCGCGCGCTGGAGCAGGCGGATCGCATGGACCGCATGGCGGCGGAGGGGAAGACTTTGCCGCCTCTGGGCGGGGTGCCAGTTGCGATCAAGGATGTGATGTCGACGCGCGGGGTGCGGACGACGGCGGGATCCAAGAGTCTTGAAAACTATATTCCTCCTTACGATTGCACGGCGGTGGCGCGGCTGGAGGCGGCGGGAGCGGTGGTGCTGGGAAAGACGAATTGCGATGAGTTTGCCATGGGATCTTCGAACGAGAACTCAGCATTTCGTCCGGTGCACAATCCGAGAGATTTAACGCGGGTTCCGGGAGGATCATCAGGTGGATCTGCTGCGGCGGTAGCGGCGGACATGGCGGTATGTGCGCTGGGTTCGGATACGGGTGGATCGATCCGGCAGCCGGCGGCATTTTGCGGCGTGGTGGGATTGATGCCGACTTACGGGCGCGTGTCACGGTATGGTCTGATTGCCTTTGCGTCTTCGCTCGACCACATCGGGCCGCTGACGAAGACAGTGAAAGACGCAGCGACGGTGCTGCGTACGATTGCGGGACGAGATGCGATGGATTCCACTTCAGCCGATAATCCAGTGCCGGATTATGTCGCCGAGCTGGAGAAACCAGTGCGCGGGCTCAAACTGGGGGTTGCGAAAGAATATTTTGGAGAAGGCTTGGATGGCGAAATTCGGCAAGCGGTGGAAGCGGCCATCGATCGGCTGAAGGGGTTGGGTTGTGAAGTTGTTCCGGTGTCGCTGCCGCATACACCCTATGCGATTCCGGCTTATTACCTGATTGCGACGGCGGAGGCTTCGTCAAATTTGGCGCGGTATGACGGCGTGCGCTACGGGCAACGCGCCGAGGGGGCGAAGTCGCTCTCGGAAATGTACCGGCGCACGCGCGACGAGGGGTTTGGGGCCGAGGTGAAGCGGCGGATCATGCTGGGAACTTATGCACTAAGCGCGGGATACTACGATGCATACTATTTAAAGGCGCAGAAAGTTCGGACCCTGCTGGCGCGGGATTTTGAGGAAGCATTTCAGAAGGTGGATGCAATTGTCACCCCGACCAGTCCGACCGCGGCGTTTCGCTTGGGGGAGAAATCGGACGATCCGCTGGCGATGTATCTGGCTGACATTTATACGGTGACGGCAGATTTGGCGGGGATTCCTGGGATTTCAATTCCGTGCGGCGAGACCAAAGAGAAGTTGCCGATCGGACTGCAGATTTTAGGGAAGCATTTTGATGAGGCAACGATTCTGCGCGTGGCGCATGCGTATGAGCAGGCGAATTAGATGATTGCTTAATCTCAAACCGGTTTGTAATACTGATCGCCGGCGCAGCCACGGCACAGTAATTTTCCATCGTGGCGAACTTCGCGCTTGAAGTTGATGCCCTCGCCGCAGATTTCACACACTATTCTTTCGCCTTTGTAGCCGGGAAATTCTTCGGGCGGCAAATCAACTTTTACCCATTGCAGCGTGAAAAGATCATCATCCGTGATTTCGCGGTAGGCGAGCATCTGTTGCTGATTCTTGTCGGCGATTTCTGGATGCATTCGCCGGGCGAGAGCTTTCGAAGATTCTTTGGCGGCGACGCGGATGGCGTTGCCGTTAGTGACGTCGATGAATGTGGCTGCGACTTTGCCCCAGTCGCGGAACTTGAGAGCGCGCTTGCCGAGACGGCAGCCAGTGACCACGGCAACGGCGTCGGTGGCGCAGCGGTCGATTTCGACGAAGGTGACCAGGCGTTTGCGGTCTTTTCCGCGAGGGTCGTCTATGCCGAGTTTGTGCAAGCCCAGCATGGCGAGGCGGACGCCGAGTACTTGTCCGGCGCAAAGATGGCCGTGGGCTTGTTCGGCGTCGAGGAGAAATTCGTCGAGAGACTTCATGGCGAACTATCAGCGGTTAGCTGTCAGAGCTTAGGGTAACATCGCAAACTATTTTCTTCTCCAGCGGACGCCGTCTTTTGTGTTTTCAATAACGATACCGGCGGTGGTGAGTTCGGCGCGAAGGGCATCGGACGATTTGAAGTTGCGGGCGCGGCGGGCGGCTTCCATCTCAGCGATTTTGGTTTCGATGTCTCCGTCGGAGAGTTGATTGGATTGAACCGCGTCGCGCAGTTCTGCGCTGATGTCTTTTTCTTTACCTTCTTTCTGCGCCCAATCGAAAACTTGCTTCATTTTGGGGCCATCGTCGTCGTTGATGACGGCGAAAATCTCGTCGAATTGTTCCAGGGCACAGAGCAGCGGCGGGATGTCATCTTGCTTGACGGCGTTGGCATCGAGAGCGGCGTTGGCGCGGCGCACCATTTCGAAGATCGCTGCTTGCGCTTGCGCGGTGTTGAGATCGTCATCCAGGGAGGCTTTCATGCGATCGATAGTTTCAGTGGCGAGCGATTGCATTTCGGCATTCGCGTCTGCGGGGAATTGTCCTGAGGTGAGGCGCTGCCGGAAGTTGCGGAGTCGATCGACGGAGACGGCGGCTTGCTTGAGGCCGTCAAAGGTGAAATTTAATTGATTGCGATAGGGAACAGAGGTGAGGAGATAGCGGATGGAGGAGGGCTTGTGGCCTTTCAGCACAAGATCGCGCAGGGTATAGAAATTGCCGAGGCTCTTCGACATCTTCTCGCCTTCGACGAGAAGAAAGCGAACGTGGAACCAGAAGCGGGCAAAAGTTTTTCCGGTGAGGGATTCGGACTGCGCGATTTCATTTTCATGGTGAGGAAAGACCAGGTCTTCGCCGCCAGCGTGGAGATCGAAGGTTTCGCCGAGTTGCTCCATGGACATGACGGAGCACTCGAGGTGCCAGCCGGGACGGCCGGTGCCGATGGGGGTTTCCCAGAATGCCTCGCCGGGCTTGGGAGCTTTCCAGAGAGCGAAGTCGCGGGCGCTGTCTTTATCGTATTCGTCGACTTCGACGCGAGCGCCGTCGATCATTCCGCTGAAATCTTTTTTAGAAAGCTTTCCGTAGGCGGGGAATTTCGCGATGCGGAAGTAATAGGATCCGTCGTCGGTGCGATAGGCGATGTCTTTCTTGACCAGTTCGGCGACGAAGTTGGCCATCTCCGGAATGTGCTCGGTGGCGCGGACCAGCGTAGGCTGCTGGATTCCGATCATGGCGGAGTCTTCGAGGAATGCTTTTTCGTACTTTGCGGTGTACTGCTGAACCGTGACTCCTGCCTGGGCGGCGTTGCGGATGATTTTATCGTCGACGTCGGTGATGTTCATGACATAACGGACGGAATATCCCGACTGACGCAGGAAGCGCTGCAACATATCGACAGCCAGGAACGTGCGGAAATTGCCGATGTGGCCGTAACCGTAGACGGTGGGCCCGCAGGCGTACATGCGGACTTCGTGGTCGCGAATGGTTTGGAAGTCTTCGATCCGCGAAGACATCGTGTTATAGAGGCGAAGGGCCATAGGGTGATTATGCACTGAGCAAGAAGTTGATCTATTCGGCGATTGCGGCAGGACGCAAAAAAGTCAACTCGCGGCCAAATTGGTGGACGGTGGCGGGGCGAGCGAATGAGCGTGGGCGCGCAGGCGATGTTGCACCAGGAAAACATAATGCAGCGCGGAAATGATGGTGAAGGCGAATGTGGCGCGCAGGAATACGGTGCGGGTGATCCAGATCCAGCGGACGGGGCGAAGCGGCAGGAGCATGACGAAGAAGACGGCAGCGATCTGCGAGAAGGTGTTGGCCTTCCCGAAGATGCTGGGGCGGAAATCGCGAAGCCCTGCGATGGCAAAGAGAACGGCGCTGGCGGCAAGAATAGAAATGTCGCGGCTAAATACAAGGACAGTGAATCTCCAGGGGATCTTACGCAGGATCGAGAGGACGAGGAACATGGTGCTGAGCAGAAGCTTGTCGGCTATAGGGTCAAGGTACTGCCCAAGAAGTGTTTGCTGATGGAGCTTGCGGGCGAGTAAACCGTCCAGACCATCACTGAATCCGGCGACGACGAATAGAAGTAATGCCCACGAATAGCGGCCGTCGACCAGTTCTATCACGATGAAGGGAACAAAGGCCATGCGCAGCATGGTGAGTTGGTTGGGAGCAGTAAAGACTTGCGACAATGTCATGCGGGCTCTTTTGTGGAAGGAGTAGCGGATGGATTTGCGATTGTTGCATTTGCCGGGAATCGGCTGAGCGTGTCTTCCGGTTTCCGGCCAGTTTTGGCTGAGAAACGTTGCGAAAGAGAAGGCAACCCCCCGTCGGGCAGGTCCAGTTCAATGCGTTCGATGCGATGCATGGGGAAGAAAACTACTGCGGGCGTAAAGGAATCGCCGTCTTTCACCATCAAGACCAAGTCCTCGAAGGAAGCTAGTTCTGCGCCACTCATGCTGAGTCCCTCAGCAGCCAGCGATAAAATCATCCCCCAGAATTTATCCCGAGGATTTCCTAGAGTCACGACGACCAAGGCTCCGGTAGAGAAAGGACCGCGCGGGGGAGCCTGACCTACAGATCTGTCCGTTGCTTGGTCATCGTTAACCATGGAATGATTGTCGCCGTGCAAGCCCCGCCTTGGCAAATGGCGGGAACCTCGGCAAGCGGCACGGACGGTGCTCTTGGGGCTGCGAATCTAGGGGAATGCTAGCCTCGGTCGCAGATCGTACGGTCCACAGCGACAAAACTTATTCCCATAGTTCCCATGTTAAAATTGTTGCTTGTTGTAGGCGCGTAGCTCAGTTGGTTAGAGCGCTACCTTGACACGGTAGAGGTCAGGAGTTCGAGTCTCCTCGTGCCTACCATTTCTTTTCTTAGCTTTAGCGGTAAGCACGATTTTTTTCTCCACCCAGTCTCCACCCATGATTTAGTTCACTGCATCGTTTGCCGGTGGTGCCTGCAAGAAGGCCGCCAGCGCTAGAGCTTGCGCCGTCATTCGATCCTCGGACACGCTCTGAGCATAGAGCTGCAGCGTGGTGTTGACGTTCGAGTGGCGGAGAATCTTCTGAACCGTTTTCGGGTCGGTCCTGGTGCGAACCAGAAACGACGCTAGATACACCCTTTTGTAACAATGATAGATCCACTTCCTGGTATGCCCCTGCGCGCCAACTGTGTGCATGATTTTAGGCACACCGGCAAACTGCCGCGAAGCGGTCTCTACCATGAATGATAATGGACGTTATCATTCCCTATGCCACGGCAGTCACGGCGTACGCTCCAGGTAAGGGCATAGTTTAGGTTCGTGAACGCTTACAGATAGCGATGCACCCGTTTGCAGTAGTTTGCATATTCCGCGCCGTAGTGTTTTTTCATATATTCTTCTTCGCGCAATATTTGGCGGTGGAACAGCCATGTGGCGGCGCCCATATAAACCAACAATATCCAGTTCGGGAATATCAGGAATTGGCCCACTAACACGGCCGCGAAAGCGACGTAAATCGGATTGCGGCTTATGGCGAATATGCCATGCGTTATAAGCCGGTCAGGCCGGTCGGTATCAATACCGACACGAAAACTCCGTCCGAACGAAATGAGGCTCCAGATTAATATTCCAAGACCACCGGCGCAAAAAGCCACGCCGATCCAAGGGAAGAAATCCGACCGAAAGAATTCCTGGCTGCTTACGGCGGGTAGAGGGAACGATTCCGCAAAAATGATATAGAAATAAAACAAGGCAAAAGGTGGAATCAGGAAATCTCTTTTGTCGATATTCCCGAATTTTACTACCTTTATTCCTTGCCGGTTCATCAGCACGACACGCGTCAACACCATTCCGATTAACAGAATCACTGTCAGTGCTGCGAAATAGTGCGGCATACAAATTCATTACCCCGAACCCACGCTATTCGATCTCCGGGCAGGAAACCAATCAAGAAACTGCAATTGACTTCTAACTCGATAAAATACATTATCGCGTTTGAACAGACGGTTAGGGTGACTTCTTGACTTGCCTGGCTCGGCCACGCCTCATTGCTTATCGGCACTTCCGCTAGTCAAAGGTGCAGCCACAGATGCGGCTCAGCGCAAGGCTCTACGCCTCATCGTCGTTGTGACCGATCGAGATCAGTCACCGCCATCTGCACAGGGATTCCCGATATTAACGCGTCCGAGCACCATAACGGATGACGCGGAAAGCTTCATTGCCGATTTAGCGGGTCTACTCAGAGCAATAGCCGCCGAAACCGGAGTCGCTCGCCAGGCGGAACCTCAGACGAGGCCAAGGAATATCGGGCGGCTGTGATCTCTGCGATGACGCTCTTTGAAGCGAAGCTTCGCGACCGCTTGAATAAACTGCCGTGGCCTCAAACTCAGAGAGCGCTCTCGATGCGTTCCCTTGTTGACAGGGCTGTCGAGCAAGACATTATTTCGCGGGCGAGCAGAATTCGTCTTCCTGAGTGGATACAGCTCAGGAACGTAGCGGTCCATTCGCCACTGCCAGTTACAAAATGCAGGCTCGCGAAATAGTCGATGGAGTGACGGAACTAATAGGGCAGTGGAGTTAGGTTGAAGTCCACCAAAGGCCGAGGGTCACAGGAGCTTTGGCAGAAGGATATCCCTAGAAGATATCTTCGTGGGGCGTAGCGTAAACGAACTGAGATACTACTGCGAGACCGGTCTTTGCACTGAACAGCGCGGATGCTTTAAGTATTCCGTCCAGGATGGAGATCTGGTCATCAGGTGGTCCAAGGATTCGGCGGTGGAAGAGCTCGCGCGCCAACGATTGCGGCTACGAGCTTAGGCGTAAATCATTTTCGAGGAACAATGCAAAAAAAGACAAGAGTCCAACGACCATAGGATAAACTCCAGCTTTCCGGCGATCCGCCAGTTGCTCGCAAGAGAACCTACTCCACTGAGCCAACTCCCGCTTGGGCGAGCAGCCCGCAATGAAATTACCGTGCTGCGGCCCGCCCCGGCAACATGCGGCTGAGCATCCCGTCCCGCACAATCAGCGTGTGAAACAGAATGGCCCCAAAATGGGCGAGAAATGCGAGGAATAGCAGATAGGCGAGAAACGTGTGTATCTTTCGCAAAAACGCGTAGAGCATCACGCTGTGCGGAAGGATGGGAAAAAGATGTAGCGATCCGAACAGGACAATCGGATATCGCGCGGCCGACAGCATCCCCCAACCGACGAGCGGCTCCAGGAACAGTAGCGTATATAGCAGAACTTCCGAGGCGTGCGCGGCAACGCGCTCCTGCGGCGACATGGTGGGAGGAAACGGCGGCAAGCTGTGCAAGCGCCGGTTCACCCACCGGATCACCACCAGAATCAGGATCGAAATCCCTAATGGGCGATGAATCGATACCAGACTGTGATAGCCGCCAAGCGACGCGACCATGGCAATGCCAATGCCGAGCATGGTCAATACCATCGCGGCCATCAGCCAGTGCAGGAACCGCATGGACCCAGGAAATTGCCGCCGGTTGGTCATGGTTTGAACGCTCACTTTTGCACCTCAGAAGGTGTGATTGCGCTTGGCTCTTTGGTTTCGCCTGCGCGCCTGGTAAACGATTGCGAGTAAATTGCCGAGCGCGCGCTCAGCAAAGGATCGCTGGATGGCGCCATGCCGGCCGGCAAAACCAGCGGGTCGAAATTAATGTCGCGCGCAGGGCTGGTTTCCTCGCTCTCCACGGAATTGAGCGTCAGCGTTCCCACCTCCACCTGCTCACGCCCTTCCGGCCATGGGAGGGTAGCATTGTCGGTCGGATCGCCGGGTTGTGCGATGGCCATGACCAGGTGCCATTGCAAAGGGTGCTGACGGATGCTCGCGATCAGTCCATCGAAGAGGAAATTCTTGTCCTGATTCTCGCCTTGGCTTGCCCCGGCGCCCGCTTCATAGGGCTGTACGGGCGTGAGCGTCCAGCGCACATAGGTGGTGGCGCCGTCCGCGTTGACGAATCGGAACGCATTGAGACCGTAGTAGGCGGTGTTGTCGAAACCCGACGACGGCGCATGGCTCTTGATGATTGCGATCGCCCGCGCAGTTTCCGGATGGCTCGCGAGAAAAGCCGCTCCTTTCGCCGGATCGGGTTTATGCGTGCTGGGGTCGGGTTGCGATGCCACCAGGTTGTCGTAAAAGGCCTGCGGATCCTTGAACGGGAACACTGGCAGATCGACCATCGCAGTGCGCCACTCTTCGCCATCCGGTAGCGAGAACTGAAGCCCCAAGCCGCGGACGGTGCTCAAAGCGTCGGTGGCGTGGGGATCGACGCTGCCCAGGGAGAAGCGACCAATCACGGGCACGCGGCCGCTCTGGAAGACCACAGCCTTCGAGAGGCGTGTACCCTGGCCGTTACTCTCGAAAAATCCTCGAACGCAAACGCCTTTCGCATGATTGCGACGGAAACCCGAGTGAATGCCACCCACCCGCTCAAACTCATCGACGAACCGCGCAGGCGTCAGTTTGTCCGGGCTCAACCACCCGCCCAGATAGAGAAACGTTCCCCCAACAGCTAGAAGCAGAACACCAATCCCGGCCAATCGGGCGAGCCTGCTTCCTGCGGTCAGAGGCCCTGGTTGCCGTTCCGTAGCCGCGGCTCCAACCAACAACTCTCCGTCGCCGCTTGTGTTTTTTGCGTCCTGGTTGGCCCCTGGCGGTGCCATTGCGCCCTCCTCGTCCTTTTAGGACGGAAAATAGCACTTCGATGCAAAAGCAGACAAAAAGGAGACGCTTTTTTTGTGCCGCGCGGTGAGCGGGTGCCATACATTTCGTCGGTACCGGCACTAATGCATGGATCAAAAGCCGCCCGCTGTCCGACCTTTGTCATAGATACCCTGAATCAGAGTGATTTATCATAAAGGTAGCCATCTCATCGAAGAATTTTCGAAGGAACTCTTCGGCTTCGCCCGGCAATGATGCTTCCCGCAGCGCATTCTCCATCAACCGCATCCAGCGGTCGCGGACGGTCTGATTGATACGAAATGGTGAATGCCGCGCCCGGAGGCGCGGATGGCCTCGTTGTTCAATGTAAATCTGCGGCCCCCCGAACCGACCGATCAGGAAATCTCGCAGGCGTTGCTCGGCCCCCGAAAGATCAGCCGCCGGATACATCGGCCCCAAAAGGTCGTCTTGCGGGACTTGTCGATAAAAGGCGGCGACTAACCTTCCGAAACCTTCCGCGCCGACTATGGAATAAACCTCGAACTCCTGCATTCTATTAGCTTAGCTCATCCCGGAGTTAAGACCCGGATATCGTCGCGGCTTTCCATAACCCTGCTGGCACGCGGCGGATGCATGAGCGATAAACCGTGGTGTTAGTCGTGACCTGTAGAAAAATCCAGTCCGAATTCTGTAGTCCTGGAAGGTTTTCCCCAACCTGCGGACGCGCCAACCTCAGTTGAGTACTGTCGTAAGAACATTCGCGACATGACACCAAAAGTGCCTTCGCTGCATCGCAAACACCAGGAGGATACTGTGAAGATTAAAAACTCGTTTCTACTTACCTTCAGCACGTTTGAGTTCCCGACGGGAAAACGGTCGAAGGAGCGCTAGAGCCGTTGGCAAGGCCAATGGAAAAGACAAAAGCGCCAACTTTCAGGCATGGTCCGAGACGGACTCACGAATGGTCGATTGTGTTCTGGCCGGGAGAGGAGATGGAGCCATGCTGAATACGATTCTGAGCGCACTCCTGCCGATGGTCGTAACGTTCCTGCTTGGTTTCGTGGCGGCCTGGCACCACGATTTTGCGAACAAGGACGCCTCTGTCCTGAATCGGATGGTGCTAGTCTACGCCGTTCCCCTGGCACTTTTCGCTGGAACAGTCAGCACGCCGCGCGCTGCGCTCAGTCAGGACATCCCGCTGGTCGTTGCGCTGTGCATCGCGATCATCGGTCTATACGCAGCGATATTTCTTTTGTCCCGCTTCGCTTTCCGCGCTCGGCCGGGTATCAGCGCGTTGGCAGCGCTCATGGCTTCCGCGCCGGCAGTGCCCTTCGTGGGTCCGGCCGTTCTCGGTGACCTGTTCGGAAAACTCAGCGCCATTCCGATCGCGATAGCCAGTCTGGTCATCAACCTCACTGTCGTGCCAGTCACGATTCTCCTTCTCACATTGGACAGACCAGGGGAAGACCTACAGGCAAAGAACCCGGCCGCTCATAACGGCGGGCATTCGACGCCCTCGCACATATCTATTCTCGCAGCCAAAGTCCTGGAAACGGTCAAAGAACCACTTGTTTGGGCACCCGTTCTCGCTTTCGTGGTGGTGCTAACCGGTGCCCGTGTTCCCCAGTTAATCGTCCAGTCGTTTTCCATGCTGGGATATGCGTCCGGGGGAGTCGCGCTATTTGCTTCGGGAATAGTGCTGGCGTCCGGCAAAATCAAAGTCAACTCGTTCGTCCTGATCTTCGTAGTTCTAAAAAACATTGTGCAGCCCGCGTTGGTCCTCGGTGGTTTGCGATGGTTCGGCTACAGCAATCCAATTCTTAAGGAAGCCGTGTTGACGGTCGCCATTCCAACCATGCCGATCGCCACCATGCTCGCTCTCCAGTACCAAGTGGCGCAGGACGAGGCGGCTTCCACCGTCTTCCTCAGCGTGATCGGCTCGGTCCTCACGATGGGGATCTTCATCGCCCTTACATCCTAAACAAATGAACTCACTCAGAAAAAAGGAGCAGTCAAATCATGACTCAAGTCGAAACTCTAGCCAAGTATGCCGCCCGTGCTTCCTTCGCCGACCTCTCGGCCGAATCGCGCAGGCAGTTGCCAATTCACATCCTGGACTCGCTGGCTTGCAGCATTGCCGCACTGGGCGCGGGCCCGGTCGACGCATGTCGCGCGCAGGTCACGGAGTTCGGCGGTACCGGTCCCAGTACGCTGATCGGCGGGGGACAAGCCAACCCGATCTACGCAGCGTTCTGGCATACGGCACTCGTCCGCTACGTCGATTTCATGGACAATTTTCTTGCACCAACCGAAACCTGCCATACGGCGGACAATTTCGGGGTGGCGCTGACCATCGCCGACTACGTGGGCGGTAGCGGACGCGATTTAATGCTCGCAGTCGCATTAGGCTACACGGTGCAA
>Ga0209530_1000102_pt1 | contig 73707 bp, 72 predicted proteins | sample BlaSpr_A8_Ref_O1_FD_187987 | JGI IMG/M metagenome (GOLD analysis project Ga0209530, IMG submission 187987) | Forest soil microbial communities from Thunder Bay, Ontario, Canada - Black Spruce, Ontario site 2_A8_Ref_O1 (SPAdes) (version 2) | ecosystem: Environmental > Terrestrial > Soil > Boreal...
TTCGGAAACACGAAGAACGGCCTTCGCGTCTTTCAAACTTAACAGGGGGTCGGCAAAAAGCTGGGCACGCCGTTCGGCAGTGTGCTCAATTTGGCGAGCGAGTGGATTGCGATTTACCCGTGATCTTAGGGCAGGTATGAAGGCGGATTCAAACACAGCGCATCCTTTCCGTCCGTCTGACTGACAGGAAAGGCAGCGGTTGAAATCTTATAGCACCCGTTTCGTGCTTATGCAAGCTTTTTGCTCCCAATACAAGTTCGGAGCCGGAGGCTGGTCGACCGTGGGAGCGGGGTTTTTGTCTCAGTGCCTCAGTGTCACGGGCCAAAACACGTCAACACTTTTTATAGGGGTATACGTATACATAGGGTACTAAGTAAATCTATAACTCCCCCCGTATATGTATAAAATTAACTGAGACACTGAGACATGCTTTCTACTCAGTCATTTGCGTGTGAGACAGCAACTGAGACAGGACTGAGCCACTGAGCCACGTTCTCAATTATTTGGCTCTTGCGTAAATTTCTGGGACGTTTACGATAGTCGAGCCGGGCTGGCCAGCCTGGTGTTTTCAGAGCGGACTCAGAGGGTGACGCCTCACCGTCACTCTCTCCCGCGCCCGTGAGGGGGCAACAAATGATCAATTCTCGATCTGATTCCAACGCTGCCGAAGTTCTGACCTTCACGTCATCCCGTCCAGAAATCAAGCCCAAGCCGATTGAAATACGCATTAGCGCGACGTCAGGTCCGCTGATGACGCTTGATCCGGCGGAGCCGTCTGCCAGTGAACCGCAGAAGCATCGAAGCAAAAGTAAGGTGTTGAACCCGAAAGAAAAGCGCATGAAGAGAATCCGGGGACTGCTGGCCAAAATGTCCACTCGGCCTGACCCGGAAAAATATTGTGATTGGATGGATCAGGTGAGAATGTCATTACCTGAAAGTATCCGGCATAGTGGCAAGTTTGAAGGTTATCGGGACGCCTACAGAGTCAAGAAACACGCCGCCACGATCCGTAGTGAACTCTCCCGTGCTTGGAATGGCCTGAAATAAGCGCACGCTCGCGCACGGCGTGCATAGCGTGCGCTCCGCATAAACCCTGCTCAAATCCATCGCCTATCTGTAATTCAGTTGTCAGCGTCGCGCCTTCTATCCATATTGGGAGACGCGGAGGCAACCAATGTCCAGAGAGATGCCTTTACCGGAATTGCTGGAAATGGCGATTGATTCCCTAAACGGTGAAGCCGCCTATTTGCGGGTGATGAGCCTTGGCAGGCCAGAGCCCGAACTAATCGCGCTCAATCGGGCGGCTGAAAAAATCTCGAAGTTGGGGTCCAGTTTGCAGAAGCTGGTTGTGTCGTCGAATGTGACACCCAAAATCTAGAACCCGGCTTACCTCTAATCCTGAACCCTGTCGCGGGCAAATTAAGGTAAGCCGGTTGAAAGGTTGTTACGATGCAAAGCAAATTTAGCACTAGCCTTGCTACCCAGCAAGTGGAAACCCGTGTATCTGGGCCAAGGGCCGTAATCCTCTCGTCAATTCTCAACGGTTCACGTAAGCCGGGTAAATACTCCGACCGTGAACCTGTGAAGCCTATAGAGCAATTCACGCCCATCGAACGCTGCATTTGGTGCTGCGCACCCATCTGGCCGGTTGTTCTTGTCGATACCGGCGAAATCTTCAATGTGGAAGTTACAGACGATGAGGGCGGCACGTTTGCCGAGCTGACAAAACCGCATTGCTGCTTTGCATCCCGGCGATGGGCTGATTTTGTACAGTCACCGATGGAGGATCAAGAACCGGATGGTGACGAGCAATGACTTCGGCAATCACTCGTACACCCCTCATCTTACCGGAGAACCAGCCGGTACGCGTGAGAACCTTTGGCAGCCCAGCGGAGTGGGCAAACCATTATTGCGGACTAGGCTTCAAGCCTGTGCCAGTTGCCCATCGTGGTAAGAATCCCAAGGGAAATAACTGGGAAGACCTACGCATTGATGCCAGCCGCGTGAATGAGCATTTCAACGGACAGCCACTGAACATAGGAGTCTTGCTCGGCATCGATGGATTGACGGATGCCGATTTTGATTCCGTGGAAGCCTTGAGATTGGCTTCCGTATTCATGCCAAATACAGGCTTTAGCTTTGGCCGACTGTCGAAACCAGCGTCACACTGGGAATACTTTGTCAACCCTCCGGTTCGCCTTTTACAGTTGCGCGACCCGATCATGAAAACAATGCTCGCAGAACTGCGCGGTCTCAAGAAAAATGGTGAAGTTGGACTGCAAACGGTGTTTCCGGGTTCCATTCATCTCAGCGGAGAGTCAATAACCTGCGAGCCGGGACATGATTCCGAACCAGCTTGCGTTTCTGCCCCTGACCTTATTTCCCGATTTCAAAAGACCGTAGCAGCCGCGTTGCTTTGTCGCTACTGGCCTGCGAAGGGACGTCACGACACTATGCTTGCTCTGGCCGGAACGTTGGCACGGGGCGGCTGGACTCAGGACGAAGCCTTAATATTTTGCCGTGCGGTCTATCAGACCGTCCCAACGCACGATCCGGGCGCTATATCGCGCATTGATTCTGAGATTAGTGATTCCTACGCCAAGGTTGCGGCCGGCGAACCTGCTACCGGATTTCCAGAGCTAATCAAGCACATTGACAAGAAAGTTGTCGAAACAGCATTTGATTGGCTCAAATTGAAATTTGTAGCGAGCGCAGCCGTCCCAGCCGGGGAGGAGTGGCGGAAAGATTTGCAGATCAGCGAGACTGGCACCATCAAGCCGCTGCTGTTGAATATTGTCTTAATGCTGCGCAATGACCCGAAGTATCAGGGTCTGGTCGCATTCAACGAGTTTGGACTCACTACACGCATCCAGCGGCGAATGCCTTGGCAAACGACAACCGCGACGATTTGGACCGACTACGACGATAGTCAGCTCACCGCTCTGCTACAGCAAGACGGCATTGCGGTCAACACCAGAATTGTAGCCGAGGGCGTTGCGACCATCGCACAGGAAAACCCTTTTCATCCGGTCAGGGACTATTTGAAATCGCACGTATGGGATCAAACCCAGCGTGTTGATTCCTTGCTTCCTGTTTATTTCGGAGCGGAGGACACTTGTTATACGCGTGCTGTAGGCAAGTGTTGGCTGATCTCCGGTGTAGCCCGAATCATGATGCCCGGTTGCAAAGTGGACCACATTCTATTGCTGGAAGGGCCACAAGGAAGTTTGAAATCTACCGCAGTACGAACCCTCGCTGGCGATGAAAACTTCTGCGATCACATCTCAGAATTGGGCAGTAAGGACAGTCGCCTAGAGTTGGCCGGAACTTGGATTTTCGAACTGGCCGAACTCGACCGGGTTCGCCGTGGCGAACTCTCCCGCGTAAAAGCCTTTGTCACCGCGCAGACCGATGTGTTTCGCCCGCCATACGGAAGACGAACTCAACGCTTCCCCCGTTCTTGCATCTTCGTGGCGACGGCAAACGACACAAACACACTGGTTGACGAAACTGGTAATCGCCGCTGGTGGCCCATTCGGTGCGGTCGGATTGATATTGAGGCTCTGGCGCGTGACCGGGATCAGTTGTGGGCAGAAGCCCTTGCACTTTTTGAAGCTGGTGAAAAGTGGTGGCTTACATCACCGGAATTAAATAATGCCGCTGCACGTGAGGCCGATGAACGTTACCAGCCAGGGATTTGGGATGAGGAAATTCTCAACTGGTGCGAGCGCCCAGAACCACGCGAAAAACGTGCCGATGATCACACGGAGGGTTCGCTCCCGTTCGATTCCAAGCCTTTCAAGGTAACAATTGCCGACGTTCTTCTGCACTGCATCGGGAAGCCATTCGACAAGATGGTATATGCCGATCTAATGCAGGTGCAACGCTGTCTTGTTCACAACGGTTGGAAACGACTGACACAGGTTCGCGTCCCCGGGACTGGCCGCCGCGCACGCTTCTATCAGCTCCCAACTCCCGTTGAAAGTTCGCGGGGGACCCTATGAGTCTTCTAATCCCAGACGAACAGCTAATAGATGCCAAGAAACGTATTGTAGAACGGGAAGCCGAGAAGACAGCGGCCACGCCAGCACCAAAATTTGAATATCGCGAACGAACCCCGGCTCAAGTTTTCCGCCGTATGCGACAAAGCTACAGGAACAATCAATCATTTGCCCCGCCGAAACCGGAGCCAGAACCCACTTTTGACGAACCGGAGTCCAATGTTGAAGACCCGTACATTGAAAGCGATGAAAACGACAGCGATACCCGGAAAGCAAAAGTGAGTTCAACCACGCTTTGCCTTTGTTGCGGACATGCGCGCAACGAACATCACATCGCACCGCAATCTCATGTAGCTGCTGGCGATCATCCCTACTACTGCATCACGCCGCATTGCGGCGCACTCGCTATCAAAGATGGCAAGCACGCACCGTGCGAATGCGCCTGCTTTCGAGTCGAAGAGAAGGACGTTCCGAAGCTGACCAAACCGCGAGTTGGGCCTTACGATCTTTGCGGGAACTGCGGCCATTGGAAAATTAGTCACTGCGTCAAGAGCAAGCCGGGGAAAGTTTCGCGCCTGAAACCGGGCGAACTGGCCTACCGCATCTTGCGGAAGCCGGATGGTACGGCATACGGCTGCAAGCATTTTTGTCCGAGTGATCCAAATTGCCAGTGCAATAGCACGTCCTGCGCACACGCACTAGACGACGTAAATTTCTGCCCGTGCGAGAAATTCGTTTCGCCCTTCGCCAAAACCAAAGCCCCGGCTAAACCACGTGGTTCGAGAAAAAAGAAAACTAGATTCCGGACTGGCGGAGAACTATTTCCCTCACCGGCGGAAACAAACAACGGGGATGCCCCGTTCCTGAAACCATGAACCGAAAATGCCATCAGTTATCCACAACGCGTTGCCGGTGCTGGAAGAAAACGGGTGTAGACTGCCATCGGCAATCGAGGGTGCGCTTTCCGTGGAGGCTCAACGGATGGCACGCCGTAGATATCAAAGAGGCACAGTGTTTCTGAGCGGATCACGCAATCCGGCATGGATCGGAAGGTTTCGTGAGGATGTCGTTGAACCTGATGGTCAGGTCCGACGTGTCTGCCGCAAGGTTGTTCTAGGCTACAAAACCGAGATTCCAACAAAAAAGTTGGCTCTGCGTGAGCTGGAGTCAAAGTTAGGAGGAATTAACAGCTATGAATATCAGCCCATGCGGGTCGCCACCTTTAGCCAGTTTGTTGCGCTCTATCGAAAAAAGGTGTTGCCCCTGCATCGACCGTCTACGCAGTCGAGTGAAGATAGCGTACTGCGCAACTGGCTCGAACCGTTCTTTGGTTCCATCCCTCTGCGCAATATCAACACGCAAGCCGTGCAGACGTACGTACAGCAATGCGCGCGTGCGCCTCGCACGGTAAAGAATCACATCCTCATCATGAAAATGGTGTGGAAAAGCGCACGCGCGTGGGGGTACGTCGCTCCAACCCATAACCCATTTCTCGACCTAACCATGCCCCGGAAAATGCCAGCATCGACCGGGACATTTACCGTGGACGGGATGAAGCGAATCATAGAAGCTGCGCAGGAGCCTTTCAAAACTATGTTCTGGCTGGCGGCTGAAACCGGGATGCGTACCGGAGAAGTTCGCGCGCTGGAACGCACCGATATCGAAACCGGTTTTCTACGGATTCGAAAGAGCGTGTGGCATGGCCACGTAACCGGCACCAAGAACGGCAAAGAGAGAGTCTTTCCGATTTCACCTGCTCTCGAAGCCCGACTTCGAATGGAGCGGGGTTCAAGCACTTCCCTGCTCGTCTTTCCAAACCATCAGGGTAAAACGTGGAACGCAGCCACGCTCACCCGCATCCTGCACGGCGTTCTGGCTACGCTCAATATCAAACGGGCTGGGATGCACGCTTTCAGACACGGCAACCTATCACTCATGGATGGTCTATCCGTTCCCTTGAAGGTACGACAAGAACGAGTGGGCCACTCTGCAGGCTCGAATCTGACGCTGGACACGTACACGCACGCGGGCAGCGCCGATCATCAGCTAACGGTACAGAAGATTGGAGAACTTCTGTGTCCGCCCACAATCCAGTAGTTGTGTCCTAGTTGCGTCCAAAACCATGATTTTCGGGGCAAATCGATGAATGAACGAAAGTAACCTATCCAGAAAAGGCAAGCCGTTGGAAGATGATGATGTCCGATTTGTCCGGGAGCCATACTCGTAATCATGCCGCAAAAACTCATGGATGTTCTTATGCTGGGACGCTGTTCGCACGAGTTTTCTTGGCCGCGCCGCGCGGCTAATGGCGAGTACTACCAAGTCTGCATGGTATGCGCAACCGCTTATCAATATGACTGGAAGACTATGCGCCGCGGAGACCGGGTCGACGGGCCGACGGCAGAAGTTACAACCGTCCGCCGCCGCTCCGGCAAGAAACAACCGACCTGGATGCCCCGGGCACGGCGTCTGCGATCGAAGCTTCCGGTTCGATACCGGGGAAAAAATCTCAGCACCTGGTACGAAGGTTTGATTCAGAACATCAGCCAGTCTGGCGTTCTATTCCAAGGCCCGCAACCACTGCCGGCGAACGCGCTGGTCGAACTGATCTTCGAGATGCCGGAAGAAATCTCCGGCCAAAAAAATAGCAATGTGCTTTGCCAGGGCAGGCTGATCCGTAGCAAGAATAAGGCCGACAATCTAAACATCGAAGACGCTAACGAACTGGCCGCGTCTATTCTCGACTACAAGTTCCTCCATCACGACTGAACTTCGAACGCTGGACAATGCGGCGCGTTCCAATTCGCTCCGATGTCAGTTTTTTTGCCCTGCTTTCCCTGCAAATTTCCGCCTGCCAGCCTCTGAGATATAGGTTATATATCCAGCTTCGATACTCTGGAGAGTTACTCGCCCACCGATTGTCGCTCCGCAGTCGGAATCACGGCGGTTGCCCCAACTTCTGCCTGCTGCTAGAGTTCTTCTGACATCGATTCGTCTCAGCGCCGCCCAGTCCTAATACGGCAAAGTCCATCCGCTGGAGTCGGCAACGTTTTAGAAAATGTCTGGAATTGGGGCCAATCTGAACTGGATCACTCGAAATCGGCGCTCGGCGCCGGTGCAATATGTAGGCGCCGCCCTCGCGGTATGGGTAGCGCTCAGTCTCTGGACTTTCTCCCCTGTCCTGCATCGCCATCTCTTCGTACTCCTACTGGCAGCAGTACTGTTCACGGCTCGTTTTCTCGGCTTCGGTCCCGCGGTTTTCTGCGCGCTGGTTTCGACCGCCTGCTTGGATTTTTTCGCACTTCCGCCCTATTTCAGCTTTGCTATCAATACCAATGCCGATCTGGAACGCCTCAGCGTCTTCCTGACCATTGCCATATTCGCCGGAAGCATGGCACGGCAAAAAACATTGGCAGAATCACGCGCGGATCACACCACCCGCGAGATGGCCGCCATTGTGGAGTATTCCTGTGATGCGATCTTCAGTACGAGTCCTGAGGGCTCGATCACCAGCTGGAATCGCGCCGCGGAACAACTTTATGGCTACACCGCTGAAGAAGCAGTCGGGTCCTCGGTAACGCGACTGGCGCCCCCCGAACGCCGCGACGAGGTGGAACGCAACCGCGCTCTCCTCAATAGCGGTACACCCGTCGCGCCCTATCGCACCGAGCGAATGCGCAAGGACGGCGCTCGCTGGCCCGCATTGTTGTCCATCTCGCCGCTTCGAAACGGGCGCGGCGAAATCATAGGAGCGTCCGTCATTGCCCGCGATATCTCTGCCGAGAAACAATCCGAAGAAGCCATCCGCCGGAGCGAAAAACTCGCTACCGCGGGACGGCTCGCCGCCTCCATTGCGCACGAGATCAACAATCCGCTCGAAGCCGTCGTCAACCTGCTTTACCTGGCGCGTCATGATTCCAGTCATGCCGGGGAGTATCTGACCATGGCGGAGCAGGAGATAGGCCGCATCGCACGGTTGGCACAACAGACTTTGGGATTTGTCCGCGATGCCAGTTCTCCGGGTTCGATGGATCCAGCCGCCGTCATGGACGAGATTTTGCAGTTGTATTCTCGCAAACTAGAAGGTCGACGTATTCGCGTGCTACGACGCTACCGCGGCAGTCATCAGATCGTTGGATATTCAGGCGAGTTGCGCCAGTTGCTGGCGAACCTCTTGGTGAACGCCGTGGACGCGATGGGGGATGGAGGTTCTCTGCAGGTCCGCGTGGCAGCAGGACGCGATTGGTCGAACGGCAGGGAGGGCATTCGCATCAGCGTAGCCGATAACGGCAGCGGTATTCCTCGCAGCAATTTGCGCCAAATCTTTGAACCTTTTTACACCACGAAGAAGGACACCGGTACCGGGTTGGGCCTGTGGGTATCGCGCGGCATTGTGCAGAAGCACGGCGGAACGATTCGGGTGCGAAGCCGTGCGGATGGGCGCACCACGGGTACCGTATTTTCCATCTTCCTACCCCGGCAACATGAAATTAGCCGTGTAGCCTGAGCGACGCTATCCCTTTATTTACAATCATTTACAAACACCACTGGTACAGTGACCTTCGTACTTAGAAGCCTCCGGCACGGCAGCTTATAATCATCCAAATCCTAGCAGACTGAGCACTTAGCCAGCATTTATCGAAACGTGGAACCTATTGTTGCAGTTGCGATGTTCGCCTACGGGCTGTGCTTTGGCAGCTTCCTGAACGTTTGCATCTACAGATTGCCGCGCGGCCAGTCAGTTATCACACCGCGCTCCGCATGCCCGCACTGCGGAGATATGATTCCGCTCTACCACAACCTTCCCATTCTAAGTTGGTTGATTCTTCGCGGAAAATGCCGCGCCTGCAAGCAGCCTATATCACCTCGCTATCTCGTCGTTGAATTCATTACTGGCCTACTGTTTGTCAGCTGTTACATCCACTTCGGTTTGACCCCTACGACGTTGAAGTGCATTGTCCTCGGCTACCTGCTGCTGGGCTTGGTCTTCACCGATGCAGAAACTAAATTGCTTCCCGATGCCATGACTCTTCCCGGTTTGGCACTGGGAATTCTGTTTAGCCTGGTAGTTCCTGTCAATGACCTGGCTTCTCAAATCATGCCGGGAATGATTTCGCTTGCCGCGCGCAGCGAGATCTCCTGGCGCCTATGGTCCCTTTCAGACTCCCTTTTGGGGGCAGCGGTCGGGGCCTCGTTTCTATACGGCGCAGCCGCCATTTATCTCAGGGCTCGCAAGGTTGAAGGCATGGGTTTCGGCGACGTCAAGCTGATGGCCATGATCGGCGCGTTCCTCGGAACCAAACTCACGGTCTTAACCATTTTTGCCGCCTCCTTGGCAGGTTCGCTGTTTGGAATCAGTACGATTCTTGCGGTCTGGATGAAACGCCTTCGTCGCATTCAGGCTCGCCGCGTATCTTCGGGCGCTTCCTCGCTCATGTCTTCGAACCAGGCCAGGCGTCGTGCGTGGCAATCGGCCCGGCTGGCGCTCCGCTATTACGAGATGCCGTTTGGCGTGTTCCTCGGCGGCACGGCGCTGTTGGCATTTTTCTTTGGAAAAGGCCTCCTCCACTGGTACTGGGGGGCGCTGTGAACCTGCTAACGAGTCCACTGCTGCTACGCATGGCCATTCTTCTGTTCGCTGCCATGGCGGCTTTCGGGGTGGGCTTCTTTGTAATCCGGCGTCTGCGCCAGAGTCTCTCGTCGGAATCCGATTCGCTAAACCATGTCCCTTTGGCGGCCGAAGGATTGCCTGTGCACGCATATCACGCCGTCATTCAGCAACTGAAGCAGCAAAAGCACGAGCTTGCCAGCCAACAACTCGCAGAACGCAGAAAAGCCAAGGCGTCTGACACCCTCAGCTCAACCGTCCTTTCGAACCTCTCCTGCGGCGTTCTGTTTCTGAACACGAGCGGTCTGGTGCGCCAGGCAAATTCGGCGGCCCGCAATCTGCTCGGATTCGCCTCTCCCATCGGACTTGAATCCGGGGATCTGTTTCGCGCAGCCACGCTGCGCCAGGAAATAAATGCTTCGGCTTCTACCTCGCAATGGACGGTCGAGCAAGCGCTCGCTCCGGCTCTGGCTGGAAAATCCGTCGTCCGGGGACTGCTGCTGAATTACTTCGCGCGCGACGGGGCCAGCCACGTTCTCGAAGTGACTGCTTCTCCGGTCATGGCCGAAGATGGCAGTCTCATGGGCACCACACTGGTGGTCACCGACAAAACCGACATTGAGCGCATCCGGCACGATCAAAAAATGCACCAGGAAATTTCCTCTGAACTGGCGCTAGGGTTGCGTAATTCTTTGACCACAATCGCCGGATATGCGCAACAACTAGCCTGCAGCCGCGACCAGGAACTGGCACGGCAGTTGGCTGACAGCATCGCCCACGAGGCAGCGCAGTTGGATCGAACCATCGGCAGCTTTCTCGGGGGCGCACACGCTGCAACCACAAGCTCTTAGATATCAGCAATTTGCAGGCCCGGTGAGAAACCAGGGCTTTGCGAAAGGATGATCACATGAAGCGCATGAACCTAAGCATCAGCGTAAGACAAACTGCCATTGGCACATTGCTCCTATTGGGGATCAGCGGCGCGGCCGCCGCTCAGTCACTCGGGGATTACGCCCGTGCAATCCGCAAGAACAAACCCGAGCCGAGCGCGACCACGCGTCACTTCGACAACGACAATCTCCCTACCGATCAGACTCTAAGTGTGGTCGGACCGACGCCGGCCGCCAATGCCAGCTCCACAACCCCGGCCCCTGATCCCGCTGCCGCAGCCGGCGAACGCCAGAAGACGGCGGACGCGTGGAAGGACAAGCTTGCCAAGCAGCAAGACAAGATCAATGCTCTGAACCACGAGCTCGACCTTGATCAGCGCGAATATCGCCTCCGCGCAGCCTCCTATTATGCCGATGCCGGGTCACGCCTGCGCGACGCAGCCGACGCCGACAAGCAAGATGCGGATTACAAGAACGATGTTGAGGCCAAGCAGAAAGCGATCGAAGCCGCCCAGCAGGAACTCACGGACCTACAGGAACAGGCACGCAAAGACGGCGTGAAACAGAAAGACAACGACGACAGCAACGACAACAGTAAAGACAAACAGTAACCGAGCTCACCCATGGGGCTTCGGGGGAGCGTCGGGCGTCCTCGCCCGGCGCTCCATCAGCAAACTTGGATCTAGTCTAGAGACGACTTCTCTCGCAAAAAGACTCCGAGGTGAACCTTTCGGTTCTTCACCCTTTTCCAATGCGCTCTCGAATCTGCCGCGCATGATGCCGCCCGTGAACCAAGTGGAACTTACGCCACTGCCCGGCGGTCAGCGATCCCAGAAATGGGTGATCCATAATCTTCGTCCCAGCTCCAAATTTACGTTCACACTCGTTTAGGCCGAGGCCCATTCTTTCGAGCTCCGTAGCGACCGCTCGCGGAACCTCGTTCACCGGCATTCCTCGCGGTGTAGACCGTTCCGGAGCTTTGCGGCCGCTCGGTATATATCCAAAATTGACGACCAGCAGAGTCGCCATGCGATGCTTCAGAGTGGAGCGCGTCGCCAATGGAGTACCTCGCTCCAGGCATTTCGCCACGCCCTGATTGGTGCCTTTGTAGGTAAGGAAAAGGTGTTCCAGAATCTGGGCAGCACTCCACTTCCCCGCCGGAGCCTGCGCCAAGGCGCTGCTGCCAGCGCCCTCGATTGCATCTTCGAGTTCCTGTCGCAAACGTTCGAGATGGGAATCCATGGCGTCAGTCAGTACAATAATCGACGAACACTAAACCCAGTTCATCGCACGCGAGCTCTACCGAAAGCCTACTCAGGAAGCCGCCCAATGAAAAAACTATTTGCCGCAATTCTAGCAGCCGGAATGATGACCGGATGCTCCTCGGGGCCAAGCGAGCCGACAGCGTCCGAGTCGACACAAACAAAAGCTCCGGAAACCATCACCGGTAGCAGCGCGCTCTACAAATGCTACGTCGCTGCCCGTGGCTGGGCGCAAGACGCGCAGCCTTATCGCGTGGAATCATCACAATCCAAAAGCGGCGATGGCAAAGCTGGAGAGTGGCGCATCGGATTCGCCTCGCCCGCGCAGCAGAAGACAAAATCCTATACCTGGACAAGCAGCGGGATTTCTCACAGCGTCGACGACACCTACAGCCCTGCCAACACCAGCACCCAGATTTTCAACGTTCAGTTTCTCAAAACCGATACTGACAAGGCCTTTGCCGTGGCTCAGCAGCACGGTGGCGACAAGCTGCTTGAGAAAGAACCCGATACCCCGATGCTTTACGTTCTCGAATGGAACCGGCAGGAGAATGACCTGCTGTGGCACGTCATTTACGGAACGGACCGCGAAACCGCCAAGTTGCGCGTGGCGGTGAACGCAACTACCGGAGATTTTTCGCGAGTAGAAAAGTAGGAACGCGGACTCCGGGAATGTCACTGCTCCTTCGTGAGCTTCTCTAGCGAAGTGCGCGCTTCTTTCGCAAACGGGCCCTCTGGCAAAATCTTTAAATACTGTTCGTAATATTTCCGGGCTGCAGCGTTGTCTCCCAGCTTTCTCTCGCAGGTGGCGAGACGGGAGACGGCAATTGCATCGCCGTTTTTGTTGTAGAGAGCATCCTCGTAGCGTTCGAGCGCCCCCTTGTAGTTCTTGCGTCTGAAATAAAAATCGCCAACCTCAATATCCTTCGTCGCCTTCAATGGGTTCCAGGGATGAAACTCCTGGATACCGGAGGTGTCGGGATTGTCCGCTCCCTCTAGATCAGCAACCGCGTCCTTGCTCTTAGGGTGGTTCTTGGCGTCGTCCGGGGGTGGACTGATATCGATGATTGTGTCTTGGCTGGAGCTCCCCTGAGCCGAGTCGCTGCGCGGGGGGCCTTGATCCGGGGCAGGCTTATCCGAAGACTCCTGTGCCCAGGAAATAGTGGTCAGCACCACAACAAAAGCAATCAGCAACCGAATCCGCACGACCCTATTGTATCGCTTCATTTATGCGCGGTAGGGAGACGGGGCGCCCTCGCCCGCCTTCTGACCCACAAAAAAACAGGCCGCCCATTTGTGCGACGGCCTGGTTTGGCAAAATCCTCCGGGGAGGAGGAAAAAAACTAACGGATTACATTGAGGGCGGATTTGCATTCGCCGTCGGAGACGGATTGCTGGTCGGCGCCTGCGCCGGAGTCGTCGTATCCGCTCCAGTATTGGTCATGAGACGAATATCCACGCGACGATTCTTGGCGCGACCGTCGGCCGTTTTATTCGAATCAACCGGCTTATCCTTGCCCAGTCCTATTAGATAAATCTTGTATGCCGGAACGCTCTTTTCGGCCGCCAGATATTGAATGACAGCATTGGCCCGGCGCTGGCTCAGATCGTAGTTGTAATCTGCGCTGCCGATCGAGTCGGTCGCTCCTTCTACCGTAATGATGTATCCCTTGGTCGTAGCCACGCTGGCCGCCAGTTGGTCAATGGCGTCTTTGGCGTCCTTAGTCAGATTGTCTTTGTTGAAGCCAAAATGGACGGCCGTCTCCACCACGGGACGGTAGTTGTCCAAATTAACGACGGCGTTGGTCAAAGTGTCGACACGCTGCGTGGCGGTATTCGCCGAGACTTGCGCCTTGTCAGCTTCGCTTCCCGCGGCAAGAGCCTTCTGGTCCGCCGCCGCGGCCGCCGCCTGCACGTTCTGGATTCCGGCTTGCGCGCGCTGATCAACGTCCTTGATATCTTTCGAATTCTTCGCAGTCAGGTCGTCAAGTTCGTTAGTCTTGTTAATCAACGGTGTCGTCTGTTGGCGGACATAATTCTTAGTTGTGCATCCGACCGATACAGCCATGGTCGCGGCCAGCATTAGGGTTAACTTCAACGAGGTGCGGGTCATAAGGTTAAGGGCTCCTTGCCCAAGTATTGCTCTCTCACAGAAATATGTTTTCAAGATCCTGGCAAAAGCCTGCCACGGAACCCACTGTCTGCTAAAGCACGAGGGATGCCATTCGCCCAGCGCGGCAGAAACAGCTAAATCATTCTATATCAGCAGTTTGAGCAGTGGCTGTGGGAATTACACTCGTCACCTACCCAAGCAATCGCGATATGAACCGTAGAAATTTTATACTGTCCGGCTCCCAGTACGGCTCTGAGACGCGAGCACAATCCCATACCAGACAGCGTCGCAGGAGCCTCTGTTTATGCAGTTTACAGAAAAATCAAAGATTTGACGGGCACGTTCCCACGGTTCCGCGGGATGCATAATTTCGAGGATCAACGATTTTGCGAGTCCGGATTGTGGAAGTCCGGATTTTGCAAGTGCGCGCCAGCCGAATCCTCTAGAACATTAAGACTTCGGTCGTAGGAAACTTACTTCGTGATCTTGTCCCATGCTTGCTCGAACTGTGCGAACAACGGTATTTCGCCCTTTTCCAGTCCGCCGCGTCCCATCACGCGCCACAGAAACATCTGCGAAGGCCGGCTGGATTCATCCCCGCGATGCGCGTCATAAACCGCCAGCACATCTTCTGAAGGACGGGATTGCACCATCAGAATGATGTCAGCCTCCTGCGGACGATAAACCACAGTCAGCTTGTGCCACTTCTCGATCGCATCCTGCACCCGCGCAATAGCGGCGCGGTCATCCGGCAAAAGACGCGGATCAAACTGATCGCCATCATAGGCAGCCACATAGACGAAGCGAGCGTTAGCGAGAGTACGCGGCATCGGCGGAGGGTTGTCCATTGCGGGAGCATCGCCCCTCACCGCATTAGCAGAGCCAAAGGTTGAAAGTGCCAAGCATAAAATTATGGTGGCAAAAATGCTCTTTTTCATCGGAGTTACTCCCATTGGGGTGGCTGGAGGCTGATCAGAAAACACACCTGCTACTAGGACTGATGCATCCCGGAGCGCCGGAGTTGCAGAACCCGGCAAGCCAAAGACAACATAAGTTACATTACCGGGGGAACGCTGATCCCCATAACCAATAGCAGGCGAATCAATTCGCGGCGAACTATCGCCGCAGTCAGCAGCAGGAACCTCTTTCGGCCCTCATCGGCCTCGCTAAGAATCGGATAGCGGTGATAAAAAGTGTTGAAAAGCTGCGCCAGTCGGAAGACATGCTTCGCCAGAAAAGCAGGTTCCGTGGTAGCAATGCACTGGCTCACGATATAAGAGGTCTGGGCAGCCGCCAGCCAAAGTTCCCAGATGTCATCGCCAGCTTCGCCCCCGAGATACTTAGCAAAGTCCTCGGCGGAAACGCGACGAGCCAAGTCGCGCCCATAACCATCCGGATCGAAACCACCCTTGCGAAAGATGTTCGAAGCCCGAACCACCGCATACTGCGCATAAGGACCGGTATCGCCCTCAAAGCTAAGCGCATCCTTGAAATCAAAAGCGATGACTGACGTCTTAGTGAACTTAAGCATAAAATGACGCAGCGCTCCAATCGCAACCTGCGTAGCGATGCCGGTACGCTGAGCTTGGTTCAACTCAGGATGCCTGGCATCCACCTCTTTGCCAGCCGAAGCCACAAGAGCATCGAGCAGATCATCTGCCTTAACACCGAAACCCTTGCGTCCCGAAACTTCAATCCAGGATCGAGCCTGATCTTCCTCACTCAGCGTATAACCAAGTTCAACTGCACACCGTGGAGTGAGCGCGACCATCTCATAGGAGAAGTGCGTGTAGCGATCGGCGGCTTCATCGTGCCCAAGTCCGCGCAAGGCTTCGATCACCGTGTTCTGCGCTTCCGCTTGTCGTGCGTCGATCACGTTGTAAATCTCGGCCACATCCCCAAAGTGAGGATGGTCTTTTTCACCATGGGTAGTCGAGATCCAGCAGTCGCGAGCATCCGGATAGCGAAAGAATTTCCGATAGCCAAAATCGCGCCCCAACAGCCCGAACTTCCACATGTGATACGCAATATCTTTCCCGACATAGCCAACGGTACCGTTGGAGCGCACGATGACCTTCTGGTCTTCCTCTGTGATCGTTTCCCCAGTCTCCTTTGTGCCCTCCGTGCTTAACGCTTTAGCGGCCGTTCCAGCGCGCCGCATCACCCAGCACCCTTTGTTCTTACCTTCATTCTCGTAAGTCAGCACCCCAGCTTCCTTAAGCTTGGTGAACGCAGCATCCCAAAAATGAAGATGGAGTATTTCGCTTTCGCGCGGCAGGAAATCATATTCAATATCCAGCCGCTCCATGGTTTCCAGATGGCGTTTAAGCACGGCGACCGAAATCAAATCCGCGATCGCCGCCGTCTCGTTATTCCCTTCCTCGATCGCACGCAATGTCGCAGCGCGCGCCTGCTGGTTCGCCTTGTCCTCCTCATACCAGTGCGAAACCTGAGCGTAGAGATCCCAACAAACATAATCAAACCGAGGGGCGGCCGCGAGCGCTTCAATCTGGACACGGGATTTCTGTTCAATATGAAGAAATCCAACGACCACATCGGCGACTTGCACTCCTGTGTTGTCGACGTAATTCTGGACATCCACCCCACGACCGGCAAAGCGCAGCAGTCGCACAAATGTATCGCCCAGGATGGCGTTACGCAGATGCCCAATGTGCGCCGCCTTGTTGGGATTGATACTGGAATGCTCAACCAGCACTTTAGCCGCAGTAGCCTTCGCCTCTGGCGATCGGTCCGCGGCAAGTTCGACAGCCAGCTGCGCGCGGTTTACCCGAACATTGATATATCCGGCGCCCGCCACTTCGAATTTTTCAAAACCCGGAATCGCCCCGACCCCGGCCACAATCTCCTCTGCAATCTTGCGTGGAGCCTTACGAAGTTTGCGAGCAAGGTCAAAAGCGATCGGCAGCGCGTACTCGCCCAATTCAATTCTCGGCGGTTGCTCGACTACAATATTCGCAATTTCTAGGTCGTAAGCCTGACGCAAAAACGCACGTAGATGCTCGACCAATCGAAGTTCTAAGTATCGATACAAGGAAGCCCTCTAAATTATTGAAGAAACAGTGATTCTAACAAACTCACGCGGAGCGGCGGGTTTGACGGAGGTAGCGGGGTTCCCTATGATGAAAGTTCGACGGGGCAGCGACCGAAATCCTAGCGACCGATGATACCCAGGGATGCAGGGCGCATCTTTTACGATTTCCTCTGCGGAACCGCTGTGCCCCCCTGTGGCTCAAGCTTTTGAACTTATGCGCATAGCCTACCTCGACTGTTTTTCCGGCATAAGCGGCGACATGTTTCTCGGTGCGCTGTTGGATGCTGGCGTGTCTCGAAAGCTCCTGGAAGACACGGTTGCAGCGCTTAATATTGCTGCGCGGATCGAGATTTTGCGGGTCGTGCGAGGCAGTATTTCGGCAACCAAGGTCGACGTGTTCGCAAACGGCGAAAAGGATCTGCCCCGCGAAATTTTCCACGAGGAGCCGCGGCATCAGCATACTCACGATCCTGCTGCAGACGGCGTACATCGACCTTCGCATGACAACGTACACGGGCACACCCATGATACTGATGCTCACGCCCACGGCCGCAGCCTCACGGCTATCCGCGACATCATCGAGAAAGCGGCAATCAGCAGGAGCGCGAAGGCAACCGCGATTCGCATCTTCGAGTCCTTAGGTCAAGCCGAAGCCGAGATTCACAACGCACCCGTCGACCAGATTCATTTTCATGAAGTAGGAGCGGTCGATGCCATGGTCGACATTGTCTGCGCCGCTGTAGGAGCGGAATCGCTTGCCGTCGAAGAATGGATATGCTCGCCGCTCAACGTAGGTGGTGGCACGGTAAAGTGCGACCACGGGACGCTTCCCGTTCCCGCGCCTGCAACCCTGAATTTGCTGCGTGGCGCTCCGGTCTATTCCTCGGGGCCACAAGTCGAGTTGGTCACCCCCACTGGCGCAGCGATCGTAAAAACGTTAAGCGCGAGATTTGCGCCATTTCCCGCAATGAAGATCGAGAAAGTGGGATACGGCGCCGGCGCGCGAGAATTCTCGGACCATCCGAATGTATTACGCATAAGCATCGGAGAAGCTGCAGCAGCAGACCCCGTGAATCCATCGCAGATTGCGCGGAGTGCATCGACAGCTGCAGCCGATGACAGAATCATGGTGCTCGAAGCAAATCTCGATGATCTGAGCCCGCAAGTCTTGGGCTACGCGATGGAGCGGTTGCTCGCCGAAGGAGCTCTCGATGTGTTTAGCGTGCCCGTACAAATGAAGAAGAGCCGTCCTGGCGCATTGCTTACCGTACTGGCGAAAATCGAAGATGCGAATCGCTTAACTAAGACGATCTTCGCCGAAACCACAACCTTGGGCGTGCGGCGCCGCGAAGAACAGAGACAAACCCTGGCGCGGCGTTGGGAGAACGTGAACACGACGTGGGGGCCTGTGCGAATCAAAGTGGCCAGCATGAACGGCACAATTTCGAATTATGCGCCAGAGTACGAAGATTGCCGTGCGCTGGCCGAAGCTCATCACGTACCGCTTAAGGAAGTGCTCCGTGAGGCGGTGAAAGCCTATGCCAGCCACCGAAGTACATAAGTCAGGAGGATCCATGCCGACGCTAATTTCGTTGCGCGCGCTCTTGCAGGTCGTGCCCGGCCGACTTGCGAAGTTTTCCGAGGAGCAGGCAAACAACGAGCCCAGGCCGTCGTCGTGGTCTCCAAAACAAGAGTTAGGACACCTGCTCGATTCTGCCGCGAATAATCATCAGCGGATCGTTCGCGCCCAATTGCAAGACGCCCTTGTCATGCCTGGCTATGAACAGAACCGTTGGGTCGAGATACACGCCTACCAGCGCCGCAATTGGAACGAGCTGATCGAGATATGGAAGGCGCTCAATCTGCAACTACTCGCAGCGGCCGAGGCCGTTCCTACCTCGGCTTGGTCAAGAACGCTGACCGTTGCCGGTTCTGAACCGCTGACACTCCAGTTCGTGTTCGATGACTATGTCGTGCACATGCTGCACCACCTACAGCACATCGGAATCGAAACCAGCGACATTGCACCGAATGCAACCAACGCGGCGTAAGCGCGCAGATTTAGACAAAGGTATCTGACAAGTCAAGGCACAAGAATGAGCATGAAGTTTTACATCACTACTCCGATCTACTACGTCAATGCGCATCCCCACATTGGCCACGCCTATACGACCATAGTCTGCGACACCATCGCGCGCCGGCACCGCATGTCAGGCGAAGACACCTGGTTTCTGACCGGCACCGACGAACACGGTCAAAAAATCGAGCGCGCCGCCCAAGCTGCGGGCAAAACGCCGCAGCAGTTCACCGATACGGTCTCCGCCGAATTCCGTGCCCTCTGGGATCGTATGGGACTCACCTATGACGATTTCGTCCGCACCACCTCCGAGCGCCATCAGCGGGGCGTGCAGGCGCTGTGGCGCAAAATTCGCGATAACGGATACATCTATAAGGGCACCCACACGGGTCAATACTGCGTCTCCGACGAGGCCTACGTGGACGGCGCCAAACCCGGCGACCCCTGCCCCGATTGCGGTCGCATAACAGAAACCGTTCACGAAGAAAATTATTATTTCAAGCTTTCGGCATTTCAGGATCAGCTGATCCGCCTCTATACCGAGCAACCCGGTTTCATCCGTCCCGAAACACGTCGCAATGAAGTGCTGGCATTTGTGCGCGGCGGACTGCGCGATCTCTCGATCAGCCGTTCGACCTTTTCCTGGGGCGTCCCGGTACCCGACGATCCCAAGCATGTGGTGTACGTGTGGCTCGACGCACTGGCAAACTACATTACCGCGCTCGGCTATGGATCGAAAGACACCAGCAAGTTCGATCAATATTGGCCAGCCGACGTACACATGATCGGCAAAGAAATCGTCCGCTTCCATTGCGTCTACTGGCCAGCCTTCCTGTTGGCCGCCGGATTGCCTCTGCCCAAAACCATCACGGCACACGGCTGGCTTCTATTTGAGGAAAGCAAAATGTCGAAGTCGCGCGGTAATATCGTGCGCGCCGAAACAATTGTGGACGTACTCGGCACCGACGCTCTCCGATATTTTCTGCTCCGCGAAGTCGTCTTTGGCCAGGATGGATCGTTTAGTTTCGACGCGCTGGTCCAGCGCTATAACTCCGATCTAGCAAACGGTCTCGGCAATCTAGCCAGTCGCACCCTCACCATGATCACCCGCTATTTCAAAGGCGAAGTGCCATATCCGTCTCATGCAGCGCACACCGCAGCGGACGTCGTAATTGCGGACGCGGCCAAGAAAGCGATCGCCGAGTACGGCACATTATTTGACCAATTTCAGTTCTCGCGGGCGCTTGAGGCCGCTTGGGGATTAGTCAGCGCGGTTGACAAATACATCGTCGAAAACGAACCCTGGTCTTTGGGCGATAAAGGGGACGAAGAGAGCCGTTCGCGCCTCGCAACCGTGCTCTATACCAGTGCCGAAGCTCTGCGGATCGTAACCGCACTCGTGCATCCCGTGATCCCCGACGCCACGGCAAAGATCTGGGCGCAAATGGGACTCGGAGACATCAAGAAATTCGATCTTACAAAATTGCAATGGGGACAATTGCACCTCGGCACAAAATTGGGCGAGGTGCAAGCTGTGTTTCCCCGCGCTGACAAATCGGCAGTCGAGAGGATGGTGAAAATGGAAGAGCAAACTGTAGGGAAGGGCGTCCCTGGGATCGGCGGAGAGACGGGCGACTCCCCCGTCCAGGCGCAACCAGCGGCGAGCAAGTCAAATACAGTAGCCAAGCCAGCCGCCGCCGTTCCCGATGGCAAGATCAGCATCGACGACTTCGCGAAGGTGGATTTGCGGGTAGCGCAGGTAAAGACTGCCGAGCGCGTAAAAGGCGCGGACAAGCTCCTCCGTCTGGAAGTCGATCTCGGGACCGAAATCCGCCAGCTCGTAGCCGGAATCGCCGAGGCCTACGACCCAGAAACTCTGATCGGACGCAAAGTGGTAATCGTAGCGAACCTGGCACCCCGCAAGCTGCGAGGGCTGGAATCAAATGGCATGATCGTGGCCGCGTCGCCCGAAGGCGGCAGGCCGGTACTGGCAAGTTTTCTTGAAGATGTGCCGTTGGGGACAAGGCTGAAGTAGCGCCGCCGAACGCGGTTTCGCGAGCTATCAACGACCAGCGACCAACAGATGTTCATCGACTCCCACGCCCATCTCGAAGGCAAGCGCTATGACGCTGACCGCGACGAAGTGTTAGCGCGAGCCAAAAATGACGGAATCGAAGCCTATCTAGCGATCGGAAATGGTGAAGGGCCCGACACCGCCGACTGCGGCATAATGTTGGCAGAAAAATATAATGGGCAATCCCAATACCCTGAGATCTGGGCAAGCGTGGGAATCCATCCGCATGAGGCCAGCTTGGCCAATGACGAAGCCTATACGCGCCTCCTAGCCTGGGCGCGGAATCCCCGAGTCATCGCGTGGGGAGAAATCGGTCTCGACTATTTTTATGACCATTCACCCCGAGAAATACAGCGGACAGTTTTTCTCGAACAAATGGAGTTGGCAAAATCAGCTAAGCTGCCCATCATCATTCATTGTCGCCCATCCGACAACAGCGAGAACGCCTGGGATGACTGCCTGAATCTGATCTCCGAACATTGGGCTCCCAGCGGTTTAGGCGGCATTCTGCATTGCTTCACCGGCAGCGCCGACCATGCTCGACGCGGACTCGATCTCGGTTTCATGATTTCTTTTGCAGGCAACATCACCTTCCCCAAAGCGCAGTCCATCCGTGATGCCGCGCAAATGATTCCACTCGACCGCATGCTGATCGAAACCGATTCACCCTATCTTGCGCCTATTCCACATCGCGGTCAGCGGAACGAACCTGCTTTTGTGAAAGAAGTGGCCCGGCAGATCGGCGAACTACGCAACTTGTTTGTGGAAGAAATCGGATCAAACACCACCCAGAATTTCTATAACTTCTTCGGACTCGCAGCGAATTCCACAAGCCGGCGAACTCGCGAATAGCAAAATAGCGGTTAACCCAGCGCAGATCGTCCCTCTTCTGTTACCCTCATGAGTACGCAATTGGGGCGAGCGATCCGCCATGCTCAGAATAATGGACAGCATCGCTCAGTATGACAATCTGGAAATCCAAGAGGCCGTCGTAATTAGGAAGCGGTCATAATTCTGAAAGTGACATTCGATGCCCGATAACAGTTTCGATATCGTCAGCAAAATCGATCTCGCGGAAGTTTCCAACGCCGTTCAGCAAGCGATGAAGGAGGTCAGTACCCGCTTCGATCTGAAAGACTCGAAATCCCAGATCGTCACGGAGGGAACCGACGCCATCATCCTGCACTCGTCCGACGAATACAAACTGAAGGCAGTAAACGACATCCTCCAGGCCAAGCTCGTCAAGCGCGGCGTATCCCTCAAAGGCCTGACCTATGGCCCGGTGGATTCAGCCGCGGGTAGCACGGTGAAACAAAAGATCACCCTCCAGCAGGGCATCCCCATCGAAAAGGCCAAGGAGATTGTGCTGTTGGTCAAGAATTCAAAGAAAAAAGCGCAAGCTTCGATTCAAGCGGACGTGGTCCGCATTAGCGGCAAAGATCGCGACACCCTTCAGGAAGTAATCGCGATGGTCAAACAGCGCGACTTCGGCATCGACCTGCAGTTCACGAATTACCGAAGCAATTAGTGACCGGAGCAACTTAGGGCAGTGGGTACAACGACGTCCATCAACGGGAAAGAAATCTTTGACCTTCTGCGTGACGACATCGTCGCGATCGAAGAACAATTCGGACGCGATACGGTATCGAGTGTCGCCGCCATCACTGAGATCGGCGAATATCTGCGTGCCGGCGGCGGCAAGCGCCTTCGGCCGGCCCTGTTGCTGCTCTCCGCCAAGCTTTTTGACTATAAGGGAGATGGCGCGGTGAAGCTCGCTTCGGTCGTCGAGATCATCCACACTGCGACACTCGTCCACGACGACATCATTGACGAAGCTCAACTCCGCCGCGGCCGTCCCGCCGCCAATACGCAGTGGGGCAACTCGATGTGCGTCCTGGCCGGCGATTGGCTCTACATGCAGGCTTTCAAGATCGCAGTGCAGGAGCGTAACTTCCGCATCCTCGACGTGCTCATCGAACTGACGCAGCAAATGGTGGAAGGCGAACTGCTCCAGATGGAGAAGCTAGGCGAGTTGATTTCTCTGCAAGAGCATCTGGACTTGATCTATCGCAAAACCGCCTGCCTGTTCTCCGTTTGCATGCGAGTCGGCGGTATTCTCGGCGACGCTACCGAGCAAGAAGAAGAACGCCTCGGTCAGTATGGACGGAATCTTGGTTTGGCCTTCCAAATCGTGGACGATGTGCTCGACTTGACCGCATCAGAGAGTGTCCTCGGCAAGCCTGTAGCGAGCGACCTGCGCGAAGGCAAGGCCACGATGGCGGTCATCCATGCCCTCGATCATTGCACTGCCGCCGAACGCCGCCAAATCGAAACCATCTTGCAGGAGCGTGCGTTCAACGGCGTCACTCACGCCGAGATACTCACCATCCTCAACCGCTACGGTTCTCTCGACTACGCCTCGAAAGAGGCAGCCCGCTACGCCGAATCTGCGCGCCAGGCCATCTGCACATTTCCCGACTCCGAAATCAAACGAGCTTTGCTCTGGGCGCCCGAATTCGTCGTGGCAAGAGAGAAATAGCGCCTCACCAAATCCCACTTTTCTTGTCATCCTGGGCGAAGCGAACGACCGCATGCTCCGCGGATTTGTTATCCCGGATTTCTCGAGTCGGTGACGGTATGCTATCTCTTCACCGCGATCCCCAGCAACTCAAAACGCCCCTTCAGCAACAGCGTGCCCGATCCCAAAAATGCGCGCGCCGGGAACTCTTGTGAGAACAACTTCACGTAGGCAGCATTGAATTGCTGCCACAAAGAAACATCCGGCGAATACACCTGCACCCACACCAGATCATCCATGGTCATGCCGGCTTCACGCAGAACCGACTGAACGCCCTCAAACAAAAGCTCAAGCTCAGCATCAACACTTTCCGGTGCCGTACCCGTAGCCGGGTCAAGCCCGATGCGCCCGGAGATATAAAGCGTATCCCCCACCAACACTCCGTCGCTGAACGGAAGACCCGCGGGACGATTCGGAAGATTGATAAAGCGGCGATTCTCGGCTGCCAAATTCCCTCCTAAAATTTCCATGACTCCGGCATTCTGCCGCGAAGGTCGACCGCGATAGCACTGCCATGGGTTGTTATACTAAGGACAGTTTCCTTCCACAACAAAATGAGCGACTTACTTTCCATCATTTCGCGCCATGGCTACCTTTTCCTGGCCGTCGTGTGCTTGGCGGAGTCGCTCGGTCTCCCGCTGCCGGCCGCGCTCGCCATTCTCACCGCCGGCGCAGTCGCCGCCTTCGGGCATCTACATTTTTACCTAGTCTTCGGCATCGCTCTGCTAGCCATGATCGTCGGCGACGTCGTTCTCTATTTCATGGGCCGCGTCAGCGGATGGGCATTATTAGGCTTCCTGTGCCGCCTTTCCGCCAGTCCCGAAACTTGCATTCTTCGTTCGGCAGAATATTTTTACCGTCGCGGCAAGCAGACACTGCTGTTCGCCAAGTTCATCCCCGGCATCAACACCATGTCTCCGCCCCTGGCCGGAAGCATGAAAATGCGCCTCGGTGATTTTCTGCAATATGACGCCACCGGCGCCGCCTTCTATGTAGGCGCATACGCCATTGCCGGATATCTCTTCAGCGACGCGCTCCGCGCCATCACCCGTGGATTCCGCTCCGCCGGCTTCGCCGCCGAGGTCATCTTCGGCATAGGGCTCGCCGTATACATCGGCTATCGAATCTGGGTATACCACAAGTATCGTCTGCTCGATGTGATCCCTCGCGTGCCGGCGGAGGAACTCGCAAAAAGACTCGCGTCCGAGGCGGCCAAAAACATGCTGATCGCCGACGTCCGCAGCCACGGCTACTACGATCCCGATTCCGAGCGCATTGCCGGATCCATCCGTATCGAGCCCAACAACCTCCTCGAAGAAATCAAGAATCTCCCCAAGGATCGTGAGATTTATCTCTACTGTACTTGACAACGCGAAGCCACCAGCGCCCGTGTGGCGCGTCAATTGCAGGATGTCGGATTCAAAGTGTTCGTCATCGCCGGCGGTCTCCGCGCTTGGCGCAAGGCCGGACAACCCGTGGAACGAGTTCCCCACGACGACCTGATCAAACTGCCCACGTTCAATTAGTGCAACCGTTTTCGACACCTCCGCAACTCGTCTTCTTGGCAGAGCCCCAGCAGTTTGTTATCGTCCCCACATGGGGCGAATCCCAAATCTTTGCGGAATAATTCTCGCGGCCGGTGAGTCTTCGCGCATGGGACGCGAAAAAGCGCTGCTGCCGTGGCCTCCAACCTCCAGGAGCGACACGTTTCTCTCTGCCGCCATACGGCTGTTTTTTTCGAACGTCGAGGTTGTGCTCGTCGTGGTCGGCAAGAACGAAGCCGCGTTGTCTCCCGTCGTGTATGCCAATGGCGCAGCGCTCGTGGTCAATCCCGATCCCGAGCGCGGGCAGTTCAGCTCCTTGCAAGTCGGGCTGCAGGAGGTTCGAAACCGCGGCCGCGACGCCGCGATGTTCACTCTGGTTGATCGTCCTCCCGTCCGCGCCGCGACCATCGAGACGCTGCAAGCCGCATTCGAACGGACCATAGCCAAAAGGAAGTGGGCTGTGATTCCAGAGCACGGGGGGAAACACGGTCATCCCATTCTGATCGGTAACGCGATGCTCGAAGCGTTCCTCGAAGCTCCGGAAACATCGACCGCGCGCGATGTCGAGAGCGCCCACCAGAGTCAAATCGAATACGTTGCTGTCGACGATCCGCTCGTAGCCGTTAACGTGAATACTTTGGAACAGTATGCCGCTCTGCCGCCACCACCGCTGCAATCCAGTTAGCTTCACCAGCATTGAATCATCAAAGTTTAATATCCAGAGTCCAGCATTCAAGCTTCAACATTCGAAGGTTCAATATCCCATGACCAGTCTGACGGCCGCCCAAGTTGATTTCATCGAAAGTGTACTTACCCTAAATCCGCGTGTAGCCGCGTTCGACTGCGACGGCACTCTCTGGTCCCCAGACGCCGGCGAAGGTTTCTTCTCCCAGGAACTAAAAGAGGGACTCGTATCCGAAGAAATCGCCAACGATATGCGCGCACGCTACGCCGACTACAGAGCGGGCAAAGTCGCCGAAGATGTCATGTGCGGAGAAATGGTCGCCATGCATCGCGGACTGCCCGAAGCCCGCGTACAGCAAGCCTGCGACGCCTATTTTGCCCAGGCCATTGCGCCCAACATTTTTCCGGAGATGCGCGAACTCGTACAGCGACTGGGCGCTGCCGGATGTGATGTCTGGGCCGTTTCCTCTTCCAGCCAATGGATCATCCGCTCCGGCATGACCTACTTCGGTATCCCCAACAATCGTATCCTCGCTACCGAAGTAGCGGTCGAGAACGGCATAGTTACCGATCGCCTGATCCGAGTCCCGAGCGGTCCGGGCAAGCCCGAGGCGCTTCGCTCTGTGCTCCAGTCTGCTCTCGATTGCGCCTTTGGCAATGCCATCTGGGACCGCGAGATGCTCGCTATGTCGAAACGCCCGTTCGCCATTAACCCCAATCCGAATCTGAAGGAGATCGCGCTCGCCAACGGCTGGAATGTCTATCAGCCAAAGACGAACCGTGGTGGCTGACAGCGTGAATCGATTTCATGAGATCGATTCTATGATTTGTCGGTTGTTTCCTCTTGTGGAATAAATTCGTATTTAACACTACCCCTGGCAGCCGCTCTTGGCGCTATCGGCATTCTGCGAATCTGTCCCTGCACCGTCCACCATCCCGGCGTTTTTGGGGAGCCGTCCCACCAAACCCTTCGCCACCGCGCGCCGGCCTTGCAGGAGTTCAGATCAGAGTGGTGCTCGACTGCTGATCGAGGCCTCGATAGCCCGCAGTGCAGCGGCGTCGGCTAAGAGTTGCTGGCCGGCTGCGCCCTGGGCCGGCTGCTGTTGCGCGGCAGCTCTTGCGGCTTCCTTTTTGTCGACTGCTTTCGCGGCGCAGGGGCCGTCGGGGAACTTATCGGAAAATGCCAGAAACCCAGCCGTCCAGGAAGATCAGCCGAACCGCTACGACCCGCAGGCTCACATGTTCCGCAGAAGCGCCGCGAGCGTATCCATCGCGAGGTGACTGGCGTGGGCGGAGGCTTGCGGCAAACCTCCGATTTTTTGGACTAACGCTTCCCTGCTCAATTTGCGCGCTTCTTCGACGCTCTTGCCTTTCGCGAGCTCGGTAATCACCGATCCGCAGGCCATGGTCGGAACGCAGCCCTTAGCGCGAAAACGAATGTCGGCGATGCGCGTACTTCCTGATTTCGGCCCTTCGACTCCAGGCTTTTCTAATTTAAGGCTGAGCTCCAGAACGTCTCCGCAGACGGGGTTTTCCAATTGCGCAGTGGAGTCGGGATTTTCAATCGTGCCCGCATTTCGCGGGTTCTCAAAATGGTCCAGCAGCTCGGCGGAATACACATGCCGATTGTAAATGCGCGAAAGGCTTGACATCGCGCTCGCTGCAAATGCTCCTCTACAATGGGGCTATGTCGGAATCGCAGAACTCTCGGCACTATCCGCAGCGGATTGCGTGCCTGCAACCGAGCGCGACGGTAATTTTGGCCAGCGTGGACGAGTTGGAGCGCGTTGTGGCCTGCACCAAGTACTGTGTTGATGTGATTCCGGAGCTGCGGCCCGAGCTCCGAACAGGGCTCCAAACGAAGTCGCCGAGCGGCAATCGGCTGATTGTTGCCGATTCCTGGACCTCGAAAGCGAGCGAGATTCTTGCCGCCAAGCCTGACCTCGTGATCGCTTCCGTGCCCTACCAGGAAGCGGCGGTCATAGAAATACTTAAGGCGGGCATTGCGTTTCTAGGTCTGGCTCCGCGCACGCTCGATGACGTTTACATGGACATCGCGTTGATCTGTGGTGCGGTTGGCGCAGCCGAGCGGGGTAAAAAGGTAATCGCCGAGATGCAAGCGTCTATCGAAGAGGTGCGACGCCAGACTTCAACCCTGCCACGAAGGCGCGTGTTCTGCGAAGAATGGGGAAAACCGATCCTTGCATCGCAGCCGTGGGTAGCTGAACTGGTCGAGGCAGCAGGAGGTGAGTTTGTCGGTAAGCCAGGAGCTCAGTGCTCGGCCGAAGAGATCGCTCGGCAAGATCCCGAGGTCATCATCGCCTCCTGGTGCGGCGCGGGCGATCGCGTGCCACTGGCAAAGATTGCCGGTCCCAGAGGCTGGGCGGAAACCTGTGCGGTGCGGAATTCGCAAGTGTATTGCATCTCTGACGAACTGTTGAATACTCCAGCGCCTACGCTGATTGAAGGATTGCGCGCGCTGGCGGGAGCGATCCATCCTGCGGTATTTGGTCCGCAGCGAGGGCTCCGGTCGATCACCCAGGCCGTTATTCACAGTTAGTTACTCCAGTACCGCAGATGCGAGTACCGCGGTCGACCTGAAAAGGGGCGGCGTAGTTTAGGATTATCGTAGTCGGGCGATCATATGGCCAGTGCAACTAATTCCAAGAAGATCGATGAAGTTCGAAAAGAAGCCGAGCGCCTGGATTCAGCGGCGCGCACGGCGGATCAACTGATGAAGGGCATCACCCTTCTACTGAACCGAGAAATGTTGAAGTACAACTGGGTTGGCTTCTACATGCTCGAACCCGGGACCGAGCCTCCGGTGCTGGTTCTGGGACACTTTCAGGGAGCGATGACTCCGCACACCCGCATTCCTTTGAACCAGGGCATCTGCGGCGCGGCGGCATCGTCGGGGAAGACGGTGGTGGTGGACGATGTGAACAATGATCCACGCTATCTGGCCTGCTCGCTCGAGACCAAGTCTGAGATCGTGGTGCCCGTGTTTGTGCGCGGTAAAGTAGCAGGCGAACTCGATATTGACAGCCACTTTCCGGCGGCATTCGGCACGGAAGACCGCGAACTGGTTGAGTATTGCTCTCAGCTGGTCGGCAAACGCCTGGAAAAAGATAACCCCGTTACTAAGTAAGCTTGTTTCCAAGAAAATGAAGAGAGTTGTCGCCGCGCTGATTCTGAAAGAAGACCTCATCCTCGCTTGCCAGAGGACGCGGCACCAGCCCATGCCTCTCAAATGGGAATTTCCCGGAGGCAAGATCGAAGAAGGCGAGCAGCCACGTGACGCCATGCGCCGCGAATTAGAGGAAGAACTGGGGATTGTGGCCGAGGTGGGCGAGGAAGTGAAGCGCATCGCCCACGAATACCCGGGTGGCGGATCGGTGGAGCTCCGGTTCTTCGAAGTGCGCAAGTATCAAGGTGAAATCGAGAATCGAATCTTTCGCGAGATTCGCTGGGTCACGCGAAAGGAGTTGCTGGGGCTGGATTTTCTTGAAGCTGACTTAGGGCTGGTCAATGAGCTGGCGGCTGGAAAAATACTTTGAGACTCTAGCCGGTTCCACCGTGCACCTGCGAATAGATCAGCAGTACGGTCAACACGACCATAATTATGGTGGTCGCCCAGGCGATGACGTTGAATGTGGTTTTATTCACGTATTCGCCCATCAGATCTTTCTTGTTGATCAGGAGCAACATGAAAATCAGCACGAAGGGCAGCACTGCACCGTTCACCACCTGCGAGAAAAACACGATCTTAATCAGTGGCAGCCCGGGTATGAGTACTACGGCTGCTCCGGCCACAATAAGCACCGTATAGAGCCAGTAGAAAGCGGGGGCTTCGGAAAATTTCCGTTCTACGCCTGATTCCAAGCCTAATCCTTCGCAAACCGTATAAGCTGTCGAAAGCGGCAAAATCGACGCCGCAAACAGCGAGGCGTTAAAAAGCCCGAGAGCAAATAGCATGTAGGCCCAGTCGCCCGCTAACGGACGCAGGGCCTGAGCGGCATCGGCGGCGTCGCGAATGTCACGATTGCCATGCAGGTAGAGCGTAGCCGCGCAGGCTACGATGATGAACCAGGCCACCACGTCGGTGAAGATGCATCCAACAATTACGTCAAGCTTCGAGGTGCTGTACTGGCGCCGCGTAACTCCCTTTTCCACGACGGACGATTGCAGATAGAACTGCATCCAGGGTGCGATCGTTGTTCCGACCACACCGATCACAGCGTAGAGGTATGAGTTTTGCCGGAAAGCTGCCAAGTGAGGAGGTTTAATCGTAGCCTTCATCGCCTCTATCCACGCAGGCTTAGCCAACACTCCGGCGAATATGTAGGTGAGGTAGAAAAACGAGGCGGCGAGGAACACCTTCTCGACACTCTTGTACTGTCCCTTGACCGCGATCAGCCACACGATGACGGCGCAGATCGGCACCGAGATGTACTTTGAGATACCGAACAACCCCATGCTCCCCACAATGCCGACAAATTCAGTTATGACGTTCCCGAAGTTTGTAACCAGAATGGCGAGCATCATAAGGAATGTAATACGCAGGCCGAATTCTTCGCGGATGAGATCACTCAGGCCCTTGCCCGTAACCGCCCCCATGCGGGCACACATCTCCTGCACCACGATCAGGGCGATGGTGATAGGAATCATGGTCCAAAGAAGCATGTAGCCGAACTGCGCGCCAGCTTGCGAATAGACAAAGATTCCTCCGGCATCGTTGTCGACGTTCGCGGTGATGAAGCCCGGCCCTACGACGGCAAAAATCAGCAGTACCCGGAACTTCCAACTTCTCAGGAATTTCATGCTTGGCCACGGACCATCAAAATAGCGAAACAGCCGGATCAGAATAAATGCTGGAAGTGGGGATTGGATAGACGAATCTGCGAAAGTAAGGAAGTTTTTGTCCGAAGGCGCCCACGCCGCGACAGGTAGCCGGGCAGACTAGAGCTTGGCACGCAGCATTGCGATCACGTCATCCGGAGTGATCACGCCGGTCAGCTGATTACGCTCATCGATTACGGGCAACGTCAGCAGGTTGTACTTGTCAAAAAGTTCGGCAAATTCCTTCTCTTTTGTGTTTTCGTGGCAGGAAATGAGAGGCTCCTGGGCCAAAGCCAGCAGCGGGGTTGAGGCGGGTGCAAGAACAATCTTCACCAGCGGCACCGCGCCCACTAAGGTACCGTGCGAATCCGTCAGGTAAACAGTGCTCATGTTTTCCATGCGGCCTTCGAACGTGCGCATCGTCTCGATCGCGTCGTGGGCGGTGGCCGCCACGGGCAGCGCAATGAACTCGGTGGTCATGCGACCGGCGGCGGTATTTTCCTTGAACTCCAGCAGGTCGGTGACCTCCTGGCGCTCTTCCGGCTGCATTTGCACCAGAATTTCTTCCGTCCGCTCATCGGAGAGATCAGCCAGCAGGTCGGCGGCAGCGTCAGGCTCCATCTCCTCCACGATGTCCGCGGCTCGATCGGAGTCGAGCGATTCAAGGACCGCCTTCTGTACTTTTGGTTCCAGCTCTTCCAGAGCGCCGGCGGCCACGCCCTCGTCCAGTGTTTCGAAGACTGCTTCGCGCTCATCGGGAGCCAGATCTTCCACGATGTCGGCGATGTCGGCGGGATGGAGTCGGGCCAGCCGCTCGTGCGAAATCTTTAATTTGACGCGCCGGGCAGGATCGGTCTCGATGATATCCACGAAATCCCAGGGGATTTCGCGTGGCGGAACCCGCAGCAGCAGAGCTCGAAGGGCGGCCGCTGGAATCATGCCTTTGAGCAGGCGGCGAACCGCGCCTCGAGCACCCACATCCACTCCACCGACCTTTAAGACGGAGCGATTCTGCGCGCTATCGTGATGAAAGTCCACGTCGTTTACGCGCACAACTTTGCGGCCGAATACGTCGATCACCTGCTGATCGAGCAAATCGCGGCTGAGCAATAACAGTCCCTCGGAGCCATCGGCCGAGGTCCATTCCGCCGATGGAGTCGACGCTCGAACGCCGCCATTGATTGCCGAAACTGCGGTCAACGGCAGTACTCGATTTCCGACAGGCGTCTTGATGATGAACAAGGTCACGCGTGAGCGGTCTTCTTGCGGGGCGAGGGCCACCTCGCGCACACGACCGCTGGCGGCGCCGGAGGCGTCATACACGATCGAGCCCAGAAGTTCGCTTAGGGAGAGGCTGGCCATCCCTGAAGAGAATACTCAAGAGCGTGTGCGGATGCCAGATGAATGAGACAACGTCGTAAAAAAAAGCTATAACCACGAGCGCAGAGTTACACGGCGAAAGGACAGGAAAACCGATTGCGCTGACAAAGCCGAATGCGCTGGTTGACAACGCAGCGATCAGCTGACTACACTCTGCCTTCCTATCTTCCAACGTGTGCTTGCCGTTTGAAGGTGTCGATTACAACGATAAAACTATGGCCAAGCGTCCTCGCATCGCGGTTGTGGGCAGTGCCAATGTTGATTTGACCACGTTCTCCGACCAGTTTCCCAAGCCGGGAGAGACGATTTTTGGCCGGAAGTTCGATCTTGGATTTGGCGGAAAAGGTGCGAATCAGGCCGTGGCTGCACGGCTGTGCGGCGCCGATGTCTTTATGGTGGCGCGGGTTGGGGATGATCTGTTCGGCCCGTCTTCGATCAAGAATTTTGAAAACCTGGGTATCGACGCCACGCATGTGCGGCAGGTAAGTGGCGTATCCAGCGGAGTGGCGCCCATTTTCGTCGACCCTTCAGGGCAGAATCGGATCATCGTGGTCAAAGGTGCAAATGACGCGCTGAAACCGGCCGACGTGGACGCCGCTGCCAATACTCTTAGGAGCGCCGACTGCATCGTTCTCCAGTTTGAAATCCCGCTGGAGACGGTTTATTACACCATCAAATTTGCGCGGAAGAACGGTATTCGCTGCATCTTGAACCCCGCTCCGGCACAGCCCATTGACCTCATGGCGGTCGCGGAGCTCGATTATTTTGTTCCCAACGAGAGTGAGGCGGAGGCGATTTCGGGTGCGCCGGTGCGGAATCTTGACGACGCTAAGAGCTGTGCCAGCAAGCTTCTAGCCAGCGGTATTCGGCGGGTGATTATTACTCTCGGTGCAAACGGAGCGCTGCTGGCAGGCCGGGAAGGCATGCAGCATGTGCCCGCATTTAGCGTAAAGAGCGTGGATAGCACCGGTGCCGGTGACGCTTTTATCGGCAGCTTTGCAACTTTTCTTGGCGAAGGGTTCGAGGAACAAGAAGCCGTCAAGCGCGCTAATCTTTACGCTGGTCTTTCGACGACAGGCGAGGGAACGCAGAAGTCCTTCTATGACCGGCCGCGGTTTGACCTGGAGTGGAGCAGCAGAAGTAAGGGTTGAGCCTAGCCGCGCTCGTCGGCGCAGGCGGGTCGTGCGCTCCCACCAAAACCTCATCTTTCCATAAGCAGAACTTTCTCGGCTTCGTCGGTCTCGGTCAGTTTAACCTCGATCACTTCGCTGTCGGTTGTCTGGACAGTCCGGCCGATAAAAGTAGCTTCCACGGGAAGCTCACGATGGCCGCGATCGATCAGCACCAGCAACTGAACCAGGCTGGGGCGTCCGTGCGAAAACAGTGCATCGAGGGCGGCGCGCGTGGTGCGTCCGGTATAGAGCACGTCGTCGATCAACACAATCTTTTTACCTTCGATCGAAAAGCCGATCTCCGCTTCCTGCACCACGGGCTTGGGCCCCAGTGTGGAAAGGTCATCGCGATAGAAGGTGATGTCGAGCGTGCCTACGGGAACTTTCTTTTTTTCGACTTGTTGAATCATCTTTCCCAGTCGCTCGGCGATGGGTACTCCGCGACGGCGGATTCCGACCAGTCCCAGGTTCTCAACCCCACCGTTTTTTTCGAGGATTTCATGCGCCAGACGCACCAGCGTACGTTCGATCTCCGAACCAGACATCAACTGCGCTTTTTGCCGGAGTGCCGTTTTGCGAACCGCGTTCTTTTTGATAGTCATGCCACCAGTACCTTATCAAACTCAGATTGAGTTCGGGAAATTTGTTCACGATGGGACGTATTGCCGCAGTACGAGCTATGAGCGTTGTCGGCGGGACTCGATTTCCGAAATTGAAGTAAAACGGTCAATACTTTACTTTCGGTACTTCCGAGTTTTTCGTGACGTCCCACCGTCATGTACTCTTAGCTAAAATCAAGCTAATTGCGCTCCTCGTCTCAATCTCCGGCAACAGCGGATTCGAAATCCGAATCTAACTTCCGAGGTATGTTATGAGACAGGCTTTATCCCCGCGAGTCGTTCTGTTGTTCTGTGCAATTGTGTTTCTCTCCCTTCTTGCCGTGCTTGTTTTCCGTCGTGACATGTCGGTTGGAGCGTCGGCTGAATTTAAAGGTGTCCTCACCTATCACAATGACAACATGCGGACGGGACGGAACCCGGGTGAGAGCACACTCACCCTCAAGAACGTCAATTCCAATACTTTCGGGAAATTGTTCGTGATCTCGACCGACGGACGCGTGGATGCTCAGCCCTTATATGTTCCGAACGTCAGCATTGCTGGAAATGGGACGCACAACGTATTGTTCGTGGCGACGGAAAATGACACGGTCTACGGGTTCGACTCGGACAGCGGGTCGACGCTTTGGCAGGTAACGACGCTGGCGTCCGGCGAGGTTCCGTCGGATAACCGCGGTTGCGGGCAGGTTTCGCCCGAGATCGGGGTCACTTCCACTCCCGTAATTGACCCTGCTGCCGGCCCGCACGGCACTATTTACGTGGTGGCCATGAGTAAAGACTCAAGTTCTAACTATCATCAACGCTTGCACGCTCTCGACATCACCACCGGGACCGAAGAGTTTGGAGGCCCGGTGGAAATTGTCGCGCAGTATCCGGGGACGGGCGATAACAGTCAGAACGGATATGTGATTTTTGATCCTAAACAATATAAAGAGCGGGCATCGTTGCTGTTGCTGAATCACGTTGTTTACACTTCATGGGCGTCCCATTGCGACGACCGGCCTTATACGGGATGGATCATCGGTTACAAAGAAACGACTTTGGCCCAGGAATCGGTGCTCAACGTTACGCCGAACGGTAGCGAGGGTGCAATCTGGGCGTCGGGGGGTGGGCTGTCGGCCGATTCGAACGGAAATATATATTTTCTGGACGCGAATGGAACTTTCGACACGACCCTCAACGCCAACGGGTTTCCTATCGAAGGAGATTACGGAAACGCCATCCTGAAGGTCTCAACCAAGAAGAACCAGCTCGCTGTATCTGATTACTTCAATATGTACAACACGGTTGCCGAGTCGAACAAGGACGAGGATCTAGGCTCTGGAGGGGCGCTGGTAGTGCCGAATTTTAAAGACTCTAGCGGGGTATCGCACGAACTGGTTGTCGGCGCTGGCAAAGATGCAAATATCTACTTGGCGGACCGAACCAATATGGGTAAGTTCAATCCGAACAATAATAATCAGATCTATCAGGAAATAACTGGCGCTCTCGCAGGACCTGTGTTTTCATCACCGGCATTTACCAGCCACAGCATCTACTACGGGGCGGTTGGGGATGCGATCAAAGCGTTCTCATTCAACAGCAGCGGGCAACTGAACCCTGTGCCCAAGTCGGCAACCAGCACGCAGTTTGCCGATCCCGGATCTACGCCCAGCATCTCTGGAAGTTCAGACAGCGATTTGATATTGTGGGCTACGGAGAATACGTCGCCAGCGGTGCTGCACGCTTACAGTGCGAACAATCTTGCAGTCGAGTTATATAACTCGAATCAGGCACCGGGCGGACGCGATAACTTCGGAAATGGTAACAAGTTCATCACGCCAACCATTGCCAATGGCAAGGTATACGTGGGAACAACGAATGGTGTAGGAGTACTAGGACTTCTGCCCTAGTGCGCCGTCTTAGAGAAACCTACATATCAACCTGTCTTCAGAAATTTTCCGCGTTCCAGTTCATCGAATGCGTCCCGGAGCTCGGCCTGCGTGTTCATCACGATAGGGCCATACCATGCTACCGGCTCTTCAATCGGCTTGCCGGAAACGAGCAAGAACCGGACTCCCTCGTCTCCAGCTTGCACGGTGACCTCGTCGCCTCGATCAAAGAGGACGAGGGAGCGATTATCCGCCTCCGAGGGAGGATGCGTGTCAGCCCACTCGACGGCTTCGGTCGGTACTGCGAGCGGGCCCGAGGCGTTCGAGAATTTTCCGGCTCCAGCAAAAACGTATGCGAACGCGTGGCGGGTTGTTTCAACTGGAAGCGTCTTTCTCCTGCCTGGGCCTACGGAAACATCGAGATAAATCGGATCGGCGGCAATTCCGTCTACCGGTCCAGCCTTACCCCAAAATTTTCCGCAGACGACCCGCACATGCGTACCGTCATCGTCTTTTATTTCGGGGATGGCAAACGATTTAACTTCCTGGTAACGCGGAGCCGTCATCTTGAGCGATGACGGAAGATTCGCCCACAATTGAAAGCCATGCATGCGTCCGGCTGAATCGCCTTTCGGCATCTCCTGGTGGATGATTCCGCTTCCGGCCGTCATCCACTGTACGTCACCCGGAGCGATCGCGCCACGGTTCCCGATGCTGTCGCCGTGTTCCACAGTTCCGGCGAGCACATAGGTGATGGTCTCGATGCCGCGATGCGGATGCCAGGGGAAGCCTGCCAGATAATCCTCAGGAACGTCGTTGCGGAAGTCGTCGAGCAAGAGGAACGGATCGAACTCAGATGTATTTCCGAAGCCGAACGCCCGGCGCAGATGTACGCCGGCACCTTCAAGGGTCGGTTTGGATTTTATTAGCCGCTTAACTGGTCGAATCGACATAACTGCCTCCCCCCAAGAATTCTCCACCCGCGCCCTGGGTTACTTTGGCGTCATCGCCTCATAAAAACGAGGATACGCACGCGATCTCCTCGAGTTTAGGCCACCTGGCAAAATTGGCGTCGGGCATGGCTTTGCGGTTTGCCTCTGTAAGCACTTAATCTAGGGACTGAGTCTGCGCTCATTTAAACTCCCGCCCTGATCCGATCGATTCCTAGACTCACCGTGACGACAGTCCTACTTCGAGGCTTCCGCCAGCGGAAGGAGCACTTGAAAGCGAGTATCGCCGGGTTTCGACGTCACCTGAATACTGCCTCGGTGCTTCCTGACAATACGCTGAACCGTATCGAGGCCCAAGCCAGTTCCTTCTCCGACTCCCTTGGTCGTGAAGAATGGTTCGAAAATGTGCGTCTTGACCTCAGCTGAAATTCCCGGACCGTTATCACCGATCTCAACTACAACGCAGCCATCGTCACGATAGGTTCGAACCCGAAGTTCACCTTTTGCGCTCATCGCATCGATGGCATTGTCGATGATGTTGGTCCACACCTGATTAAGTTCGCTGCCAAACGAATTCACAAGCAGTGGGATTTTCTGGTAGTCGCGCTGCACCACCACTCCGCGTTTTAGCTTGTGGTTCAAAATGGTCAAGGTGGTTTCCAGGCTCTTTACGATGTCGACGTTCTGCACGGGAGCCTGGTCCATGTGCGTGTATTCCTTGATTGCGCTTACCAGATCGGAGATCCGCGAAGTGCTGCTCTCGATTTCCTCCAACAGGCTGTAAATCTCGAGGGAAGCGCCGATCCTTACCAGAGCGGCTCTAGCAGTGTCGGCGTCGAAGGCTTCGAATAATGATTCCACTACTTGGGGCTTCGCATTCTTTCGGGCCAAATCGGCTGCCAGTTGCCACAAGTCGTTCTGCCCGTGACTGCGCAATAACGAATCGATTCGCTCTTCCAGGTCGCTCACGGTCAGAGAATCGGGAGGCGGTTCGTCGCGTTGGGTAAGCGCGCCCTCGAGATCCACTATTTGTGATTTCTGGGCGGGCGTAAGATCACGGCGCCCCAGTTCGAGACTCGCTTCCTTGATTTTTTTCAGCATGTCACGCAATTGGCTCGTGGCGCGTTTGGCGGCAGAAGCGGGGTTGTTCAGTTCGTGTGCCAAGCCTGCGGACAATTTTCCCAAAGACGCTAATCGATCTCTTTGCTGTTCTATGCGAGTGGTTTCACGGATTCTGTCGGACATCAAACCCACCAGACGCTTCGCCAACTCCGGCATCTTTTGCACGAGGTCTGGAAACAGAGCGGCAGGAAATCGCAAAACGCGACTGTCAGTGACTGTTCGTCCTGTCACCGTAAACTGCTTCATCCGAGAAAACGGAAGCGCGCCAGTAACATCCCCATTGTTCAACGAAATGAAGATGGCTTCGCCGCCCAGTTCGCCTCGCAGTTCAATTTGACCTTCAAGAATCACAAACATGGCGTCGGCGGGATCGCCTTGCCGTGAGTAGGTCTCGCCTGCCTTGTAGAGGAGCTCGCGCGACTGGCTGATGAACCACTCGATCTGATCATCGGGCAAATCCGCAAACACCGGAACACGAAGTAATTCTGACTTTTCGACCATTTATACCTTGCTTAAATACTGATGGATGAACTGCACCGCTACCGAACCTTCCCCGACACCAGAAGCGACTCGTTTCACCGAGCCGTGCCGCACGTCGCCCACGGCAAAAATGCCTGGAATATTTGTTTCGAGCAGGAATGGGTCCCGCTCAAGAGTCCATCCCTTGGGGCGCTGTCCGTCGCGGATCAGGTCAGGGCCAGTCAAAAGGAAGCCCCGTTCATCCCGCTCCACCAGGTCTCCCAGCCACTCGGTGCGCGGCAGGGCTCCGATGAAAATGAACATTGCGCTCAGGGGCTCGCGTTCCACCTTGCCGGTATCAGAACAAAGGACCGAGATCTCTTCGAGATGCGTCTCGCCGTGCGCCTCGATCACGCTGGCGTGGGGCCATACCTGGATGTTGGGTGTCTCTTTAATTTGATCAATCAGGTACTGGGACATGGTAGCGGCGAGCGAACTGCCTCGTACAACCATGATGACGCGCTCCGCGTATCTCGCGAAATTCATAGCCGCCTGGCCGGCTGAATTCGCTCCGCCGACCACGTAGATAATTTCACCCTTGCACGACAGCGCCTCGGTGGCGCCGCCGCCGTAATAGACACCGGCACCCTGCAGCCTATCGATTCCGGGAGCGTCTAATCGCCGCCACTGCACTCCGCTTGCAATCATCAGTGCGTGGCAGGAAATTTCGTTGCCATCGGCCAACTTGATGATGCGATACGAGCCTTCCGTGCGAGCGCCGACGGCTTCTTGCGGAGCAAGAATTTCAACGCCAAAACGCTGCGCTTGCACCACGGCGCGCCGCGCCAGATCGCTGCCGCTGAGTCCGGCTGGAAAGCCAAGATAGTTCTCGATTCGCGAACTCATGCCTGCCTGGCCGCCGGGTGCTTCACGTTCTATCATCACCGTATGTAAACCTTCGGACGCGCCATAGACTGCGGCTGCGAGACCTGCGGGACCTCCACCGACAATTGCTAAATCATAAAAACTGGTTTGCGCACGCGTACGCAAACCAACTTTTTGCGCGACCTCCGACGGCAGGCTTTCCAAGAGCTTTGTTCCATCCGGAAAAAGCACGACCGGGAGACTCGCCGCCTCCGGTCCAAGCGCCTCCAAAAGACGCTTGGTTTCGGGGTCGTTGGCGGAAGATTCTACGTCGATCCACTGATAGGGAACGCGATTGCGCGCCAGGAAGTCGCGGAGCTCGTAAGAGCGCGGCGACCATCTCGTACCGAGGACGCGAATCCCCTCGAAAACTGGGCGGTAGGAAGCTTGCCAGTCATCGAGCAGGTCATTCAGTTGTGGATACAGGTGCTCGGCGGGAGGATCCCATGGCTTCAAGAAAAAATAGTTAATGCTGGCTTGATTGATAGCGCTAATGGCAGCGCTGGTATCGGCATAGGCAGTGAGCAGAGCACGTTTTGCGTCGGGGTAGATGTGCATTGCTTCTTGCAGAAATGCGACACCATCCATGCGAGGCATGCGCTGGTCCGCCAGCAGGAGGGCGACACTGTCACTGCGCACCTTTAACTGCTTCAACAAATCGAGAGCGCCTTCGGGAGAATCGCTACCAATGACGCGATAATCCGCACCGTATTGCGAGCGTAGGTCGCGTTCGATCGCCCGCAAAACATCGGCGTCGTCGTCGACACTGAGCAAAATCGGTTTCGCCATGTTAAGTTTCAGCCTTGATGGTCACGAAGATGAACCCAAACAGCTTGAACAATAGTGATTTGATATAGAAGCTTAGATACAGGAGTATGCACTCTGGTCGCGCATTTTGTCGCACAGCTCGGCAAAGCAATCCGCGGTCTTTTACGTGCACATCGATCGGGGCGGACTTTACGCGGCCAGTTCACCTGCTTCGATCTCGTCTACATAACACCAGATCCAAGACTCTCCGGGCTCGATGGAGCGCATGAGAGGATGCTTTGTTTTGTGAAAATGCTTGGTGGCGTGTTTATTCTTGGATGAGTCGCAACACGCAGCGTGACCGCAGATGAGGCACATGCGCAAATGGACCCAGGTGTCGCCAATCGCTACACAGTCCTCACACACGTGCTTGTTCGTTTGTCTTATTTTGATCTGGTCCAGGTGCGTGCATTGTTGGGACATGGATTCCTCCGTTTATGTTCGCGCGTCCAAGAAACAAATTGTACCGTGAACAGACCAACAAACTTATTCTGCGACCCACAGATTTTCCGCGAAAGGCCACTGTTCGTCAATCCACTGCGATTGGCAGCAGAAGCCGGTTTCGCGCGCCATTTGGAAAACTTCGTCTGCTGAGTACTTATGGCTGCTCTCGGTCCAGATCGTCTCGCCCTCGAGAAAATCAACGCTAAGATCCGCCGCTGGAATGCGCACCGTCTGCCGCCGTTTTGATTGCAGGTGCATTTCGACACTCCGGGCTTCACGATTGATCCGCGCTACGTGGGTAAATTGCCTCAAGTCGAAATCGGCATCGAGTTCGCGATTGATTCGGGCCAGCAGGTTGAGATTGAAAGCCGCCGTCACTCCGATTTCGTCATCGTAGGCATTGAGCAATTGCGCGCCCGGTTTTTCGAGGTCGGTTCCCAGAAGAAGCGAATCTCCAGGCTTGAGAATGCGCCGAACCTGCGCCAGGAATTTTAGTCCGGCCGGACGATCAAAATTCCCGATCGTGCTGCCCAAGAACAATACAAAGAGACGTTGATTACGTTGCCGGTGGGCGGCCACTTCGAGCAATCCGTCAAGATACTCCCGTTCAAAACCCACGATGCTGATGGAATCAATATCGCTGAGTTCCCGTTCGCACATGGCGAGCGCGGTGCGGGAGATTTCGACCGGATAATAGAATGTCCGTTGCCACCGGCTCAGGGCCTCGAGTATCCAGCGCGTCTTCTTGCCGCTTCCACTGCCCAATTCAGCCACTGCGACCGGAGCGTCCAGTTGCTCTACAATCTCATTGGCATGACGTCGGAGGAGACGCTCGTCGGCTCGTGTGAGGCCGTATTCAGGCAAATGACTAATTACCTCAAAGAGCGACGAACCCACTTCGTCATAGAGATACTTGGAGAGAAGCTCTTTTTGTCCGGGCCGCGAGAGGCCGGCATGTACGTCGGACGCGAATTCGTAAGCAGCATTGTTAATCGCGTGAACCAGCATTCCGAATCCCCTTTTCCTCGTCAGTTCTTACCATCAGCTCTCACGATCATCCGCTCGTAGGATCAATGTTTTACGCAGCGGAAGCCCGCATATACGTATTGGTAATGTGCCTGGAACCAGTTACGAAACGTAGAACGAAGCATACAGGCGGCAGTGCGCGCCGAGCCGCCCTTCATGACGAAGTGTTTGCCATCAAAGAAATCAGCCGAGTACCCTTGGTAGAACGGAAAGGGCCTGAAGCCAGGGAACGGACCGAAGATGGTCGAGGTCCACTCCCATCCGTTGCCTAACATATCGTCCACGCCGAACGCGCTTTGGCCTTCCGGAAACGCATTCACCGGGGTTGGGTCCCAGCGCTGGCAATCAAAATTGCCCAGCTCGGCCCTGAGCACTCCGTTACCCCACGGGTAGGCGCTTTGGTATCCGTCCGGATTTCCGTAGGCAGCTCTCTGCCACTCCGCTTCCGTAGGAAGCGACTTCCCGATCCAGCGCGCATAAGCTGTCGCCTCAGCCTGACTCACATATACCGGCCAATCGAGCGCGAGCGGCATTTCGTCGAACGGTATTTCCTGGAACATGGCGCGGTAGAGCCACTGATCGTTCTGTTTTTTCCAGAACAGCGGGTGAGAAATTTCATGAGCGGACTTCCAATGCCAGTCATCGTCATTCCAAAGAGAATGCGTGTCATAGCCGCCAGCAGCTATGAAGTCCAGATACTGCCGGTTCGTAACTTTGTAGCGGTCAATCTCAAATGCGGGGACTGCGACCGTTTGAGCTTCATATTCGTTGTCCCAGCCAAAATTATCAGAGCCACGTGGAATGCCGAGCTCCGCCTCGCCAGCAGGGACGGTCACGATTCGATGTGCGACCGCCGTCACAGAGCGATAAAACAACTTTTCCTGCCTCGCTTCCGTCCGAACTTTCCTATCGAGGGGCAATTGATGCAGCATGTAGGCGAGCGTCTCGACATGCATCAGACGGTGCTCAACCGCCACATTGAGCAAGGTATGCAACGGAAATCCGCTCCGTGTTTGCTGTTCGGGATTTGCGGTTGCAAGTTGCTGGTCGAGCGCGTTGCGGATATTGTTCACGTACTCGCGGATGGCATCCAAGCTCGGCCAGTCGGATGGAACATCGCTCGGCAGTCCGCCACCTACAGGGTCAATGCCAAAGGCGAACAGCCGATCAAATTCGGGATGAATGCTCTTGAGCCCGAAAGAACTTCCATTCAGTAAATTCCAATCGAACGCTTCGAGGTGTCCAATATAAAAGACAACGCGATGACGCTCGGGAATTGGCCGCTCATACCGGGCGTCAGCTCGGACTAAATTGAAAAGTGCATCGCTTTGGCTACGAGCCTCGGACAGCCGCTCTAAAAGCTGATGAGAAACTGCGACGCTCTTCTCTGCAGTAAGCATTCAGCGCTCCGGATCTCATGGCAGGGGCTAGTTGTGGCCAGTCGAGGATACCTCAAACTCGGCGACCCCGCGACTCCGCTTCCCCGCGTGATTTGTTTAGATGACTCGCGTCTGGATGCCGTCGCAACGGAAAATCACTTTATTTCATCCGGATTCGGCCCTGGCTAGGCTTTGGAAACGAATACTAGGGGCGAACGTTTAGAATGAAAGCGAACTGAGGTCGAGATGAAATTGCTTCTGGCTGTCGCTTGTTCCTTTTTCGTCATGTCGCCTTTTGCTCATTCGGCGGCTACGACGCAGACGTTTCCAACCTCGGCGGGGGACGTTACGATCACGCCGCTATATCACGCCAGCACCTTGATCGAGGCGGGAGGAAAAGTCATCTACCTTGATCCTGCCAAACCTGCGAACTTCGCGGGGGCTCCGAAAGCGGATCTCATTCTGATCACAGACATTCACGGCGATCACATGGATCCCGTGTCCATTGCCGAAATCAGCAAAGCGGGAACCGACATTCTGGCGCCGCCAGCGGTGATAGCCACGGTCACTGCGGCCAAGCCAATCGCCAATGGCGAAAGAAAGACATGGCAGGGTTGGGGCATCGAGGCAATCCCCGCTTACAATCTGACGCGCGGCCCGGCTCCAGGAAAGTTCTACCACGATAAGGGACGCGGCAATGGATACGTTCTCAGTTACGGCGGCGTGCGTTTTTACTTCTCTGGCGACACCGAAGGCATCCCGGAAATGCGCGCGCTGAAGAATATCGACGTCGCGTTTGTGTGCATGAATCTGCCTTACACCATGCCTCCCGAAGAAGCGGCCGAGGCCGTGAAAGCCTTCCACCCGAAGGTCGTGATTCCGTATCACTATCGCGGCTCCGACCTGGCGGTATTTAAAAGAGGACTGGAAGGAACCGGGATCGAGGTACGGTTGCTCGAGTGGTACCCACAGTAGCCGATCGCACGCGCCGTCGTAGCGACTAGCCGATGTTATACCGGGCTGCCGTTCCGCTGGCGCTCGTGAGGCAACGCGATACAGGACAGTTGCTGAGTGTTTTCCGGACGCAGCGCTTCCTAATCCTTATCCCTGTCTAGATATTCCTCGGGTACGTCGTCCTCGGGCACTTCATGAGTGTGAACTTCCCGCCCTTCCTGATCTCCAGCGTCTTCAACACCCTCGATTACTTCAGCCTCGAACGCGTTTCCTTCTTCCAGTAGCTCGTCCACGCTCTGTGAATCTGCTTCTTCGCGCCTAGACAAGCCCTGCAAATCTCCCGCTTGCTCCCCTGAACGCTGTCCTGCGAACTTGCGCGGCAATGGCTGCGTCTCGACTCGCTGGCTGTTCGCCTGAGTCTGTTTCTTGCCAGCTTGCTTCCGGCGAGGAGCCGTTTTCTTTTTGATCGTCGTCTTGGCGGCGGCTTGCTTTTTCGTCGCTTTGTTTTGGGCAATTTTCTTCTTCGCCAACTTCTTAGGAGCTTTGTCCTTCTTTGCCGGTTGCCGCGGTGCGGTTCGTTTTCTAACGGCAGTGCTTTTCGATTTCTTCAGCTTCTCTCTTGTTTTCTTTTTGGTAGCCATTCGCGCAGTCTAGCACTCTTGATGACATCTCACAAAACGGGCCGCATTCCCAACCGCGTGCCTCGCTCAGAGCGCTACCGTCGCACGTACCTCATTCAGGCGCGCCGCAAGAAATTCTAAATATTCGTCTATTCCCTCCCCGGTTTTGGCCGAGAGTTTGAAGACCTGCAGTCCCGGGCGAACCGCCTGTATGTTGCCGTACGCTGAGTGCCAGTCGAATTCAACCGCCTGCGCCAAGTCCATCTTGCTCACGATGGCCACGTCGGCGCTATTGAAAATTGTGGGGTACTTGAGCGGCTTGTCCTCGCCCTCGGTGACCGAGACGAGCACCAGTCGCAGATTCTCACCTAAGTCATAGGATGAAGGACAGACCAGGTTTCCAACATTCTCGATAAAGAGAAAGTCCAGATCATTGAGATTCCATCCATCGAGCGCGTTCCGGACCATTGCGGCTTCGAGATGACAAAGTGTGCCGGTGGTGATTTGTTTGACCGGAGCTTGGCTGCGCGCCAGTCGGATAGCATCATTCTCCGTGGCGAGGTCTCCGACCAAGGCGGCGACACGATAGCTTTGTCGAAGCAGGGTCAGCGTTTTTTCCAGAAACATCGTCTTGCCCGAACCCGGGCCGGAAACTAGGCTCACGACAAATACACCGGCAGCGCGGAATTGCTCGCGCAGCGCACGAGCCACCAGATCATTCTGCTTCAAAACATTCTTTCTGACTTCCACTAAGCGGGGTTGTGAACCCATTCTTGTATCTCCAATGCAAACACTTCGAGTTCTTTGCCGTGAATGACTTCCGATGTGGGAGTACCGCATGCAGCACAACAAAACAGTTGCGCGGAATTCAGCGGACGCTGCGCCCGGCAACTCGGACAGTACACCACGACAGGGACCTCTTCGATTACGAGGCGCGACCCTTGCAACGGGGTGTCTTCACACGCCATTTCATACGAAGAGAACAACGCCTCTTTCACCACGCCAGACAACGCCCCGAGTTTGAGGTGGACGGCCGTGACTTGAACGTCGCCGCGGCGCTCCGCTTCTTCTTGGGCCATTTCCACAATACTCATCGCAATAGAAAGCTCGTGCATATCCCCTCGTCAGCTTGCGCCACATCGCTTCTCGTAATGCCGTCGAATCGGCTGAACGCCCCGATTGCCGCCTGTCCCAGGCTGATCCCACCATCATTCGGCGGGACAGCGTGGTTGGTCCATATTTCAATGGGGTCTTTTTCAGACAAACTTTTGAGGTCTTCCAAAAGTAGGTCGTTCTGAAAAACGCCGCCGGAGAAAACCACTACGTTAAGATTTCGGGCCCTGCTTGTGACGACGATCGCATCGCGCAGACCTTGAGCAAATCCGCGCTGGAAGGCGCGAGCGATTTCTGCAATCTTCCGTCCGCGCTGCCGGTCACGAATCACGGCTCGAAGCAAAGGCCGAAAATCCAGTTCCTTGCCGCGGAATGGAAAGGGATACGATTCCGTCAGGAGCGCGGTGCGAGCGAGTTGTTCCAACCACATCGCTGCTTGGCCTTCAAATGTGATGTCGCGTGTAAAGCCAAGCAGCGCCGCAGTTGCGTCAAAGAGCCTCCCAGCCGAAGTCGTGACGAATGTCCGGACGCCTTTGCGGATTAATTCCAAAGCACGACGGTAGCGATTTGAAAAGTTGAAAGGTGCACGACTCAGATCGGGCAGGTCATCGAGTTGTGCGAGAAAACCGCTCGCCGCCTGCACCGGATATTGCGCCGCCCCGTCGCCGCCGGGCAACAAAGCACTGCGCAAGTGAGCAACGCGCTCGAATCCAGTTTCGACGCTGCCTACAAACAACTCGCCTCCCCAGATATTGCCGTCATCTCCGTACCCGGTGCCGTCTAGGCTTACGCCCAATACACGCGTGCTCCATTCGCCGCGCTCGGCCAGCACAGAAGCAATGTGTGCGCGATGATGCTGGACGGTTAGCAGTTGCTGGGACGCGAGCCTTAACGCGTGTGCCGAGGAGACGTATTCCGGGTGGGCATCGCAAATGACCAACGAATCTGCCAGGCGCACTTCATACATCGAAGTCAGATCCTGAATTACCTCTTGAAAAGCCCGGAGCGACTGGTAATCTCCCAAGTCCCCGATGTGCTGACTGACGAACGCCTGACCATCCACCACGAGTGTGACGGCATTCTTCAAATCGGCGCCCACGGCTAGAATTGGACGCTCACTCGGGATATTCGCTACAGCACTCGGAGCATAGCCGCGCGCCCGACGAAGAATCGACGGGCCAAAGGCCCCGATCCGCGCCACCGAATCATCGACGCGGCGTGCGATCGGACGCTGCCCGATCAGGAATGCATCCGCGATTCCGGAAAGGCGCTCGAGAGCCTCGTCATCTTCATACGCAATCGGCTCGCTTGATCGATTTGCGCTCGTCATCACGAGCGCCCTTGGCGCTCCTTCCGCAAAGAGTAAGTAGTGCAGCGGGGTATAGGGCAGCATGACCCCGAGCTCGTTATTATTGGGAGCAACTTCCGGCGCAACTTCGAGGCCACCTTCTTCGAGGCGAACTCCGTGGAATTGCGTTCTCGCTGGTGCCAGCACAATAGGTCGCGCGCTTGACGTGAGCAGTCGCTCCGCTTCCGGCGAAAGCTCTACCAGATCGCGGGCAACATCCAAATCTCTTGCCATGAGCGCGAACGGTTTTTCCTTGCGGAATTTGCGTTCGCGCAAAGCGGCAACCGTTGCGGCGTTTGCAGCGTCGCACGCCAGATGATAACCGCCAAGCCCTTTCACGGCTAGAATGCGTCCACTGTTCAGAAGCTTAACCGCATCCCAGATACTCTGTTGAGCTCCGCGCGCGGTCTCATCGCCCGAATGCAGGAAATGGCATTGCAGGTAATACCCGGGTCCGCAAACATGGCAAGCGACCGGCTGGGCGTGAAAGCGACGATTTTCCGGATCCCGATATTCTGCGCCGCAATAGTCGTCCAAGGGCCAGCGCCGCATCGTGGTATTGGGCCGGTCGTAAGGCAGACTCTGCACGACCGTGTAACGTGGACCGCAGTTGGTGCAGTTGATGTAGGGATACGAGTAGCGCCAATCCGCGGGATCAAACAGTTCCTTCAGACAGGCATCGCAGACAGGGAGATCGGGCGAAATGCGCACCGTGGGCCGCTCCCGATGTTGACTTTCGCGAATGGTAAAGTCATTGAGTCCCAGCGGGGACGCCCGATGCACTTCAATTTCGGCGATAGAAGCCGCGGGGGGATGTTGTGTCTTCAGGTTCTGAACAAAAGCCTGCAAGCTCGGATCGGAACCTTCAAGATAGATCTCAACACCTTCTTCGCCGTTCAGCACCCATCCGGCGAGGGTGTTGGCACGAGCTAAACGATATACGAACGGACGGAAGCCAACGCCCTGCACCACACCGCGAACCCTAATCGAACAAGCGCTGGCCATTTCTTATCCAGAATTGCTGTTTACGTTCGGTTCCCTGTTTGCCGCGCGAACCGGGAGCAGCATCGCTCCCTAGCATTCTCATTCCATATCGACCATGCAACCATGGCCCTGCCATCCAACCTGAATCACCTTGCCATCGTCAACCAACAACGGCACACTGCGTTGCCCCGGTGCTAGCGCGCTCATGCGTCGACGCGCCTCAGGATCGGCCTCGACATCGTACTCAACGAAGTCGGAGCGCTTCCACTCCAGCCATTCCCGCATCTCCCGCGTATGCGGGCAACGCGCTGCGCCGTAGAGCTCAAGCTTGGCCACGACCTAGCACCTCCAACATTTCGCGGATGATGTGATAAATCGAGGCTTGCACTTCCTGGATGCGCGGAATGTAGTCGCATTGGACGACGAGCGGGAAGTCCGCTAACTGACGGCGCTTAATCTCTCCGCCGTCATAACCGAGCAGGGCAACGGTCAGCATGTTCCGCTTACGCGCTTCCTCGAGCGCCATAATGATGTTGCGCGATCCGCCGCTGGTGGAGATTCCTATGGCGACGTCCTCGGGTCGGGCATGCGCTATGAGTTGGCGGAGAAAAATCACATCCGTGCCGACGTCGTTCGCAATCGCGCTCATACTCGCAGGCTCGAGCGCCAGCGAGATGGCGGGAACAGGACGGTAGCCGGAAGGCGGACAAACGCAGTCGATCGCCCAATCATTCGCGTCCGTTGCCGATCCGCCGTTGCCGAAAATGATGAGCTTGCCGCCTCTGGCCAGGCGCTCGTGAATCGCCAGGGATGCGTTGCTGATTGATGCCGATTGCTCCTGCGCTACTTGCGCGCGCAGCGTGGAATCATCTTGCACTTTCATCCGGATCGAGGCTGCAACCTCGGACAACAAATCACCTGTCTTCTGTTTTTCCTGGCCGAGGAACGGGTAGAGAAATCCAGCCGCCCCGACTTCATGGCCTAGCTCGCGATGTTCCAAAAATACATGCACGCTCTCCCACAGCGTGTGGTAAAGAATCTCAATCATTTCCTGATGAATGAATGGATCACGAGTATGGGTTTCGACGGCATAGTTACCTGCAATGCTGCTTTTAACGCCGTCTTCAACGCCGGGCAAAGCAAAGGTCAGCGCCCGCTGCGACTGGGCAAACCGGAGCGCTGATCGAATTTCATCGTCGCCCTCGGGAGGGCCAAATCCCATCACAATATCTTCAGGACGAAGAATCGTTTCTAACCACGGCCGGAACATCAGGGAAATATCGAGCGCAGGAAGCGCACGCTTTCCTACAATCACGGGATGAACGAATTCAACCGAGACATGTTGCGCATCGGTTCCGTATGGCCCACGTCCGAATGCCAGCAGCCGGCCACCCGCAAGAAATCGTACGGACATGGACCGGCATGCTTCAGCCAGACGAAGCCCCTCCCGAGAAAAAAACTCTTCGACGATCTGGTTTCGCCGGAGGAGCTGCTCTTCTACGTGAAAAGCCTCCCGAGGCGAGCGGCCGCATACTGTTGCCATGGCATGATTCCGTTTTACTGCTAACAAATGCGCGGCAGTGGATCTCCGACCAGCATGTCTACAATCCTGCTGCCACCGTAACGAGTCGTGACCAGCACCGCGCCTGACGGCTGTTCTCGGATTTCTCCAATCGTCTGCGCATCTTGGCCGCCAGGCGCAAGGTTCAAGGCATTGAGGGCGGCGTCAGCATATTCCGGCGCTACTACTGCGAGGAACTGACCTTCATTCGCAATGTGCAAAGGATCAAGCCCCAATAACTCGCAAGCGCCTCGAACCGCGTCGCGCACAGGGATCATCTCTTCTGCCAGAACAATGCCACAGCCACAGTCACGCGCAAGTTCGTTAAGAGACGTCGCCACGCCGCCGCGGGTTGGGTCACGCATCCAACGGACACCTGGTCCCGCGGCGTTTGCTAACGCTTCCACGAGAGCAAGCACAGAGCGTGTGTCGGAACGGAGATCGGCCTCCAGATCGAGTTCACCGCGCGCCAAGAGGATGGTGATGCCGTGATCGCCGATCGGGCCCGAGAGAATGATTTTGTCGCCGGGACGAACCGATCGCGCATTAATGTTCAGGCCGGGCATAGGGCGACCGATTCCGGTGGTCGTGATGTACATGAAATCGGCTTTGCCATGCTCGACAACTTTCGTATCGCCACCCGCGATCGTGACGCCGGCTTTACGCGCCGCATTTCCCATGGCGAGCACCTCGCCTTCGAGCACAGGCGTTGGCAGACCGGCTTCTAGAACATAAGTGACGACCATAGCTTCGGCCTTGGCTCCTGAAACGGCGAGGTCGTTGACAGTTCCATTGACGGCAAGTTCTCCGATGGACCCGCCGGGAAAGCTCAGAGGTTTGACTACGAAACTGTCGGTGGTGATCGCGATCTTGGTGCCGTTGAAATCGAGATGGGCCGCGTCTCCTAATGGCTCTGCGTTCGAAGAAGGCGAAAAAAGCAGCGGGGCAAAAAGACCTTCGATCAGTCGGCGGCTGGCCTTACCTCCGGCTCCGTGTGCCATTTCGATTTGTGGTTCACGGAAACGAGCCTTGGGTGTGGACTCGGTGGACGAGGACTGAGACGGCGAACTGTCCACGGCAACGCTCACGCCGCCGAACTGATGCTGGTCACCGTTGCCGTTTTGCGGTGTTCGTAATTGAAGTACGCTGCGCATGATCCCTCAGATGAAACCATGAGTGCGCCAATGGGATGTTCTGGCGTGCACTCCTTGCCAAAAAGCTTACATTGATGCGGCTTGAGAACGCCTTTCAACACCTCTCCGCATTGCGCCGCTTTCGGATCGGTCACCCTCACTCCAGGAACATTGAAACGCCGCTCCGCATCCCACTCGGAGTAACCGTCGCGTATGCGCAAAGCTGATTGCGAGATGAAGCCGAGCCCTCTCCATTCAAAATAGGGCCGCAATTCGAAAACGTCGGCCATCGCTCGGAGTGCGGCGTGATTCCCTTCCCAGGGCACCACTCGCTTGTACTGATTCTCGATTTTCGCTTCTTTGTCCCGAAGCTGTCGCAGCACCATCACGATCGACTGCAGAATATCGAGCGGCTCGAAGCCGGAAACTGCGACAGGCTTGTTCTCGTTCCTAGCGATCCACTCATACGGGCGACAACCGATCACCGTAGATACGTGGCCCGGGCCAATGAATGCGTCGATACGCATGTCGGGAGAGTCAAGGATCGCACGGATGGCGGGAATAATCGTGACGTGATTACAGAACACAGAAAAATTGTGGAGGCTCTGTGCCCTCGCGCGCACCAGGGTCAGCGCCGTCGATGGCGCCGTAGTCTCGAATCCGATGGCAAAAAACATGACGTGCTTGTCGGGATTTAACTGAGCGAGCTTGAGCGCGTCAGAAGGGGAATACACGATGCGGACATCCATTCCGCGCGCCTTGTGTTCGAGGGGGCTCCCCTGTGTTCCGGGGACGCGCATCATGTCTCCGAAGGCGGCAAAAATAATGTTGGGGTCATGAGCAATCGATAGTCCATCGTCGATTCTTCCCATCGGAAGAACGCAGACGGGGCAACCCGGGCCATGGATAAGCTCTATGTTGGCGGGTAGGAGATCTTTCAAGCCGAAACGATAAATGGCATGGGTATGCCCGCCGCACACTTCCATGATGCGGTAATGGCGATTTGGGTCCGCCAGCCGCCGTATCTGTTCCGAAGTCCTGGTTATGATCTCAGGCTCGCGAAATTCGTCTACAAATTTCATATTCCACCGTTCGGCTTGGTTTCATTAGGATGCTTCACGACGCCCTTGTGTTCCCCCGACATCTTCTATGCCATATCCTTCGACCTCTTGCATGGCGGCTTCTGCCTCCCCGAGCATTCGAAGCGTACGCATCTGATCCAGCGCATCCTCCTCGCTGATCTTGCTCATGGCAAAACCGACGTGGATAAGAACCCAATCTCCTTTAACCGGCAGGCTATCCTGCAAAAGTCCCAAATCCACTTTGCGGCGCACGCCGACCACGTCAATCATGGCGCAGTTCGGTTGGTCGGGAAAAAGCTCGACCACCTGTCCCGGAATGGCTAAGCACATTTCAACCCCTCTTCCCTGTCACTATCTTCAGCCTCTTTGCTTCCTTCTTTGGTCATGAGTTCATACCCGGGATTTACACCTGTCTGTTGGCCACAATCTCAAAAGTAAATTTGACCTCATCCTTCACCTTCAGCGCGCCCCCGCCAACTGTAACCAGCTCGATTTCATAATCTCTCTGTAGGATCGAAAAGTTGCCCGATGCCCTCAGCGTTTCTCCGCTCAGCGATATCCGGGCTGGGACAATCAAGCTGCGGGTAACTCCGTGCAACGTTAGTTCTCCGTTCAGCGAAGCCCAGTACTGTCGTTCCCCCGTGCTGCTTGCCGAGACTGTGGAACACCGGTACGCGATCTCCGGATACTGCTCGGTCTGCAGGACCTTTTCCCGCATCACGCACTCGAGCTCGGCACGGTCCTTGCTGCTAATGTCGCTTGCGACGGTCAGCGAGTCGGCCCTGGCAGTCATAAGCAACGACGATTGTGTGATGTCTTCAGCGAGTTGCACCTCTCCCCAGAACTCCGGGATCGCGATAACGGGATTGTGACCAAAAGCCGAAAGCAAACCACCTGCGAAAGCCTGAACGGTAAACCTGCTCAATTTGCTGTTGATTCCATATCGAACTGTGACAACTCCTGGCGTATTTGTCATGAGATGCAAGTCACAACCCTCGGATGCTCATCGTTTATCCTTCGCTCTTTCTCGTCACGACGGAGGACGTTCTCCCTCTGACAGCAAGAGAAGAGTCACTAAGCGAACCCCGACTCAAATGCACTCGCCCCTCCAATCACGAATTGCAATCTTCGGGCAGTGAGCCAGCACAGCGATCCTTCCTCCGGCAAAAGCCTGTACCGTGAACCGGTTCGCTGTCGTGTCTGTAAGGCAACGGTCGGTTCCCATTTTCGGTCCACTCGCCAGTTCAGGTGGATCACATATTCCGTAGTTTCAAATAACGATCAATATCGGGAAAAGCGGAGCCGACAAGATTGCCAACTCCGAGTTGTCCCAGATAACGCCGCACTTGCGGGTTGGAAAGAATCAATCCGGCGCCAAACAAAATAAGGGCCGCTCCACTAAGCATGTACAAAGTGTCCTTGTCGCTTCCATCTCGGTTCGCATCCAAGAATTCCATGGCCACGGCAATCTCCTCTCACTTCAAGTCGTCAATTGTCCAACTGGCTTTATTTCCGCTAAGCAACTTACCTACGATTGACTCGACCAACCTTACGGCATCGTCGATAGCAGCCTCTACCGTTGCACTCAGACCCATTTGACCTTCTTCTGGGCCAAGCGTGCTCGGTTCACACCCGACGAGTAAAACTCTCTTCAGCAAACCACCCATCGAAGTTGCGAGGCGCAGCACACTCATAGGATTCATGCTGTGGGCTTCGACCGCGTCCTGTTGCTCTTCTGGATTGCCGGAAGCTGGGTTCCCCAATTCGTTCAAATCGGGTTCGATCACATACAGCGTGCCTCCGGCTTCGCCACGCGAACATGCATCCACGAGGATCGTAGTGTCGTATCCGTCGAGTAAAGCATAGGCCAGATCGTAGCCCCGAATGCCGAAGTCGGTAACGCGAACGTTTCTTGGCCACTCGCGCGTTGACAAGCGTCGTGCCACTTCCACTCCGAATGCGTCGTCCCCAAGGAAAATATTCCCGATTCCGGCGACGAGAATCCGGGGCGCTCCAGACTGCGCCACTGTGCTATCAAACTCGCCGCCGAGAGGTTCGACTTCTTCCGCATCGAAGAAAAAGCGGTGGCCGGTTTGCCGCATCAAGCCGATATCCCTTCCGGGATCATCATCCACGACCACACAGACATGAACTTTACCTTCATAGTCCTGCTCAATCGCTTCAACGACGGCGGTCTTGCCGGTAAGCGCGATGTCCATGATGTCTCCGCCCAGCTTCGGTCGAAGGCGCACTCGGCTTCCCTGCTTCACCTCGACGCCAGCAATGCGCAAATCGTCGACCGGCTTCTTCGCTTCCAGGAGCTGCCATTCCCACTCGTTCACAACACGTCCTCCTTCAAGAGGCGCAAGTCCTTCGGCGACTCCCTCAGCGTTCCGTGGAGCTTCGTCCATTGCTCCATCGGCAGCGTCTCAGTTCTTTCGAGAATCTTGCGGGCGCGGGTGTCGATATTCCGCATTTCGGCCTTCTCGTCCTCGGTCATGGTCATTATGCGCAGAGCGAGAATCTCATCGATCTCGGTTCCGTCAAACAGGTCGCCCGGGCTTTCTGGCGCGATTTGCGGATAGTCATAAAGAATGATGGGAGATGCCAGCATGGTGTCGCGCTGCCCTTCCTCTCCGACCAAGACCGGCCAAATGCCAATGTTTTGGCAGCTCGCGGCAAGTTGGCTCAGGTTCTCAGGAGGCTCCAGCAGCGACACAAATTGCCCGTTGCTCACGCCGAGCAGGATATGGGCTGAGACCAGGGAGCGCATTAGACCTGAGTCGCGACCGACCTGCCTTGCCTCGTCTTCCACTTCTGCGCCGACATCGAATGACGTAAGATTCTTCACCCGCACTTGGAGTTTACAGATGCCATCGGCTCCAGGCAGCGCTGAGGACTCAATGGTTCCGCAAATCGCCTCCTGCCGTCTTGCCAGCAGTCCCACGAGCCGTCCGTCGGTGTTGCGTAATAGCTCGGTTTCGTCTTTTGCGGGAAGCGCGAATTTCCACTCCAGCGGGGCTGTCGAGAGGCTATCCGGATTGCAGGTCGGCATGGAGACTTCACATTCAATCGCTTCCTGCCAGGATGCGAAGACCTTACCGTCGACTTCGAGCGTCGGAACCGCTTCGTAAACCCCCGTTCTAGCCGGCTGCCGGGCAGGGTCCGACAACTTCCAGGTTGAACGGGACACCAGTTTCAGGAAACGTACTTTCGCTTCAATCGAAGTTTCAGAACCGGTTTGCACAAGACACTCGGTCTGCATACTCCAGGCATCCGAGCCAGTTTGCGCCTCGCTGTAGGATTGCGGATAAAGCACGCCGAAGTTGAAGCGCTGCCGGTTTTTTACCGATGAAGGCCGATAAGGGTAGAGCAGGTACCCTTCGTAGAGCACCGCATTCGCGATGGCGTCGATGCGCTCCGTATTCATTGTTTCCCTGCTTCCTCGAGCGTAGGAACAATGCTCTCCAACATCTGCTCCCAGGTGGGAATGCCGCGCGCTACCTTGTATTGATATAGGCGCTCGAAAACATCACGGCGCAAACAAAGCCAAGCACTGTTGGGATAGTAAATATCCATCATCTCGTGCCACGACTTCACCGGAAGCCGGAAGCGAGCTTCTTTATCCCACGGAATTGGGCCTACTTGAAGGGCGCCCTTACCATCGGCATAAAACACGGTTCCGCTAAACAGGAAACAGAGCGGCACATCGGCATCGGACAAGCCATGGAAGTATTTCGTCGCGGCCACATTGAAATCGAAGGTGCAAGGCACCGGGAGATCAACTACCGCGCTGCCCTGAAATGCGGGCGCCACCACGCTGGCATGCGTCCACAGCATGGTCTTCAGCGTCTGCCCCCAACGTTCCGTTTCGCCAAAAAGATCGCGCAGATGAGTTTGATCTTCTGGCGTGTATTGCCGCCGCGTTACCTCAAGTTGAATTTGACAGCGCAACGCGACGGAATGGATGGTTTCATTTTCCACGGCGTTGGTCATGCGGAGCTTGAACAGAAGAGTAGGTGCAACCGTGAAGCGCTGCGGTTCGGCCTTCTCGATCTCGAAGCTTAGGTCAGGCATTCGCTTCCTTTCGTACTACGGTAGCCCGACCCTTCAATTCATCAAAAAAGCGGCCGATTTCTTGCCAGACTTCGGCTCCGCCAGAAAGCCCGTGCCAGCGGGCGCGAATCAGCCCTACCAGCTTGTAACATTCGTCAATCGGGAGGATGTAATATTCAGACTCAGTAAATCCGCGGGTGGGTCCAATCCGGTTGACGAGCAGGGCTTCCACATCCGGATCCATCTCCTGGAGCACAGAATTCGCGTCTTCAACGTCCTTCCACGTCTCGAGAGGCAAGAGTGATTCCATCGCTCCAGCTGGGCTCGGATAAAAAGCGACAACTCGTGCATCGGGTGTGCTCCGAAAAAAGAAAGCCATGTTAATCGGAACCATCAAGCTTTCCCACTGACCGTCGGAGAGATGAAAGTCGGACAATGCGAGTACGCGCCGCGGAACCCGCTTGTATTTCGTCGCCATTCCACTAAACAGGATGGCGCAAGCCTTACAGGTACAGAGGAGCTTTCGACTGCCTATTTCAATCAAGTGGGGATGGTCGGCGGCAACTTCTGCGCTACAAAGCTCACAACGCACTCCGTCCTTCTTGCGCCGGATGAACTGGCGGAGGGCCCCGAATGCGTTCTCAAATCCCGGCTGGACTGCGTTCATTATTGGCTCACAATACGTTCACGATCAGATTTCTTGAATGTGCCCCGGTGTGCTCGCGCAACCCAGAACAGCAAAACATCTATGCTGTCTCGCTGGCTACTGAAGTGGCCGCGATTCCACCTCCCAGTTTGCTCAAGGGCACAAAACCCGATGAGCCATCTAGTTCTTCCAGTCCTTCAATCACCAAATGACTCACGTCGGGCGCGGACTCACATAATGCATCCTCGACCATTGCTTTGAGAGTCTTTCCCGTCGAACCACAGGCGTGCCCGGTAACTTGGAGGTTCAGCCGGACGACGCCATCCCGATTACTGAGCAGTTCCAGTTCGCCTCCGGCTTTGCGGACTTTGGGCCGAACCTTCTCTACGGCTTGCGCGACGCGAGTTTCCAAATCCAGCGGGTGGAGGTTGTAGAGTACTAATAAACTGCTTACCAGAGGATCGCGACCCAGGTTGTCAATTACTTGTTGTCCGGCATCGCCGTTCTGGGCGACGATCTCCAGGACGCGCTCCAGACCGATAGCATGCAAGTCGAGCAGCAATTGCACTAATGCTTTTGCGCTTGCCCTAGCCTCTGGATCCGCGATGTTCTCCAGTTCACCGACTAATTCGCCGATCCTCTGGACTTTGTGCTGGAAATCTTTGTCATCCGCCATAGTGTTTTTCGAGCGAATCCCTTCTCACGAATTCTCTTCAGAAAGGGAAGGAGCGAAGGCGACTCTCATGGCCCCCACTCCTTTTCCTTGTCCCGCGGCTCAGGGTTGAACGCCGAACATGGGCGAATGGTGCGTCTTTAAAATCTTGCCACCGCCCAGGTACATGTGCACACCACAGGGCAAGCACGGATCAAAACTCCGTACGGCTCGCATGATGTCTATGCCTTTGAATTTGCTCGGCCCATTCTCCTCAAAGATCGGCGTATTCTGCACCGCATCCTCATATGGCCCCGGAGTGCCATAAATGTCCCGCGGATTCGCATTCCACGGGGTCGGAGGATAAGGATGATAGTTGGCGATCTTACCCTTGCGGATCACGACGTGATGCGAAAGCACGCCGCGCACTGCTTCGTGGAAACCACAGCCGATGGCCTCTTCCGGCACTTTGAAATCCGACCAGGTCTTGGTCTTGCCAGCGTGAAGTTCCGCCAATGCCTTTTCCGCGAAATGAAGGGCACACCCCGCAGCGTAGGCCTGGAAATAGGTGCGCGCTCGATCTCGTTCAATGGCATTACTCCACTGTGGGATCTTCCATTCGAACTCGACTTCAGGTTTGGACACGGTCTTCGGCAGATAGATCTTCACGCTCTTGCCAGTGGACTTGATGTAACCGATATCCACCAGCCCGGCAAGTGCCGTTGCCCAAAGCCGTGCGATTGGCCCACCACCGGTATCAAGCGCAAGATGATCCCCGGTGCGCTTGTCGAACCAGCGCGGCGACATGACCCAGGTGTACTTGCCGCCAAAGTCGCGCTTTTGCGGCCGCGGGATTGTTGTCTGGTTCCACGGGTGATTCTTGTCGACCGGATTCCCCAGTGGGTCGGTCTTTACGAAAGTCTCCGCGTTCTTCCAGTCGTCATAATAAGAACTGCCCAACAGAATACGGATATTGAGGTTGATATCCACCAGATCGGTTGTGACCAGCTTGCCGTCAACGACCACTCCGGGCGTGACGAACATCTTGCGGCCCCACTCCGTCATGTTTTTGTAGGTGTAATCGCAGTGTTCGGGATCGTTGAACGATCCCCAACAGCCAAGGAGAATCCGGCGGCGTCCAACTTCTTCGTATCCCGGCAGCGCGTCATAGAAGAAATCGAACAAGTCGTCATGCAGCGGGACAACCTTTTTCATAAACTCGACGTACTTCATCAGCCGGACGATGTAGTCGGTGAACAGTTGTACCGTGGGCACAGTGCCCACCCCACCGGGATAAAGCGTGGAAGGATGCACGTGGCGTCCCTCCATAAGGCAGAACATCTCGCGGGTCATCCGGCTCATCTGCAGTGCTTCGAGATAAAAAGCTCCGGTGAAAGGATTGAGAGCCCGCATGATATCCGCGATCGTGCGGAAGCCATGTTCATTGGCATGCGGCGCGGCCGTGGATTCTGCCTTCGCCAGAACTTTGGGGTTGGTTTCTTTGACCATCTGTTCGCAAAAATCAACGCCCACCAGGTTGTCCTGAAAGATGTTGTGATCGAACATATATTCGGCCGCTTCGCCCAGGTTTACGATCCACTCCGCGATATGCGGCGGCCTGACTCCAAATGCCATATTCTGCGCATAGGTCGCACAGGTGGCGTGGTTGTCGCCACAGATCCCGCAAATACGGCTGGTGATGAAGTGAGCATCACGCGGGTCTTTGCCCTTCATGAAGATGCTGTATCCGCGAAAGATGGAAGAGGTGCTGTGACACTCCGCTACCTTTTTTGCGTCGAAATCGATCTTGGTAAAGATGCCCAGGCTGCCCACGATTCTGGTAATCGGGTCCCAATTCATCTCCACCAGATTCTTCGATTTGCTGGGAACATCTTTCGTCGGTGCAGTAATCGTGCTCATAGCGATCGCTCCTTTAATTTCTGACAGGTTCTCAGCACAAGCCTCTAAACGGCCTCTAATAAGATCTTGGATGGTAGCCGCTTGTGAGCTCCGCGCGCGGATGCCGCCACTTCGGCTCCTTGTTGACAGTATTTTGAGTCACCGAGCGCAACGCTCGGACCGCACGACCGTAGACACCGATGGCGCTGCTTGAAACTCGAGCCCCGGGGGGCTCATCCATGAAGGGCATGAATTTGTCAGGGAAGCCGGGCATGGTGCATCCAATACAGATACCGCCGACATTCGGACAACCCCCGATCCCTGCCATCCATCCCCGCTTGGGGACATTACAGTTGACGACCGGCCCCCAGCACCCTAGTTTCACGATGCACTTGGGAGAGCCGTAGACTTCCGCGAAGTCGCCCTGCTCGTAGTAGCCGGCGCGGTCGCAACCATCATGAACGGTATTGCCGAACAGCCAGGTCGGGCGCAGTTGCTCGTCCAAGGGAATCATTGGCGCCAACCCAGCCACTTGATACAGGAGGTAGAGTACCGTCTCCATAAAGTTGTCAGGCTGCACCGGACATCCTGGGACGTTCACGATCGGCAGTCCTGCCTTCGAGCGCCAATCCCATCCCAAGTAGTCAGCCAGACCCATGCAGCCAGTGGGATTTCCTTCCATCGCATGAATGCCGCCGTAGGTGGCGCAGGTTCCGATAGCGATGACCGCCAGAGCCTTCGGCGTCAATCGATCGATCCATTCGTTGGTGGTGATCGGCTGCTTCGTTACGGGATCGGTTCCGAGCGCCGCCCAATATCCTTCTTTCTTGATCTTCTCGTTCGGGATGGAACCTTCCACCACTAGAACAAACGGCTCCAGCTTGCCTTCCTCGGCTTGATAGAAAAACTTCATGAAGTCGTCGCCGTTTTCATAAGCCAGCACGGGATTATGCAGATGCACTTTGGGCAAGCCTGGTATCGCGCCCAAAACTACGTCTTCGACGCTGGGCTGCGTAGCTGCGGTGATAGAAACCGAATCTCCGTCACAGCCAAGGCCGGCAGTAATCCAGAGAATATGCACCTCTTTAACCGCAGGCGGCCGTTGTGTTGACCGCCCATAGGGAACCGTCTCAGTTGCCATCGCTGGATTGCTCCTTTCAGATCAAGTTGTTAGCGAGCGCCGGAATCACTTTTCGTCCCCACGACGCACCTGCAAATGCAAGCACACTTATCCGTGCTCGGTAATCCACGAATCCGCTGATTAACGCCGATTCAAAATTCAGATCGAGGACCAGCATCGACCTCTTCCGGAATCGAAACAAGGGCAGAGGCCCTGTTTTATTTCGCCAAGGTATTCCCACGGATGGCATAGGGGATTCCCCCAAGCGCCGGGGAATGAACTACAAGCGTTTTTTTCGAGAACGAAGGAGTCCGTGCGGTGGAAACGTGGTTTTGTGAACTGCCATTTAGGACTGCGGATAGCGGGAACTACAATTGGGAACAGATCTTGCTCGCGAAACGATGGCAGCAGCTTTCAGGCGGACTTCTCGCGCATATTCCATTCGACAGCATGCTGAACCAGTTCCCGCGCGCTGCGCAAAGAAAGCTTCTCCTTTATATGCGCCTGATATGATTCGACGGTTTTCACGCTGAGGTGCAAAGCTTCTGCGATCTGACGCGTTCCAAAGCCTTCTCCAATCAGGCGGAAGACTTCCAACTCCCGATCGGTAAGATCGGCAATTGAAGAGTGCTCCGATGCAGCAGTCCCGCGGACGTACTGTTGCAGCATGCTGTTGGCGATCCGGTCGCTTACATAAATTTCGCCACTCAGAATACGGCGCAGCGCCACCAGCACCTTTTCGGTCGCCTCTTGCTTCATGATGTAACCGTTCGCGCCCGCGCGCAGCGCCCGCTCTGCATAGATTGATTCGTCGTGCATGGAGAGGACGAGCACCGGAAGACGCGGCGAGGTGAGCCGTATGTTCTTGAGTAGTTCCAGTCCATCGGGACCATTGAGCGATATGTCGACAATCAGTATGTCCGGTCTGGCAGTCGGAATCGCTCGTAATGCCGAGTGCATCTCCTCGGCCTGGCCACAAACTGCCAGATCGGTTTCCTGATTGATCAGCAGCGCCAGGCCCTGGCGAACGATAGGATGATCGTCAACTACGAACACCATTTTCTTTCTCGCTATGCAATTCTCATTCGCCTGTTTAGGAATCATGAGCAACCTTCCTTGACCCTTCCCTGCTTCTTACGAGCGGAAATAGACATTTAATGGTCACCCCGCGACTCTGACCGCTTTGCACTTCGAGTGATCCGCCAATCATCCGAGCACGATAACTCATTATTTGCATTCCCAACCCGGAGCAATTCGCCGACGGTTCCGGGAGGCGTGCACCGTCATTTTCGATTCTCAAAGTGCCGTTTCCGTTTTCCGAAAAAAGACTAATTACAATTTTCTTTGCTTGTCCGTGCTTGATCGCATTGTTCACAGCTTCCTGCGCGATACGATAAAGATGAGTGGACATTGTGGAATCATGAATAAGTACCGGCGTCTCAATCTGCAGGCAGCAAGAAATATGAAACAGGTCCTCCACCTCGCCAGCCCATCGCCGAAGGGCTGACATCAGGCCCTGAGCGTCGGAAACTACGGGCAGCAGGCCATGAGCCAATTCTCTCGTCTTCGTGATCGCTTCGTTGACCAGGCCGACAATCCTGGTTGCTTCGACAGCCTCCGGCAGACCTTTCTCGGCAAGCTTCTGTTCCTGAACCTTGCTCATGAACGCAATCCCGGTGAGATGCTGTCCCAAACCGTCGTGCAGGTCCTGTCCTATGCGGCGCTGTTCTTCAGCGCTGATCTCAAGAATCGCTTTTTCCAGACGCTTGCGCTCGGTGATATCGATTCCCGTCGCAATAATATAGGCCGGGGTTCCGTGTTCTCCGGGCAGAATTGTGCTTGACCACGCGATCAATCGCCGTGAACCGTCGCGCGCCACCCAGGAAGTCTCGTACTCCGTCGCGCTACTTCCGTCTCGCAGTTGTTCGACGATGATCTTGAAGCGCTCCGCTTCCTCTGGAACCACGCACAGATCCCAGAAATCCTTCTCCTTTACCTCTTCAAAAGAGTAGCCGGATAATTGCTCGCAAGCCCGATTGAAGCGAACAATTCTTCCCTGCGGATCGAGAACCACAACCAAGGCCCCGACCGTATGAAGAATGGCAGAAACAACATTGCGTTCTTCCTGCAGCGCCTCTTCAGTGCGCTTCAGCTCCGTAATGTCGAAGGCGATGCCGTGGATAAACCTGGGCCGGCCATTTTTCCGGCGGATCATTTTGGCCTCGCAATGAAACCAGACGACTCGGCCATCGCGCGCAATTACACGATACGCAGACCGCAGCGCCGTACCGGAAAGAAACATCTGCGCCGCTTCAAGGCTCCAGCGCTGTTTATCGTCGGGGTGAATTTGCTGGTACCAGCGAATCGGGTCTTCCAGCCATTCTTCCTGAGAGAATCCCAAAGTCGCTTCGATTTGAGGACTCACGTAGGCTTCCCCAATACCTCGGTCGAGATGCGCCATAAAAATTACCGCCGGGATCTGTTCGACGAGGGCGCGGTAGATCTCATCGGCATTGGGTAGTTGCTCTTCGTCCCCCTCGGCATCGGTGAGGTCGGCCACCGTAGAGTGCTGTGGAGTGTTGCTGAGAAATACTGCTGCCAGATCAAGTAGAAGCGTTTCCGCTTCCGTAGGGCTTAGGACTCCGAGTTGGTCGGCTCCCATACCAGCGTCGTGGGCGATCAATTCGCCGCTCTGCATGGAGACCATAGCTACACCTCAAAAACTCTGGCATCTCGGCCTGTTCTTCGATCCTGTCAGTTCTCAGCCTACGGCTTTGCGGTCTTCCGCCGCCAACTCGGCTCTTTATTCAGCGAAGCTTGCGTAAACCGGCGCAAAGCGTGAATCGCCCTGCCATACGTCATCACGGCATTGGATGACAATAACGACCCTGGCGGCTGGTCCATAAAAGGCATGAATTTATCCGGGAATCCGGGCATCGTGCATCCGATGCAAATACCACCCACGTTCGGACAGCCGCCAATCCCGCCCATCCAACCGCGCTTCCCCACATTACACTGAACCACAGGTCCCCAACACCCGAGCTTCACGATGCAAAGAGGGGACCCGTACTCTTCTGCAAACTCTCCCTGCTCATAGTATCCGCCTCGATCGCAGCCTTCGTGAACCGTGGCGCTGAACAACCATTTTGGGCGTAGCGCCTCATCGAGTGGAATCATGGGGGCGCGTCCTGCTGCCATATACAGAAGATAGAGCAGCGTCTCCATAAAGTTGTCCGGCTGAACCGGACATCCCGGTACACACACGATCGGAATATCTGCCGTCGATTTCCACTTCCAGCCTAAGTAATCGGGAAGCCCCATACAGCCAGTTGGGTTCCCTTCCATCGCATGGATGCCGCCGTACGTCGCGCATGTTCCCGCCGCAACGACAGCCCAAGCCAGGGGCGCCAGCCGATCGATCCACTCACACGTAGTGATCGGTTGACCCGTTTTCGAATCGGTTCCCAGGGAAGCCCAGTAGCCTTCGGTTTTGTTGTTCTCGTTAGGAATCGATCCCTCAACCACCAGAATGAAAGGAGCAAGTTTCCCTTCGGCGGCGAGGTGAAACCGCCGCATGAAATCGTCTCCATTTTCAATCGCGAGGAAGGGATTGTGAAAGTGCACCTTTGGAATCCAGGGCATCGATCCGAGCACAATATCTTCGATGCTCGGCTGCATAGCTGCAGTCATGGCGATCGTGTCACCGTCGCACCCGAGGCCGGCTGTCACCCAAAGGACATCGATTTCTGAAATGGCTTGCGGCGCTTGCGAGGTTTCATCCCGAATCGTCGTAGAGTCACCCACTCGATTTCTGCTCGGACTAGCTGGAGATCAGGAAATCCGGCCTTTCGCCGCGGTCGTTCCAGCTTCGTATTCTACAGAATTCCCCGCACGGTGAAAGTCGAAAAGCTGGCCGCTGGCAACGTCACCGCGAGATACCAACTGGAATTACTCGCCGGCCATGGTCGCCACCGCTCCGACCACCGCTATATTCTGGAGCAAGTCCTGCGGCACGTCGTGCCGCTCCTGTAGATAGGTAGGACTATTGTGGGAAAGCCAGACTTTTCCCTGGCCATCCTCCCAGACCAGAATCTTAAGCGGAAGATCGATGGCGATACTGGGAGCTGCGAGCATCACTGGCGTACCGCTTTTGGGATTTCCAAAGATCAGCAGCTTGGTTGGACGCATCTTCATTCCCACCTTTTCCGCTTCTCCGCTATGGTCGACCAGCGCAAACACAGTGACCCCCTTCGCTTGCAGAATCGACTTTACCTTTTCCACGGTCTCGTCCACGGGATGGTTACTAGGCGTGTCGATGATTCCCTTGTCCTTGGTTGATGTCATAGACGACTCCTTGCCAGAGTTTTGATTTGTGGAACTTCGGATCGAAAGCAGGCACATCATCACGGCCAGTCCGACGAATGCCAGAAAGAAAGCGATCGCGACAGCCTGGGTGGACGAGTGCGAATGTCCCGTTTCGCCGCAATCCAACTCGCGAACAGGCGGCATGGTTGCCATCCGGAAAAAAGTCGCTGCTCTGAGGCAGCTGAACACGACTTCGTGCCCAGCTAGCGCGAAAATCGCTCCGGGCTTCCGGCGCCCATCAAACCCGCACCCCGAATACCGACGCGCATATCTCTTCATCTCGTCATTCGTTATCTGTTGCTGCTCAGCGGCCCACCAACTTCTGGAATTCTTCGGGGTAACGAGCACCTTGCACCGGGATCTTTGAGGTGATGGCTTCCAGCTGCCGGAGATCTTCGCGCGTAAGTTCGACAGCAACCGCTCCGAGGTTCTCTTCCAGTCGATGCAGCTTTGTCGTACCCGGGATCGGAACGATCCACGGCTTTTGTGCGAGCAACCAGGCAAGCGCGATCTGAGCAGGCGTCGCCTTTTTCTGCTGCGCGAACTTGCCAATCAGATCCACCAGCGCCTGATTCGTTTTGCGGTTCTCCGGCGTAAAGCGAGGGACAATGTTGCGGAAGTCCGTCTTGTCGAAGCGCGTGTCTTCGCTGATCTTGCCGGTGAGAAAGCCCTTGCCCAGCGGGCTGAATGGAACGAACCCGATCCCGAGTTCCTCGAGTGCCGGTATGACTTCAGCCTCAGGTTCTCTCCACCACAGTGAATATTCGCTCTGGACTGCCGCGACGGGCTGGACCTGGTGTGCGCGACGGATTGTTCCCACTCCTGCTTCAGAAAGGCCGAAGTGCTTGACTTTGCCCTGCTGAATCAGGTCCTTCACAGCGCCAGCAACCTCTTCGATGGGCACGTCGGGATCGACGCGGTGCTGATAGAACAGGTCGATTACATCGGTTTTGAGGCGCTTGAGCGAGGCCTCGGCGACCTCCTTGATGTGTTCCGGCCGACTGTCGAGGCTGCTCCAACGCGGTGCACTATTGGGATCGGGTCTGAACCCGAATTTGGTAGCGATCGCTACCTGGTCACGAAGTGGAGCCAGCGCTTCGCCGACAAGTTCTTCGTTGGTGAAAGGACCGTAAACTTCTGCAGTATCGAAGAAAGTGACGCCACGTTCGACTGCCGCTCGAATCAGCGAAATCCCTTCCTTCTTGTCCACGGCGGGACCCAAGCCGAAGCTCAGTCCCATGCAGCCGAGGCCGATGGCCGACACTTTAAGATTGCTTTTTCCTAGTGTGCGTTTTTCCATTTGCTCCTCCTTAACCAATCGAGTTGGGCTCGGCTATAAAGCTGCCTGTGACCGTTGCATTTCGCGCCAGCGAGCGGGCGGAATGCCCTCCCAAGTGCGGAAAGCGCGAACGAACGAGTTTCCGTCCTCATAGCCTAGAAGATAAGCCGCTTCATTGAGCTCCAGAACGGAATTATTGAGATAGTGGCGAGCGAGCTGGTGGCGCGCTTCGTCCAAAACGCGCTGGAAGCTTAACCCCTCCGCTTGCAAGCGGCGCTGGAGAGTACGCGTACTGACGTGCAGCGCGTCGGCGACGTCCTCGATGGTGGGACGCCGGCCAGCAAGCTTTTGCTGGATCGTGATGCGGACTCGCTCGGCGAAGTGCTTTTCGCCATCTTCTCGCTTCAACTCTTCCTCCAACTGCGGGGCAAGCATTCCCAAAAGCTCGGCATTGCGCGTGACGAACGGCCGTTTCTCGTCGGCGGCCCGAAACACGATCGCGTTGCGCGGGGCGCCGACGACGACGGAACAACCGAAATGGCGCTCAATGGCTTTGACATGCGCCCGAGGTTGTACGAATTCCACGCGCAGCGGCGACAGGCGCGTGCCAGTGCCTTGGCGAGCCGTCGAGGATACCCAAGCAAAGCAGCATTCGATAAGAACCGGAGGCTCGACTTCGTCAGCGAGAAGCCAGCGGAACTGGATGCTCCACTCTTTGTCGTCCTTGTGCTGCAGGATCTCTTCGGGGCAGGTGAGCTGTTTGTAGCGAGCCATTTGGTCAATAGCTTCGCCGAAGTTCTCCGTCGAAAGAGCGGCAAGACCGACGGGATGAAATCGTTCTATTTTCGTTTCTGTGCCGAGCAGGAGGCCGATCCCCGGGTTGGTGCTCACTTCCCCGATGGCGCGCCATAGCGCGAAAAGTTCCTCAGTCTTCAGAACCAGGCGCGGTTGGTCAATGAGAACCTGGGGAAGTCCGGCTTTGCGCAGGACTGCAGAGGCGGGGACTCCCAGTTCTTCCAACTTGAAAAACATGCTGCCCGAGACGCGAAAGTGCTTATTCATCGGATTACTTAGATCTGAGAGACGCCATATCGATTGAGAAGCGGTACTTCACGTCTGACTTTAGCAGTCGTTCGTAAGCTTCGTTGACCTTCTGAATCGGGATGATTTCGACGTCGGCGGTAATGTCGTGTTGCCCGCAGAAGTCGAGCATCTCCTGGGTTTCGGCGATACCGCCGATCGGCGAACCGGAGAGGCTGCGGCGACCCATGATAAGGCCGAACGCGGAAACCGGGAAAGGCTTCTCTGGTGCACCGACGAGGGTGAGGTTGCCATCGCGGCGTAATAGATTGATGTAAGCGTTTACGTCGTGGTCGGCAGAGACGGCGTCGAGAATGAAGTCGAAGCTGCCGGCATGCTTCTGCATCTCATCCGCGTTTTTCGAAATGACGACCTCGTCTGCACCGAGGTGGAGAGCGTCATCCTTTTTATTGGGGGAAGTCGTGAAGACGACAACGTGCGCCCCGAGCGCATGGGCAATCTTAACGCCCATATGACCGAGTCCACCGAGACCGACCACGGCGACCTTTTTTCCCTTCTCGACGCGCCAGTGCCGCATCGGCGAGTAGGTTGTGATTCCGGCACAAAGCAAAGGAGCAGTTCCGGCGAGACTGAGGTTCGAGGGAACGTGCAGGACAAACCTCTCGTCGACCACGACGCTATCGGAGTAGCCGCCATAGGTGACGCCTCCCAAATGCTTGTCGGGAAAGTTGTAGGTTAAGGTGAAATTCGGACAGAACTGCTCGAGGCCGGCCCTACACTCGGGGCAGGTGCGATCGGAGTCGACCATGCAACCGACGGCAGCAAGGTCGTTCGGCTTGAACTTGGAGACGGCGGAGCCGACCTTCGTGACGCGGCCGACGATCTCGTGACCGGGAACGCAGGGGTAGACGGTCGGCATCACATCCTTCCACTCGTTTCGGACTTGGTGGAGATCAGAGTGACAAATGCCGCAGTACAGAATTTCGATCTGTACGTCGTTTTCGGTTGGGTCGCGTCGCGTGATCGTAGTCGAGGCTAGTGGCGATGAGGCACTGGCAGCGGAATAAGCTTTCGCGTTGTACATGCACTTAATGTAGATGCTCGGCGAGGGTTTTCGATATGCAAAACATGCCATTGTGTATGCAAAATACGCCAGCATGCCTGGAGGCTCATCGATTCCGAATTTGGATGACTTCGACGACTGCCGAGCAATTAAGCCGGTGATCCGTCGCTTCTACACGCTTATAAAGGTTCAACTACTCACTGCTCACACCCAGGCATGGATCGGTTTGTCAGACTGCACTCGACAGCTTGAGTACTGTCGTGCTCGTGTGGAGGATCTGCCATCAGCCCTGCGAAGAGTACGACCATCCGCACGAGGTCCCCAAGGGGCACCGCAATCGCAGAGAACCCGAAGGCAAGAACGGAATTGTTTTCGCTTCGGTCTATCTACTTCATGAACTCCAGGTCTTGCCCTTGCATTACCGACCTGTAACCAACCCGCGCCTTCCCTGCCATCATCCACCCCTAAGCGTCAGCGGCCTTGGTTTTGCGCGTAAACCAGGACTTATCCCCAATGTGACCGGTGCCCGCGATGCGCCCCAGCGAGCCAGGAAAAGCGACGACTTTCGGGTTGGCCGACCTAAACCACAGCAACAGAACGAAGTTGAAAGCTCGTTCCTCCGGCGAGCTCAGGCCAGGTCGTAGCGATCGAGGTTCATTACCTTGCCCCATGCAGCCGCGAAGTCCTTGACAAACGCCTCCTTCGAGTCCTCGCACGCATAGACTTCTGCGATGGCCCGGAGCTGGGAGTTCGAACCGAAGAGGAGATCGACGCGCGTGCCGGTCCACTTGGTTTTGCCCGTTGCGCGATCGCTCCCCTCGTACACACCTTCGGATGTAGAGGAGGACTGCCACTTCGTATTCATGTCGAGCAGGTTAACGAAGAAATCATTCGTCAGAGTCTCGGGCCGGGTGGTGAAGACGCCGTGTTTGGTCTGCCGGAAGTTCGCATTCAATACGCGCATGCCGCCGACGAGAACCGTCATCTCGGGTGCAGTCAGTGTCAGCAACTGCGCCCGATCCACCAGCAACCCCTCAACCGACAGAGGCTGTTCGCTTCGGAGATAGTTGCGGAAACCGTCGCCGATCGGCTCCATTACGGCGAATGACTGCACGTCGGTCTGCTCCTGCGAAGCATCCGTGCGGCCCGGCGAGAAGGGGATCTTCACATCGTGCCCGGCGCTTTTCGCAGCTTTCTCGACGGCAGCGCAGCCGCCCAGAACGATCAGATCAGCGAGCGAGACCTTCTTTCCCTTGTTCCCATTGGACTGCGAGCTGTTGAAGTTCTTTTGGATCGACTCCAGCTTTTGCAAGACTTTCGAGAGCTCGGCCGGCTGGTTCACTTCCCAGTCCTTTTGTGGGGCAAGGCGAATGCGCGCACCGTTCGCGCCACCCCGCTTGTCGGAACCGCGAAACGACGCCGCCGCTGCCCAGGCAGTCGTGACCAGTTGGGAGATCGAAAGCCCGGATTCGAGGATCTTCGCCTTTAGAGCAGCGATGTCCTGCTCCCCGATCAGTTTATGATCCACGGCGGGAACAGGGTCTTGCCATATCTGAGGTTCCTTCGGAACGAGCGGCCCCAGGTAGCGCGGGATCGGCCCCATGTCGCGGTGCGTCAGCTTGAACCATGCCCGCGCAAACGCGTCTGCGAACTGATCCGGGTGCTCGTAGAAGCGCCGTGAAATCTTTTCGTAAGCAGGTTCGAACCGCAAGGCGAGGTCAGTGGTCAGCATGGATGGCGCATGACGTTTCGACGGATCGTGCGCATCCGGCACGGTACCGTTCCCTGCGCCCTGTTTCGGTGTCCACTGATGCGCACCGGCCGGGCTCTTCGTCAGTTCCCATTCGTAACTGAACAAGTTCGTGAAGAAGTTGTTGCTCCACTTCGTCGGCGTCGTGGTCCAAATGACCTCCAAGCCACTGCCGATGGTGTCCGCACCGCAACCTCTGCCAAGTTTATTCTTCCACCCAAAGCCTTGATCCTCGATGTTGGCACCTTCTGGTTCGGCGCCTACATATTGAGCTGGGATGCCAGCGCCGTGGGTTTTGCCGAATGAGTGTCCGCCGGCAATGAGCGCAACGGTCTCCTCGTCATTCATCGCCATGCGAGCGAAAGTCTCGCGGATGTCCCGTGCCGCAGCTATGGGATCCGGCTTGCCATTCGGACCTTCCGGATTCACATAAATCAGGCCCATTTGCACCGCGCCGAGAGGATTCTCGAGGTTACGATCCCCGGAGTAACGCTCATCGGCCAGCCACGTCCCCTCAGGTCCCCAATAAATTTCCTCCTCCGGCTCCCAGACGTCCTCGCGCCCGCCGCCAAAACCGAATGTCTTGAAGCCCATCGACTCCAATGCAACATTCCCGGCGAGAATCATGAGGTCGGCCCACGAGATTTTCCGTCCATACTTCTGCTTGATCGGCCAAAGTAACCGCCGCGCCTTGTCGAGGTTCACGTTGTCCGGCCAGCTATTGAGCGGAGCGAAGCGCTGCTGACCAGCCCCGGCCCCGCCGCGGCCGTCGCCGATACGGTACGTGCCAGCGCTGTGCCACGCCATACGAATGAAAAGCGGCCCATAGTGCCCAAAGTCGGCCGGCCACCAGTCCTGCGAATCCGTCATCAAGGCATGCAAGTCCTTGATCACGGCATTCAGGTCGAGGCTCTTGAACTGTTCGGCGTAATTGAACTCCTTGCCCATCGGATCGGACAGCGGGGAATGTTGGTGGAGGACCTTCAGGTTCACCTGATTCGGCCACCAATCAGCATTCGTGTAGGAGTTGCGGGTGCCATGCGCTACTGGACACTTCGATTCGGTTGTGGTGTTTTTTTCCTTAGCTTCGGGAACAACGCTCCCCGATGAACTCGCGAGTGTGTTTTCCATAATGTTTCCGCCCTTCGAATCTTGACTGAGTAATGCTTAAAAAACTATTTTTTTGTCCTGCAGCGGCGGCAGAGGCCAAAGACCTCGACCAACGGCTGCGTCAGATCAAAGCCGCCCGGTAGTTGTCGGGATAGCCGATTGAAATCGATGAAATCACCCTCGATGTCCTGCACCGACTTGCAGCGGGAGCATACCAGGTGGTGATGAGGTTCGAGGTTGCCGTCCACGCGCAACGTGGTCGCGTGAGGAGTGACCTCTCGCAGCAACCCACACTCGATGAAAAGCCGCAGATTGTTGTAGACCGTGGCCAGAGAAATAGATGGAACCCGCCGCCGGACCGCGGCATAGATATCTTCCGGGGCATGGTGTCCGTGGGAAGCGATGACGGCCTCAAAGACCACTTGACGCTGGTGCGTGACCGCTAAACCGTGCTTCGCGGCCAGCTCACGGAACTGTTCATGAGTGAAGCGCATGATTATCGAATGAGAATCATTATAAAACGACCGGGAGCACTGTCAACCGAAATCTTTGCCTGGATTTTGAAGAGGCCGCAAGACAGACGGCGCCCGCGTAGGCCGCAGGCCACGATCACGACAACGAGATGGATCAAAGGATATAGTGGCACAACGCAGAAAACAAATGACCGAATCAGAGCCTACTTCAAACCTCGGCCGTCATGTGTTGGGCGTGGCGGCTTTTGCCTCGGGCCTCGTCACGCTGGCCTGGCACAACGACACGCATCAACTGCGTTCCATTGTCTATGCCGCCAGCGTTGCCCAGATTTTTGGCGGCGCTGCGATTCAGCTCCCCCGGATCGCGAAAACGGGCGCCTCCGTCCTTGGCGCGGCTTATCTCGTCTTCGCCTTGCTGTGCGTGCCACAAATCGTCGCTGCACCGCAGATCTACAATAGCTGGGGCAACTTCTTCGAGCAGTTTTCTCTCGTGACCGGAGCGGCGATTGTTTATGCGCGCTTGTCAACGGCACGGCCCAAAACATGGTCACCGGAAATGCTTCGCCGCTTCGGCCGCATTCTTTTCGGCATCTGTGTCGCTTCCTTTACCCTCGAACAGGCGTTCTATCTTCGCGCTACCGCCAATCTTGTTCCGAAGTGGGTTCCCCCCACTCAGATGTTTTGGGCGGTAACGACGACTGTTTTGTTCGCACTCGCGGCCGTGGCTCTTCTTGCGAATCGAATGGCGCTTATCGCGGCTCGCCTCATGACAGTGATGGTCGTGAGCTTTGGGCTCCTCGTGTGGGTACCGCTGATTCTTGCGTATCCCCACAATCATACGAACTGGAGCGAAAACGCCGAGACCTTCGCGATTGCCGGAGCATCATGGATTCTCGCTGATCTCCTCAGCGAGCATCGGCCTTAATGACCATTTTCCGCGATGACGTGCGGTGGACCAGGCTCTTCGAGGTTTGAAGGACAGTCTGCGCGACGAGGTTGGGGAGTTGCTTTCGGAGAACGTTCATGTTGCTAAAGTCGCGAACTGAGAGCTCTGAGCTCGCTACCCTAAATCGAGAGAGCATCGACCCGACGCTCACACACTTTCGTATCTTCGGATATTGTAAGATTTCGACAGACAGAACGGGTGTTCATCCTTTTCCCGGAGTTGATCATGATAAGCCGTAGAAGCTTCCTCGTGTCCGCCGCAGCGGCAGCTGGTGTCGCTGTTGCACAACCAGTTCTGGGCAAGGTGGCCGGCCGAGAGCCACTGACCCGCAAAGAGCGCGTAGACCGGGCACTGGCAGGACAGGACGTAGACCGTCCGCCATTCACGCATTGGCATCACTTCGGACCTCAGACTCCCGAAGAGCACGCCAAGGCCACACTCGATTATCACTGGAAGTACAAGACGGACATCGTGAAAGTGATGAGCGATTATCCCTACCCAAAACCCGAAGGCAACTGGTATGAGCTGAAGGTTTTAAATAACCCCTTCCCCGAACAGATTCGTGCCTTGGAACTGATCCGTGACGGACTGCACGGAGACGCGCATATTCTCGAAACTGCTTTCAATCCCTGGCAGGTCGCAGTCAAACTTTCGTCGAGGGAGGAGGTAGTTCGTCTTCAGCAGGAAAACCCGCAGCGACTGTTCGACGCCCTTGATGTGCTGACGCGGTCGCACATTAACCACGCAAAGCGCGCCTTCGCTGCGGGCGTTTCCGGGGTTCTGTTTTCGATTGCGAACGCCAACCGCGCGGAGCTCTCACCGGCAGACTATGCCAAATTCAGCGCGCCGTTTGATAAGCGCTTCTTTGCAGCGACCGCCAGCGCCAAACTGAACTTCCTCCATTTGCACTGGGAAAATGAATATGTTGACCAGTTCGTTGACTTCCAGGCCCCTGTCATCAACTGGTCCGTCCAGTCGAGCGGCGTGTCGGTCAGCACTGTGCGCAGCAAGTTCTCACAGACGATTGCTACCGGAATCGATGAAAAGAATTACAAGGATCTCTCCCCGGAGCAAATCCGCAACCAATGGCAGACCGCCAGGAATGTGACTGGCAGCAAGTTCATTCTGACACCAGGATGCTCCGTCCCCAATGACAGCACCGACGAGGAACTGTCTCGACTTCCTCAGGTTGTCGGAGCGTGAGCTCTGTGCAGTAAGCAATGCGGCAGTTTCGGCCTCAGAAATCCAATCCACCAAGGGGACTCAGGGGGACTCCTTGGCGGCTTGTCAGACCTTGATCGGACCCAGATAACACCATACAAATTAAGAACCTACAATTATTTTTTCGGAGCCTGCGCAGCGTTCACTCGTGTTGCGGCCTGCGCTCGCGGAGTTGCCGAGCGACCCTTTACATCGAAAGCTTTGTTGCTTCCGCTGCCACCTCGACTGCTACCGGGTGGAGCGAACTAGTTCCCGGGCGGGAGTTTCATCCGCTGAAATCCAGCGCCTTTCACGGCGCACTTTTCACCAATGGGAAAATCCTAGATCGGTTCAGTTAGACTCGCAAAGTCCATGGGTCGAAGCAGGCGCACAGTTGCGCTTTCTGCCGATTGCTTGGACCGGCTCCGGAGCTTCGTCC
>Ga0209530_1000103_pt1 | contig 73484 bp, 47 predicted proteins | sample BlaSpr_A8_Ref_O1_FD_187987 | JGI IMG/M metagenome (GOLD analysis project Ga0209530, IMG submission 187987) | Forest soil microbial communities from Thunder Bay, Ontario, Canada - Black Spruce, Ontario site 2_A8_Ref_O1 (SPAdes) (version 2) | ecosystem: Environmental > Terrestrial > Soil > Boreal...
CCGGCGACGATGCAGAGCGAAGCGATGAGGAGGAGCGGCGCTGATGACCGGAGCCGGCGACGATGCAGAGCGAAGCGATGAGGAGGAGCGGCGCTGATGGAGTTGGCGATCGTCGGTGGCGACGGGATCGGCCCGGAGGTGGTGGCCGAAGCAGTCAAAGTCCTTGACGCGGTTCTGCCGGGCGTGCACAAGACCACTTACGATCTGGGGGCTCGGCGCTACCACGCCACCGGTGAGCTGCTCCCGGAGTCGGTGCTCGCCGAACTGCGGGAACATGACGCGATCCTGCTCGGGGCGGTCGGTGATCCGTCAGTGCCCAGCGGCGTGCTGGAGCGAGGTCTGTTGCTGCGCCTGCGCTTTGAGCTGGATCATCACGTCAACCTGCGACCGGGCCGACTCTATCCGGGGGTGAGCAGTCCGCTCGCGGGAAACCCCGGCATCGACTTCGTGGTGGTGCGCGAGGGGACCGAAGGGCCCTACACCGGTAACGGTGGCGCGATCCGCGTCGGAACGCCCAACGAGGTAGCCACCGAGGTCAGCGTCAATACCGCGTTCGGTGTACGTCGAGTGGTGGTCGACGCTTTCGAGCGCGCCCAGCGGCGTCGCAAGCACCTGACGCTGGTCCACAAGAACAACGTGCTGACGTTCGCCGGGAAGCTGTGGTCGCGGATTGTGCAAGAAGTCGGCGAAGGATACCCCGACGTCGAGGTGGCATATCAGCACGTCGACGCGGCGACCATCTTCCTGGTCACCGACCCCGGTCGCTTCGACGTGATTGTCACCGACAACCTGTTCGGCGATATCATTACCGACTTGGCCGCGGCGGTGTGCGGCGGAATTGGCTTGGCCGCCAGTGGAAATATCGATGCCACCCGGACCAATCCCTCGATGTTCGAGCCGGTGCACGGCAGCGCACCGGATATCGCCGGTAAGGGCATTGCCGATCCGACCGCCGCGGTCATCTCGGTGGCGCTGTTGCTTGCCCATCTTGGCGAGAATCAAGCTGCTGCCCGGGTGGATCGTGCGGTGGAGACTTATCTGGCGACTCGTGGGACCGCACGGCTTGCCACCAGCGAAGTCGGCGAACGGATTGCAGCCGCGCTTTAGTTTCCAAGCCGGGTGGCACCAACTTGGTCGGCACCAACGGTATCGCCACCAACGGGAACAACCCGCACAGCGCCCAAGCCGGCGGATATTTGGCCGCCTCGATCAATGCACCGAATAGCGGAGCTCCCGCGGCCGCCATCAGCCGCTGTGAGGTGTTCTGCGTGCCCAACGCGCGACCGCTCCAGAACGGCCCGGCGAACTCGGTGATCGCGGTTGCGTCCAATCCATTGTCGAGCACCGCGAACACAGACACAGCGATCATGAGCAGCACCTCGAAGCGCGAACCCTTGTTATCGGCGAGCGCGAGCAGGAACAGGGTCGAGGCGGTGATGACGGCGATGGTGCGGACCGGTCGCATTCGTGAGCCGACGCGGTCAGACCAGCGGCCGACCAGGATGCGGCCCAGCGCACCGAGCAGCTGCGAGATGGTCACCATACCGCCCGCCCTTGCGGCCGACCAGCCATGGTGGTTCATCAGCCAGACCAGCATGAACGTCACCGTCACCGCCTGCGGCATCATCAGCAGCGCCGAGACCGCGTGAATGCGCCACAACGTATACGACCCGCGATACGGGCTGCGCAGTTCCTTGTCGCTGGCCGCCGCCCGCGGTTTCCGCGGCGGGTCGACAATGCCGATCGCGCTGGCCAGCGCCGATACCGTGCACAGCAGTGCCGGAAACATCAGCCCCGCACTCGGGTTGCGTTCGGTCAGCTCGGGTATCACCAAGGCGCCCAGCGCGATTCCCAGCGGTTGGGCGGTCTGGCGGATACCCATCGCCAGGCCGCGTTTGTCTGGCGGGAACCAACCGGATACCAGGCCGCCGCCAGCGGTGTTGGAGCTTGCCGCGGCCATGCCGCCAACGAACAGGAATGCGCCCATTGCCACCATCGAGTGGACCGATGAGGCGGCGTAGGCCGCGGCGCCGGTGAGCGCTGAGCCCACGGTCATGACGATCCGCTCGCCCAGCCGGTCCGTCAGGTAGCCCCAGAAGACCAGCGTGACCACCATGCCCCAGCTAGGCATCGAGGCCAACAGTGCTGCTTCGGCCAACGGAGTTCCGCGCGCGGCTACCAGCGAGGGGATCATGAAGGCAACGCCGTTGATGAACAGGAAGGAGCTCGATGTCACTCCCACCGAGATGAGTGTGATCGACCAGCGCGCGCCGGTGCCGAGTTGGCCCGTGGTGTTCGGGTCCTTGGCCATTCGCCCATGCTTCCACACACGTGACAGCGGTTATTTGAATCTTGTGTCTGGTGGATGCCCGGGCCGTGTCGGCCCGAATCGTCGCCAGGCTGGGTGGGATTGCCTGGCTCCTCATCGGGCCGTGTCGGCCCGAATCGTCGCCAGGCTAGGCTCAACTGAATGCGCCTTGGTCGAATCGCCAGCCCGGACGGTGTCGCCTTCGTAAGCATCGAGGGTGACCTGGACGATCCCAGCGGTATGTCCGTCCGTGAAATCGCCGAGCATCCGTTCGGCACGCCCACCTTCACCGGCCGATCGTGGCCGCTTGCCGACGTCCGGCTGCTGGCCCCGATGCTGGCCGGCAAAGTGGTCTGTGTCGGCAAGAATTACGCCGATCACATCGCGGAGATGCGCGACCTAACGGGCCCGGCGCCGGCGGACCCGGTGATATTCCTCAAGCCCAATACCGCGATCATTGGACCGAATGTGCCGATTCGATTGCCCGCCAACGCATCGCCCGTGCACTTCGAGGGCGAGCTAGCCGCAGTGATCGGCCGGCCGTGCAAGGACGTCCCAGCCGCCCGAGCCGCCGAAGACATCCTCGGCTACACCATCGGCAACGACGTGTCGGCACGCGATCAACAAAAGGCCGACGGTCAATGGACAAGAGCAAAAGGGCACGACACCTTCTGCCCGGTTGGGCCGTGGATCGTCACCGACGTTGACCCTGCCGATCTCGATCTGCGCACCGAAGTCAACGGCCAAGTCAAGCAACACAGCCGCACGTCGCTGATGATCCACGACATCGGTGCCATCGTGGAATGGATCTCAGCCGTGATGACATTGCTGCCCGGCGATCTCATCCTCACGGGAACGCCCGCCGGCGTGGGTCCCATCGAGGATGGTGACACTGTCTCCATCACTATCGAGGGCATCGGCAGCCTCACCAATCCCGTAGTCCGCAGAGAAGAGTCGTGACCTCAGTACCGGGTAGCCGACCGTATTAGGGAAATTTGCCCGCATCCCAACGCCGTCGGGGAGCGGCAGAGCTCGGCGTCCATCGAGGACGCGTGCAGGATCGCGCTCATGTCGTTGTGTGAATCGCCGCAGCTGCCTCGCCGCGACCGCAGCCTGAAGCCGCTGCGCTTCTGCCCGCTCGTCGCAAGACCTGAACGGGCAAGACCGGGCCTGCGGATTGCGCGGCGAGTCTTTGGTAGTCTGCACGTCGGCCGACAATGGCTGGCAGCGGCGGTTTCAGAACGCGTCTAGACGCTTGTTCTGTTCTGCGGAATACGCTCTGACCAGTGGTTTTAGGCAGCGAATGGGGTATGGTGTAATTGGCAACACAGCTGATTCTGGTTCAGCCATTCTAGGTTCGAGTCCTGGTACCCCAGCAAAATCTCGCCGCTGCAATCGATTAGGCGGCCCTACCTGCGTGAGCTATGCTGACAGCTCGGATCGGTTCTGGCCCCGTCGTCTAGCGGCCTAGGACGCCGCCCTCTCACGGCGGTAGCGTGGGTTCGAATCCCATCGGGGCTACAAGCGACCGCTACAAAGCGGTTACTGGCCGGTCGCCAGCGCGGCCGGCGCGGTGGACCCGCCCACTGGCATCTGGGGTATGCCGAGCTTGCGGTGATCCCACGAGCGGGCGCGACGGGCGACGATGCGTACCCCGATTCGCTTGTTCATCATCTGGTCGACCAGAGGCTTGACATCGTCGGTGTAGGGACCGGTGTAGCGCTCCCAGACGCTGACGCCGACCCGATGGAGCAAGTCGGGATCGTCGACGATCTCCGCGACGCCTTCAAAGGACACCCCGCGCAACGTGTCGTAGCTCTGGCCGTCCTCGATCAGGAAGCTCACCCGCGGATCCCGTTTGAGGTTGACCGCCTTTTGTGACTTCGCCTTGGTCTCCAGCCAGACTTCGCCGTCGACCACCGCGTACCACATCGCGGTCAAGTGGGGCTGGCCGTCGGGACCAATGGTGGCCAGCGTGCCGGTACGGCTCTTGACGACGAAATCGACGATTTCGTCCTCGGACATGACGATGCTCGCGCGCTGATTGGTTCCCATGGCGTTAGTGTGTCAGGCCGTCCTGCGTTAACTCTGCACTGGTGGCTTTGAACCTGCGCTCAGGTCGATGCAGATCTAGAGCCGGCGAGTCAGTGCTTCTGCGGCGGACAGTAGGTCAGCGGCCCAGCGCGCTCCAGGACGCCGGCCCATCCGGTCGATTGGTCCGGACACCGAGATGGCGGCGATGACGACACCGCGGCTGTCGCGCACCGGCGCCGACACGCTTGCCACCCCCGGTTCGCGCTCGGCCACGCTTTGCGCCCAACCGCGGCGGCGCACTTCGGCCAGCACCCGATCGGTGAATTTCGCTGCCGGCAGCACGGCCTTTTGGGTGGCCGCGTCACTGTGAGCCAGTAGTACTTTGGCGCCTGAACCCGCTGTCATCGGCAACCGTGCCCCGACCGGAACGGTATCGTGAAGGCCTGCAGACGGTTCCAGGGCGGCCACACAGACCCGCGATGTGCCCTCGCGGCGGTACAACTGCACGCTTTCGCCGGTGGTCTCGCGCAACGCAGGCAGCACCGCCGCGCTCGCGGCGAGGAGCGGATCGTTGACGCGGGACGCGAGCTCGGTGACTGCGGGACCAAGGCCCCAACGGCCTTCATCGTCGCGCGCCAGCAGGCGATGAACTTCCAGTGCGGCCGCCAGCCGGTACGCGGTGGCCCTGGGCAAGCCGGTTCGGTCGCACAGTTCGGCCAACCCGCAGGGGGATTCCGCGACCGTATGCAGCACGCCCATGGCTTTATCGAGGACGCCGATACCGCTATGCTGTCTCACAAAGAGATACTAGCGTCTCGCATTATGAGATCACAGCCCGGATCGATCGGCGAGCCGCGAATACGAATCGACACTCGCGCAGATGGGATTGCAGATGGAAAAGACAGCCAGCGCCGGCAAGCCGCGCACACTGGCCGAAAAGGTCTGGGAAGACCATGTTGTGGCATCCGGTGAGGGAACCGGGCCCGATTTGATCTATATCGATCTGCATTTGGTGCATGAGGTCACCAGCCCGCAGGCTTTCGACGGCCTGCGCGTGGCCGGCCGCCCGCTGCGGCGGCCCGACTTGACGCTGGCCACTGAGGATCACAACGTGCCCACCATCGACATCGACAAGCCGATCGCCGACCCGGTGTCGCGCATTCAGGTCGAGACGTTGCGGCGAAACTGCGCCGAATTCGGCGTTCGGCTGCACAGTATGGGTGATATCGAACAGGGCATCGTGCATGTCGTCGGACCGCAATTGGGCCTCACTCAACCGGGAATGACGATCGTCTGCGGCGACAGCCATACTTCTACCCATGGCGCATTCGGCGCATTGGCGATGGGCATCGGCACCTCAGAGGTCGAGCACGTGCTCGCCACCCAGACGTTGCCGTTGCGGCCATTCAAGACAATGGCCGTCAATGTCGACGGGCAGCTGCCTGCCGGCGTGACGGCCAAGGACATCATTCTGGCGTTGATCGCCAAGATCGGTACCGCCGGCGGGCAGGGTCATGTCATCGAATACAGGGGCAGCGCCATCGAATCGCTGTCCATGGAGGGGCGGATGACGGTCTGCAACATGAGCATCGAAGCCGGCGCCCGGGCGGGCATGGTGGCACCGGACGAGACCACCTACCAGTTTTTGCGCGACCGGCCGCACGCGCCGACGGGCGCGCAGTGGGACACGGCCGTCCAGTACTGGGAGCAGCTGCGCACCGACGACGGCGCCGTCTTTGACACCGAGGTCTTTCTCGATGCGGCCTCCTTGAGCCCGTTCGTCACCTGGGGAACCAACCCAGGCCAGGGGGTGCCGTTGGCCGCCGCGGTGCCGGATCCCGACATGATGGCCGACGACGACGAGCGGCAGTCCGCCGAGAAAGCGTTGGCGTACATGGACCTTCGACCCGGAATGCCGATGCGTGATATCGCCGTAGACACCGTGTTCGTCGGGTCTTGTACCAATGGTCGTATTGAAGATCTGCGGGTGGTGGCCGACCTCTTGCGTGGCCGTAAGGTGGCCAAGGGAGTCCGGATGCTGGTAGTTCCGGGCTCGATGCGCGTGCGCGCCCAGGCCGAAGCCGAGGGGCTCAGTGAGATTTTCATCACTGCGGGCGCCGAATGGCGGCAAGCGGGCTGCTCGATGTGCCTGGGCATGAATCCCGATCAGCTCGCGTCAGGGGAACGGTGCGCTGCGACGTCTAACCGCAACTTCGAAGGGCGGCAGGGCAAAGGGGGCCGCACGCATTTGGTTTCTCCTGCCGTCGCCGCCGCGACCGCTGTCCGCGGCACTCTGTCCGCTCCCGCCGACTTGAACTAGCCGACTTTAGATTCCCCAGAAAAGGACGACGATGGAAGCCTTTCAGACCCACACCGGTATCGGCGTGCCGCTACGGCGGTCCAATGTCGATACCGATCAGATCATTCCTGCGGTGTTTTTGAAGCGCGTCACCCGAACCGGTTTCGAGGACGGCCTGTTCGCGACCTGGCGGTCGGATCCCGCATTCGTGCTAAACCTCAGCCCCTTTGACCGAGGCTCAGTCTTGGTCGCTGGGCCCGATTTCGGCACCGGGTCGTCGCGTGAGCATGCGGTGTGGGCGCTCATGGACTACGGATTCCGAGTGGTCATCTCGTCTCGATTTGGTGACATTTTCCGCGGGAACGCGGGCAAGGCGGGGTTGTTGGCGGCCGAAGTTGCCCAAGACGATGTGGAACTCCTTTGGAAGCTCATCGAGCAGAGTCCGGGGTTGGAAATCACTGTCAATCTTCAAGATCGAAATATCACTGCGGGAACGGCGGTGCTGCCGTTCAAGATTGACGAATACACCGCCTGGCGACTGCTCGAAGGACTTGACGATATAGCCCTTACGCTGCGGAAACTCGACCAGATCGAGGCTTTTGAGGCGGCTTATCCGGAATGGAAACCGCGCACTCTACTAACCTCCTGAAGGGGGTCGCCGGGACGAATTTTCGCCCTGGCCATCTAACTAAACCGGGCCCGTTTTGAGGCCGTGTCACCGGTCAAGGGCGGCAACCGGATTGCCGAAATCGCGATCACTGCGTACTGAAATTGCGCGTGGCTCTTGGCAATTTGCCAGGTAAGGGTTTACCGTGTGCATTAGTCGGTCCAAAATCGAGGACCACTAGCTTCGGAGGGATTGGATGAACAAAGCAGAGCTCATTGACGTGCTCACGCAGAAATTGGGCTCGGACCGTCGGCAGGCAACCGCCGCCGTCGAGAATGTCGTAGACACCATTGTGCGCGCGGTGCACAAGGGTGACAGCGTCACCATTACCGGTTTCGGCGTGTTCGAGCAGCGTCGCCGCGCAGCGCGCGTGGCCCGCAATCCGCGTACCGGCGAGACGGTGAAGGTGAAGCCGACGTCCGTCCCGGCGTTCCGCCCGGGTGCTCAATTCAAAGCGGTTGTCTCTGGCGCACAGCGTCTCCCGTCGGAAGGACCTGCCGTGAAGCGTGGTGTCGTGGCTGGCCCAGCCAAGAAGACAGCGGCGAAAAAGGCACCGGCCAAGAAGGTCGTCAAGGCCCCGGCCAAGAAGGCCGCGACCAAGGCTCCAGTCAAGAAGGCCGTCAAAGCTGTGAAGAAGGCACCGGCCACCAAGGCCGTGAAGGCGCCCGTCAAGAAAGTCGCTGCCAAGTCGCCGGTCAAGAAGGCCGTCAAAGCGGTGAAGAAGGTCGTTGCCAAGGCTCCAGTGCGTAAGGCGGCGACCAAGGCTCCGGCTAAGAAGACAGTGGCCAAGAAGGCTCCCGCCAAGAAGGCTACGACCAAGCGGGGTCGCAAGTAAGGCAGTAACCAAGTACTACACGCAGATACCCTTCGGTGGCAGTGCTGCCGCCGAAGGGTATCTGCGTGTCAGGCCCGTACGTTCGCGGCCAACGCGCCGCCGATATGGTCGGCTGCGGCCAGCCGGCCGGCCGACAGCGACAGTACCCACGTGCTGCCCTTGCGGTTGCGAGATTTGTCGGCGTGCACTCCGTCGCGTTCGCACCACCAATTGATCAGGTCTGGAATCACCTTGCCCTGTGAGCAGATCACCGGTGTGCCCGTCTGCGCGGCGATCTCGAGCACTCGGTGCCGGGCGCGTTTGGGGTTCTTGGCGTAGGCCTCCTCGGTCAAGGTGGGCTCGTTTTGGATCGGCACACCCAGTTCCGCGGCGAGTGGTTCCACCGTCTGGTGACAGCGCACGCGGTCGGCCGCATACACGTCCGTGGCGCCGAAGGCCAGCAGTTGTGCGACCAATGCCTCGGCTTGCGCTCGTCCTCGTTTGTCCAAGGGGCGCTGGGTGTCATCTCCCGAGAAGCGTGATTTTCTACCGGCGGTACCGTGCCGGACCACCAACACGGTCCGTGTGTCGGCTGGTTGTTTAGCGAACCGGCGCAGGACCTTTCGATCCTGTTCATAGTCGAGCTTCTTCATCGCCTCGGCGACCGGCAGCCAGACCAGCTCATCGACCTCTTTGCCCGGGGCGAACTCCCCGCCGGTGCTGCGCGCGGCCCAGTAGTACACCTTCTTGTCGCCTTGCTCGATCGGGTAACTCACCGCGACGAGCCGCCTGCCAAGGGCGCAGTGGTGACCTGTCTCTTCGAATACCTCACGCACGGCGGCCACGGGCGCGGTCTCGCCGGGGTCCACTTTGCCCTTGGGTAGCGACCAGTCGTTGTAACGGGGGCGGTGTATCACGGAAATCTCGAGCGCCGCGTTTTCACAGGCTGGTCGCCACAACACCGCGCCGGCGGCGTACACGATCCGGGTCCCGGTAGGCCGGTTCTGGGTCGGCACCTTCACTCCTGCAGGTTAATTCGACCGGACCCGCTCGCGGTCGTGGGGGTGGCCCAGAAAGTACTATTGCTATGGGCTGCGGTGTCGCTCCATCAACGATACTTGGTGGTCGCGCACGCTATGGCCCTCCTGAGGCGACGCGGTCCACTGCCCGTCGGGCCCGAGTTCCCAACACCGAGTGGACGGGTCCAGTGTGGACTCGAACAAGTCGTCCAGCTGTGCAGTGAGCCTTGGGTCCTTGACCTGAACCAGCACCTCGACTCGCCGATCGAGATTGCGGTGCATCATGTCGGCGCTGCCGATCCAGAACTCGTTGATGTTGCGGAAATGAATGATCCGCGAGTGCTCGAGGAAACGGCCGAGAATCGAGCGGACCAAAATGTTTTCCGAGAAGCCTTCCGCGCCCGGGCGCAGCGCGCAGATGCCGCGCACCACCACCTCGACCCGCACACCGGCCTGCGAGGCCCGATACAGCGCATCGATGACCTGCTCGTCGACCAGGGCGTTCATTTTGAGCCGGATCCGCCCCCCTCCGCTTTCGCGGTGAGTGGCAATCTCGCGCTCGACGCGTTCGATGATGCCCGTGCGGATGCCATGAGGAGCCACCAACAGGTTGCGGTAGGACAACTTACGCGAGTAGCCGGTGAGCGAATTGAACAAGTCGGTCAGATCGGCCCCGATTTCAGGGGAGGCCGTGAGCAGACCGACGTCCTCGTACAGCCGCGCCGTCTTCCCGTTGTAGTTGCCGGTCCCGACATGGCAGTACCGCCGGATCGTCGAACCTTCGCGGCGCACCACCAGGCAGGTCTTGCAGTGCGTCTTGAGTCCGACGTACCCGTAAACGACGTGCACGCCCGCCTGTTCCAGTGTGCGCGCCCAGCGGATGTTGGCCTGCTCATCGAAGCGTGCCTTGATCTCGACCATTGCCACCACTTGCTTTCCGGCCTCGGCGGCGGCGATGAGTGCCCGAACGATCGGCGAATCACCGGATGTGCGGTACAGCGTCTGTTTGATCGCCAGCACGTTGGGGTCGGCGGCAGCGAGCTCGATGAATCGCTGCACGCTGGTGGAGAACGAGTCATACGGATGGTGAAGCAGCACATCGCCTTCGCGCAGCGTCGCGAAAATGCTCCTAGGCGTTTCCCTGTCGGCGAAGGCAGGATTGGTGGCCGGAACGAATGTCCGGTCTTTGAGTGCCGGCCGTTCCAGGCCGTAGATCTGCCACAACGACGACAAGTCCAAAAGCCCGGGCACTTCGATGACGTCACCCGGATGCACGTCGAGCTCTCGCAGTAGCAACTCCAACATGCTTTCGGTCATGTCGTCGGCCACCTCGAGTCGCACTGGCGACCCGAACCGCCGGCGCGCCAATTCGCGCTCCAGCGCTTGGAGCAGGCCCTCGTCGCGGTCCTCTTCGACCTCGAAGTCGGCGTTGCGGGTAATGCGGAACGCGTGATGCTCAACGATGTCCATACCCGGGAAAAGCACCGGGAGAAAGGCGGCGATCAGCTCCTCCATCGGCAGGTAGCGGATTATGGCCTGCCCTTCGGTCCCTTCTGCACCGTCACGGCTTTCGAGTTCGACGAAGCGATCGACGTTGTCGGGCACCTTGACTCGGGCGAAGTGCGGACCGCCGTCCTCGGGCTGCTTCACCGTGACCGCCAGGTTCAGACTCAACCCGCTGACAAACGGGAACGGGTGGGCGGGATCGACGGCCAGCGGCGTCAGGACGGGGAAGACCTGCTCGTTGAAATAGGTTGATAGTTGGTCGCGCTCAGCCTGATCCAGATCGGCCCACGTGACGATATAGATTCCCTCCTCGGCTAGTGCTGGTCGCACCGAATCGAGGAACACCCGGGCGTGCCGTGTCGCGATCTGCTGCGTCTGCTCACCGATGCGGCGCAGTTGCTCGCGCGGTGTCAGACCGTCGGCCGAGCGGACCGACAGCCCCATCTCGTCGCGACGCTTCAGGCCGGCCACCCGAACCATGTAGAACTCGTCGAGGTTGGAAGCGAATATCGCCAGGAACTTGGCTCGCTCCAGCAACGGCAGGGAATTATCGGCGGCCAGTGCCAGCACGCGCACGTTGAAATCCAGCCAACTCAGTTCCCGGTTGAGGTAACGATCGTCTGGGAGCGGTTTGTTGATCGCGGCGGGGGTCGTGACGGGTGGTGCCGCCACGGCCGAGTCACCCGGTTGCCATACAGTTTCTTCGGGGCGGGCCTCAGCTTCGATTTCGGTCACCATCGAATCATTGCTCATCACCTCTTGGTGTTGCTAGCGGGCTAGGGACATCAATCCGTGTTGGTGTGTCGTTCACCCTCTGGACAGGTTCGCTGACGCTGCTTTGAGGCGATTACTGGTGCGGGGTGATGGCCCGCGCGGTCGCTGCGCCGACCCCGAGGCGGCGGGCGGCCGCCAGGTCGGCGGGTGTGTCGACGTCGCAACGCAGCCCAGGCCACGCGCCCGTCAGTTCGATCGCACCTGAACGGCGATGTCGCGCCGACGAATCCGGACCGAACTTCGGGTCGAGCGCGGTGCCGAACGCGAAAAGGGCGGCCGTTCCGGTAGCCAGCCGGTCGGCGACGAAGCTGCGCTGATGATGGCGCGCGGCGACAATCGCCCCGGATAGCTCCTGTGTCTGTAACGCCGGCAAATCGCCTTGCAGCACAACTATATTGGAGAATGACCCGGCTACTTCTTTTTCGGCCGCGGTGATGGCGTTGTTTAGTGGGTCGCCATGACCCCCTGGCGTCGGGTCGGCCAGCACGTTAGCTCCGAGATTGGCCGCGGCGGCGCCTGCGGCTTCGTCGGGCGTGATGACGGTGATCGAGCCGACTGATCCGACGCTTGCCGCCGCGGTCAGTGTGTCGATCAGCATTGCCAGCACCACGGTCTCCCGGGTGCGCGCCGAGAACACCGGCGCCAGCCTGGTCTTTGCGGCGGCTAGCCGCTTGACGGCGATGATCAAGGCAACGTCACCCGCACCGTCGGCCCGTTTGCCGCTCATGAGGTCATCCTGCCAGCGCTCAACCCCGGGCCGTCGCGGGCTAGGGTGTCGGCAAACAGCGGCGGTAGAAATCTCGATGACAGAGGCTCGACGAAAGAGGGAGAGTGATAGATGGCCGGCACAGCAGGCGCCGTTGCCGTGATGGGCGCCGGCGCATGGGGCACGGCGCTGGCCAAGGTGCTCGCCGACGCAGGCGGAGAAGTCACCCTGTGGGCGCGGCGATCTGACGTCGCCGAGCAGATCAATGCCACCCGATACAACCCTGCCTATCTGCCCGGCACGCTGCTGCCGTCGGGCATCCGCGCCACCGCCGATGCGCACGAGGCGCTCGACGGCGCGACGACAGTGCTGCTGGGGGTGCCGGCCCAGACGATGCGGACCAATCTCGAGCAGTGGACCGGCTCGTTGGCCGATGGCGCGACCCTGGTCAGTGTGGCCAAGGGCATCGAGCTGGGCACCCTGATGCGGATGAGCCAGGTCATCGTGTCGGTGACCGGCGTGGACCCGGCACAGGTCGGGGTCATTTCCGGGCCGAACCTGGCCGGTGAGATCGCCGCATGCCAGCCTGCCGCCACCGTCATCGCGTGCAGCGATTCGGGCCGCGCGGTCGCCTTACAGCGCATGTTGAACAGCGGGTATTTCCGCCCGTACACCAACTCCGATGTCGTCGGCACCGAGGTCGGAGGGGCGTGCAAGAACGTCATCGCGCTGGCGTGTGGGATGGCGGCCGGGGTTGGCCTCGGCGAAAACACCGCGGCGGCGATCATCACCCGGGGCCTGGCGGAGATCATGCGGCTGGGGATAGCGCTGGGCGCCAAGGGCGCTACGCTGGCCGGTCTGGCAGGTGTGGGTGACCTGGTGGCCACCTGCACGTCGCCGCAGTCACGCAACCGCTCATTGGGCGAGCGCTTGGGGCGGGGCGAGACCATGCAGGCGGCGTTGCAGGGCGGAGATGGCCACGTCGTCGAGGGGGTGACCTCGAGTGAGTCGGTGCTTGCGCTGGCGTCCAGTTACGACGTCGAGATGCCGCTCACCGATGCCGTGCACCGGGTCTGTCATAAGGGACTCTCGGTGTACGAGGCGGTGGCTCTGCTGCTGGGTCGCAGCACCAAGCCCGAGTAAGGCCCGGCCCGGTCCTGCAGGCCGCGAAAGCCCAGCTAGGGGCCGGTACCCGTCCTGATAGGTCGCCAACCGGTAGCCTCTTTAGGTTGTGTACGCCAGCGACCCGACGCCACGGCCGTCACGCGCCCGTCTGCGCGTGGCCGTCGTGTTCGGCGGGCGCAGCAACGAACACGCCATCTCGTGCGTGTCGGCCGGGAGCATCCTGCGCAATCTCGACCCGCAGCGGTTCGAAGTTGTAGCGGTCGGCATCACCCCGGAAGGTTCCTGGGTGCTCACCGACGGCAACCCGGACGCGCTGGCGATCACCAACCGGCAGCTTCCGCAGGTGAGTACCGAATCCGGCACGGCACTGGCCCTGTCCGCCGATCCGCAGCGATGCGGCCAGTTGGTGTCGCTTCCGCCCGGTGCCGGTGAGGTCTTGGCCTCCGTCGATGTGGTGTTCCCGGTGCTGCACGGCCCCTATGGCGAGGACGGCACGATCCAGGGGCTGCTCGAACTCGCAGGTGTCCCGTACGTCGGTGCCGGTGTGTTGGCCAGTGCCGTCGGGATGGACAAGGAATTCACCAAGAAACTGCTCGTCGCCGACGGACTTCCGGTCGGCGCGCATGCGGTGCTGCGCCCGTCGCGGCCGACGCTGCATCCCGAAGAGTGCGAGCGCCTCGGTGTACCGGTATTCGTCAAACCGGCGCGGGGCGGCTCGTCGATCGGCGTCAGCCGGGTGTCGAGTTGGGACCAGCTGCCCGCCGCGGTCGCGAACGCCCGCCGGCATGATCCGAAAGTGATCGTCGAGGCAGTGATCCACGGTCGCGAGCTGGAGTGCGGTGTGCTCGAAATGCCTGACGGCACAGTGGAAGCCAGCACTCTAGGGGAGATCCGGGTAGCTGGGGTGCGGGGACGCGAGGACTCGTTCTACGACTTCGCGACTAAATACCTCGACGACGCAGCCGAACTGGACGTGCCGGCCAAGGTCGACGACGACGTCGCGGATGCGGTGCGCCAATTGGCGGTCCGGGCGTTTAAGGCCATCGACTGCCAGGGCCTGGCCCGGGTTGATTTCTTCCTCACCGACGACGGGCCGGTGATCAACGAGATCAACACGATGCCGGGCTTCACCACGATCTCGATGTACCCGCGGATGTGGGCCGCGAGCGGCGTCGACTACCCCACCCTGCTGGCGACCATGGTGGACACCGCGTTGGCCCGAGGTGTGGGTTTGCGCTAACCGGCCCGTTGACCGGGATGAGTCGGGTCGATGGGGACCGCGGCGATGGTGCGGTCGATCGCCTCGGAGAGTTGCTGAATCGGCGTCGGCCCGGATCCCGATGGCAGTGTCAATGCCACATACACCGGCCGGTCCACCGTGTACCAAGTTGATCTGCCGGGATCGCTTGCGGATTGCTGTTGGGCTGCCACCTCAAACCACTGCACTCGGTCGACGACCTGGATCGGGGAGCCCACCACAAAGTCGGCCGGACGGTCGAGTCCGCAGCGCAACACCACCGGCTCGCTGTCGGGCTTGGCGCGCCAGGCTGTCGCGCTTTCCGGCGCCGGTTGCGCGATGGATGCGCGCTGATAGTCGCCGAGCCGCTGCGGCAGCGCCTCGTCCAATGCTCGGCATGCGGCGTTGGCCGCTTGCGGGGCCGCGACGGCGGGAAGGGCAACGGGTTGCGGCGGCGCTTCGCGGGTTGCCGCCATGACCAGGATGACGCCGATGGCAGCGACGGCGAGCCCGAGCGCCGCAATCATCAGGGCGCGCGGCGGCCCGTCAGAATCGCCTGTCACTTTGCCACCACCTCCCGTCTCATAGACTGGCGCGGTCTGCTCGCGCGGGCAGAAACCAACTTACCGCGGTCGGACGACCGTTTAAGCCCATGCGCGGCAGGTACGCGCCGAAGGAGGTGGCGTGCGCGACGAGAGATTCGACCAAGCATCGGGCGAGTCCCCGACGCTGCAGCAGCTTGGTGAGTTCGCGGTGATCGACCGGTTGGTTCGGGGCCGCCGACAGCCCGCAGCGGTCGTCCTCGGGCCCGGCGATGACGCAGCGGTGGTGTCCGCAGGTGACGGTCGCATCGTGGTGTCGACCGATGTGCTCGTGCAGGACCGGCACTTCCGGCTGGACTGGTCGACACCGCACGATGTCGGGCGCAAGGCGATCGCCCAGAACGCCGCAGACATCGAGGCGATGGGCGCGCGGGCCACAGCTTTCGTGGTGGGCTTCGGAGCGCCCGGTGATACGCGGGCGGCGCAGGTGGGCGCATTGGTCGACGGAATGTGGGACGAAGCGCACCTTCTCGGCGCCGGCATCGTCGGCGGCGATCTTGTCAGTTGCCCGCAGTGGGTGTTGTCTGTGACGGTGTTGGGCGACCTGGACGGCCGCGCGCCGGTGTTGCGGGCCGGGGCGAAAGCCGGTTCGGTGGTTGCCGTGGTCGGCGAACTGGGCCGCTCGGCCGCAGGATATGCCTTGTGGCGTGACGGGATTGATGGGTTCGATCTGCTTCGGCGCCGTCATGTGGTGCCGCAGCCGCCCTATGGCCAGGGAGCGGCGGCCGCGGCTGCGGGCGCGCAGGCCATGATCGACGTCTCCGACGGTCTGGTCGCCGACCTGCGACACGTGGCCGAGGCGTCCGGGGTGACGATCGATCTGTCCACCGCGGCGCTGGCCGCAGACCACGACGCGCTGACCGCGGCCGCCGCCGCCGTGAGTGCCGACCCGTGGCCGTGGGTACTGGGCGGCGGCGAAGACCACACCCTGGTGGCCTGTTTCGCCGGTCCGGCCCCGGCTGGTTGGCGCGTCATCGGGCGGGTGCTCGACGGACCACCGCGCGTGCTGGTCGACGACGGGGTGTGGAGTGGGTACGCGGGCTGGGAATCATTTGCAGGCTAGGGTGGCGCGGTGACCGTGTACACCTGGTGAAAGGACTGCAGTGAGCGCGCGCCCGTTGAGCGAACTCGTCGAGCAGGGCTGGGCGGCCGCGCTGGAGCCGGTTGCCGACCAGGTCGCCCAGCTCGGTCAGTTCCTGCGCGACGAGATCGCCGCCGGGCGCAGGTACCTTCCCGCAGGACCGAACGTGTTGCGCGCCTTTACTTTTCCGTTCGACAACGTCCGGGTCCTGATCGTCGGACAGGACCCCTACCCGACGCCGGGACACGCTGTGGGCCTGAGCTTCTCGGTAGCCCCTGAGGTGCGTCCGCTGCCCCGCAGTCTGGCCAACATCTTTGACGAGTACACCGCCGACCTGGGCTATCCGCAGCCTTCTTGCGGCGATCTGACGCCCTGGGCGCAGCGCGGAGTGTTGCTGTTGAACAGGGTGCTGACGGTGCGCCCCAGCAACCCGGCGTCGCATCGGGGCAAGGGCTGGGAAGCGGTCACGGAGTGCGCAATCCGCGCGCTGGTCGCCCGGTCACAGCCGATGGTGGCGATCTTGTGGGGCCGCGACGCGTCCACGCTCAAGCCCATGCTTGCCGCCGGCAACTGTGTTGCGATCGAGTCGCCGCACCCCTCTCCGTTATCGGCGTCGCGCGGGTTCTTCGGCTCGCGTCCGTTCACCCGCGCCAACGCAATACTCACCGGGATGGGCGCCAACCCGATCGATTGGCGGCTGCCCTGACCGAGATGACGGCGTTGCGCGCACACCGCCGGGGTGGCCCGGAGGTGCTAGTCGTCGAACGTGCGCCCGCGCCGATCCCCGCACCCGGTGAAGTCTTGGTGGCGGTGCACGCCGCGGCCATCACGTTCGATGAGTTGACGTGGGATCAGACGTGGACGCGCGATGGTGTCAGCCGGACTCCAGTGATCCCTTCCCATGGAGTGTCCGGCGTCTCTGAGACCGCCTCGGGTGTAACCGATTACGAACCTGGCGACGAGGTGTCCGGATTGATCAGATTCGACTGCGACGGCGCGGCGGCCAGATGCCTGACAGTGGGTATATGCGGGCCAAATTCGCGCAGGAGACCCGCATCGTGGAGTCCGGGATCGCATACACATTGCTGCGAGCGACGCAATTCTTCGAATTCGCCAGTGGCATAGCCGATTCCTGCACCGTGGGAGATAGAGTCCGGGTGCCCGCCGCGCTGATCCAACCGATCGCCGCAACCGAAGTCGCCGCAAAATTGGCGGTGATCGCGGTCGGCGCTGCGGCTAATTCCGTCGTCGAACTCGGTGGGCCGGAATACCTTACATTCGAGGAATTCATCCGCACCGCCCTGACGCATTACGGCGATAGTCGACCCGTGTCCACCGACCCGCACGCCCGCTACTTCGGCAACCTGCTCGAACAGCGCAAGCCAGGCGAGGATCTAGGTATGTATGACCTCGACGAAACCATCCGGCAGCGGCCGTGATGACACCGAAGCCAGGCGCAGCTAGCCGCGGGTGACCTTGCCGGCCTTGATGCAGGACGCGCAGACGTTGAGTCGCTGCTTGTTGCCACCCGGACGGGTCACGACGTGCACAGTCTGGACGTTGGGGTCCCACCGGCGGCTGGTGCGCCGGTGGGAGTGCGACACCGACTTGCCGAAGCCGGGGCCTTTCCCGCAGATATCGCACACAGCGGCCATGATGAAGCTCCTCAAATGTTCGGGGGTCCGGCAACTCGCGCATCGGGAGCCGGGACGGCCCAGGCTGCCCCCGGGGCCAATCCAGGATACCGACTGTCCTGGCGAACCACCAAAACGATCGACGACAGGCCTACAGCTTACGACGTTGCTGTCGCACCCTCTGGCTAGGCTAAATAGGCCGGTTCGTCCCGCCGGTGGGTGGTGGCTCACGGTCACCTGCCGCACGTGCGTCGCCGAGCTACGCTGGCGCCCACCGGGGCCTGGTTTTCGAAAAGGTGCGAGGAGGTGGGTCACAGTGGGCACGTCGGATCGTCTGCTGGACGCGTCGACCCTGCGGGACTGGGCCCATACCGCCGTCAGCGACCTGATCACTCACATCGACGAAATCAATCGACTCAACGTATTCCCGGTTGCCGACTCCGATACCGGCGCCAACCTGCTGTTCACCATGCGTTCTGCGTTGGCGGAGGCGAATGCGGGGGCCGGCACCGACAACAGCCCGGGGTGCGTCGCCCGGGTCGCGGCCGCGCTGTCAGCCGGTGCGCTGAACGGCGCTCGTGGCAACTCCGGCGTCATTCTGTCCCAGATCCTGCGCGGTTTCGCCGACGTCACCGCGACCGCGGCCGCCGACTGTGGCGGTGAATTGCCCGATATGGACGCCCCCATCCTTGGAGCAGCATTGCACCGCGGCGTCGATCTGGTCATCACCTCGATGGGCGGCGAGGAGGTCCCCGGCACCATCGTCTCGGTGCTGCGGGCCGCCGCCGACGCCGTCGGGGAGTGCGCCGACGAGGGGCTGGTCTCGGCGATCACCGCCGCCGGCGACGCGGCGGTAGTCGCGCTGGAGAAGACCCCCGAGCAACTTGATGTGCTCGCTGACGCTGGTGCAGTGGACGCCGGGGGCCGAGGCCTGCTGGTCCTGCTAGACGCGCTGCGCTCGACGGTCACCGGGCAGACGCCCGCCCGGGTGGTGTACGAGCTGTCGCCGCGCGCCCAGCCGGCAGATGCGGGCGCCGAACGGCCGGCACCGCAATTCGAGGTGATGTACCTGCTGGATAGCTGCGATCCCGCAGCGGTGGACGCATTGCGCGACCGGCTCGACGAGCTCGGTGAATCGGTGGCCATCGCGGCCGCGCTGCAAACGACGCAGGACAGCTACTCCGTGCATGTGCATACCGACGACGCCGGCGCTGCCGTGGAAGCAGGACTGCTGGCCGGGCGGCTGAGCCGGATCGTGATCTCGCCGCTGAGCTCCGGCGTGACCGGACTGCCGGCGGGCGGTTGGACCCGGGAACGGGCGGTGCTGGCCGTTGTGGACGGCGACGGCGCCGCCGAATTGTTCGCCGGAGAGGGCGCCTGCGTGCTGCAGCGCGGTCCGGACGCGATCTATCCAGCCACAAATATCAGTGCCCACCAGCTGATGCGGGCCGTGGTGGACACCGGTGCCGCACAGGTGATGGTGATGCCCAACGGCTATGTCGCCGCCGAGGAGCTGGTGGCCGGGTGCACGGCAGCCATCGGCTGGGGCATCGAGGTGGTGCCGATACCGACGGGGTCGATGGTGCAGGGGCTGGCCGCGCTGGCCGTGCACGTGCCGGGCCGGCAGGCCGTCGACGACGGCTACACCATGGCCCGCGCCGCGGGTGCCGCGCGGCACGGATCGGTGCGCATCGCGACCGAGAGCGCGTTGACCTGGGCCGGTCGCTGTTACCCGGGTGACGGCCTGGGCATTGCGGGCGACGAGGTGCTGATCGTGGCCGCCGATGCGGCCGCGGCGGCGATCGGCCTGCTGGATCTGCTGCTGGCCTCCGGCGGCGACCTGGTGACGGTGCTGATAGGCGCCGGCATCGAGACGGATGTCGACGCCGCTGCCGTCGTCGACATCCTGGAAGACCATGTGCACGACAACCAACCGGGAACGGAGTTGGTGACCTACCGCACCGGCCATAGCGGTGACGCGCTGCTGATCGGGGTCGAGTAGCCGTGGTGTCTCTGAGCGATCGGCTGGACTACATTGTGGGCGCCAAGGCCGCCGACTCCCTCGATGAGGTGTTCGGCATCCGAACCGTCGACGACCTGCTGCGGCACTACCCGCGCAGCTACACGGAGGGCGCGACGGTGCGTGGCGCCGACGACGAGCGGCCCGAAGACGGCGAGCACATAACCATCGTCGATACCATCGCCGATGCCGTGACGTTCCCGATGAAGAAGGACCGGAAGAAGATATGTCTGCGAATCACCGTCGGTTCTGGACGCAGCAAGGTGACCGCGACGTTCTTCAACGCGAACTACCTCAGGAAGGACCTCACGAAGAACACACGGGTGATGCTTTCCGGAGAAGTCGGGTTCTTCAAGGGTGCCATGCAGTTAACGCACCCCGCCTTTCTCATCCTCGACGCGCCGGATGGAAAGAACCGCGGTACCAGGTCACTGAAAAGCATCGCGGACGCCTCGCAGGCCGTCAGTGGCGAGCTGTCGCTGCCGGAGTTCGAGCGTCGCTTCTTCCCAATCTATCCGGCCAGCACGAAACTGCAGAGCTGGGACATCTTCGCCTGCGTGCGCCAAGTGCTCGAAATCCTCGATCCGGTAGACGATCCTTTGCCCGCCGAGTTGCGCGCCGAACTCGGCCTGATCGGCGAGGACGCGGCGCTGCGCGCTATCCATCTCGCCGAGAGCGAGCACGAACGCGGGCGTGCGCGTGAACGGCTGACCTTCGATGAAGCCGTCGGCCTGCAGTGGGCGCTGGTAGCCCGACGGCATGGCGAGCTCTCGGAATCGGGACCGCCGGCGCCGCCGCGATCTGACGGTCTGGCGGCGCAGCTGTTGCGGCAGTTGCCGTTCGAGCTCACGGCGGGACAGCGCGAAGTGCTCGACGTGCTGTCCGATGGGCTTGCGGCAACCCGCCCGCTGAACCGCCTGCTGCAAGGCGAGGTCGGCTCGGGCAAGACGATCGTTGCGGTGCTGGCGATGTTGCAGATGGTCGACGCGGGTTATCAGTGTGCGTTACTGGCGCCGACCGAAGTTCTTGCCGCACAACATCTGCTGTCGATCTGCGACGTGCTGGGCCCGTTGGCGATGGGGGGGCAGCTGGGTGGGGCCGACGACGCTACCCGGGTGGCGTTGCTCACCGGGTCGATGACGGCGGCTCAGAAAAAGCAAGTGCGCGCCGAGATCGTCAGCGGTCAAGTCGGCATCGTGATCGGCACTCATGCACTGTTGCAAGACGCGGTGGAGTTCCACAACCTGGGCATGGTGGTGGTCGATGAACAGCACCGGTTCGGCGTCGAGCAGCGAGACCAATTGCGCGCCAAGGCTCCTGCCGGCATCACACCGCACCTGCTGGTGATGACGGCGACGCCGATACCGCGCACCGTCGCGCTCACCGTTTACGGCGACCTGGAGACCTCGACACTGCGTGAACTGCCGCGCGGACGCCAGCCAATTACGTCCAACGTCATCTTCGTCAAGGACAAGCCCGCGTGGCTCGACCGTGCCTGGCAGCGGATTATCGAAGAGGTCGCAGCAAGCCGCCAGGTTTTTGTGGTCACGCCGCGGATCGACGACACGGATGAGTCGGGCAAAGGGCAAGAGGGCGGGCGACCGTCTGAGACCGCGGAGGGACTTTTCGGCCGTCTGCGTTCCGGCGAGCTGGCGAACCTGCGGCTCGGGCTCATGCACGGGCGGTTGCCCGCTGACGAGAAGGACGCCGCAATGGCGGCTTTTCGAGCCGGTGAGATCGATGTTCTGGTGTGTACCACCGTTATTGAGGTGGGCGTCGACGTCCCTAATGCCACGGTCATGCTGGTGATGGACGCTGACCGGTTCGGCATCAGCCAGTTGCATCAGCTGCGCGGCCGCATCGGGCGAGGCAAGCATCCAAGCCTGTGTCTATTGGTCAGCTGGGTTTCGCCGGGATCGCCGGCAGGTCGGCGGCTGAGTGCGGTCGCCGACACCTTGGACGGATTCGCTCTTGCCGACCTTGACCTCAAGGAGCGCCGGGAAGGAGATGTGCTGGGCCGCAACCAGTCCGGCAGGAGAGTCACCTTGCGGCTACTTTCGCTGGCCGACCACCTGGTGTACATCGAGGCCGCCCGGGACTTCTGCACCCGCGCCTACGACGATGCGAGCCCGCACCCCGGCTTGGCCGTACTGGCAGCACGATTCACCAACGCCGACCGCATCGAATACTTGGATAAGTCATGAACCGAAAAGTGCTGCTGTGGTTGTCGGTGGCCGCGGCGCTCGCGGTGGTTGTCGCCTATCAGACGTTGGGATCATCGGCGGCCAGGCACGCCGGCGAGGTCGCCGCGCGCGCCGACGTCCCGACGGTGCAACCCGGTACCGATGTGCTGGCGGGAATTGGCGTGCTGCCTGCGCGGGCCCGTCGCTACGACTACCGCAGGTCGGCGTTCGGCGACGCGTGGGACGACAACAACGATGCCCCGGGCGGGCACAATGGTTGTGATACTCGTGATGACATCCTCAACCGTGACCTCGTCGACAAGACGTATGTGTGGGTCAAGCGTTGTCCGAATGCGGTGGCCACCGGCATCCTGCACGACCCGTACACCAACACCACGGTCGCATTCCAGCGCGGCGCCCAGGTCGGCGAATCGGTGCAGATCGACCACATCGTCCCGCTTTCCTACGCCTGGGACATGGGTGCTTATGCCTGGCCCGACCCTGAGCGGCTGCGTTTCGCCAATGACCCGGCCAACTTGCTGGCCGTGCAAGGCCAGGCCAATCAGGACAAGGGCGATTCGCCGCCGGCGCAGTGGATGCCGCCGAACAAAGCGTTCGCGTGTCAGTACGCCGTGCAGTTCATTACTGTGCTGCGTGGCTACCAGTTGCCGGTAGACCAGGCTTCCACCGACGTACTGCGTCAGGCCGCGGCCACCTGCCCGACCGGCTAGGCAGTCCGCTTGCCCGAGTGCGAATCTGGCGACGCGATACGCCGATGAATCGTCGTGAGATTCACACTCGGCGAGAAGGGGTCAGGTGCCGGCGTAAGTCTCCGGATCCTCGCGCACCCGGGTGCCGTCGTTGAGCCCGTTGATTGCTTCCATGTGCTCGGCAGCTAATTCGAAATCGAAGACGTCCAAGTTGCTCGCAATGCGCTCGGCTTTGGACGAGCGGAATATGACCGCATTCCCCAATTGCAGATTCCACCGGAGCAGGACCTGCGCGGGTGTCTTGCCGTATTCGCCGGCGATCGAGGTCACGGTCGGGTTGTCCATCAGCCTGCCGAGAACCAGCGGGGTGTAAGACTGCGTGACGATGTTGTGCTGCGCATTTGATTTGCGCATATCGGCCTGGCTGAGCAGTGGGTGCAGCTCGATCTGGTTCACCGCCGGCGTGACGAAAGTGAGGTCGATGGCCGTCGACAAATGATCCTCGGTGAAATTGGATACACCAATCGAGCGGGCATGGCCGTCCCCGCGGGATTGGAGCAAGCCGCCCCAGGCGTCCACGTAATTGCCCAACGACGAGGCCGGCCAGTGAATCAGGTAGAGGTCGACATAATCCAGGCCGAGGCGCTCCAAGCTGGCGGTGCAAGCTTCCGGGGCCTTGCTGAAACCCTGATCGGCGGTGGCCAGCTTGGTGGTGACGAAAAGCTCGGCGCGGGGGATCCCGGAGGCCGCAATCGCGCGGCCGACAGCGGCTTCGTTGCCATAGGCCGCGGCAGTGTCGATGAGCCGGCAGCCGATTTCCAGCGCCGCCGAAACCGCGCGCGCCGTCTCGTCGTCCGATAAGTCCGCGACGCCGAGGCCAAGTACCGGCATCGTGTTCTCGTCATTGAGCGCTATCGACGGGACGGTGGCGCCCGACTGGCCAGTCAACGTCAATCACCTACCTGTGAATTTGAAGGTTCGTGGATTCGGACCAAGACGGGCTCCATCATCCAGCGAGGAGATCGAGGCCATTTCATCGGGGCTGAGTTCGAAATCGAACACGTCCAAGTTACTCGCGATCCGTGAGGGGTTCACTGACTTGGGGATCACGATATTACCGAGCTGGATATGCCACCTGATCAGTACCTGGGCGGGCGTCCGGCGGTGGCCTTCAGCGACGGCGGTGACCTTAGGATGAGTCAGCAGCGCACCCTGTCCCAGCGGTGCCCACGCCTCGGTGGCGATGCCGCGCCGGGCGTGTACTTCCCGCAATTCTGTCTGGGGGAGCCGTGGATGCAGCTCGATCTGGTTGACTGCCGGAACGATGCCGGTGGCATCGATGGGAACGGTGAGGTGCTCGGGCTCGAAATTGCTGACTCCGATGGAGCGGAGCCGGCCCTGGTCGCGCAGATGGGCGAAGGCCTTGAAGGTGTCCACAAACTTGTTCAGCGCAGGCTGCGGCCAGTGGATCAGGTATAGGTCGAGATAGTCGAGGCTAAGCCGCTCCATGCTGGCCGGAAAGATAGGGGAACGCCACCAGCGTGCTGTCGTAGCCCTGGTCGGGATTCGACAATTTGGTCACCACGTACAGTTGGTCGCGAGCTACGTCGGAGTCCGCAACTGCTCGCCCGACCTCCCGCTCATTGCGGTAGGCCGCCGCGGTGTCGATATGCCGGTAACCTGCGCGCAGTGCGGCACCCACCGCCTGCTCGGTGTCCGCCGGACAGACCTGGAAGACTCCGAGCCCAACGGCGGGGATCGAATTACCGTCGTTCAGCATGACTACGTTTTTTTCGAGGGAGCAGCCCATGACGAAGAGTCTGCCAGGCGCGCGGGGCTTGCACCCTGGGGCGAAACGCGCACCGATGCGGTGGGCCAGTCGCATTAAGGGCACGGTCACCACGGTTGGCGTCAAGGTCATTCCGTGGATCCCGCCCGCCGCCAAACGGGTGCTGTTCGGCGGTCGTTCGGTCAGCATCGACGGCAACACGCTTGATCCAACGCTCCAGCTGATGTTGTCGGGTCTGCATGCCGTCGGTATTGACGGCCTGGTCGCCGACGACGACCCAGCCGCGTCGCGCGCCCAGATGCGCGAGCTGTCGGCGGGATTTCCCGGACCGCAGATTCATGTCGCGACAGACGACATATCCATACCCGGACCGGCTGGTGAGATCCCAGCGCGGCACTACCGACCGGTCGCCGGCGCGGCCGCGCCGTTACTGGTTTTCTACCACGGCGGTGGCTGGGTAATCGGCGATCTGGACACCCATGACGCGCTGTGCCGGTTGACGTGCCGTGACGCCGGCATTCACGTGTTGTCGGTCGACTACCGGCTGGCTCCCGAACATCCGGCCCCGGCCGCGGTCGAGGATGCCTACGCGGCCTTCCAGTGGGCATACGAGCACGCCGATGAGCTGGGCGCGATCCCCGGACGGGTCGCGGTTGGAGGGGACAGCGCCGGCGGCAACTTGGCCGCTATTGTGTGCCAACTGGCGCGTGACGAGGCCCGCGACAAGGCCCTTGACGAGGGGTGCCCCGCCCCCGTGCTGCAGTGGCTGCTCTACCCGCGCACCGACTTCACCGCGCGGACCCGGTCGCTGAGCCTGTTCGCGCGGGGCTTTTTGCTGACCAAACGGGACATCGACTGGTTCCACGTGCAGTACCTCAGGGATTCCGCTGTCGACCCGGCAGATCCGCGTGTGTCGCCGCTGTTGGCCGATTCGTTGTCCGGGCTGGCGCCGGCGCTGATCGCGGTCGCGGGTTTCGATCCACTGCGCGACGAAGGCGAGAGCTACGCGGCGGCGCTGCGGGCCGCCGGGACCCCGGTCGATTTGCGATCCATGGGTTGGCTGACGCACGGCTTCGCCAGTCTGTTCCAGCTCGGGGGCGGCAGCGCTACCGCAACGAGCGAGCTCATATCGGCCCTGCGTGCTCACCTGAGCCGGGTCTGATTTCCCGATTCGCCGGCGCCGGTACTCTAGAGGCGCTGTCGCCCGACTGAAGTTCTGACAAGTCGGGCCAAATCGAGCACGGAGGATCAGCGAACCTGTGGCCGACAAAAAGCGTCCCCCGCGATTCGACCTGAAGTCCGCTACCGGCAAGTCCGGCCGGCTCGTCCAGATCGGCGGTACCGCGTTCGTCGTGATCTTCGCGGTCGCCCTCGTCACCTACATTGTGACGTCGCATCACGACAAGAAAGGCGCCGTGGGGCAGGGCGATACGGTGACCGTGAAGTCCAGCAATGTGGTCAACCAGCCCGGAACCAGCAACCCAAAGGCTGTGGTCACCTTCTACGAGGACTTTCTGTGTCCGGCCTGCGGTAATTTCGAGCGGAATTTTGGGCCGACGGTGTCCAAGCTCATCGACATCGGAGCCATTGCGGCCGACTACTCCATGGTCTCTATTCTCGACAGCTCGAAGAACCAGAACTATTCATCGCGGGCCGGCGCGGCGGCCTTATGCGTCGCCGATGAGTCCATCGATGCGTTCCGGCGTTTCCATAACCACCTGTTCAGTACCGGTGTCCAACCTGATGAACGGGCCACCAGCTTCCCCGACAACGCGAAGTTGATCGAAATCGCGCGCGAAGCCGGCGTCGTGGGCAAAGTGCCGGACTGCGTGAACAGCGGCAAATACCTTGACAAGGTCACCGGTGAGGCAGCGGCCGCGAATATCACCGCAACCCCGACGATCAAGATCAACGGCGAAAACTATGACCCGTCGACACCGGACGCGCTTGTCGCCAAGGTCAAAGACATTGTGGGCAATGTGTCGGGCATAGACACGGCTGTCACTTCTCCGACGTCCTGAGAGTCGCGGTGTCAGCTCAGCCTGCCGAGCGTTCCGGCGACCTGGCACCGGCTTCCACGGGTGAAGTGCGGGTCCCTGCCCTCAGCGCGTGGTGGGTGCTCATCGCCGGTTTGATCGGGTTGTTCGCCTCGATGACGCTGACGGTGGAGAAGATCAAAATTCTGCTCAACCCGTCATACGTGCCGTCCTGCAACATCAACCCCATCGTCTCGTGCGGCTCGGTGATGGTCACACCGCAGGCGTCGGCGCTGGGTTTCCCCAACCCGCTGCTCGGCATCGTGGGCTTCACCGTTGTGGTGGTCACCGGTGTGCTGGTAGTGGCGAATGTATCTCTGCCCCAATGGTATTGGCTCGGGTTGACGGCCGGGATCCTGATTGGTGCGGCGTTCGTGCACTGGCTGATCTTCCAGAGCCTGTACCGTATCGGGGCGTTGTGCCCGTACTGCATGGTGGTTTGGGCGATGACGATGACGCTGCTGGTAGTGGTCTCGTCCATCGCGTCTCGTCCAGTGCTTGAAAGCCGGGATAACGCCGTAGCGCAGCTGCTCTACCAATGGCGATGGTCGATTGCCACGCTGTGGTTCACCGGGGTGTTCCTGCTGATCATGGTGCGTTTCTGGAGTTATTGGTCGACACTTGTTTAAGTACAGTTAACGGACGAGGCAGGGCGAGGGCGAGGGGTCGCAGGTGATCTCGAAAGTGCTGGTTGCGAATCGCGGGGAGATCGCGATCCGTGCGTTCCGCGCGGCCTACGAACTGGGTATCGGCACGGTCGCTGTCTATCCCCATGAGGACCGCAACTCGCAGCATCGACTCAAGGCCGACGAGTCCTACCAGATCGGCGAAGTCGGTCACCCGGTACGTGCTTATCTGTCCGTCGATGACATCGTCGATACCGCCCGCCGGGCCGGCGCCGACGCCATTTACCCGGGTTACGGGTTCTTGTCGGAAAACCCGGACTTGGCAGCGGCCTGCGCGGCGGCGGGGATCACGTTCGTCGGCCCCAGCGTCGAAGCGCTCAAGCTGACCGGAAACAAGGCTCGGGCGATCGCAGCGGCCAGGGAAGCCGGGCTGCCGGTGCTCGCGTCGTCGGCACCGTCGGCATCGGTCGACGACCTGGTGTCGGCCCTGGAGTCAGGCAAGGCCGGCATGCGGTTTCCGTTGTTCGTCAAGGCGGTCGCCGGAGGCGGGGGCCGGGGTATGCGCCGGGTCACCGAGATCGCGGCGCTACCTGAAGCCATCGAAGCCGCCAGCAGGGAAGCGGAGTCGGCGTTCGGCGACCCCACCGTCTATCTCGAACAGGCGGTGCTCAAGCCGCGCCACATCGAGGTGCAGATCCTGGCCGACAACAACGGCCATGTGATCCACCTCTACGAGCGCGACTGCAGCGTGCAACGTCGCCACCAGAAGGTCATCGAGCTGGCGCCCGCGCCGAACCTGGCCGCCGAGCTCCGCGAAAAGATGTGCGCCGACGCGGTGGCCTTTGCCCGCCATATCGGGTACAGCTGCGCCGGCACCGTGGAGTTTTTGCTGGACGAGACCGGCGAGTACGTCTTCATCGAGATGAATCCGCGGATTCAGGTGGAGCACACCGTGACCGAGGAGATCACTGACGTCGACCTGGTCTCCAGCCAGCTGCGCATCGCCTCGGGGGAGACGCTCGACGACCTGGGCCTGCGGCAGGGCGACATCGCACCGCACGGCGCCGCGCTGCAATGCCGGATCACCACAGAGGATCCGGCCAACGGCTTCCGGCCGGACACCGGCCGGATCAGCGCTTTGCGCAGCCCGGGAGGTGCCGGGATCCGCCTGGACGGAAGCACCAACCTAGGCGCAGAGATCAGCGCACACTTCGATTCGATGCTGGTCAAGCTGACCTGCCGGGGCCGTGACTTCCCGACAGCAGTGGCCAGAGCGCGTCGGGCGATGGCGGAGTTCCGCATTCGCGGGGTGTCGACGAATATCCCGTTCCTGCAAGCGGTCCTGGATGATCCGGACTTCCAGGCCGGCCGGATCACCACGTCGTTCATCGACGACCGGCCGCAGCTGCTGACCGCGCGTGCCTCGGCCGACCGGGGCACGAAAATCCTCAACTATCTGGCCGATGTCACCGTCAACAAGCCGCACGGCACACGGCGCTCAAGGGTGTACCCACACGACAAGCTGCCCGACGTCGATCTAAACGTGCCGCCACCGGCCGGCTCCAAGCAACGATTGGTCGGGTTGGGGCCTGAGGGTTTCGCGCGCTGGCTGCGGGACTCGAAGGCGGTCGGCGTTACTGACACGACGTTCCGTGATGCCCACCAGTCGCTGCTGGCTACCCGGGTGCGTGCCAGCGGACTGGGTTGGGTGGCACCATATCTCGCCCGTACCATGCCGCAGCTGCTGTCGGTGGAGTGTTGGGGCGGCGCGACTTACGATGTCGCGCTGCGCTTCCTGAAGGAGGATCCTTGGGAGCGCCTGGCCCTGCTACGGCAAGCGATGCCCAATATCTGCTTGCAGATGCTGCTGCGTGGCCGCAATACAGTCGGCTACACGCCCTATCCGGAGTTGGTGACGTCGGCCTTCGTGGAGGAGGCAACGACGACCGGCATCGACATTTTCCGGATCTTCGATGCACTCAACAACCTCGAGTCGATGCGCCCGGCGATCGAGGCGGTACGCGAAACTGGTTCTGCGGTAGCCGAAGTCGCGATGTGCTACACCGGTGACCTGTCTGACCCAGGGGAGCGGCTCTACACGCTCGACTACTACCTGAAACTGGCCGAGCAGATCGTAGACGCCGGCGCACACGTACTGGCCATCAAAGACATGGCCGGCCTATTGCGCCCACCCGCTGCCAAGCAGTTGGTCAGTGCGCTGCGCAGTCGCTTCGACCTGCCCCTGCACATACACACCCACGACACACCGGGCGGCCAGCTGGCCAGCTACGTGGCCGCTTGGCAAGCCGGGGCCGACGCTGTCGACGGTGCCGCCGCGCCAATGGCCGGTACCACCAGCCAGCCCGCGCTGAGCTCGATCGTCGCCGCCGCGGCGCACACCGAGTACGACACCGGTCTCTCGCTCTCGGCGGTGTGCGCGCTGGAGCCGTATTGGGAGGCGTTGCGAAAAGTCTATGCGCCCTTCGAATCCGGGCTACCCGGGCCGACAGGGCGGGTCTATCACCACGAGATTCCGGGTGGCCAGTTGTCGAATCTGCGCCAGCAGGCCATTGCGCTGGGGTTGGGGGATCGATTCGAAGAGGTCGAAGAGGCCTACGCCGGTGCCGATCGGGTGCTGGGCAGGCTGATCAAGGTCACGCCGACGTCGAAGGTGGTCGGAGATCTGGCGCTGGCACTCGTCGGCGCGGGTGTCAGTGCAGACGAATTCGCTTCCGATCCAGGAGGATTTGATATCCCGGAATCGGTGCTGGGCTTCCTGCGGGGGGAACTCGGCGACCCGGCGGGCGGGTGGCCCGAACCGCTGCGCACCAAGGCGCTGGCCGGCCGCGGGCCGGCCAAGTCCACCCAGCAACTGACGCCGGATGACGAGGCCCTCCTGTCGCTGAACGGCTGCAAGCGTCAGGCCACTTTGAACCGGCTGCTATTCCCGGGCCCAACAAAGGAATTCGAGGAGCACCGGGAAACCTACGGCGACACTTCGCAATTGTCGGCCAACCAGTTCTTCTACGGCCTGCGGCAGGGTGAAGAGCACAGGGTGGAACTCGAACGCGGGGTTGAGCTGTTGATCGGGCTGGAGGCCATCTCTGAACCCGACGAGCGCGGGATGCGAACGGTGATGTGCATCATCAACGGCCAGCTGCGGCCGGTGCTGGTGCGCGACCGCAACATCGCCAGCACGGTCCCGACCGCGGAGAAGGCCGATCGCGGCAATCCCGACCACGTCGCCGCACCGTTCGCGGGGGTCGTCACGGTCGGAGTGGCCGCGGGCGAGCAGGTGAGCGCCGGCCAGACTATCGCCACCATCGAGGCGATGAAGATGGAAGCCCCAATCACTGCTGCCAAGGACGCCACCGTGGAGCGGGTGGCGGTGTCGAGCACTGCGCAGGTAGAAGGCGGAGATCTGCTGGTGGTGCTGAGCTGACCCGGATCATCGGCGGGGTAGCCGGGGGCCGGCGCATTGTCGTCCCGCCGAAGGGGACCAGGCCGACCACCGATCGGGTGCGCGAGTCGCTGTTTAACATCGTGTCCGCGCGGCGGGATCTGAACGGCCTGGCGGTGCTGGACCTCTATGCCGGCTCCGGCGCACTGGGGCTGGAGGCACTATCGCGGGGGGCCGCGTCTGCGTTCTTTGTCGAGTCCGATCAGCGCACCGCTGCCGTCATCGCGCGCAATATTGAGGCGCTGGGTCTGACCGGCGCGACCCTGCGCCGGGGCGCGGTGGCGGCCGTCTTGGCCGGTGGGACTCCCGCTCCGGTGGACCTGGTGCTGGCCGACCCGCCCTACGACGTCGAGGCAGCCGAGATTGAGTTGGTTTTGGCGGCTTTGACCACCCACGGCTGGGCGCACGAGGGAACCGTCGCCGTAGTGGAGCGTGCGGCCCCCAGCGCGCCGCTGACCTGGCCGTCCAGCTGGTGCGTATGGCCCCAGCGAGTTTACGGCGACACCCGTTTGGAGCTGGGCGAACGGGTGTGAGCCACCGTGTACCGTCATCGGTCATGACGGCCGGCGACGATGCAGAGCGGTGCGATGAGGAGGAGCGGCGCGTATGAGCGGCGCGGTTTGTCCGGGGTCGTTTGACCCGGTGACGTTGGGCCATATCGATGTCCTCGAACGCGCGTCGGCCCAGTTCGACGAGGTGGTGGTGGCGATCCTGATCAACCCCGCCAAAAAGGGCATGTTCGACCTCGACGAGCGGATCGCGATGATCGAGGAGTCGACGACGCATCTGCCTAACTTGCGGGTGGAGGCCGGACAAGGTCTGGTGGTCGACTTCGTCACGTCCCGCGGGATGACCGCGATCGTGAAGGGTCTGCGCACCGACACCGACTTCGAATTCGAGCTGCAGATGGCGCAGATGAACAAGCACATCGCCGGTGTCGACACCTTCTTTGTGGCAACCGCACCGGAGTATTCGTTCGTGTCGTCGTCGTTGGCCAAAGAGGTCGCGCTACTGGGCGGTGATGTGTCGAAGCTGCTGCCCGAGGCGGTGAATCGCAGACTTCGAGAGAAGTTATCTGGCGGCGGTTAATTCGGTTCTGCTGCGTGCCTACGGTTCGTCATCGTCTTCCTCCGCCAGAAGTTTTTCGGGATGGTGGTAGGTGTTTGTTCGCGGCTGGCCGTGATCTAGGTGCGCCGGCGGAATCCATTCGGTGTCGCCGTTGGTGCGTTTGCGGGCGATCCAGCCCTTTTCGACGAGTTTGTGGTTGGGTGGGCAGGTCAGGGTGAGTTGGTTGATGTCGGTGGTGTGGGTGCTGGCCCAGTTTTCGACGTGGTGGACTTCGCACCAGTAGCCGGGGACGGTGCAGCCGGGGTGGGTGCAGCCACGATCCTTGGCGTAGAGGACTATTCGTTGGCCGGGTGAGGCCAGGCGTTTGGTGTGATACAGCGCAATGGCTTTGGCGTTGTCGAAGATGGCCAGGTAGTGGTGGGCGTGGCGGGCCATGCGGATCACGTCGGACATGGGCAGTCGGGTGCCTCCGCCGGTGATCGCCGTGCCGGACGCCGATTCCAGCTCCTTGAGCGTTGTGGACACGATGATGGTGGCGGGTAGCCCGTTGTGCTGACCCAGTTTTCCCGAAGCCAGAACCGCGCGCAGGGCCGCGTTGAGTCCATCGTGGTTGCGCTGGGACGGACTTCGGGTGTCGCGCCGCGCGGTGTCATCATCCGCTGCGCCGTCGGCGACGGGTATGTCGTCTTCGGGGTTGCACATGCCAGGAGTGGCTGTTTTGGCCAGCACGGCATCCAGGGTGGCGCGGGCTTCGGGGGTCAGCCAGCCGCGTAGCGGGGACATCCCGTCGGGGCCCTGGTTGCCCAGGGTCAGTCCGCGCCGGCGGGCGCGGTCCTCGTCGGTGTAGTCACCGTCGGGGTTGAGGCAGTCGGTGAGCCGGTCGGCCAGTTTTGACACCTGGTCAGGGCGATACTGAGTGGCCAGCTTGGCCAGATGGGTTTCGGCCTTCTCACGCGTCTCGATGTCGACACTGCACGGCAGACGGTGCACAAAGCTGCGGATGACCTGCACGTGGGCACCTCCGATCCGCCCGGTGTACTGGGCCTGGGCGGTCGCGGTCAACAGCGGGTCTAATGGCTCCCCGGTGATGGCCCGCCGCGGGCCTAAATCGGCTGCCTCGGCCACCCGCCGGTTGGCTTCGGCGCGGGTGATGTGTAGCCGCTCTGCCAACGCCGCGGGAAGCCTGCTGCCCAGCTCCGTGTTGTCGGCCTGCTCGGCGAGCTGATTGATCAACTCGTGGCCCGGAACCGGCAGCCGTCGCGCCTCCTGCTCAAGTCGCTCGAGCAACCCCAACCGCTCGGGAGTGGTCAACACATCGAACGACAACTCGCAGACACGCGACACCACGGTATGCAGCGCGTCGAATACCTCGACGATGTCCTCCCGGCTACTCGAACGCATGTTCGAATTATATCTTGACCCGCCGACGGTCGCAGAAAGTTATCCACAGGTTAAAGCTGCTGTGGTTCAAGTGAGCCAACGCCATCAGTGCCCGTGATGGCTGTGATCGTGCTGATCAGGTTCCGCGTCGGGTGGGCCGGCCATCATGCGAAGCATCGGCATTCCCCCCGAGGTGACGAACCGGACGACCAGCGTTGCCGCGACGACAAGAAAAATGACGTTGAGCCAGGTGGTGTAGTTCCACGAGATCCCGGCCTGCATGACCGTGGCGCTGCGCTGGGCTGGAATGAGATTCGCTGTACCGAAAAGCAGTTCCACAAGGTACCCAGCGGCGACCATCGCGACGTAGAAGGTGCCGAGCAGGGTGAGCATCATCCTGGTGCCGTAGTACTTGCGGTAAATATTCAAGATCGGCAGGATCAGCAGATCGGCGAATATGAACGCGATGACACCGCCGAAGCTGATGCCACCGTTCCAAAGAACTGCGGCCAGTGGCACATTGCCGATCGAGCAGACGAAGGACACGATCGCGACTATGGGCCCGACGATCGGTCCCCATAGCGCCGCCAAGCCTGGATGGTCGGCCAAAAAGAAGTTCTGCCAAAATGTTTCGGGCACCCACGCCGCGATGGCACCTGCGATCAACAGGCCCAGAACGAGGTCGCGCAGGATCGCCAACCACTCCATGACGAACACGTGCGAGACGGAGGTAAAGCCCTCCGTTGAAAAGAGCCGCCGCCAAAACGACCCTTCCCCTTTGATGGACATGTCCATGGCGGCATGGCCTTCCATCGAGCCGGCCAGTCCTCGGTCGGACTGCTCGCGAGCGGCATCGATGAGGTGGGAACGCACGAAGAGCCGGAACAGGACTGCCAGTACGACGATCATCAGCGGGCCGCCGACGAACTCCGCGGCGGTGAACTGCCAGCCCATCAGCAGAGCCAGGATGATGCCCAACTCCACCACGAGATTGGTGGAACCGATCTCGAACGCCATGGCAGCGGTGAAGTTGGCGCCTTTGCGGAATAGCGATCGGGCCAAAGCCACCGCTGCATATGAGCATGACGACGAAGCCGCTCCCAGGCCTGCGGCAACCGCCAGGGTGCGGGGCCGGTCGTCGCCCATCAGGGCCACGATTGTCGAGCGACGCACTACGGCCTGTACTACCGCCGATAGGGCGAAGCCCAGGATCAACGCCCATAGAATTTCCCACGTCATCGATCCCGCGAGTGCCAACGCGTGCCCGACCGCCGGTAGCAGTTTGCCTGTCACTGGTCCTCCGCTCCGGTCGGATATTGGGGCGTTTATCACCTTTGGTTCGAGCCGTCGTGTCCCGGCCAACCTATACCCCATAGGGGTATAAGTCAAGCATCTTTCCGCACCTGGGCCGCCGAGCAAAGCGCCTGGTCAATGCCTCAAGCCTGGCAACGAGTGGGGAATTCGTCGCATTCTCACGCCACGCTTAGGTCGGGGGTCTAAGCTTGGCGGTTCGTGTGGTGGGAGCTGCGTCGATACCCGGGTTAGCTCGGGTGAGGGGTTGCGCGAGCGACGCTGCGATGCGCCTACCTTAATTTCAAAAATGTCGGTAATGCCCCGCAAGCATCGCCGTTTGGACTGAGACGAGGTTGAACGGCGATGGAATCACGTGTCACTCCCATTGCGGTCATCGGAATGGGATGCCGGCTTCCCGGGGGGATCGACTCGCCCGACGCGTTCTGGGAGGCGTTGCTGCGTGGCGACGACCTGGTGACCGAGATACCCGCCGACCGGTGGGATGTTGAGGACCACTACGACCCCGAGCGGGGGGTACCGGGCAGGTCGGTGTCGCGGTGGGGTGGCTTCATCGACGACATCGGCGGTTTCGATGCCTCGTTCTTCGGTTTCGGAGAGCGTGAGGCGACTGCCATCGACCCGCAGCACCGGTTGTTGCTGGAGACATCGTGGGAAGCGATCGAGCATGCGGGCATCGTTCCGCCCTCATTGACCGGCTCCCGCACGGGCGTGTTCGTAGGGCTGTGCCACCACGACTACACGGTGGTGACCAGCGACGCCGGTGCACTGGACGACGCCTACGGCTTCACCGGCACGCCGTTCAGCATGGCCTCCGGGCGAATTGCCTACGGACTGGGACTGCTAGGTCCCGCGATCACCGTGGACACCTCATGTTCCTCTGGCTTGGTGGCCCTGCACATGGCATGCCAGAGCCTGGACAGAGGCGAGAGCGATCTCGCCCTGGCCGGCGCAGCCATGGCGTTGCTGGAGTCGCGGGTTTCGGCCGCTGCGTCGGCCCAGGGCATGCTCTCGCCCACCGGTCGCTGCCACACCTTCGACGTCGCCGCAGACGGGTTCGTCCGCTCGGAGGGTTGCGGTGTGGTTCTGCTCAAGCGGCTGCCGGATGCGCTACGCGACGGGGACCGGATTCTGGCCGTGGTGCGCGGTACCGCAGCCAACCAGGACGGCCGTTCCGAGACCATCACGACGCCGTCGTCGGAGGCCCAGGCCGCGGTGTATCGGGCAGCGCTGGAGGTGGCAGGGGTCGACCCGACGACGGTCGGCATGGTGGAGGCGCACGGCACCGGCACCCCGGTCGGCGACCCGCTCGAATTCACAAGCCTGACAGAGGTTTACGGTGCCGGTGGTAACCGTGTTGCGCTCGGATCGGCCAAAAGCAATATGGGGCACACCGAGGGCGCGGCCGGCGCCATCGGGCTGATCAAAGCCGTCCTCGGGCTGCAGCACGGGCTGGTGCCGCCGATGGTGCACTTCACTCGCTTGCCCGACGAGCTTCAGCAAATCGACACCGGTCTGTTTGTGCCGCAGGAGGTCACCCCGTGGCCGGACAAAGGCGACGGGCCACGACGGGCTGGGGTGACGTCGTTCGGGATGTCCGGGACCAACGTGCACGCCGTCCTCCAGCAGGCTCCCGAGACGCAGGCCGACGCGGCAACCCCAGATGTGGCCGGGCCGCTGGTGTTCCCGCTGTCGTCCACCTCGGCCGCCGAGTTGCGCCGGACTGCGCAGCGGCTGGCCGAATGGGTGGACGACAAAGCAGGCTTGGTGGTGTCCGACCTGGCCTACACGCTGGCGCGACGGCGCGGGCACCGGACGGTACGCACCGCGGTGATCGCGGACAACCTTGAGGGCCTGGCCACCGGGCTGCGCGAGATCGCCGGCGGCGAAACCCCGTATTCGCCGGCGACGGGTCACGACGACCGCGGGCCGGTATGGATTTTCTCGGGTCAGGGTTCGCAATGGGCGGCGATGGGCGCAGAGCTGCTGGCGAAGGAGCCGGTGTTTGCGGCGACCGTCGCCGAGGCCGAGCCGCTGATCGCCGGGGAGTCCGGTTTCTCGGTCACCGAGGCGATGTCGGCGCCGGAGACGGTGACCGGTATCGACCGGGTGCAACCGACGCTGTTCACCTTCCAGGTCGCTCTGGCCACGGCCATGCGGGCCTACGGCGTGCATCCCGGCGCGGTTATCGGGCATTCGCTCGGCGAGGCCTCGGCCGCCGTTATCGCGGGGGCACTATCGCTGGCGGACGGGGCAAAGGTGATCTGCCGGCGGTCTAAGTTGATGTCCCGCATCGCGGGCGCGGGCGCGATGGCCTCGGTGGAACTGCCCGCCCAGCAGGTGCGAGACGAACTGGCCGCTCGCGGTGTGACCGACGTCGTCGTCTCGGTGATCGCCTCACCCAACTCGACCGTCATCGGCGGAGCGGCCCAGACGGTTCGCGACCTGGTCGCGGAGTGGGAGAGTCGTGAGGTCATGGCGCGTGAGGTGGCCGTCGACGTGGCCTCGCACTCGTCTCAGGTCGATCCGATCCTCGCCGACTTGGCCGACCAACTCGCAGACCTAACGCCGACAACGCCCAAGGTTCCGTATTACTCTGCAACGCTTGACAATCCGCATAACCCGCCGACCTTCGCCGCTGGCTACTGGGTGGACAACCTGCGGCAGCCGGTGCGGTTCGCGGCTGCGGTGCAGGCCGCCCTGGACGACGGTCACCGGGTCTTCGGCGAGTCCTCGCCGCACCCGCTGCTGACCCGTGCGGTCGAACAAACCGCCAGCGCGGCCGACATCACCGTGCAGGCCCTTGCCGGTATGCGCCGCGAGCAGCCGATGCCCTTCGGGCTGCGCGGCTTCCTGGCGGATTTGTACAGCGCAGGTGCCGCGGTCGACTTCTCAGTGCTGTATCCGAGCGGGCGTCTGGTGGACGCCCCGCTGCCGACGTGGACCCACCAGCGGCTGCTCGTCGCGTCTGACGGATCGGGCTCGCGCGGCGGCTCCACGGTGCCGGTGCACCCGCTGCTGGGCGCGCATGTCCGGTTACCCGAGGAGCCGGAGCGCCACGCGTGGCAAGGCGAGATCGGCACCGCGGCGCTGCCCTGGCTGGCCGACCACCAGGTGAACGGGGTGGCGGTCTTTCCGGGGGCCGCCTTCTGTGAGATGGCGCTGGCGGCCGCCGCCGCCGTACTGGGGCCCGGCTCCGAGGTGCGCGACGTTCGCTTCGAGCAGATGCTGATGCTGGACGACGAGACCTCGGTGAGCGTGGTGGCTGCGGTGGAGGATGCCGGGATCGTCGACTTCGTGGTGGAGACCGATCGCGAAGGGGAGCGCACTCGACGCGCCACCGCGGTGCTGCATGCCGCAGACCCGGCCGATAAAGAGGCGCCGCAGCGGCGGGATATCGCCGCGCTGCTGGCCACCCATCCGCACCGGGCCGAGGGTTCCGCATTACGGGAATCGTTCACCGAGCGCGGCATCCAGTACGGTCCCGCCTTCACCGGTCTGGTGTCGGCGCGCACCGCCGAGGGTAAGGGCCGCAGTGTCGTGGCCGAGGTCGGCCTGCCCAGGTCGGTGCGGTCGCAGCAGGCCGGCTATGACATCCACCCTGCGTTATTGGATGCCTGCTTCCAGTCGGTGATGGCACACCCGGCGATCAAGGATGCGTCCGAAGGAGTGCTGCTGCCGTTGAGCGTGCGGCGGCTGCGCCGCTACGCCCCGACGCGCGGTACTCGATACTGCCACCTGCGGGTCACCCCGGAAACAAGCTCGGACAGCGGGTCGACGGTTGAGGTCGATCTGGACCTGCTGGACGAGCACGGGGCCGTTCTGCTGGCCGTGCAGGGGCTGCGAATGGGCACCAGCGGCGGGGGCGCCGACCAGCTGATGAACCAGCGGCTGCTGACCATCGACTGGCAGCAGCAGACACTGCCGCCCGTGCCCGAGCGGGCCGTCGGAGGTTGGCTGCTGATCAACACCGCCGAAGCTGACCTGCTGGAATCGAGACTTACCGATGCGCTGAAATCCCTTGGTGCACAATGCATAACCCTGGACTGGCTGGAGCAGGCCGACCACGTGGCCAACGCTGAACAGCTGGCCACCCAGGTGCGCGGCGGCCTCGAGGGAGTGGTGATCGTCTGCCCGCCACCCGCCGGCGAGCCGGATGAGGAAGGTCTGCTGCGCGGCCGTGAGCAGGTACGCCACGTCATCCGCATGCTTCGCGAGCTGCCGGAGATGTCGGCAGAGCCGCCGCGGCTGTACGTCGTGACCAGGCGGGCCCAGATCGTCCTGCCCGACGACCGCCCCAACCTAGTGCAGGCCGGCCTGCGCGGCCTGCTTCGGGTGATCGGTGCGGAGAATCCGCAGCTGCGGACCACCCAGATCGACCTGGAAGACGAAGGCTCTGCAGAGCAGGTGGCCCAGGAGCTGCTGGCCGGCCCGCCGGAGGACGAGACCGCCTGGCGCGGTGGCCAGTGGTACTCGGCACGGTTGCGCTGCACGCCGCTGGGAGCCGACGAACGCCGGGTCACCACTGTCAACCACGACTCCGACCGCATGCGCGTGACGGTCCGCAATCCCGGTGACCTACGGACCCTGGAATTCATTGCCCTGCAACGCAAGACGCCGGGCCCCGGGGAGGTCGAGATCGCGATCGACGCGTCCAGCCTCAACTTCCTCGATGTCCTTGCCGCGCTGGGCCGTTACCCTGACCTCGAAGGCCGGCCACACCAGTTGGGATTCGACTTGGGCGGCGTGGTGACCCGGGTGGGCGCCGACGTCACCGACCATCAGGTCGGTGATCGGGTGGGCGGTTTCTCCGGCTACGCCAACGGCTGCTGGGGCACCTTTGTCACCTGTGACGCGAGGCTGGTCGCCACTCTGCCGCCCGGCCTGAGCGCCGGCCAGGCCGCCGCCGCGGCAACCGGTTACGGCACCGCGTGGTACGCGCTGTGCGACCTGGCCAGGATGACGGCCGAGGACAAGGTGTTGATCCACTCGGGTACCGGTGGCGTCGGGCAGGCAGCGATAGCCATCGCCCGCTTGGTGGGAGCCGAGATCTTCGCCACCGCGGGCAGCCCGAAGCGACGGGCGATGCTGCGCGACATGGGCATTGAGCATGTCTACGACTCGCGGACCACCGAGTTCGCTGAGCAGATCCGCCGCGACACCGACGGGTACGGCGTCGATATCGTGCTCAACTCGCTGACCGGTGCCGCGCAGCGTGCCGGGCTGAACCTGCTGGCCTACGGTGGACGATTCGTCGAGATCGGCAAACGCGACATCTACGGCGACACCCGGCTCGGTCTATTCCCCTTCCGCCGCAACCTGACGTTTTACGCGGTCGACCTGGCGCTGCTGTCGGAGACGCACCCGCGGCGGCTGCACGAGCTGCTGCGCACGGTGTACCAACGGGTCGCCGACGGCGACCTGCCACTGCCGGTCTGCACCGAATACCCGCTTTCCGAGGCAGCTACCGCGATCCGGGTGATGAGCGGTGCCGAGCACACCGGCAAGCTGGTGCTCACGGTGCCGCGCACCGGGGAGACCCCCGCGGTGGTGCCGCCGGAGCAGGCTCCGGTCTTCCGCGACGACGGCGCCTATATCGTCACCGGCGGCCTTGGCGGCCTTGGACTGTTCCTAGCCGGTCAGATGGCCAAGGCGGGCTGTGGGCGGATTGTGCTGACCGCCCGTTCCAACCCAACTCCCAAGGCGCGGCAGGTGATTGAGCGGCTCCGGACGACTGGTGCTGACATTGTCGTGGAGTGCGGCAACATCGCCGAGGCTGAAACCGCGCCCCGGGTGGTGGCAGCGGCCACCGCCACCGGGCTCCCGCTGCGCGGGGTGCTGCATGCCGCCGCGGTGGTTGAGGATGCCACCCTGGCCAACATCACCGACGAGCTGATTGACCGGGACTGGGCGCCCAAGGTCAACGGTGTGTGGAACCTGCACCACGCGACGGCCGGACAGCCACTGGACTGGTTCTGCTGCTTTTCCTCGGTGGCCGCGCTGTTCGGCTCCGCCGGGCAGGGGGCATACGCCGCCGCCTCGAGCTGGCTGGACGCTTTTACGCACTGGCGCCGCAGCCAGGGCCTGCCTGCGAACACCATCGCGTGGGGGGCGTGGGGCGAAATCGGCCGGGCCACGTTCCTGGCGGCGAGCGGCCGGACCACGATGATCGCTCCGCAGGAGGGCGCGCAAGCGTTCGAGACGCTGTTGCGTTACGACCGAAGCTACACCGGCTACGTTCCGACGGCGGGCGCACCGTGGCTGGCCGCGCTGGTTGCGCGCAGCCCGTTCGCCGAAGCGTTCCAATCCGCGGGCGAACAGCACACGGGCGACAACAACACCCTGCGCACCGAACTGCGGTCATTGGCACAAGACGAGTGGCCCACCAGGCTCAGGCGGCTGGTGGCAGAGCAGACCGGCCTGATCCTGCGCCGCGCGGTCGACCCCGACCGTCCGTTCGCCGACCACGGGCTGGACTCGCTGGGCAACCTGGAACTGCGGACCCGCATCGAAGCCGAGACCGGCATCCGGGTCACACCCAAGGCCATTGCGACCTACAACACCGCGCGTGCTTTGGGCCTGCACCTGTCGGAGGCGCTGACGGCTGACGAGGCCGTGCCGACAGCAGCGGGGTAGGCGGGGGTTTCAGTTCAGCCGGGTCGTGCCCATAGACACCCCGGCGGCCGGGAGGCGCGCCAGCAGCGCATCGCCCATCGCCGCAGCGGGAGTGAGCACACCCCGCAGCTCGGAGAGTCGATCGCGATCGAGTGCAAGCGCCAGACCACTCTCACCGAGCAGCACCGATGTCCCTTGATAAGCGTCGCTATTCTGCGCGAAAGTCGCCATGTAGCGGGCACCGGTCGTGGTGGTGGTGTACGTCTCGACGGTGTAGTGGCCACGCTTTCGAGCGGCCTCGCCTGGACCAGAGCCTGGCTTAGGCGTGATGCGCTCCACGAATCGTCGGGGTAATCGCCTGAAGTATCTATTGCCCAAACCAAAGGCACCCGCTAGAGCGCCGGTGACAGCTGCCGAGGCGACCGGTGCCGCGAACGACCTTCCCAGACTCATCGCCTCGGAGTAGCGGAACTGCCGGCCATAGATCCAGTCTTGTAATGCATTGCTACGCCGGATAATCCGGGTGTTATAGGGGCCCATCACAAATCCGCCGAACCAGAAGCCCGCAAGCACGGGCGCGACGTCGCGCCCTCGACGCCACTGGAAGTCAGGCTGCCGACCGAGTTCGGGTTCGGCACTTCGGTCGGTGGTCAGCGTGTACGGGTCGTTGATGATCCGACGGGCGTCCACGTCACTAGACGCAGTGCGCATCGTTCCGAGTAGCGACGCAACCGTCCCGCCGGAGCCCCCGCGCTGGGAGAATGAGCGAAGCGCAAAAGTCGTGTCGCAAAGTTCACCGGCGCCGTCCCCGCGCACCCGGCGGTACAGCTGATAGACATTCAGATCCGAAGGGATCGAATCAAATCCGCACGAGAGCACGATCCGGGCACCGGTGTCGGCGGCCTGTTTGTGGTAGAGGTCGATACTGTTTCGGCCAAACATCAACTCACCGGTCAGATCGGCGTAGTCGGTTCCAGCCTTGGCGCAGGCCGCCACCAACGACAGGCCGTATTGTGCATAGGGACCAACAGTGGTCAGCACTACCTGGGCCCGGTTGGCCATCGCGGCGAGCGTCGACGGTGCCGACGCGTCAGCAACAATCACCGGCCAATCCTGTGCGGCCGGACCCAGCCTGTCCCGCACCGCCAGTAATCCTTCGGTCGAGCGACCAGCCAGCGCGATACGGGCTTCTGACCCGCTGCGTGCGAGGTACTCGGCTGTCAACTTGCCGGAAAAGCCAGTGGCACCGTACAAGACGATGTCGAACTCGCGTTCGCCCGGGCTCACGGGACTGCCTGTGAACTGCGACTCGCCCGCATCCGGTCGATCACTCCATGACCCAGCTGTCCTCGGCGGCAACCGAAGACAGCAGCGAATGTATCGCCTCCAGAGATTTTTCCCGCCCGGGCAGGTGCGCCTGGTGCTCGATAAACAGTCGGTCTGCAAAGGTTCCGCAGCTGTAGGCATCGACGGGGGTCCCCGCGGGGAAGTGCAATTGGCTCTGAAAGTCCTCCAAGGCCATACCCGCGGGTGTGCGAAGCGCCGGGATCGGACCGGCATCCGTGCAAAAGACTACTGGGGGCAGACCGGGAGGAGTTCCGTCGTATTGCAGGCTGAAGTGCAACGGAGACTGCTGAATCACACCGTCGGACAAGTCGGCCCGAAAAGCGTCCACGATGCCACGGGCGAGGTCGACGAGGTCGGTGTCGGGCCCGATCTCGGCGAGATAGGTTGCCGCCCCCGTCGGGATGGTGCCGCCAGTTGCGCTTACCGGCGGCGAAAGCAGGTAACGCAAATCGACAGGATAAACGTAAGGAATCGGGACGTGCGGAGTATTGCGAAGTCCCCACTCAGCCAACAGGATGGCTGCGGCAACCATGGAGTTGAGGCTGAGCTGATTGGCGAGGCCGAACTCGACCAGGTCGGATGTCTCCTGTTCGGTCAGCCGGATCCGGGCAGTTGGAATAGGTTGGGGTGTACCAGCATTCGCTGGCATCGGCGGCTTCTCGGTGAAGGGTAGATCGTAGGCGAACATCGCCGGGATGAAACGCTCGAGTCCCGACCGCAGCTGCTTTGTTATGCGACGCTGCTCCAGCAACAGTTCCACCGATTCGGGCGCGGGTTGTGGGGTCACCGGGCCGGCGTCGCCGCTGACCACCACGTCGGTGTATCGGGAGAAGAGTTCTTCGAGAAGTCCGAATGCATGGTGGGCGTCGGCCAGGCTGTGGTGGGCATACAGGGTCAGCTCGGCCCGTCCGCCGCTGAGCTTCAACCGCAGATTAAGCAGGGATTGGCTCTGATCGAGTTGTGTGCCAGCGGTTGCCGACTGGGTGCCGTCGCCAGAGCCGTCATCCTCCACTAGCCATATCCCGGGGTGGAGCAGGTCTTCGGCCACAATCTGGTGGCGGCCGTCATCTGCTTGCTCGAGGTGACCGGCCCAAATCGGGTGAGACTGCAGGAGCGCGTCGAATGCGTCTGCCATTGCGTCTATGTCGACTGGGGGATCGGTGCCGCTGATCTGGACTGTCAACGCAAAATAGGTCTCGTTGGCCGCGAATACCTCCTCGCTGCGCGCCAGCTTTCGGATCACAGACCCGGGAAACACCGCAACACTCCCTTTTCAATCTTTTTTAAGCGTGCTGGCCCGTCGATAGCCCAACAGCAGTGGCGCTATGCATACGGCGGCGACACCGGTGGCCCACAACACCGTCGCGATCATCGGCCATCGCACCGGACCGCCCAGCGACAACCCGCGCATCGCCTCAATCGCGTAGGTCATGGGCTGATGCGCGACCACCGGCTGAATCCAGCGAGGATATTGGTTCACCGGCAAGAAACCGGTCGAGAAGACGACCGCGAGTATGTGTACGAGCGTAACCGCCTCAAGGAGGAAGTTTTTCGCCGTATACAACGCGACCGTTGTGATGAGGGTCGCGCAGCCCAGTCCGAATACCACCGGAACTACCAGCCATGTCAGGGTCGCGAGTACGCCCTGTTGAAACCGGAAACCCAGTACCATCCCCACGGCCAGCACGACCACCGTCGTGATCATGATCCGAACCGTCTCAGCGAGGATCCGCGAGAGGACACCCGACGCTCGGTGTACGGGCAGCACCCATAGCCGACGCAAGAACCCGTCGGAGCGCTCCCGGATGAGACCGATCGCCCCGATCGCCGAACCATTGATCGCAGCGGCTAGCACGTTCATCGGAACTGTGCCGTACAGCGCGCTGTGTCCGGTGACTTGTGAAATCAATTCGCCGAGAACGATATTCAAAGTCAGCAGAAACATGACAGGCAACACCAGCGCCTCGAGTACCGTGGTGACGTCGCGTGACCAGCGCAGAAGTATCCGCTGTGTCTGCACCAGGGTTTGCGGAATCAGCACCCGTCCTGAGTTCTCGTGGTACCGCTGGCCCACTGCGAGAGTCATCATGCCTGCCTGGACAAAACGATTGCTGACACCGGCACCAGGACCGCGGCCAATCCGCATAACCACGCCAGCGTCGGCGCGATGACGGACCAGGTCACCGATCCGTTAAACGGCATGGCGTCCCCGGCCAAGGCATGCAACGCGTCGACGAACTGGGAAATCGGCTGGTTGCGGACAATGGGTTGTATCCAATGGGGAAACTGCCGCACCGGTTGGACACCCGTTGACAGCAGTCCGAAAATCATCGGCGGCAGGATCAGCAATGGCGTCATGGCCTCTGGGTTCCGGGTGCCGGTGCCGATTAGGTCGGCGGCGAATGACAGCAGGGCCCCGATCACGAGCGCCAACACGCAGAAGGCGGCGATGTATACGGCTGAGCGGTGGAACCGAAATCCGATCACGTAGCCGCAGATCACAGCCACCGTCAAAGCAACCAAGCACCGGTATACCGCGGCTGACATGCGGGCGGCCACCGGTGTAAACGGGACGATCGGCATGGACCTGAACCGGCGATTGATGCCCTGCACCGAATCTGTTGCCGCCCGGAATGCTGTTGAAGTTGCGGCGAACACGATCGCCTGTAGTGCAATCAAAGGCATGATGTACTGCGGGTAACTGCTGGTGACGCCCCTAGTGGCAGTACCCATGACTTGGTGCAACGGGATGTAGAAGCCGGCCGTGAAAACGATCGAGGATGCGATCGTGAGAGCGAGCTCACCGTTGCGCAGCGTCGGTGCGATGAAACGGCCGGTGAGCACCCACCACTGTGCGCGCGTTGACGGGCAGGGCTCCACGGTGCCCGGCGCTGTCACCCGGCGACCTCCGTCGCAACGCGAGTGCGTGTCTCGGTGGAATTATTCCTAGTGGAATCCTCTGTCAACGCAAGGAATACGTCGTCCAGCGACGGGCGCCGCAGGGCAACGTCGGCAACGTCAAGATTGGCCGCCGCGAGCCGCCCCACGGCCTCGATAAGTGTGCCGGCACCGTCCGGCGCCGGCATGGCGATCCGATCTGATTCGGGTGTCAATGCGGCTCTGATCTTGTCCGGCAGGAGCGAGCCGAGCGCGTGTGCGATCACTAGCAGATCCTTGAAATCCCGCGGAACGATTTCGCAGAAACTACCGCCCGTGCGTGCCTTCAGCTCATCAGCCGTTCCCTCCGCAATGACCCGTCCGTGGTCGATCACGATGATCCGATCAGCGAGTGCATCAGCCTCCTCGAGATACTGCGTGGTCAACAGCGTGGCGATGCCGGCACCCTTGAACTTGCTCACCAGATCCCAAATACTTTGCCTGCTCCGCGGATCCAGCCCGGTGGTGGGCTCATCCAGGAATGCCACCTGAGGCTGGACCACCAAACCGCAGGCAATATCTATCCGTCGACGCATCCCGCCCGAGTAGGTTTTCACGCGCCGACCGCCGGCATGTGCCAGATCGAATTCCACAATGAGCTCTTTGGCCCGGCTGCGCGCCGCCGACTTACTCAATCCGAACAGCCGCCCGAACATGATGAGGTTTTCGTTTCCGGTTAGCATGTCATCGATAGCCACCTGCTGGCCGGTGAGCATGATCGACCGGCGCACACCGGCTGGTTCGGAAACGCAGTCATAGCCGGCAACAAAAGCGTGGCCTCGATCCGGCCGGCTCAAGGTCGACAAGATATCGACGATCGTCGTCTTGCCTGCCCCGTTGGGCCCGAGCAGACCGATCACCTCACCGCGATGGACTTCGAAGCTGACCTCATGCAGGGCCACCACCTCGCCGAACGTCTTGCGAACTCCGTCGACGACTACAGCTTTTTCAGAATGGCTCATTCGCGTCTCCTCAGCCCACGTCAAGCGTAGACAGGTCCACCAGACCCAGTTCCACGGGTTCCGAGCCGATGCCATCGTCGTCCACGATCGCATCGATGGCGTCTTGGATCAGCACCCGCAGTGCCATCGGGAAGCGCTGCGCCAGCGCATCCGCCCGCGCACTCTGCACCCGGCGGGCGTCGTACCACCAATCGAGATGCAGCACGCCGACGTGGCGGTACACCCGAAATTCGATGGCATGTCCCAGCCCGGGAATCGTGTCGCGCACCGGCAAAGCTGCGTCGGAGTCGAACTGGATTGGTGCGTCCATGGGTTGCAGCTGGGGGACCACCCCCGCGTAGCGGAAGTGGATGTCTGACGGGCCCGCGGCGGCCAGGAGCCGTGCGGTCGGCGCATAGACGTGGCGCAACAGCCCGTACCCGATCCCGTAATGCGGAACGGAATCCAGAGTGCGACGAACGGCGGCCAGCAGCTTGCCGGCCCCAACGTCGGGGTTGTCCCTCTTACACTGAATCGGAACCGGGTAGATCGTGGTGAACCTGCCAACGGTTCTACGCAGGTCCACGTCCGGTCGCAGCACGGAGCGGCCGATCCCCTCCAGGTCGACCGCGACCACACCCTCACCGCTGGTCTGGGCGATGGCTCGGCCCAACGCCGCCAGCAGGATTTCCTCCATCGACACGCCCAGCCTGCGGCGCGCATCGTCGACTTCGGCTGTCTGGTCGATGGTCAGCACCGACGGCAGTCGCGTCAGGTCACCGGAACCGGGTCGCTGGCCGATCTCAAGATCGGCCAGGCGCACGGTCGCCTTGCTCGAGTTCCCCAGCCAGTAGTCGCGACTGTCCAGAACCGCTGGATGTGTTGCCAATGCCCCGGATCGTAGCGACCATTCGCGCCATCCAGCGCTGGTCGGCGGCAGCACGATTTCTTGACCCGCCAGCTGTTGAGTGAATGCGGTGAAGAGGTCGGTGACCAGGATTTCGCGAGATGCGTTGTCGGCAATGATCTCGTGCACGCACAGAACCAGGTAGCAAGCGCCACGCGAATCGGTGATGTAGGTAGCAGTGAACGGGGCGGTCAGGTCATCCGCAGCCGCCAGCTCGGCGACGATGTCCAGCATCGCTGCCCGCTGCGCTTCGGGTTCGGTACCCGCCCCGTCTTCCAAGTGGTCGGGAAGTGAACGGGACGATAGTCGCTCGAATTCCTGTGGTGCTGCGATGTGCTGTTCCCACGCCCCTGCGCGGTCGACGAGCTGAAGTCGCAACGCGTCGTGGTGGTTGGCCACCGCGGTGAGCACGGCCTGGACGTCCTCGATGCTCACGCTGGGGGCCAGCCGGAAAATCAACGGGACCAGCCAGCGCCCCGGTTCACGCACACCTTGCTCGAGGAAGTGGGCGATATTGGCGGGCACCGGCGGATGCGCTTCGGCGCCGGGCGGTTTCGTCAGCCCCGCCCCTATGAATTCGGAGTCCAGAGCCGTGGCCAGCGTGGCTAGGGTCGGATGTTCGTACAGAGACTGGGGAGTGACATCCAAGCCTGCGTTGGCGGCGTTGGTGGAAATGCTGATCGCGATCAGGGAATCGCCGCCGATCTCAAAGAAGTTGTCGTTTCGATCGATCGAGTTGATGCCTAAACACTGCATCCAGATCTGGCGCAACGCAGCCTCGGTTTGCGACTGCCCATTGGCAGCCACAGCGGGATGGGCGCTGGCGCCATTGGTGGAAGCGTCTGCTAAGACGAGCGTTTCGGTGGGCCCATCGGTCCAGGCGATTGGCTTCGGATCGACCCAATGTCGTTGGTGGGCATAGGGGTAACCGGGTAGGGAAACGATTCGCGGCTCCGGTCCCGACAACGGTGCCCACTGGACCTGCGCACCGGCGGCCCACAATTGGCCGAGCGCCAGCAAAAAGGTGTCCCGATCATCGGTGTTCTGAATCGGATGCCGCATGAGCCGAACCGCGCGGTGCCCGCTCGACCACTTCGGGTGCCGCATCGCCGAGCCCGTCAGGCTGCCGCCGGGGCCCACTTCGACAAGGATCCGGTTCGGATCGGTCAGTACCACATCGAGTTCGTCGGCGAACCTGATCGTGGAACTGATTTGGCGCGCCCAGCTGGCCGGATCGGTGACCTGTTCATCGGACATCCAGGTTCCGGTGAGGTTACTGAGCAAGGGTGTGTGCGGAAGGCGAAGCTTGACACCGGACAGGAAATCCTGGAACTCCGGCAGCATGGGATCCATCGAGCTGGAATGAAACGCGTGGGTCGCGCGGACCCGTCGAGCGGTTATGCCACGCTCGCGAAGCCGTTGGGTGAACGCGCGAATCTGGTCGTTCGGCCCGGCGACGACGCAGTTGCCGGGATCGTTCACCGCGGACAGGTCCACTCCCTTGGGGGCGAACTCCGCGAGGTACTCCGCGATGTCGTCGGGACCCAGCGCCACCGCGATCATGGCGCCCGGCGGCGATTCATGCATCAGGCGGGCACGCAATGACACCGTTTTGATCGCTGTCTCGAGGTCGAATATCCCGGCCAGGGTGGCGGCGACGTATTCGCCGGTGCTGTATCCGATATACGCCCCGGCGCGCACACCATAGGTGTCGATCAACCTCGCCAGCGCATATTCCACCGTGAACAGCGCAGGTTGCGAACGGTCAATGCGCTCCAAATCCGTTGCGGCGGAGCCGAATATCTCCCCATGCAGATCTAGGTTTATTTCGGGGCCCATCTCGTCGCGGAATCCTGCGGCGCAGGTATCGAAGTGTTCGGCGAAGACGGGCTCGGTGTCGTAGAGGCCGCGGGCCATTCCGACGTGCTGAGCGCCTTGCCCCGGGAACATGAAAACGACGCGGTCCGCGGCCGATTCGGCGCGCTCGTTATTACTACGCTCGTTACTACTAAGGGACTCCCCAACGAAAACATTGTCGTGCTCGGAAGCCCGCAACACCGTGGCCGCCTGCTCGCGGTCGTGAACCACTGCCGCCATGGTGATGTTGTGCTTGCGACGCCCGGTGAGGGTAAAAGCGGCGTCGGCCAGGTCCGGGCCGTCCGGGCTGGCTAGCGCGGTGGCCAGGGCGGCCCGCGACTCCGCGAGCGCCGCCGAGGTTCGCGCCGACAGCAGCAGTACCTGGGGACGGGCCGGCTCGGTGCGCGCCGGAACTGCTGGTGCCTCCTCCAAGACGACGTGCGCATTGGTACCGCCCACCCCGAATGAGCTGACTCCGGCCCTGCGCACTCCATCCCATTCCCATGGGCCGTACGCGCTTTGCACGGTGAACGGGGTCTCGGTGAGACGCAGCTCCGGGTTCGGACTGGTGAAGTGTAGCGTCGCGGGAATCGCCTTGTTCTTCAGGCACAGAATCGTTTTGATCAGACCTACCACGCCTGCCGCCACCTCCAGGTGGCCGATGTTCGACTTGACTGACCCTAGAACACAAGGAGCCGCACGGGTCGTCTGAGACACGCCGAACGCGTTCCGCAACCCCTGGACTTCGATGGGATCACCGAGCGGTGTGCCGGTTCCGTGAGTCTCGACATAACTCACGGTCGAGGCATCGATGCCCGACACGGCATGGGCTTCCGCGATGACGTCGGCCTGCGCGGTCGGATTGGGCGCCGCGTAGCCCATTTTCATGGATCCGTCGTTGTTGATCGCCGATCCGCGGATGACGGCGTGAATCCGGTCCCCGGCGTCGATGGCGGCCTGCAACGGTTTGAGCGCAACTATCGCGACACCGCTGCCGAAGACCGTGCCGTCGGCTCGCACATCGAAGGGCCTACAGTGGCCGACCGCCGACACCATCGATCCCGGCGAGGTCCAGTAACCCACGTGGTGGGGGATGCTGAGCGACACCCCTCCGGCAAGCGCCATATCGCATTCACCGCTGAGCAGGCTCTGGCAGGCCAGATGGACCGCGACCAGCGACGACGAACACGCGGTTTGAACCGTGATGCTCGGGCCGCGAAGATCGAATTGATGAGATACGCGCGTTGCCAGAAAATCCTTGTCGTTCTGCAGGAACAGGTTGAACTGCTCGAAGTTGAGTCCCTGCGCCATGGCGGCGTTCTGGCCATGATGAGACAACAGGTTGTGCAGGAGATAGCCGCTGGGGGAGCTGGTTCCGTACACGCCGATTGAGCCGTCGAACTGCGCGGGGTCACAGCCGGCGTCCTCGAACGCATGCCCTGCGCACTGCAAGAACAACCGGTGTTGTGGATCCAGCATCCGGGCGAACTGCGGCGGGAATCCGAAGAATTCGGCGTCGAACTCGTCGACCCCGTCAACCATCGGCGCGCGCCGCACATACGCGGGATTGGCCAGCACGTCATCGCTGATTCCGGCAGCCCTGAGCTCTTGCTCTGAAAGTGTGACGATCGACTCTTCGCCGCGCCGAAGGTTGTCCCAGAACGCCGCCACATTGTTGGCGCCCGGGAATCTGCCGGCCATGCCGACCACCGCGATTGCGTTGGCCGGCAACAATCCTAAGTTCGTGCTCATACCCGCTGTCCCTGCTTCCGCCGCATCGCGGCTTGTTGGCGCGCCGCCGCGCGCTGCTGTGCCCGGTCGCGAAGCGCATCATCCTGCTCGAGTGCCTGGGAGTGCCCAGTGAGGCCAAGCTGGCGGACCAGGTCGGCGGTGAGGTCTTGTAGCGACGCGCCCTGTAACAGCAGCGTTACCGGCGGCTCGACTCCGAAATCCGCGCGGGCGGTGTTGCGAATACGCACCGCCATAAGGGAATCCATCCCCAACTCGGTCAGTGGCACGCTGGGATCCACAGCCGATCGATCCGCGTAGCCCATGACCGCCGCGATGCGCGCGCGCAGCCGGTCTGTCATCAGGCGCTGCGCTTCGTCGGGATCGAGGCCGGTCAGCGAGTCAGGGCCGGCCCAGTCACCGCCGTCACCCGTGGCGTCCAGTTCCTCGACCACGCTGGTGAAATAGCCGAGGTTGCGGATCTCGGGGAAGGTGATCAGCGCCCGGTCTGGACGCAGCCGTGTCACGCCGGTGTGGGACCGGTCGGTGGCCAGCAACGATTCCAGAGCCGCGACGCCCTCAGCCGGACTAATGGGGTCGAGCGGGCTGCCGACCAGCGACTGGGCAATGCCCACCTCGGACCACGGCCCCCAGTTGATCACGGCTGCCGCAAGCCCGGCTGCCCGGCGCCATGCAACCAGCGCATCCAGCCACGCGCTCGCGCACGCGTATGCGGCCTGACCGGCCGAACCCAGCAGTGAAGCAGTGGTGGAGAATCCCAGCCACCAGTCGAGCTCGAGGGTGGAGGTCGCCTGGTGCATCCGCAGCGCCCCCGCGGCCTTGGGGGCCCAGACTCGCTCCAAACTCTCCCTGGTCATCGAGAACACCAGGCTGTCGTCGAGCACCGCCGCGGCGTGCACGACGCCCCGCAGATTTGACTCGCCGGCGGCTGCCACCAGCTTTTCCGCCACGCCTTCAGCCGCCACATCGCCCGAGACCACGACGATCTCGGCCTTGCTTTCCAGTTCGGCCAAGACCGCGCGCTGCTCGTCTGAGGGTTCGCTGCGGCCGTTGAGGACGACCCGGCCCGCGCCGCTGTCCACCAGCCATCGCGCGACGACCAAGCCGAGCCCGCCGAGGCCGCCGGTGACGATGTACGACGCTCCCGAGCGGACGACTTCGTCGCGCATAGGCTCGCCGAGGGTCGCCCGGGAAAGCCGCTCGACGTAACGCTGCTCGCCGCGCCAGGCGATCACGTCGTCTATCGAGCCCGAAACCGTTGACCCGAGTTCGGCATTCAGGGCCGCCGCCGGATCCCGGGTGACATCAAGGTCTACCAACGTGGTGCGCAGTTCGGGGTGCTCGTAGGCCAGCACTCGCACCAGACCTTTCAACGCGCCGATCCCTGGCTGGCCCGGCTCGTCGTGAACCGCGAGCCCACCCCGGGTGACCAGCCACAGCCGCGGTGATCGACCATGCCAGCCGCCGACGATCGCACGAACGACGGTCGATACCGCCCAGACCGATTCCCGCGCCTGGGCGATCCCGCCGTCGGTGACGCTCGGGTTGGCCCCGACGAATATGACCACACCGACGGGCGGACGCTCGGGATCGCCTGCCGTTTCGGCGAATGCGGCAAGCATGGCGGACTCATCGTTGAGGTCGGCAGTGATCAGCCGGCGTGCCGGTGAGCGCCAGCCCGCGATGAATGTCTCGGCCTGTTTGAAGGCCTCGGGCGCTTGCGCATCGGTGAGCACAAGCCAGCTGCCGGGGACCTCGGGTTGTGCGGCGCTAATGGGTTTGGCTACCCAGGTGTTGTCGAAGGCCTTTTGCGACAGTGGAAGTGGCACGCTGCGCCGCTCGACGCGCCGCACATAGATGTCGTTGATTTCGGCCGTGACGGTCCCGGCGTCGTCGGTCAAGACGATTCTGCCGAGCTTACCCACACCGTCTTCGCCAAGACTGCTCAGCTGGGCTCGGCAGCGCGCCCGTCGGCCGGGTTCGCCGTACACCCGCACCGTCTCGAATGACACTGGCAGATAACTGGCTTCGGCAGCTCCGGCGAGTTCCCCGACATCTATGTCCGGTACCGCAGCGGCCAAACTTTGCAAGGCCGCATCCAGCATGACCGGGTGGATTCGATACCCAGGATGCCGGGGCGCCCCATCAGGAAGGGCGATCTCGGTCTCCACGGAACCGCCGGGTAGCCGGTGGATCGCAGTTATCGCTGCGAACGCGGGACCGTGGTATTGACCGGTATGCCTCAGAACGGTGTACAAGTCGGCCGGCTTGATGGCCGTTTCGCCGTGCCCTGCAGGGGGTGTGTGCCTATCGGGGGAGGCGTCCAACATCCGCACTTCGGCCTTGGCAGTCGCGTGCCGGGACCAGTCGCGGCTCGATGAGCGAGAATAGATTTCGATCCGGGTCTTGTCGTCGGCACCACGAGTCAACTGTGTTGTCAGCTGCGTGTGGTCGTTGAGGGTGAGCATTTGCTCGACTTCGAGTTGGTTGATCGACAGGGCCTCGACCGGCATGCCGAACGCTTCGCTTGCTGCGGCCAAGGCGATTTCGGCGAAGCCTGCGGCCGGCATCACGGCTTGGCCGAACACCTTGTGGTCGGCCAGCCATGGGCACACCTCGGTGCCGACATCGGCCTGCCACACGTGGTCCCGGCTGGACGGTAGTTCGACGTGCACACCGAGCAGTGGGTGGGTGACCAGATCCGACCTGTCGTAGCCGGCCGACTGATCCGCGACCCAGAATTGGGTGTGCTGCCAGGGTGTTACCGGGATGTCGGCGAGTCGACCGTTGGTGGTGCCCGGCGGGGTCTGCCCTACAGCGGCGAGCTGCGAATGGAAGGTGATGGTGTCGTCGGTATCGCGTTGCAGGGTGCCGATGGTGTGCGTGTTGGTTTCGCCGAGGGTCTCGGTGATGGCGTGGGTGAGCAGCGGGTGAGGGCTGATTTCGATGAAGGTGTGGTTCTCGGCACCAGCGATGGTGATGGCTTGATGGAAGCGCACCGGGCTGCGCAGGTTGGCGGCCCAGTAGTCAGCGTCCAACAGTGGTGCGGGACCATCGCAAGTCGTGGTGATCATCGGGATGCTCGGCGGTTTGGGCGCCAAATCGGATAGCGCCGAACGCAATTGAGGTAGCACCGGGTCGATGATCGGGTGGTGGGAGGCCACGTCGACCTCGATGCGCCGGGCCAGCAGGTTTTGGGCGGCCACCGCCGCGATGACCGCGTCCACCTGCTCGGGTGGGCCTGCGATCACCGATTGGCGCGGTGAGGCGTGCACGGCCAGCGTCACCTGCGGGTAGTCGGCGATCAGCGCCTCGGCGGCCGGGGCGTCGAGTTCGAGCAGCGCCATCGCGCCTTGGCCGGACAACTGCGCCATCAGCTTGGAGCGGGTGGCGATCACCCGCAACCCCTCCGCAGGGGTCAGCGCCCCGGACACCACCGCGGCCGATACTTCGCCCATCGAGTGCCCGATCACCGCGTCGGGTGAGACGCCGTAGTGGCGCCACAGCGCGGTCAGGGCGAGCTGGATGGCCACCAGCACCGGCTGAATGTTGTCGATGCCGATCACGGCGCGGCCTTCGGCCAGGGTTTGGTGCAGCGAAAAACCGGTCTGGGCGACGAATTCGGGCTCCAGTTCGGCGATGGCGGCCGCGAAGGCGGGTTCATCGGCCAACAGTCGGCGGCCCATGCCCGCCCATTGCGCGCCCTGGCCGGAGTAGACAAACACCGTGCCGGTTCCACGGGTGGCCTCGGTGGCGCCCACCACACCCGGCGCCGGGGTGCCCGTGGCCAAGGCACGCAACCCCGCTACCGCAGCGGTGTGGTCGCGGGCGACGACGGTACCAAACCAACTGTGGCGGGCCCGATGATGATTCAAGGTGTGCACCACATCGGCCAGCGGAACCGCAGCACCCGGGCCGGCCGTCCACTCGGCCAGCATCGCGGCCATCGAAGCCACCCGCTGCGGCGTCTTACCCGACACCAGCAACGTCGAAATCGCCTGCTCAGCATCCTGCTGTGGCGCCGGCACCGGATCGGGCGCCTGCTCGATCACCACGTGCGCATTGGTCCCACTCAGGCCGAACGACGACACCGCGGCACGACGAGTGCCGCCGGTGGGCCACGCGGTGCCCTCGGTCGGCACGAACAGCCGCGTCGATGACGCGTCGATAGCCGGGTTCCATCGGGTGAAGTGCAAATTGGGGGGAATGTATCCCCGATTCACCGCCAGGATTGCCTTGACAAATCCGGTGACCCCGGCGGCCGCCTCCAGGTGCCCGATGTTGGTCTTCACCGACCCCAGCGCGCAGCTGCCTTCGCCGCGGCCGTAGGTGGCCGCGAGCGCTTCGAACTCGATCGGGTCACCCAAGATGGTTCCGGTGCCGTGGGTTTCGACATAATTGACGCTGTCCGCCGTCGCATCAGCCTGCCGTAGCGCGGTGGTGATCACGTCGCGCTGCGCCGCCGCGTTCGGGGCGGTCATACCGTTGGATCGGCCGTCCTGGTTGATCGCCGAACCGCGGACCACCGCCAGCACGCGATCGCCATCGCCGACGGCATCGGCCAACCGCTTGAGCACCACGACTCCGCAGCCCTCACTGCGCACGAAGCCATCGGCCAGGGCGTCAAAGGTTTTGCATCGGCCCGTCGGTGAGAGGGCGGACCACTTGGATAATGCAATGCTGGTAAACGGTGACAAGGACAGGTGCACCCCGCCCGCGAGTGCCACGTCGCTTTCCCGCAGTCGCAGGCTTTGACAGGCCAGATGGATCGCCACCAACGACGACGAACACGCGGTGTCCACGGCCACCGCCGGGCCGCGAAGTCCCAACAGATAAGAGATCCGCCCCACCGCGGCGCTGTGCGGGTTTCCGGTGCTCATGTACGCGTCGATCTCGGCGTGACGCTCGAGGTTGAGGATCGTGTAGTCCCACGCCGACACCCCCATCATCGCGGCGGTTCGGGTGCCGCTCAACGAATCCGGCGGCAGGCCGGCATGTTCGAGTGCTTCCCAGGCAACCTCGAGCAAGATCCGCTGCTGGGGGTCCATCGCCACCGCTTCTCGGGGGGTGATACCGAAGAAGTCGGCGTCGAAGCCGGCAACGTCGTCGACAAACCCGCCCCATTTCGTCGTCATCCGCCCCGGTGCCTGCGGATCGGGGTCGTAGAACGCGTCCGCGTCCCACCGATCGGCCGGCACCTCGGAGACGGCGTCCCGGCCGTCGACTAATAGCTGCCAAAAGCTTTCCGGCCCAGACACATTGCCCGGCAACCGGCAACCGATTCCGACCACTGCCACCGGTTCGGCGACCTCGGTCGGGAACGCCGTCCCCGCACGGACAAGTTCACGTGCGAGTACTTCGCGCGCCTTCGGTGACATCTGCGCCGCGCGTTCGGCAAGACTTGTCATTACTCACTGCTCCCCGTTGCGGTTTCCAGCTCGGTCGCCGCCACCAGGTCGGACAGCAATTCCATTTCCTCGTCCGACAACGCAGTTTCGGCGTCGGGTGTCTGCTCGGCTTCGACCAGCGGCGCATAGCCCAGACGTTCACACAGCGCACCGGCGAGATCGGTGATTGTCGGGTATGCCCAGACCAGAGCGGCCGGCAATGTTGTGCCCAGGCTTGCTTCGAGTCTGTTTCGCAATTCGAGGGCCATCAGCGAGTCGAGACCAAGCGACTCCATAGGCCGATCGGGGTCAATCGGCTCGGTAGAGCGCAGCACCGCCCGGATCTCGTCGGCGATTGCGGCTGCGAGGCGGCCTGGGCGCTCGCCGGCGTCGCTGGCATCCAATTCCGCACGGATCGCGCCGCCGCCGCGTCGCTCTGGTCGCGTCGAGTCTTGCAACTTCGCAAACAACGACGAGCCCGCTAGGGCGGGGAAGGATTGGAACCACTGCCGGGCGTCAAGGCTGAACACACCGGTACGCGCCCGGTCGGCCGACAGCACCAACTGCAGTGCGGCCAGCCCCTGCTCGACCGTGATCATCGAGACGCCGAGATCGGCGAAGAACTGGGCCCGGCCCACCTCGGCCCATGGACCCCAGTTGATTCCGACGGCCGCAAGTCCAAGGGAGCGCCGATAGGCGACAAGGCCATCGACCCACGCGTTCGCGGCGGCGTAGGCTCCCTGGCCGGGCGCGCCCAGCAGGGAGGCCGCCGACGAGAAGGTCAACCACCAGTCGACGTCCAAGTGGGCGGTGGCCTGATGGAGCCGCCAGCTGCCGGTGACTTTCGGAGTGAACACCCGCCGCGCAGCCGAATCCGACATGTTCAACACAATCTCGTCATCCAGAACCATTGCGCTGTGCAGGACTCCGGCCAGCCGGAGACCGGTGTCCTCGACTGCCTGCACAAGCCGGCCGGCCGTGCCGGGTTCGGCAATGTCGCCGGTGACCACCTCGACCCGGTTGCCCGCGGCGTTCATTTCCGCGATTGCGGTCACTACGTCGTCGCTGGGAGCCGAACGCCCGTTCAGCACAACCAATCCCGCGCCTTGATCCACCAGCCACCGTGCGACGACGAAACCCAGACCACCCATGCCACCCACGATGAGGTATCCGCAGTCCCGGCTTACCAGCGGTTGCGGTGGCGGCGACGCCACCACTTCTATGCTGCCGCCGACGGGTATGGAGACGACGATCTTGCCGGTGTGCCTACCCGAGGCCATCAGCGCAAAAGCATCGGCGGCGTCGTGCAGGCTGCACTCGGTGACGGGGAGTACCTGCAGTCTGCCGTCCGATACGTGCTTCAGGATGTGCCCGAGCATTTCGCGGTACCGTGCCGGTTGCAGTTTCAGATTCAAGTCGAGGTCCACGACGGCGAAGGACGCACTTTTCGCCAGTGCGGCCAATCCCAAGTTGGCATCGGCGTGGACGTCTTTCTTGCCCAGTTCGATGAATCGACCACCTGGAGCAAGTATCTTTACCCCGCGTTGAATCGCTTCGCCCGGAAGCGAATTGAGAATGACATCCACACCGTAGCCGTGTGTGACGTCGAGTATCTCGTCGGCGAATTCCACGGTTCTCGAGTTGCCGACGTACTCCACACCAAGCCCGGACAGCATTTCGCGCTTGGCATCCGAGCCGGCCGTCGTGTAGATGCGGGCGCCGATCATCTTGGCAATCGAAACCGCCGCCAGTCCGACACCGCCGGTGGCGGAATGGATGAGCACGCGTTCGCCGGGCGACAGTCGCCCGACCTCGCACAGCGAGTGCCAGGCGGTCAGATACGCGATGCCGAATGCGGCCGCTTCGTGATCCGGCAGCGTGTCGGGGATCGGGACCACGAGGTCGGCAAGAGTCGTCAGATGCGAGCCGAATGTGCCGGGGCCGAACGCGATGACGCGCTGCCCGATCTCGACCGAGTCGACGCCGGCGCCGACCGCCGTCACGAAACCGACACACTCGCCACCGATCACGGGCGCAGCACCGTCAAGTCCGGGATACACGCCCATCGCTTTGAGCACGTCGCTGAAGTTGAGACCCGCGGCGGCGACACGGACCTCCACCTGACCGGCAGCGGGCGGAATCCGCTTCACCGCATGCACTCTGAGCGCATCTAGTCGTCCGGGCTGATCGATCTGCAGCCGCACGGCGCCCCCGCCGTCCAGGTTCACCACGGTGCGGCGAGATTCGACGACGAGATCACCAGTCGTCGTGATGGGCGCGGGCACCAGCCTGTTCACGTACCGATGCCCGTCGCGGAAAGCGAGCTCCTCGGCGTCACAACCGGCCGACAACTCCGCTGTGAGGGCGGCAAGTGCAGCGGCGCCGTCGGCCTCGACGTCAACGATGGTGGTCTTCAGTTCCGGATGCTCGAATGTCAGCACCCGCGTGATTCCACGAAGCTGTGTCTGTGCCAACGTGACTCGGTCTTCAGGATCGAGCTGTTGTGCGCCGCGGGTGACGATCCACAGCCGCGGGCTGTTCCGGGCACCCATTCGCGTCACCGTTCTTGCGATGTCGGCGATCAGCAGTGTCCGCGCCTGCGCCAGGTCTAGTTGAGCCTCCTCCGGCAGCGCCTCATCGATGGCTCGTGGCGGGCAGACCACGACGATGTTGTCCCACCCGATGCGGGTGATGGCCGCGCGCAGGTTCGCTGCGTCGGTCGGGGACACCAGCTCGACCTCGGCGATGCCGTCGCTCAGTGACGACTGCAGCGCGGGCAGCAGCGGGTCGCCGGCGGCGAAGTCACCAATCAACAACGAGGCACCGGGAGCACCGGCCGGTTTGTCCAGCGGTGCGGGCTCCCACTCGACGGTGAACAGGCGGCTGGTGGCTTCTGTTGCGCCGCCGCCCGACCCAAGAACCGCCATCTCCACTTCATCGATGACGAGTAGCGGTTGGCCCTTCGAATCATTCAGTGTGACGTGGCCGACGAGTCTATCCGGACTAGCGGTGGCGGCGAGTGAGCCAATCGAGCAGACACCGTCGACTACGTTGCCATACACGTGGATGCCCGCGAAACGTACCGGTACCACTAGGGTCTGGCGGGCGGTCTGGCCTCCGGCCAGCTCGGTCGCCACCCGGGTGGCACCGAGTGCCTGCACTGCGATATCCATCATGACCGGATGCAACACAAAGTTGCGGGAGCCCGACCTCGCCGAGGAGGGTAGCCGCACTTCTGCGCGGGCAGCACCAGACTGCGCGACGGAGAGCCCCACGATTCCACGAAACGCCGGGCCGTGTTGTTGCCCGGCGCCGCGCAGCCGCTGATAAAGGTCGTCGGGGTCAAGTTCGGCCGCGAGATCGCTGAAGTCGTCAACCACCGGTCGCGGTACCTGATCAGACGCTGTCTCGCGCGCAATCGTGGCGGTGGCATGCTTGATCCACCCCGAAGCGGCGCTGTGGGTGCGCATTTCGATCTGACACGTCTGCTCATCGCCAGTAAGCGTCGTGACAAGAACGGTACCGTCAGTCACCTGCAGCAACTGATGAAGACTGAGCTCGCGGATCATCCAGGGACGGTTTTCTAAGCCTTGTGAGCCTTCCAACCGCCCGAATGCGTCCGTCACCGCGGCCAGCGCCACCTCAGCGTAGGCCGATCCCGGCAGCACGCAGAGATCGTCGATGACATGATCCCCGAGCCACAGCAGATCCACGCCGAGCTCGCATTCCCATATCCGGGTGCCGGTGGTGGGGTCGGTGACACCGATGCCAAGCAGCGGGTGGGTGCCTGCCGTATGGCGCGCGCCCGTTGTGGTGGAGATCCAGTGCCGGGTGTGCTGCCAGGGCGTGGTGGGCAGCACGGGGTGTGGTTCTGGGGGGTGGGGGGTTTGGGGTGGGTGGCTGGTGTGGGCGGTGTTGAGGTTGGTGTGGAAGGTCAGGGTGTCGTGAGAGTCGCGTTGCAGCGTGCCGATGCTCAAGTAACTGGAACTGGCCTCGTCTTGCGCGCTCTGCCGGCGCGCGGCCAGGGTGTCGCTGATGGCGTGGGTCAACAACGGGTGCGCGCTGATCTCGATGAACGTGTGGTGATCCGCCCCGGCGGCGGCGACGGCCTGTTGGAAGCGCACCGGGTTGCGCATGTTGGTGGCCCAGTGCTCGGCGTCGAATGCCCGGCGGTTTTCCAGGCTTTCATGGGTGTTTTCATAGGTGGTCGAGATGATCGGAATGGCCGGTGGCCGCGGCGTGAGATCGGCTAGTTCTGACCGCATCAGGGGCTGCAGGGCGTCCATGGCTGGATTGTGCGGCGCCACTTCGATATTGACTCGACTGGCGAACTGGTTCTGTGCGCGCACCTGGTCGATGAGATCTTCGATCATCAGGGGTGGTCCGGCGATGACGGTTTGGCGTGGTGAGGCATATATCGCCAATGTGACCTGCGGATGGTCGGCGATCAGCGCCTCGGTGGCGGTGGCGTCGAGTTCGAGCAATGCCATAGCGCCTTGTCCCGACAACGGCGCCATCAGCCGCGAACGGGTCGCGGTCACCCGCAACCCCTGGGCGGGCGTCAGCGCACCGGCCACCACCGCGGCGGCCACTTCTCCCATGGAATGGCCTATCACGAGATCGGGGGTCACCCCGTAGGAGCGCCATAGCGCGGTCAGCGCCAGCTGCATCCCGATCAGACCCAATTGGATGTGCTCGATGCCTTCCAGCGGCTTTCCGGTGGCGATCACGTCTTGCAGCGAAAATCCTGCCTCGGCCACGAATACCGGTTCCAGTTCGGCGATTGCCGTGGCGAATGCGGGCTCGTCGGCGAGCAGCTGGCGGCCCATACCGGCCCACTCCGACCCCCGACCCGAGTAGACGAATACCGTGCCCGGCCCGACCGAGCCCTGATGGCAGCCCACCACGCCCGGGGCGGGCTCACCGGTGGCCAGCGCACGCAACCCCACCACAGCCTGGCCTCGATCAACGGCGGCCACCGTGGCGAACTTGGCCTGCCGGCCCCGGTGATGATTGACGGTGTGGGCCACATCTGCCAGCGCCACCTCTGCGCCGGGGCCTTCCATCCAATCGGCCAGCACCGACGCTGTCGCCGCCACCCGTTGCGCCGTCTTACCCGACACCACCAGCGTCGACACCGCCGGGTCAGAGCCCCGCTGCGGTGCCGGCACTGGATCCGGTGCCTGCTCAATCAGCACGTGCGCATTCGTCCCACTCACACCGAACGACGACACTCCCGCCCGGCGCGGATGCTCGGTTGCCGGCCATTCCATGTCCTCGGTGGCGATGGCCAGCCGGGACGCGCCCGCACTGGCATGAGGAGTGAGCTCCCGGAAGTTCAGGTTCCGCGGAATGCGGCCGTGCCCGACGGCCAGCACGGTCTTCATGAATCCGGCGATCCCGGCCGCGGCTTCCAGGTGACCGAGATTGGTCTTCACCGCTCCGAGCACCAGCGGCGCACGACCCTCCCGATCGGCGAAAACCTTGCTCAGTGCGTCGAGTTCGATGGGGTCGCCGAGCGGTGTGCCAGTTCCGTGTGCCTCGATGTAGTCGATGTCGGCCGGCGTCAACTTGGCCGACGTCAGCGTCTGGCGAAGCAGCGCCTGCTGCGCTGGGCCGTTGGGAACGGTCACCCCGCTGCTTGCGCCGTCCTGGTTGACCGCCGAACCGCGCACCACGGCGAGGATGCGATTGCCGTCCCGTTGCGCGTCGGACAACCGTTTGAGCACCACGACCCCGCAGCCCTCGCTGCGCACATACCCGTCGGCGTTGGCGTCGAAGGTCTTGCACTGACCCTCCGGCGACAGCATTCCCCACCGTGAGCACGCGATGCTCGCTCCTGGGCTGAGCAACAGATTGGTGCCACCGACCAGCGCTGTATCGCTTTCCCGCAAGCGCAGGCTCTGACAGGCCAAGTGCACCGCCACCAACGACGATGAACAGGCCGTGTCGAGGACCACAGCGGGACCGCGAGCCCCGAGCAGGTACGCCAGCCGCCCGGCGGCGAAGTTGGCCGAGTTTCCGCTGAGTAGGTAGGCGTCGAGATCTTCGGGCCGCATAACGCCCGACAGCGTGAGCATGTAGTCGTAGGCGGTGATCCCGACGAAGACCGAAGTTTGGGTGCCGCGGATGGTGTGCGGTGGGACGCCCGCGTCCTCTAGCGCTTCCCAGGCGACCTCGAGGAACAACCGCTGTTGCGGATCCATCGCCTCGGCCTCGCGGGGCGGGATCGAGAAGAACTCCGTATCGAACTCATCGGGCTGCCAGTCGGTGAGAAAACCGCCCTCCCGATTGCAGATCGTTCCCGGCACGGTGTGATCTTCGGTGTATAAATCGTCGGCATCCCAGCGTTCGGAAGGGACCCCGACGATGCCGCTGCGCCCGGCTTGCAGCAACTCCCAGTACTGATCCGGGTTGTTCACCCCACCCGGGAACCGGCAACCCATCCCGACGACCGCGATCGGTTCGGTGTTTGCTTTCTCGGCAATCTCCAACCGTGCGCTGAGATCATCAATCTTGTGCAACGCCTCGGCGATAATCGCCCGGCGATCTGGTGTCGCGGCGGTCATCGCGATTAGCTTAGCCTCTCTGAAAGTTGTTGCAGCAAATCATCCTCGGTGAGTTCGCCGTAGCTGTCGCCGACCGGCTCGTTGTCTGCTTCGACGAGCTCGGGCAAGACAGTGGCCAGATAGTCGGTGAGGCTGTACACGGTCGGGTAGTCGAAAACCACAGATGCAGGGAGGAACTCACCGAGGCTGTCCGACAACGCCCGCTGCAGCGCTACGCTCATCAGCGAGTCCATTCCGAGCTGGAAGAAGCCGGTCGAGGGATCCAACGACTCGGTGGGCGGCAGTCCCATCGCCCTGGCGGTCAGCATGCCGACCTGATTGTGCAGCATGTCGTGCCGGCGCTCCGGCTGACACTTGCGCAGGGCGGTGCGGAACTCGCTTTGCGGCTTTGTCTCCTGGGTCGCCTCGCTCGGCGCCGGTAGCAGGTCGTCGACGATGCGAAGTGCTGCACGGGTCCGGTAGGCGGTTGCCAGTAGCGGCCAATCCGCTGCGACCACGACGGAATGCATTCCGGCGGCGGGGCTCATCACCAGCGGCAGCGCGCCGATGGCGACCTCGTCTTCCATGGGTAGTAGTCCGGATCCCACACTGACCTGACTCGCATCATGTTCGGCATTGGCCAGGGATTTCCACAATCCCCAGTTCACGGTGGTGGCTGCCAGACCCATGACGCGGCGTGCGTAGGCCAGCGCGTCGAGGTAGCCGCTGGTCGCGGTGTAGTGGGCCAGCCAGCGTGAACCGGTCAGGCCTGAGATGGAGGAGAACAAGACGAAGTGGCGCACCGGCGTCTGCAGCGACAGCCGGTGCAACAACGCAGCGGCGTCGAGCTTGGGCGCGAACATGGCCTTCACGTCGTCGTTGGTCATCTCGTCGAGCAAGACCGGCTGCCCCGCGAACGCCGCCAGGTAAATGCCTTCCAGTGGCGGTAACTCGGTGCCGAACCGGTCGAAGAGCGCGCTCATAGCGGCTTCGTCGGTGGCATCGGCGGCGACCGCGATGAGGTTGACGCCGTCTGCGGCAAGGCTTTGGGCCAGCTCATTGAGCCGCTCGCCGGGATTGCGCGACACCGCGACGATCGTTTTGGCCCCCATCCGGGCGAGCTGGCGGATCAGATGCGGCCCGATGTTGCCGGTAGCCCCGACAACAAGCTGACTGCTATCGGCGTCGAGCTCCACCGGCGAATCTGGCGATTCTAAAGGCGTGGCTCGCCGTTGCAGCCGAGGCGCATGGCGCAAACCCTGCCGGTAGACGACCTGGTCTTCGCCGTCGGTGGCGGCGGCTTCGCTCTGCACATGGGTCGCTGCCAGCTCGGCGGGTACTGAGCCGTCCAGATCGATGATTCCGCCCCAGATTTCGGGATGTTCGAGGGCCAGCGTGCGCCCCAGGCCCCACAGCACCGCATGGCCGGGGTTGGCGCGGTCGCCTTCGGAGACGGGCTGGGCATTGCGGGTCACCAGGAACAACTTCGCCGGCAACGTGCTCGCGCTCATCGCTGCGGCAAGCCTGCGCACCTGGTGGAACAGTTGATAGGCCACCCCGACATCGAGGGGTTGGTCGGACACCGGCGGCGCGTAGAGCACGTGGTCGACCCCGCTGAGCGCCTCGAGCAGCGCGCCCGGATCGCCGTCTTCAGCCAGTGCCGAGGATTCAAGAATGTCGACTCGAGATTGCGGGCCCACGACACGGGCCAGTTCGGCGGCCAGATCGGCTTCTAACTCTGCAAAGCCCACCACGAGCCACCGGTCGCTGTCTGAGGTTTCGGCGGCCGGCTCAGTGTTTCTCCCAGCATTTTCTAAAGGCCGCACCGGCCAAGCCATCCGGTAGCACCAGGAGTCCAGTGTTCCGTCCGAATACTCGGCCTGCGCGGACACATCAGGCGCAAACCCGGTGCGGTGCTGGATTCCTGGTGCGCTGCGTGCGATGGCTGCGGTGTTGACCCAGTGGCGGGTGTGGTGCCAGGGGGTAGTGGGGACGTTTGGGTGTGGTTCGGGCGGGTGCGGGGTGTGTGGTGCGTGGGTGGTGTGGGTGGTGTTGAGGCTGGTGCGGAAAGCGATGGTGTCGTCGGCGTCGCGCTGCAGGGTACCGATGCTTATGTACTTGCTTCCGTGCTGGGCGCTGTGCAGCGTGTCGCTGACGGCTTGAGTGAGCAGGGGGTGGGCGCTGATCTCTACGAAGGTGTGGTGATCGGCTCCCGCAACGGTGATGGCCTGCTGGAAGCGCACCGGATTGCGCATGTTGGTGGCCCAGTGCTCGGCGTCGAATGCCGGGCGGGTCTCCAGGTCTTCATAAGTGGTGGAGATGATCGGAATGGTCGGTGGCCGCGGAGTCAGATCGGCCAGCTCCGAACGCATCTGGGGTTGCAGTGTGTCCATGGCGGGGTTGTGCGGTGCCACTTCGATGTTGACCCGGGCGGCGAAGCGGTCTGTGGAACGCACCTCGGCGATCAAAGCGTCGATCTGCTCGCACGGTCCGGCGATCACAGTTTGGCGCGGCGAGTTGTAGATCGCCAAAGTCACCTGCGGGTAGTCGGCGATCAACGCGTCGGTGGCGGCGACATCGAGCCCGAGCAGCGCCATTCCGCCCTGTCCGGACAGCGGGGCCATCAGCCGCGACCGGGTCGCAGTCACCCGCAATCCCTCGGCGGGGGTGAGAGCTCCGGCGACCACCGCGGCGGCCACCTCGCCCATCGAGTGTCCGATGACCAGGTCGGGGTGCACCCCATAAGAGCGCCACAATCCGGTCAGCCCCAGCTGCATGCCGATCAATCCCAGCTGGATCTGTTCGATGCCGACCAATTCCTTGCCGCCGGCGATCACGTCGTGCAGCGAAAATCCCGCCTGTTCGACGAACACCGGTTCCAGTTCGGCGACCGCCTGGGCGAATGCGGGTTCGTCGGCCAGCAATTGGCGGCCCATCCCGGCCCACTGCGATCCGCGCCCGGAGTAGACGAACACCGTGCCCGGGCCACCTGAACCCTCGTGCGGGCCCACCACGCCGGGGGCGTGCCTGCCGGCGGCCAGTTCGCGCAACCCCGCCACCGCCTGGGCGCGTTCGCGGGCCACCACGGTGCCGAACTTGGGCTGCCGGGCACGGTGATGATTAACCGTGTGAGCCACATCGGCCAGGGCCACGTCGCTGCCGGGCCCCTCCATCCAATCGGCCAGCACCGCCGCCGTCGCCGCCACCCGCTGCGGTGTCTTGCCCGCCACCACCAACGTCGACACCCCGGGATCAGCGCCCCGCGTCGGTGCCGGAGCCACTTCTTGGCCCTGCTCGAGCACCACGTGCGCGTTCGTGCCACCGAATCCGAACGACGACACCCCGGCCCGGCGCGGATGCCCCGTGTCCGGCCAAGCGGTTTGTGTGTCGACGACTGTCATCCTCAAGTCGGCAAAGGGAATGAGCGGGTTGGGACTTTCGAATCGCTGGTTCGGCGGAATTTGGCCACGCTGCAGCGCCAGTACGGTCTTGATGAATCCCGCGATCCCAGCCGCAGCCTCCGTGTGACCCAGGTTGGTTTTGAGGGCGCCGATGAGCAGGGGAGAATCCTCGGCACGTCCGCGACCCAGCACCGTGCCAAGGGCGCGTGCTTCGATCGGATCGCCCAATCGTGTTCCGGTTCCATGTGTTTCGACGTAGTCGACCTCGCTCGGCTGCATCCCGGCGTTGGCGTAGGCCGCGCGCAGCACCGCCATTTGGGCCGCCGGGTTGGGAGCCATCAACCCGTTGGAGCGGCCGTCTTGGTTGACCGCCGAACCGCAGATCACTGCCAGTACCCGATCCCCGTCGCGCTGCGCGTCGGTCAACCGCTTGAGCACCACCACTCCGGCGCCCTCACCGCGCACAAACCCGTCGGCCGCCGCATCGAATGCGCGGCAGTTACCTGTCGGTGACAGCACGCCGAATTGGTCGAAACCGCGGAAAATCGCCGGGGTCAACAACAAGTTCACTCCAGCTGCGATTGCCAGCTGGGAGTCGTCCGTTCGAAGACTCTGGCAGGCCAGGTGTATGGCCACCAGCGACGACGAACATGCGGTGTCGACTGTCAGGGAGGGACCACGCAGGTCAAGAAAATACGAGAGGCGATTCGCGATGATGCTCGCCGCGCCCCCGGTGTTGTTCCATCCGTCGACTTGGCAGAGATCGGTGGAAGCAATAGCTCCGTATTCACTCGAACAAGAGCCGGCGAACACTCCCGTCTGCGATCGGCGCAGCGACGTGGGGGGAATTCCGGCGTGCTCCAGCGCTTCCCAGGCCACTTCCAGCAGCAGGCGTTGCTGGGGGTCCATCTTGGCTGCTTCGCTGGGGGAGATCTCGAAGAATTCCGCATCGAAGGCGTCGATGTCGGGCAGGAATGAGCCCCAGCGCGTCGTGCGTGCGAGCGCTGCTTGTACTTCGGGTGAGCCGTCGTCGAAGAGTTCCCAACGCTCGGGGGGAACCTCGCCGATCGAGGTGTGGCGGTCACAAATGAACTGCCACAACGCATCTGGTCCAGATATCTCCCCGGGAAAGCGACACCCCATTCCGATGACGGCGATCGGCTCGTCGAATGAGCTCCGGGCCGGGCGCTTGAGCGCCGCGTCGGACTCAGGGTCGGGTTCGGGCGCGGTGAGGTAAGCGGCCAGCGCATTGATTGTCGGGTGCTCCCAGAATTCGATGGGGGAGACGGTCTTGCCCAACAGCTCGGACAGTTCACCGGACAGTACGACCGAGTCGCGGGATCCGACGCCGAGGTCGGACAGCGACAGATTGGGGTCGACCTCGTCCGGTGTACAGCCGATGTTGGTCACCAGATAGTCGACCAGCCAGTGACGTAAGTCGGCTTCGTTGTTGATGCTCGATGTCATGCAGATCCGTCCAACCGGTTGAATCCCTCACTTCGGTAACGTTCGACGCAGGCTGAACGCCGGATCTTGCCGCTCGTTGTGATCGGGATCGAACCGGGTGACACCAAAACAAGATCGGCGACCCGCAGACTGTGCGACTTCGATATCGCCGATGTCACTTCGCGCTTCACCGAGCGAAGTTTGAGCATTGCCTCTTCCGCGGAAGTTCCGCGGCCCTTCAGTTCGATGATCGCCACCAGTTGCTCGGTGATGTCGTCCGGCACGGATATCGCCGCGACTCGGCCTCCAGTGATTTCCTGAATCGTCGCCTCGATGTCGTCGGGATAGTGGTTGCGCCCATCCACGATGAGAAGGTCTTTGATGCGGCCCATGATGAACAGTTCGCCGTCGGACATCACGCCCAGGTCGCCGGTCCGCAGCCAGGGTCCCTCCGGTGTTCCCGGTGCGGGATCGACGAGCTTTGCGTTGAACGTGCGCGCCGTCTGCTCGGGCTTGCGCCAATACCCCAAGGCCACGTTGTCGCCCTGCACCCAGATCTCACCGACGGTTCCCGCAGGATTCTCTGTCATCGTCTCCGGGTTGACGATTCGCACGTCCGACGTGCGCGGCTCACCGTAGCTGATGAGTTCGGTTCCGACCGTTCCCTCGATTCCGCAGGGTCGTGCTTGACCGGCGGTCAAGTTCTCGTAGTCGAAACGCACCATCTTGGGCGCGAGGCTGGCTTCGGGAGTCGCCACGAACAGGGTCGCCTCCGCGAGCCCGTAAGAGGGTCGTAACGCTGTCGGGCTCAGCCCGAAACGAGCGAAACGCTCGGTGAAACGCTTTACCGTCGCGACATGGATTCGCTCACTGCCGCTGACGATTCCGACCACCTCGCTGAGGTCCAGCCCGGCCATATCTTCGTCGGATGTTCTCCGCACGGCCAGTTCGAAGGCGAAATTCGGTGCGGCAGAGAAGGACCGATTGCTTTTTGCGAGCAGTTGGATCCAGCAGGCCGGTCGACGGAGAAATGACATAGGGCTCAAGAGCACTGCGCTGCGTCCAGCTACCATCGGCGCGCATATGCCGAGAATCAGGCCCATATCGTGGTACAGGGGTAGCCACGACACCACGCTCGACGGAACCCTTGCCGGATCTCCGAAGTAGTCAGACATCGCCTGCGTCACGTTGGCGATCACGTTCTTGTGGGACACGACTACGCCGGCCGGAGTGCGCGTCGACCCCGACGTGTATTGAAGATAGGCTGCGCCGGAAGAGAATTGATGGGTCTCCGGCAGCTCGCGTGGCGAATCCAAGTCGAGCAGGTCGACCTCGATGACAAACGGCGCAGGCTGTCCGTGCTGCGCGCGGGCGTATTTGTTCACGTCGCCGATCGCAGCGGACGTCGTGAGAATGGCGACCGGCTGCGAATCCTGCAACACCGACGAAACCCGGTCGTCGTGAATACCATACTGCGGTACTGAGAGCGGAACCGCGATGAAACCGGCCTGCAGCGCCCCGAGGAAAGCCACGACGTATTCGAGTCCCTGCGGCGCCAGTATCGCCGCCCGATCGCCCGGCGAGCCACAGAGTGCCAGCTCTTCAGCAACCACCCGTGCATGCCGGAACACTTGCGACCACGTCAGGCTCTCGGCAAACCCATTTGGGTCTTGGCCGTAGTCCATGAACGTGACCGCGGCAGCATCCGGCTGCTGTTCGGCGCGCGCCCGCAGCAAAGCGGGGATAGAAGAGTCGGCTAACGGCATTGCATACCTTCCCATGGTGGGTGTAGTCGTCAGTATGGGCACGCGACCTGTGTGTCCGCTGTCGAGCAGCTTTGCGGGCCAGTTCAGGGCCCGGTAACCTGCCAGTTATCAGCTGGCGCGGCCCTTGCAAGGTGTTGGCGCACGACACCCGTTGGTCCCAGTATCGTGCGGCTACTACTTGGATGGTCGGGAGCGTGATGATCATGCGGCCCGACAATCAACCCCTTATAGCACCGTAAGCGCGTTTTACCGCAAACGTCGAGGATTTAGGAAATCCACAGCTAGCGCATAAACACGCAGGCGAATTTCATGGGTTTGAGCTGGGGCTGAATGTCCAAATATTTGACACGGGGCGTCGGTTGACCGGTAGGTCCGTGAGACTCGTGGTGCAGGGGTGACACGTGCTAATAGAGTGTTCGAGGGTGCGGTATAGTGTAGAGGCGGCCAAACGGCCATTTTGGGACCAGCGCACGGTTTTTGTCTGCGGTGGGTCGTCACGTTCCGTCAGCGGTAGGCCTTCGTGCATCGCTTTGCTGGGCGCTGGTCGGGGACCGGCCTGGCTGGATGGATTTCCGGGCCGGGGTCTGCGCGGCCGGGCTGCCGTCGGCAGGCGCAGCGAAATGAGGATCGACGACGACCTGGATCACGACTGCCGACCCGCAGGCCACCCGATCGTCGGCCCAGCTAATCTTTGCCGAGCGAACGAAGGGTCCGCTGCTCGATGTCTTTCACCAGCTCTGGCAAATTGCTGTCGAGGTAGAAATGATGTCCGGGGAACACCCGAACGGTGAATTCCTCCGTCGTGCGATCGCGCCAGGCCGCCACGTTCTCATAAGCCACAATGATGTCGTCGTCCCCGACAAACGCGTAGATCGGGCACGACACCGTCACCTCTGGTGGGCGGGTATAACCGGCAATGGCCCGGACGCTTTGCAATGTCGGAAGCATGGTCGCGACGAATTCCTCGTTGGCCACCAGCTCTGGATTCGTGTCGGTCATCTGGGCAACCAAGTTCATGATGTCGCGATCAGACCCCTGCAGTTCCTTGTACCGGATATGACCCGGTGCCGCGCAGGACGACACAAAGAGAGCGGCGACCGGGTGTCCGGCGGATTGGAACCGCAGCGCCACTTCAAATGCCAACAGCCCGCCCATACTGTGACCAAAAAAGGCCACCTGACCGTGGGTTTCGGCAGACGGCGCCATCATGGTAAAGATTTCGTCCGCCAGCGCGGGAATGCTTGTGAGCTGCGTGAGGCCATGCCCACCCGGCCGTTCCGGATATTGGACGGCAATCCGTTTGATGTCCGCGGAGAAAGCCTTGGCAAACGGAACGTAAAAGGTCGCGGATCCACCGGCATGCGGAAATATGTATAGCCTCGGTGCGGGCAGCTTCGCGTCGTCTCCACTTCGGTCGGTCGGTCCGTTCACTGAGCCAGCCTACCTCGGTGCCATAAAACCGGGGATGCCATTAGACCGGCCGCAACCCTGCTCGGCAACTTCGGGACATATATGCTCAGGCTTCGGCAGGTCCCGGGATCGGCTGCAGTTCGGGGCATGGGGGCCGGGGTCGATTGGAGGTCAGTTTGATGTCTGGCTACGCGGCACGGCGCGACCAAAGATGTTTCTGGGGGTTCACCCGCGAGGACGTTTCTGTGGGTTCGCCCGCGACGGGCGGGTGGGTGTCGGCGTGCCCGGACCTCTCGAGTTCTCGGCAAACTCCGTTCGCCAATGCCCGACACACCGGCCTCGCCACCACTGTCACAGACGTAACACCAGGCACACTGGTAACAACAGGAATTTCGTAAGACGCCAGGAGGGCATGGCCGTGTACCGAGTCTTTGAAGCGCTGGACGAATTGGGCGCCATCGTTGAAGAAGCCCGTGGCGTGCCGATGACGGCGGGCTGCGTGGTGCCGCGTGGCGATGTGCTGGAGCTAATCGACGACATCAAAGATGCGATTCCCGGTGAACTCGACGATGCCCAGGATGTGCTGGACGCGCGCGATTCGATGCTGCACGACGCCAAGGCCCACGCCGATTCCATGGTGTCCTCGGCGACCACCGAGTCGGAGTCGATGATCAACCACGTCCGCGCCGAGGCCGACCGGATCCTGTCCGACGCGAAAGCGCAGGCCGACCGGATGGTGAGCGAGGCGCGCCAGCACAGCGAACGGCTGGTCGGCGAGGCTCGCGAGGAGTCGATTCGCATCGCCACCGCGGCAAAGCGTGAATACGAGGCCAGCGTCGGTCGCGCCAAAGGCGAATGTGACCGGCTGATCGAAAACGGCAACATCTCCTACGAGAAGGCCGTGCAGGAGGGCATCAAGGAGCAGCAACGCCTGGTGTCGCAGAATGAGGTGGTGCAGGCCGCCAACGCGGAATCCACACGTCTGATCGACACCGCCCACGCCGAGGCCGACCGGCTTCGTGGCGAGTGCGACATCTACGTCGACAACAAGCTCGCCGAGTTCGAGGAATTCCTCAACGGCACGATCCGCTCCGTCGGTCGTGGCCGCCACCAACTGCGTACCGCAGCCGGTACGCACGACTACGCGACGCGTTAACCCGAAAGCCCTGCTCCCTCCGGCCGGCGGCGCGCGCCAACGGCCCGGTCGACGGCGACTATGTTCTGGCGCTACGCCGCCGGCGCCGTAGGATTTCTGCTATGGCGCGGCAGCACAGCAGCACGGCACAGCAACATCGGACCTCGCCGATGTCGGTCGACGTCACCCGGCTGGGGCGACGTCCAGGAGCGATGATCACCCTGCGGCACGCCGTGCCCAGCCCGTCACGCATCGGCCTGGACATGATCGCTATCGAGCAGGGCGCTCCGTTGGACCTGGATGTGCGGGTGGAGTCGGTTTCGGAAGGCGTGTTGGTGACCGGGACGGTGGCAGGGCCCACCGTCGGCGAGTGCGCCCGTTGTCTGACCCCGGTGCGGGGGCATGTGCAAGTCGGCTTGACCGAATTGTTCGCCTATCCCGACAGCGTGACCGAGGCGACCACCGAGGAGGACGAGGTTCACCGCGTGGTCGGCAATAGAATCGACCTCGAGCAGTGCGTCATCGACGCTGTCGGACTGGACCTCCCGTTTGCCCCGCTGTGCACGCTGGATTGCCCAGGATTGTGCTCGGAATGCGGTGTTCCGCTGGCTAGTGAGCCCGGGCATCACCATGACAACATCGACCCGCGATGGGCCAAGCTGGCGCAGCGCCTCGCCCCGGAGACGGCCGAAGCGCCAGATACACCGCGCGGAGAGCTATGACATCGCGGCAGACACTTCTCGACGCGCTCGGGGTCGATCTGCCCGACGAGCGGCTTACGTTGGCTTTGACACACCGCAGCTATGCCTATGAGAACGGCGGGCTGCCGACCAACGAGCGCCTGGAGTTTCTTGGCGACGCCGTCCTTGGCCTGATCATCACCGACGAGCTCTACCACCGTCATCCAGACCGTCCGGAATCGTACCTGGCCAAACTCAGGAATGGCGTCGTCAATAGCCAGGCGCTGGCCGGGGTTGCGCGAAATCTGTCCGAAGAGGGTCTCGGCGTTCACCTCTACCTGGGGCGCGGTGAGGAGACCAGCGGGGGATCGAACAAGTCGAGCATCTTGGCTGACGGTCTGGAATCGCTACTGGGCGCGATTTACCTGCAGCACGGGATCGAGGTGGCCCGCGAGGTGATCCTGCGGTTGTTCGGTCCGCTGTTGGACGTCGCGGCCACGCTCGGAGCCGCGCTTGACTGGAAGACCAGCTTGCAGGAGTTGACCGCGGAGCGTGGTATGGGGGCGCCGTCCTACCTGGTCACCTCCACCGGACCGGACCATGACAGGGAATTCACCGCGGTGGTTGTCGTGATGGGCACCGAATACGGGTCGGGTGTGGGCAGCTCCAAGAAGGAGGCCGAGCAGAAGGCTGCGGCCGCGACCTGGGAAGTGCTGGACGCTGCCGGGAAAACGCCCGCCTAGATCGACGGTGATGACCCGCTGCGCCCGGCTTCGCCGCGCTTGCGATCATGCCCGCCTAGATCGACGGTGATGACCCGCTGCGCCCGGCTTCGCCGCGCTTGCGATCATCACTGAATGCCCGAACTGCCCGAGGTCGAGGTGGTGCGCCGCGGCTTGCAGGCCCACGTGGTGGGCAAGACGATCACGGCGGTTCGGGTGCACCATCCCCGTGCGGTGCGTCGCCACG